>JAABUT010004206.1_pt1 | contig 11640 bp, 13 predicted proteins | sample 5559281 | NCBI WGS metagenome assembly JAABUT01 (sample SAMN10711880, study PRJNA513359) | rock metagenome | isolation source: Antarctica rocks | place: Antarctica: Victoria Land, Ricker Hills nord | collected 2016-01-04
TCTTAAAGTAGTGACTCAGCTTTCTGCATATGTAACATGTCTTGCTTTGTTGAACTGTTTTATTGCAAGCATTCATCAATATCTTTTAAATTGCATCTAGCTTCATAAATTGAAAATCATAGTATGATTGTCATCATTCTTTCTTGAACTTTCAACTTAATACTATTGACATAGTCAATTTTTTTTCTTTTTTCAAACATTTCTTGTACTGTTTGTTATTGATGATCATCATTCTGAATATCATTTTCTGCAAGTTGTTGAATTTATCAATTTTAGTGATTTCATTCTTGACTTTCTTTTACAGTCTTTGATAAAACTGACTGATGAAAGCTGCATCATCTCATTTTATATTCATTGCAATATGTTGAAAGTTGATTGAATAAGTTGCTGCGAAGATTTTTTATCACAGATTGTACAATTGTCATTTTGCTGTACATTTTTTATCAATGTTTTCAAATATTCTTCTTAAATATTTCTTAAACATCTGAAAGTTACAAAATATCATGTTGATTTCTTTCTTTGATTTCTTTGATTTCTTTTGCAGATAATTCATTAGATAGTGATGAAATCATGTGAATGCATTATTTTTTAAATAAATGAATGTAAAAAGTACTTTGTTCTTGATGAACTTGAACTGAAATGAGTGTCATTTGATGTATAGTTTTATTTATACTAAATATGCTTCAAGTTTATTTTGATCATCATGATATAAGTTTAATGTTGAGATCTTGATTTTATCTGCGCTGAAAATGCTTGCTTCTTGACTGAACATGACTCATTTTAACTGATTAAACATGATTAAAAGAAATGAACATTTCTGATATCTTATGAAAGAATGATGCTCAAAGTGTAATGATTGTCTCTTTAACAACATAAGATATATACAAAGATTAAACAGTAATCATTATTACTAGACTTAAGATTTGAAGATAGTTGAGACAATAATATGTATTGACTACTTACATGAGTTGAGCACGAAGCTTCTATCTAAGAGAACAATCATTGTTATATAAACATAGAAGAATCATGTCAAGTCATCTTTGCTCTGAATGATCACTCTGATCATTCTTGAGCAAGATGAGCAAGATGAGTATCATGCTCATCATGCTTACTGTGATTACTTCTGATTCAAGCGATCAGAACGATTACTTTAAGACTCTGATTACTCAATGATTATCTAATCATTGCTGTTATATAATCTCATACAAAAGAGTTTTAACACATAGCACAAACTTCGCATATGCTTTGCTAATACATAGTTTAGTCATCATCAACGATAACACACGCAATTTCACTCATTTGACTAAGAAATAGATCGACGATGATGATCTGTGATTGTTGTTTTCTGATCTTCTACATACGTCGTGCATATGCACGATGTTTTTTAGCTTCTTTAGTTAGAGAAATGTCACTACTTCTTCAGCTCATGATTTGCATATGCAGAAAGCTGAGCCGAGGTTGAAATAATTTTGAACTCATGGTTAGCATATGCAGAAAGTTGAGCCGGGATCGAGATTCAAAAAAAAAATTTTCGGCCCTGGCTCAACTTTTTCAACCTCTCACCAACTGTAACCCCCGCAGAATGAAACCTGGCCTGAATACAGAGGGGAGTAACCGTATCATGCCGTATCATACAGTAATAAGGAATTCTGACTGTTTGTAACAATGCGACACTAATGCAGTAGTAAACAGTAAAGCAGCATGACCTCCTACGAAACATGGCTCCATCAGCCAGCGTTTTCCTGGGGTGGTTGACCATTTGGAATGAACCTATCATTCACATAGAATGCAGTACAGGTCATGTGAAATCATGACGACACTTCAGTAGGCAGTAACATGGTGTGCCGCACTTACCTGAACATTAAAGAAGGCCTGAGACTCATAAATCCTATCATCAGTATCCAGATACAACTACTCAGTGTCATCTTGTCTCGTCAATTCTTAGGTATATCAAGTACATCTAACCTCGAAAAGTAGGTGCTGATTGGTTCTAGAAATGGGAATATCAAACCAGGCCCCTTGGTCTGAGAGTCTCGCCGTGTTTGAACGGTTCTTAGAGGTCAATCCATCCACCAAGTTCTTACGCCTGCAATGGCTGGACTATACTGCTAGCTTACGTGAGCGAATTCTGCCGATCAAGCAAGCTCATGACATGTTCCGAAGAGAGAAGTTTGTCGGAATAACAAAAGCTGCCTTGGGCCTGCTGCAAACGGACGTTTCTTGTCCCGGGACTATGCCGACAGGCGAATACCCACTCTACCCCAGGTTTGAGAGCTTAAGAAACATCAATCGTCCAAAGTATGCAGTCGTACAATGTGAATTCCGAGAAGAGAACGGAGACCAGCTCGCGATTTGTCCAAGAACCTTCCTAAGGCAAGCGGTGAAGCAGTCTGAGGCCCACGGGCTGAAATACCTCTTAGGATTCGAAATCGAGGTATGCTTTGTGAGTTGGGTGATCCGTGATGGTGAATTCCATTATGGAGAAGACCCGGTAACCCAAGGCCACGCTTGGTCGACTTCGCGGCCCCTAGAAGACGACAATATAATGAATCTTCTCGAATCAATCATGGAAAGCTTGGAGAACTCCAAGATCGTGGTGCAACACTTTCACCCTGAGGCTGCTTCTGGCCAATTCGAATTCGTTCTACAGCCGCTTTCTTCTCTAGAGGCCGTGGATACATTGGTTGTCGCTCGAGAGATTATTTCTACAGTAGCCATGAGGTATTCTTTACGAGCTACGCTGGTCCCGAAACCATACCCAGAAGCCTCTGGGACCGGTGCTCATCTCCATCTTTCCATGGACTCGCCTCATCTTCACGATAAGTTTTATGCTGGGATATTGAAGCATTTGCGAGCAATCGCAGCATTCACCTACCCCACTGCTATGAGCTATGAACGGGTTACGGACAGCGTCTGGGCTGGCGGCACATGGATCGCATGGGGGACACAAAACCGTGAAACTTCGTTGCGTAAGATTGAGAACAGTCATTTTGAAATTAAGTGCATGAACGGGCTAGCAAACCCCTATCTCGCGCTAGGTGCCCTTCTGAGGACTGGACTACACGGCATTTTGACTTCTCAACCGTTAACATTGAAGGATGACCCGATTGACCCAGCTCAACAGAGCCGCAAAGAAAGACAGGAGTTGGGAATCAAAGACACTTTTCCTGCGAGTCTAGCAGAGGCTCTGGATTATCTGAGAGCTGATACTGAATTGATCGAGATCTTGGGCCAGCCAGTCGTTGAACATTACCTAACGGTAAAGAAGGCGGAAGACGAAATGCTGATGAATATGGAGGAGATGAAGCGGAAGGATTTTATGACAGGAAGATACTAAGAGTTTAGTCGCTTGCACTGTTTCAGAGTGGATGTTCATACATCACCTTTCAAATAATGACATCTGTCTTCTGCTCAATAAAGTGTGATGACGTTGCACAGAGAAATCGTCTCATTAGTACTGTAGTATGAAAGCGTATAATCGTGGTTAGACCTGTTTGGTAGCCATCGGCATCATTCAAGATCATAGAAAGCTGGTAGCGCTAGAAACATACTTGAATCTCTTCTATGCTATCATCAATGGTGTTAGAACTTAGAAGTGGTGAAAAGTCCAAACCGTAACCTACTCGTAAGACTCGCTTAGCAGGCTCTTTTGGTAGAAGATGCGCAATAGTCCAGATCAGCTGGTCTTTCCACTGGTATTCGCGACTGGTACTCGCTTCGATCACTGAGATCTCCCATTTTCCCCGCTCATTTAGATATAGACGAGAGGAGAAATTCCGAACCACTTTTGGATCGTCTTGTCATGAGCTGGCGTTCCCTCGGAAATTTCCCGAGGGACAAGGCGCTTTAATGCTTTTGCGGATATAGGTATTCCAATCGGCCATTGGTCGATGATGATCAACGATGTTGCTGACACCTATACACTGACTGGCCACCCTCGTTATCGAACTCCAGAGGTTTTGCCACCGTCACCACCACAACCACCCACGAGCCCGCCCCGAGAATGCCCACTAACAGAGTACGCTACCGTCACTCCTCCCCTTCCTACCTCAACCGATATACCTACGCAGCTGTCGCCCTCCTCTCCTCGCCCGGTTTCCCCTGTCCGCCCTTCATACGCCGCCGTTGCGTCTCGCTATTGCCCGACATCACCATCACCGCCATCGAAACCTCGTCGATCGGAACCGTCGATTATCGCGTCGGCTCCAAAACTAGAGCCACCCGTTTACGGCTCCAGCAAAGACAACACGTCTTCGAGAAAGCGAAAACGTGGCCGCGCGAAGTTTGAGATTTCTGAGTGCATACCTACGATACTTACATCTCCATCTCAATCGCTCGAACAACCGCAGAGAGCACAAGAACTCTGCACCAGATGTGAAAGCATTGATTTGGATGACCTGTGCAAATGGATCTTTAAAAGAAAATACATGAGAGAGGTGAGAAAATTGGGACAAATAGACGACGCATCCAAGATTTCAAGATGCACCCTGTGTCGATTGTTTGCGTTGATGCGGCCGGCGTCTCTTGAAGTCCAGGAATACACATTGATGGCTTTTGGCTCAAGAGTACTAGACTTCCATGACGAGGAGTTTGGGCGTGATCAACCGAGTCCCGCGAAGTTAGGAGTAGAAGAATCAGTTCTTCTAGGTCTTATCCCCACAAGAATCAGGGAAGGTGACTTTGATGCGTTACGAGCATTACGATCCACAGGTTATATATGTTCTCTGGCACAACGATCTGAGCAGAGCGCTGGGCGCAAGCCTAGCTTTCAAGGGAGTTTGCTTCATTCCGAGAAGATTGATTTTGTGATGCTCAGGAGCTGGCTTAGAATTTGCCAAGAACATCACACTCGCTTTTGCGGCCTTCGTTTTGATTCCGCAGCGCTAACGGTGCCTTTCCTCCAAGTCATTGATTGCGACACTCGGCGAATTGTCCCGGCAACAAATGACTGCCCGTACTTAGCCCTCAGTTACGTTTGGGGTTCGTCAGTGATCGCACATCGCAAAAATGAAGTCAAGTTTCTACTACCGGATGATCTCCCAAATGTCATCCAAGATGCGGTCGCCGTGACCCGGGAGCTAGGCTTCAGGTATTTGTGGGTCGATTACTACTGCATCGATCAAGATAATGAAAGAGAAAAAGTAACACAGATAAAGTTCATGGGATTAATATATGAGATGGCGGAGGCAACGATCGTCGCCGCAGCTGGGGAAGATGCATCGTTTGGGCTTCCGGGCGTTGGAAATACACCACGGCTGCTTCAACCTCGCGCGATCATAGGAAAGCAACTACTAGTCTCTTTGCTTCCAGATCCAAGGTTAATCATCAAACAATCCAGGTGGATGATCAGAGGTTGGACGTACCAAGAAGCTCTACTTTCTCGACGCCTACTGATATTCATCCAGCACCAAGTTTATTTCGAATGCCGCAGTATGCACTGCAAAGAATCTGTCCAAAAGCCACTGCGTGAGCTGCATAATAAAGACATGCAACGGTTCAAGAAGTTCTGTCACCCAGGCATGTTCCTCCCCATCAACCAAGAGCGGCGAAAATTGGTTCCATGGCAAGACTTCCCCAAAGTCCTTTCTGGTTACACCAAGCGCACGCTCTCATATTCCTCTGATAGCCTCAACGCCATTCTCGGTATCCTGCAAATGTTCGAGCAAACCGCAACCCCCACATACCATCATTTTGGCGTGCCAATCCTGCCGCCCTTTATTAGTAACTGGACAGGTCCTACTAAATATCGTGCCATCAAACGATCTTCAGCTCACGGTTTCGCAATTGGCCTTCGCTGGGATCTCGTGAAACCCTCGAAACGTTGTTCCGAATTTCCCAGTTGGTCGTGGACTGGATGGAACGGCGTGGTTGACAGTAGTTTGAACGCTCAAAATCGCTATAACACTGAAAGCAACTTGAATTCTCCATATTCAGATATCAGATTCAGGGCCGAGACGAAGAACGGGCAAACGATAGACTGGGATGATCTCAAGCAGATAATCCAAACCAAAAGCCAGGACCTCTCCTCACTGTCGCCAATCTTGATCGTCGACGCATATACAATCAAGCTCCGCTTCGATTACAACATAAAAAGTGCGGACGCATACTACGGATCAGGATATTACTGGAAATGGCCGAGAAAACCAACGGAATTCCCGGAAAAGTGGGGTCCGTATTTCTATTTGCACTTGTCTCTTACAATAGAGCCAACCGATGATTTCGCGAAAAGGCTGGTGGAAGATGAATGGGAGGCAATCGCTTTGAGTGTTTCGCGAGATGAGTTCATGATCATTGATGAGAAGAACGGAGTCGCAGAACGAATCGGGATTTTGACAGCATTGAATGCGATTTCCACTCCCGAGGACCATGCATTGCTGAAATTAAGCAGACGGACGATCAGATTGGGTTAATATCTTGTACCTTTATATATTAAGATTGGGAGGTGGAGCCGCTGGCGTAGCGATGTGGATTCCTGTATTTCCGATCGATACGGTGAAGAGTAGATTACAGAGCGCGGAGGGGAGGCTGATGATTGGAGGGACGATTAGTGGGTTGTACCGGAGCGCAGGGCTGAAGGCTTTCTTCCTGGGCATGGGTCCAGCAATGGCGAGAGCGGTGCTGGCGAACGCGGCGACATTTTTGGGAGTGGAGCTGGCGCATAAGGCTATGAATAGGATGTTTTAGATGGGGGTTGGGGGTGGGTTGATTGTTGTTGGAACACGAGGTCATATGGGGCATTTAGTATATGGGGTTGAAGCTGTTAGGAGGCTATCTAGGAGGTGGAAGGTGAAAACTCTACTGGCCAGCCCTATGAAGGCGGAGATTACCATCTCCCCTATTTCCAACAACTTCTTATTCCGACATCCTCACCCAGCCCAGCAGCTTCATATCCCACTTATCGGTCACATGTTTATGGCTCTAGCGTTATCACGGCTGGGATTCTGGACCTTTAGTCTGGCTGCGGAGACCGTTGTACAAATAATCGTACCCCCGCCAAAAAGGATTGAGCTCTCCGGCATTGAGATGGGTTTTGCCAGCGCGGTAGAAGAGACTAGATGGACGGTGACTGCGACTTGGGCTCGGCCCGAGCAGCTTGCAGGTATTGCAGTAACCGGGATGGCAGTTGTAGTAGCAGGATGTCTATGTGTGGACCAGATCGACAAGTCAATCATGACTTACACGTGCCCTGAGTCATCCTACTCCTCCGCTTTAAACACAGGTAGTCAACGTCTTCGCATATGGATGTTCGTATAAAACTTGATGCTGCTACGGACAAAATGAACTACGGTATCCTGGTCTTTAATATTACGGTCTTCGTTGCGGCTATCTTCCTTTTGGACTCTGAAGCAGATATATTCATTGACCACACTGCACTCGTGGCATCGCGTCTCAGCGTCTCCCAACCATGTCGAGTGGTGAGCGTTGATTTGGGAGTCGAAACCGCCGTGGAGGTTGATGATCAATATGTTAGTGATGATAGGGAGGAACTTTGTTTGAGAAGATGGGGTTTACCACGTCAGCGTGGAGGCCTTGCTGGTTAAGGGCTGCTTAAGCGTCTGGGGATTGAAGGGGATGGAAGAATGATCTGCATGTTGGCAAGGCCACGAAGTTTCATCTACTTGAATAGAGAATCATCAAGGTGGCAGCCAGTCCCCGTAGGTTAGTGTCCGGTCGGTCTGAATGTGGAGCTGTGAGCAAAATATGATAGTCGTTTCGATGACTCGGACGAAGAGAGGGATTTCAGGATAATGGGAGCAGCCAGCGAAGGAGAATGTTCTTATGTACTATCCGAACGAGCTTGGCGTATTCAGAAGCGGTCTTCAGGGCGTGACTCGATCGCTTATTCTCCTCGTTATATTCGTCTGGAATTGTGGTGTATGGATGCCAGGGGCTGTCATAGGTCTGCTCCTTATTCCAAGGGGAAAGCTGTCGTCGAGATAGGCGCCGATAGCTTTTGATACATGAATCCTGACCAGGCACTCCTTGCAAGTTAGCACTCTCTGGTTCAGAACTCTGCCATCACCGTACTTGAGGGCTAGATGCACGTATGCAGGGTCAAGATGCCCCAGAAAGTAACTCCCTCGGCTTCGGATGTCTGTTCCGCAGATTTTCTCGTAAGCAGGTTCTCGACGGCTAAGCGCAGGTGGGAGGTGGCCAGCAAACCCTGCCCGGAGCTGAGTTCGACGAGAAACATGATGGCGCAGGTCTGAATCGTTGGCATACTGTTAAATGATGTCTCCGTTCTAAGTTCTAAGGAATGGTGGTTTGCATTTCATAGCGGTGGCGGTGAAGTGGATGATCAGCATACGAGAGGCCGAATATCTAATTCCATGATGTCAATTCCAATGTAGGTTAATATCACCGAGGCAACTAATAAGATCGTTGAAGGTAAGCTTGCGCCCAGTCGTCTTCTGAAGGCTGGTGGAAGTTCTGGAAATTGGATTCAGACGATAAATGATAAGAACTCTGAAAAAGATCAGTTCCTTTCTCAAGACCTCGGCAGCGTCAGGTCCGTCAATTGGACTCATGGAACTGAAGTACACACTATGATATAGCAGCAACAAGTCATTGGTAGCAACAAGTCATGTGTAGGCCAATACCAAAGATGAATGGTCCTCAACTCGAAATTTTTAGATCGCGTAGTTCGTTACGACATGCGGAGGCATATGGCCTCACGCGGGAGCCAGAGTAGAATGCAACGAGACCCGGTCCAGCGAATTCGGTTAGAATGTCTTGTCGTGAACAGGATCAGGAACCACGGTTGACTCTATGCCTGTGGCACTATTTTCCCCTGCACCTGTACGGCCAGCGCCGTCATGGTGCAGACCAGATGATCGGTATAGGAAGCTACTGTGACGAGCGCTTGGATCACAGATACCGAGATGGTCGGATGCAGTATATCAGGCCTACAAAACCACCACGCAGAAATCCTCTAGGAGCATATCTCAGTCCGTTTCGAGCGTAGAGAGGGGCTGGAGTATCTTCTCGGTCAGTCTTTTTGCGATGTTCTACATACTCATCGTCTATATGTGAGCCTTATCCTCATATTTCCATTGGATCAGGCACCTAACAACATCCACTGCCTCATCTACTCCCTCTTCAAACCCACCTTGCCAACACGTCTCAGGCCTAATCCTCCAATCGCACACGCCAACATCATCCAAACAAAGCTCACCCAGAACGTGACACGGTACCCTTCCATCAGCGCCTCCGGAGAGCTCTTGACTTGGAAACCGCTGTGGTTAGTCACAGACGAGGATATGCTAGCCATGATAGCCAGACCAAGCGAAGTTCCGAATTGGGCGACTGTTTGAAATACAGCACCGCCGAGGGCTTGCGTCTTTTCCGGGAAGACGTCGGTGATGACGAGGGCAGCGACCGTGAACATGACTGTAGCCAGAAATGTTAGAATGTCTTCTCCTTCATTCTGAGTGGGACTCTGAGGACGCACCATCAGCCGAGAACGGGATCAGGAACATTGCCCAGAACGCCGAATACCAGTACGGCCACGCGGGGTTGATCAGTGCCATGAGCAGGGGAGCGGCGGAAGCAATGACTGCGGTCACCACGACGAGGTAATCAGCTCGGAACTTGTGCGCCAAGAACCCTGTTGCGATGTTGAGCGCCGACCCGGATATGATGCTGGGGATGAACCGAAGCGACGTTTCGAGCGCGGAAAGGTGCTGCACATCCTGGAAGAACAAGCTGAAGAACCATTCCATCACGTTGATCACAGCCCATGAAAGCATCAACATCACGCAGATGGATGTGAAGGCGGTATTTCTCCAGAGGGAATTGGGAATCAGAGCGGGCTTTCCGAATTTCTCTTGGCGGCCAACCCAAAAGACAAAGGCTGGAACAAGAACAAGCGAGATGGTAAGCAGAACGATATTGGAGGCGTCGCGGAGGTTGGAGATGCTTGCTGTTATTGATCTGCAGGTGATAAGGTCGGAAAAGGCAATGGGGAATCTGGAAAGCCAACTTACGCGAGGACGTAGGAAAGCAGACCCAGACAGCTGCTAGCCATTGTAGCGCCCACCCAGTCGATCTCTTTTCCGAATCTCGACCAGCTCATTGGCTGCCTGTTGCGATCTTGGGGTATGCCCCGCCAGCTCATGATGAAGAACAAAGCATTGGCTGCTGCGCACATGTAATAGCCCACCCGCCAGCCAGTCGTGTCGACGAAGAGGCCACCAAGCACCAGGCCGATAAGAAGGCCTAGAGGTTGCCCTGCGCCCATGAAAGCAAGACCGAGGTTACGGCGCTGGCCATTAGGAAAGGAACTCGTTATAATACTGATGGCGGTTGGCAGGCACAGGGACACGGCCATACCTTGCATTGCACGGAACAAGATTAGCTGCAGGCCGGTCTTGGAAAGCCCGCATGCAAGCACGAAGACGCCTTGGAGGAAGCAGCCGAGCAGGAAGATCTTGCGGGAGCCGACTAAGTCGGCGATCGAGCCGGCGAGGATCAGGAGACAGCCCGTTGTGAGTGCGTAGACGGACGCTGGCCTAGTTTGCGTTGCGAATCAGCATGGACTTTGTCGACGGGATCCTCGTCTTCCTCCTTAGGAACAGCGTTGAACGTGCTAATGTTGCCGAGCAGACACCATGAACAGGGCGACTGTCTCTCGTGAAAGCGATCGTGCTACCATAGTTGCAAAAAGATAAGGTAACATACCATAGCAAGAGGTTGCTAGCAAGATTCAAGTCCTGGGCCATCCTCGGCAAACCTACTGTCAGCAGGCCAGTGCTAAAGCTGCTGACCATCGTGATGCCACTTATGGTTCCAATGACGGCTACGGTCTTCCCGTTGGACAGATGAGCATCGGAATCCGTTGCTACCTGCTGGTCCAGCTCTACTTGCAGCTGGGCGCTCGGAGATCTTGGAGCATCGTCGTCGTGGGATACCGCTGCTAGATTGGTGGTAATGGGAGCGATGGTTTCTAAACTAATGTTGGCGATGCGAGACATCTTGGAATACTACACAGCAAGATAGTATATAGAAATCGAGTGTCAACAGGCATAGAAATACAGCTGGGGTGGAGGGGATGCTCAAAGCACAAGAAAGGCCCGTACGGTATGTATCCCACTAAGCTCGTCCCTCGCTTAGACGAGCTTAGTGGGGGCTATGGATACTCTAGCGGCAGCGGGAGCAAGCGAGATTCCAAGCGGCTCGCAGCCCGGCTGACCCACGCTAGAGCTCGGCCGACCATGCAAAATGTCCGAAGCTAAGAGCCACGCTAACGCCTGAGCTCAATACATAGATTTCATCGGATGAACCTTTACGCCTACAACTACGGAGTACCCATTCATCAATACACAATCACTACTAAATAAGCAACAATCAGTCACAGTGAGAAATTTCGTAAGCTCGTAGTATTGCGTTGAGAGTTCTCACCTTTAAATCAATCTCGATGTTCTTTTTCAGCTGTCTTCGGATGGAGTTAACGGAGCCCTTCTGAGCATTGTGGGTGCAGTTGAAGAAGGTGGGTTGTTTTGAAGGTACGCGATTTTACTACCTTGCCGGGGTAATTGTTGTTAACGCATTCGCTTAACCCCCTTGCTAGCTTCACTAGCTTCGAGCAAAGTATTCAGCTCCCCTTTCTCAGTCAGCTACTACGCACCTACGTACATCTAC
>JAABUT010004207.1_pt1 | contig 11639 bp, 14 predicted proteins | sample 5559281 | NCBI WGS metagenome assembly JAABUT01 (sample SAMN10711880, study PRJNA513359) | rock metagenome | isolation source: Antarctica rocks | place: Antarctica: Victoria Land, Ricker Hills nord | collected 2016-01-04
GGTCGGGTCGTGGGTGACGAGGGCGAGCGCCAACCCTTCGTCGCGGGCCAGCGCGGTCAGCAGCGTCGCGATCCGCGCGGCGCTGGCGCTATCGAGACTGCCGGTCGGCTCATCGGCCAGCAGGAGTTGCGGGCGGTGGGCGAGGGCGCGGGCGATCGCCACCCGCTGGCGCTGGCCGCCGCTCAACTGATCGGGCAACTGGTCGGCCTGCTCGCGGAGACCCACCGTCTCCAGCAAGGCCAGGGCCCGTTCCTGTCGTTCCCCCTCCGGTCTGCCGTCGAGGATCAGGGGCAGGGCGACGTTCTCGGCCGCGGTGAGCGTGGACAGCAGGTTGTGTGCCTGGAAGATGAAGCCGATCTCGCGACGGCGGCGTCGTGCCAGCGCCGCGCCGGTCAGGGTGGAGAGGGGGCTGCCGGACAGCGTGACCGTCCCCGCCGTCGGGCGGTCCAGCCCACCGAGGAGATGCAAGAGGGTCGATTTGCCGCAGCCGCTCGGCCCCATGATCGCCAGGCTCTCCCCCGCCGCGACCGTCAGGTCGATCCCGCGCAGCGCCTGCACGCCGGGGTAGCGCCGGGCCAGGCCGCTGGCCGTCAGGACGTTCGGCCCGGCGACCGTGGCGTGTGGCGTGCCGACGAGTTGCCGCTCGCCCTGCCGCGTCGCCAGCGCGGCGGCGGTATCGAAGGGGGTGAGCAGGCCATCCACCATCCGCACCGCCCGCCCGGCCCGCGCCGCGAGTTCGAGGTTGTGCGTCACCAAAACAATGGCCGTGCCCCGCTCCCGATTGAGTTCCGCGAGGAGGAGCATCACCGCCTCGGCGGTCGCCGAGTCGAGCTCGCCGGTCAGCTCGTCCGCCAGGAGCAGCGCGGGGTCGTTGGCCAGGGCGACCGCGATCGCCGCGCGCTGCTGCTCGCCGCCCGAGAGTTGCGCGGGGCGGTGATCGAGGCGCGCGCCGAGACCGACGCGCTCTAACAGGGCGGTGGCCCGTCCCCGACGCGCGTCCCCATCCGCGATCGCCAGGATGACATTCTCCCGCGCGCTGAGGAAGGGGAGGAGGTTGTCGCGTTGCAAGACGAGGCCGACACGGCGCTGGCGCAGGTCGGCCCGCGCCTCCTCACCGAGCGCCGCCAGGTCGTGACCCTCGATCAGCACCCGGCCCGCGCTCGGCGTCGCCAGCCCGGCGGCGAGGCCGAGGAGCGTGCTCTTGCCGGAGCCCGAGGGGCCGACGATCGCGACGAAGTCGCCCGGCGCGATCGTCAGGTCGGCACCGCGCAGGGCGACCGTCTCGATCGGCCCCTCGCGGTAGATCTTGAAGAGGTCGCGCAGTTCCAGCGCCGGGGCCGTGGGGACCGGCGGCACATTCGCGACGGTGGTCGTCGCGGGCTGCGGCGAGTACTGGTGCTGCTGGATGATCATGATCGCTCCTCCGCGCGCCATGCGCGCTATTTGCCCCACGCGAAGGCGTTGGCGAAATCGTCGGCCCCCGCCGGGTCGTAGGTGCCGGTCGGGCTGGAGTAGGTGAAGACGGCGAGCTTGCCGCCGGGGCCGGGGATGTAGTAACGGTTGGCGGAACTCGGCACCGGCTTGCCGGTCACCGGACTCGGCCCGGCCTGCCAGGTGTAGGCCACCATTGCGCCGCTCTGCCCGGCGACTTTCTGCGCCACGGGAGCCTTCCCCTGGTAGCCGGGGCTCGCCGCCGTCAGCGCGCCCGCGTCGGCCTTGGCATAGTCGAGCGGGGTCTGGGTGGTGGTGACGATCGTCACGCTGATGAACTCGTCGCGGCCCGTGTAGCGGATGCTCTCGCCCGGTTGCGTCGTCTGGCCCCAGCTCTGGGGGTGCTGGAAGTGGAACTCGCCGGTGGGGGCGACATAGCTGACGTTCGGCGCATCACCGCCGCCCGCCTCGCCGTCCGCAGCGGGGGCGACCGTCCCGGCAGCCGCCGCCGGTGGGGTAGGCGCGGATTGTGCCCCGCCTGCGGGAGCGGCGACACCACCCGTGGTGGGCATTGTTGTCGGTGGGATCGGTGCCGTCGACGCGGGACTCGCCGTGGGCGTGCCGCCGCAAGCGGCCAGGACGAAGGCCACCAGGCCGGTGACGAGCCCGAGTCCCAGCGAACGCCGCACCTTCCGTTCGATACCTGTCACGTTGTCAACCTCCATCATGCTGGCGAAGTCGCGCTCTCGGCGTCGCGATACCGGGTAGATGCCTGTGCCGCCAAGGGTCCGCGCCATGATCTCGTTCGCGTGTCGTAGTACGGCTTCGTGCGCCCATTCACTTCAGCCATTTGAAGGCGTTGGCGAAATCGTCGGCCCCCGCCGGGTCGTAGGTGCCGGTCGGGCTGGAGTAGGTGAAGACGGCGAGCTTGCCGCCGGGGCCGGGGATGTAGTAACGGTTGGCGGAACTCGGCACCGGCTTGCCGGTCACCGCGCTGGCCGGTGATTGCCAGGTGTAGGCCACCATCGCCCCGCTTTGCCCCGCCACCGTGTATGACTTGACCGGCGTGCCCCGAAAGCCAGGGTTCGCTGCCGCCAGGGCGCTCGCATCGCCCTTGGCGTAATCGAGCGGGGCCGGGGCGCTCGCGACGAGTTGGACGCTGATGAACTCGTCACGCCCGGTCAGGCGGATCGCCTCGCCCGGCTGTGTGGCCGTCCCCCAATCGCGCGGGTACGTGAAGCTGAATGCCCCGCCGGGATCGGTATACGTCGTCGTCGGCGCGTCGCCCCCGCCGCCCTCGCCGCCGAGGGCCGCGCCCACGCCCGCTGATTGCGCGCGGAAGTACGTTCCCAGTCCGAGCACCAGGAGCACGCCTACCAATCCCAGCGCGCCTATGCGCCACCTATGCATTCGCCTCATCGTCGGCATTACCTCCTTTATGTGTCTATCTATGTGTCGTCCTGCCCGCCCGCCCAATTCTTCCGCGAGTAGCCTGGCACGGGGTGAGGATAGCCGCGCAACATGAAATGGGCGTGAAGTGTCGCGGCGGTCGGGGAGGCACCTTCCCTGCCCGCCTGTCGGCACCTGGATATGGGACACCTACTCGTGTCAGCACAGGTGTCGGCGCGGTTGCTCAGCGAGGCGACATCCCCAGGCAAGTCCTGCCAGCCATACCCGCATGGGTGGGATGGCACCGGGGTGCGGTGCCAGTAGCGCCGCTGGGCACTGCCGACCGCACCATCGACGGCAGTGGGGGCGGCACTCGCCGCGTGGTACTCCTGGAGGATGAAATGCGATCACGCTTTCGTTTCATGCGTGTTTCACTTTACCCCCCTATCGTTGAAACACGCAGGTAATGGCGAGCCTGCAAGCGCGACGACACGATGGATCGCCGTCAGGTGTAACGCGAAAGGAGGTGAGTGACATGGAGAGCACGGCAGCGATCGGCCTCGAGGCCGAGACGACGACCGACCCGGCGACCGACCCGGCGGGTGGCCCGGACAGCCAGGGCGACTTCAACGGCGACTTCAACGGCGAGCAGTAATCCCTCGAGCGGCGCGCGGTCACGTAGAACGCGCACGACCTCTTACACCCATAGCAAGGAGATATCTCGATGCATTCCCCGAATCCGAAGAAATTCGCCATCGGCAGCGGCGCGACTGCGGCGCTCCTCGGCGCGTTTCTCATGGGTGGTGTGGCGCTGAATCACGCCAGCGCGGCCCCACTCGTCTCGTCGGCCCCGAGCGCGGCGGTCTCGACCGCCCCGTCGACGTCCCCCGCCGCCGCGCCGAGCGAGGCCCCGAACCCCGCCGAGGCGAGCGAGCCCGCCCTCAATCCGGCGCAGGTGAAGACCACCGCCGACCAGGCCCGGGCGGCGGCACTGGCGAAGTTCCCCGGCGCGACGGTCCAGCAGGTCGAACTGCAAGACGAGAACGGCGCGCCGGTCTGGGGCGTCGAACTGACCGATGCCAGTGGCGCGGTGCAGGATGTCAAGGTCGACGGCAATAACGGCCAGATCGTCAGCACTCAGGCCGACGGGGCGGAAACCCACGGTACCGCAGAGGCTCCCGGCGCTGCGGAGACCCCGGAGACCCCCGGTGCCGCAGAGACCGGCAACTAAGCAGATTGCTTAACGAGCTGTGGGTGTCGGTTAGCGCCACCGACACCCGGCAGCCACCCTGGCGCGGGAAGGAGGTGAGTGCGATGGACAACACGGAAGCGGTCGGCATCGAGACCGAGGCGACGACCGACCCGGCGGGCGGACCGGACAGCCAGGTCGACTTCAACGGCGACTTCAACGGCGAGCAGTAATCCTGCTCCAGCACCGGGGGCCAGCGCCAGCGCTGGCCCCCGGCCACGCCCGCTGTCGGCGCACCCCACCCGGCGACGGCGAAAGGATCCCGCGCGATGGCCCTCCTCCGCCGCTTCCTGCCGCTCCTACGCCCCTATCGCGGCCAGGTGGCGCTGGCGCTGCTCTTCGTGCTGTGGCGTCCGGTGCTCAACACGGCCAAGGTCTGGCTGCTCAAGATCGTCATCGATGACGTGGTACGCGGCCAGCGCCTCGGCCTGTTGCCGATCATCTGCGCCACCTATCTGGCGATAGCGGCGTTGAAAGGCCTCCTCGTCTACACCGGCGGCATCCTCACCGCCTGGCTCGGTGGGCGGGTGACGACCGATCTGCGCCAGCGACTCTACAATCACCTCCAGGCGCTCCCCCTCGCCGTCGCCGGACAATGGCGACCGGGCGATCTGCTGACCCGCCTGACCGCCGACACCGCGGCGATGGAGGGATTGCTGACCACGACGCTCAGCGAGGGGATCGGCGCGGCGGTCACGATCCTCATCTTCGCCGGGGTGCTCCTTTACCTGGACCCGCGCCTGGGCGGGCTGGCCCTGCTCGTCGTCCCGGTGCTGGCCGTGGCGATCGGGCGTTACACCGGTCGCAGCCGCGCGGCGGCGCGCACGGTGCGGCGCGAGGCGAGCGCGCTGGCGGCGCTTGCGGAGGAGGCGCTGGGGGCGTTGCCGCTGGTCAAGGCGTATGGCCGCGAGGATCACGAGCGGGGCCGCTTCGCGACCCAGGCGCAGGCGAATTTCCGGGCGCGTCTCGTCGCCGCCCGCGTGGCGACCCTTTTCCAGCCGACGAGCGAACTGATCTCGACCGCCGGGATGGTCGTCGTCCTGTGGTTCGGCGTCCACGAGCTCTTCGCCGGGCGGCTGACGCTGGGCGGGCTGGTCGTCTTCCTCGGCTATCTCGGCTCGCTCTATACCCCGCTGGTGACCCTGAGCCGCCTGAGCGGCACGGCGCAGACAGCGCTGGCCGGGGCCGAGCGCGTGACCGAGCTGCTCGATCTCGGGCCGGAAGCGCCCGACGTGACGGGGGCGCGACCGCTGCCGCCGCTCCGGGGGGCGATCGAACTGCGCGACGTGACCTACGGCTACGACCCCGTCCGCCCGGCGTTGCGCGACGTCTCGCTCACGATCGCGCCGGGCGAGCTGATCGCGCTCGTCGGCCCGAGCGGCGCGGGCAAGAGCACCTTGCTCGGCCTCCTCCTCCGCTTCGCCAACCCCGATCGGGGCGCGGTCCTGCTGGACGGGCGCGACATCAGCACCGTCACGCTCGCCTCGCTCCGGGCACAGGTAGCCCTCGTCTTGCAGGAACCGACCATCTTTCGCGGCACGATCACCGACAACATTCGCTACGGTCGCCTCGATGCGAATGATGCCGCCGTGGCCGCAGCGGCGGAGGCGGCGGGGGCGGCGGACTTCATCGCCGCCTTGCCTGCGGGCTTCGACACCGAGGTCGGCCCGCGCGGGTCGCGGCTCTCCGGCGGGCAGCGCCAGCGCCTGGCGATCGCCCGCGCGCTCGTGCGCGATGCCCCGCTCCTGCTCCTCGACGAGGCGACGGCGGCGCTCGACACCCTGGCCGAGGCGCGACTGCGCGAGACGCTGGCCCGCCTGACGCTGGGGCGCACGACGCTCCTCGTCGCCCATCGCCTCTCCACCGCGCGCTGGGCCGATCGGATCGTGGTCCTCAATGGCGGGCGGATCGTGGAAGTGGGGACGCATGAGGAATTGCTGGCGCGAGGCGGCCTCTATGCCCGCCTCCACCATGCCCAGTCCCATGTCGGCCTCGCAATAGCAACCGCGCCGTAGTATCGAGTTGGCATTGCCACTGCCGCGCAATCGGCACGGCAGTGACAATGTACCCGTTGCGCTAGACGCCAGTGGAAACTCTGGCGGGATTGGGGGAAAGGCGGGGAAGGATTAACTCGAGTTGGCGGACATGGGAAGACGGAATCCCCATCCGAGAAGGTGTCCGATGCTGCATACCCAAGTCCCGTCTGGGGTTGCCCCAATGCTACGGCTCATCCGCAATTTGCGTGATCAGGCGGCGTGGATGAAGCGGCATCTGAGCGTGTCGAGGCTGCAGCAGCCATAACCTTGGCGCTTGATGCGCTTCAGGCGGGCGATCTGCCCCTCGACCGGGCCGGTGCTGCACGTCGGCGTCGAAGTGGACCGTCCGGTAGCTCGGGGCGATGCTGGCGTTGTCGTCGTTGGGGTAGTGGTCGTCGGTGAGGACCCGCGCCACGGCCACGTCGACCCCGCCCGGCACGTCGATGGCCTGGCGGAAGCCGACGAAACCCGGGACGACCCGGTGGTCGATGGGGAGTCCCGGCACCTGCGCCACCGCCCGGCTCGCCAGGGCACCGCCGTCCGCGAAGTCGCCGGTGTCGCCGACCCCGAGCGCGTGGGCCGCGTTGATCTCGCCCCAGGTGCCGCCACGGCCGTCCCTTATCGGTCGCGGCAGTGGGCTCCCATTCCCCATTTGCGCGGGCTTGTGATCGACTCCTGCGCCTCCATCACCCGGGAAGGACGCTGGTCAGCCCGGACATGGCCGTTCATCGCACGCTCGTGGTAGTCGGCTTGCTCTCGGTCGCACGCCCGTCCGCAGGGTCGCACGGCGTACACTCCATTCCCCTGGTGCCGTATTCAGCGTTGTCCCCCCAATTGGGGAAGGAGAGGTGACCGATCGGCTGTCGACCGGTGGGCATGCCGACGCTGCGGTCAGATGGTCAGGGTGAAACCGTTGATGAGAGCGAGCAGGGCGACGCCCCCCGCGACCAGGCCGATGAGCCAGACGGCACGCCGCCGGAGCAGGGCCGCGATCGCCGCCAGGCCGATCGCCACCTGGAAGAGGGTGACGGCGACGGCGAAGCGGTGGTGGTGCGCCAGGTTCGTCTGCGATTCCCGATTGAGCGCCGCCGTTTCGTCCCCGAGGCGCTGCGCCTCGGGGCGCAGCGCGTCCTCCTGCGCCTGCCGTCGGGCGACCTCATCGTTGGCCGCCCGGATCTCCTGCGGCGTGCCGCCCGTGTGCGCCAGCAGCGTCGCCAGGCTGCGCGCCTGATACTTCTTGACGCTCTCGGCCTGGTACTGGCTCCAGGTGTCGACCGCCTGGGTCTGCTGGAGCACCGCCTGGTTGGCCTTGAACAGCGCCTCGTTGGCGTAGTTGCCCGACTCCAGCGCCGCGATCGCGGCGAGGACGGCGAAGAGGGCGGTGCTGACCGCCAGCCAGTCGAGCCAGCGGGGGCGGCCGCGCGTCTCCACGGCCGCCCCCCGGCGGCGCTCCGCGATGTCGTCCTGCAGCCGGTCGGTCCCCACGTCCAGGTCGTCGGCCATGTGCCCCCTGCCCTCTCGCTGTTCCGCACGTCGCGCCGCGTCTACCCCTCGCCGCCATCGGACCCGCCGCCATCGAAGCCGCCCTCGTCGCGCTCACCCCAACCGTCATCGCGGTCGCTCCAGCCGCCCCGGCCCCAGCCGCCGAGGAGGCCGCCCCCGCCGCCCAGCAACTGGCCGGCCAGCAGGCCGCCGAGGCCGCCGAGCGCGACCTTACCCCACGCGGGGCCGCCATTCGGGGCGGCGGGTGCCGGGGGAACCGGTGCGGGGGCGGCCGGACTCGTCGGCAGGAACGGGGCCGCCGCCCCGGAGCGGACTTCCGTGCCACAGGCGGGGCAGAACGCGGCACCGGCTGGCACCGCCGCGCGGCAGGTCGGGCAGGTTCCCGGCGGTGTCGACGCAGTCGGCGCGCCACAGCGCGGGCAGAAGCGATCATCGGTGCTGAGCGTGGTGCCACAGTGGGTGCAATGCATGGCCGCTCCTCCTTCTTTCTCGAACCTTAGCTGTCCGACCCACCACGATGGTGGTCGACATGGTATGAGCGTAGTCGCGCGACATGAAATGGGCATGAAGGATGTTGCGGGGAGAGGCCATGCCGCGCACGATCGTTCGGACTTGAGTATCGAGCGCCACCGGAGGAAAGCAGGGAGAACGTCGCGCCGCCGATCTGCGGCATTGATAGTACCGGGAGCGGTGCTATCCGAGGGCATACCAGCCCGCCAACGTGTCGCACACGAAAGCCGCCCCTGGTAGCTTTGGTTCGAAGCCGCAGACCCGTCGGGCGTGTAGTACCGCGTTGACCTGCGGTCGTCCCGCGACTATACGTCTTGACAATCTATTTCTTGGGCGTATACTGGCGGCATGGAAACCCGAGCGCTGACGCCGACCGTCTTCCACATCTTGCTCGCCCTCGGCGGGTCGCCCCGGCACGGCTACGACATCCTCAAGCAGGTCGCCGGCGACACCGAGGGACGGGTCCGGATCGCGCCCGGGACGCTGTACAACGCGCTGCGCCGCCTCGTCGAGGCGCGCCACCTGCGCGTCGCGCCCCAGCGCCAGCAGCAGGGCCACGACCTGCTTCTAGGGGATCGCCCCGCCCTCGCAGATGGTCACCGCGCCCATCTCCGCCCCCGTGTCGCCGCGTCGTGTTGTCCCGTATTTCCCTATTCTAACGCGGCTGTCAACCGCCGCCCGTGAGCGCGGTGGTCTCCTCGGCCTGGCCGGGCGGTGCGACCGCTGGGTCGATCGGGACGGCACCCCGCGCGCCGCCTGCGCCATCGTGACCACCGCCGCCGCGACCGACGACGGTTTCGTTGGGTCGTGCGGTGATGGCTGCGGCATAAAGCGCGCCGGGGCAGGCGGGCCGAGGGAGGCGTGTTGTCGGGGGCGTCAGCGTCCCGTGAGCGACCCCGTCAGGACGGCCCACTCTTGCACCACCGGGGGCTGAGGCGAGGCCACGGTGCCGATCCGTCGCCCGAGATCGTAGTAGCCGCCCCGCAGGTTGCGCAGGAAGGCGTGCCCGGCGCACAGCACCCGCGCCCCAACGAGCGTTTTGAAGCCACGGAACGGGCGCAGTCGGCCCTTGAGGTGCTGGTGGTCGCGCTCGATCCGCTGCTGAACCGCCTTGCCCGTCTCGTGCAGGACGCCCGGAAGGACCGCAGCAAGCGCGGGCGGATACGCGGCTGCGGCGTCGGTGGTCACCTCGTTCGGGATGATGCCGATGGCTTCGACGGCGCGGCGGAAGAAGGTCGCCGCATCGGTGGCCGCGCGGCGCTCGCTCACGTAGACGTCGACGCCCTGGCCCCGCCCGTCGATGGCCCGGTAGACGTAAACCGGCTTGCCGGCGACCTTCGTGTCGGTCTCGACGACGCTCCAGCTGCTCCCGACCGCATGACGGAAGGGTCGCGCCGCATCGTGGTAGAGCGGGGTGAACTCGTGCACACAGTCGTCGATCGTCGACGCGCCGACGCGCACGCCGCGCTCGGCGAGGAGCTCGGCCACGTCGGCGTCGCTCAGGCGGTAGCGCAAGTACCACCGCACGGCGAGCGCGATGATGTCCGGCGGGAAGCGGTAGCCCGCGAATGGAGTCGCGCTGCGGGCGGTGAAGCGGCGGCGACAGCCGCGGCACTGGCGGATCCGTCGCCCCTGGCGTTCGTGCCTGTTCCTGCGCGTTCTTGTCCCGCCACAGCTCGGGCAAGCCACCAGCGCTTTGCTCACCTGTCCCCCTTCCTCGCGTCGCACCAAGCGCGGAAGGCTATCATATCACCGCACGACCCAACGGAACCGTCGAGAGTGGAGGTCCAACTGCTGACCGGGTCGGGCAGCACGACCAACGTCGAGAACGCCCAGCCGGGGCGGGTCGGCGAAGGTGGCGGCCTCCGGGCGATGGATCAGGCTCGTGTCCAGGCCCAGCACCAGCCGCGCCGGAAGCCGGACGCTTGCGACAGTGCGATGAACGCGCGGGGCTGCGGGGTCGTCAGCAGGGCATCGGCCACCGCGAACAAGGCGTCACCCGCGCGGGTGAAACAGGCATACAGCGCCTGCCGGTAGTCGCGGAGCGTGGTACTCTCCATCGGAGCCTCCTGCGGCTTCAGCACCGGAAGGATACCCCACGGGCAAGCTGGCCCCGGTCAGCTTGCCCCGTTTTAGTCTAAACATCACTATTTTGTGAGTATGGCACAAATACTGCATTCTAGCGGTTACTACACCTACAGCCTATAGTGGTTGTGGCGGCATCAGAAGTTAGGCACTGGCAGTCATCATAGTTCGACCGACATACGCCACAGCGAGATCGAAAGGGAAAACGACCACGACCACCGCAACACACCCGGTCGCCGTCTCCAGGGCGGGCGGTGCCCCGGGAGTGTTTGACACCCACACCTTGCCCGACGTCCGCCGCCCCTCTGCGTAACCGAACCACTTCAGGAGGAAACCATGCCCACCTACGCCGTCACAGGGGCCTCGGGCCGCCTCGGGCGCCTCGCGGTTCAGGAACTGCTGCACCGCGGGGTGCCCGCGTCCAATGTCGTCGCCGTTGTGCGCACCCGCGGCAAGGCTGCCGACCTCGCCGAGCGCGGGGTGCGGGTGCGCGAGGCGGACTACGCCCGCCCGGAGACCCTGGGTGCGGCGCTGGCCGGCGTGGCGCGCCTGCTGCTGGTGTCGAGCAGCGAGCCGGGCCGGCGGCCCGCCCACCACACCAACGTCATCTGGGCCGCGAAAACGGCCGGGGCCTCCCGCATCGTGTACACGATCATGCTCAACGTCGACGACACGACCAACCCGCTCGCCGACGAGCACCGGGCCAGCGAGCGGGCCTTGCGGGAGGCGGGCGTGCCATTCACCCTGCTGCGCAACGGCTGGTACACGGAAAACTACACCGACCAGCTCGGCCAGTACCTCGACGCCGGCGAGATCGTCGGCGCGGTCGGCAACGTGTGTTTGATACGCTAAAAACCAGCCAGAATGTGCCGGGGCGATCGGCGAAAATCCCGCCACTGCGCGCATCCTCCGGTAGGCTGTCGGCATGGAGTGACCGACAGCGGCCGGAGGGAAGGGATGCTCGGAGTGATCGACAAGGAAGTGATCCGCCGACTGCACCAGGTGCAGGGGTGGAGCGCGCGGCGGATCGCGCGCGAGCTGGGGCATGACCGCGGTCACCGGCACGCGGGTAGCTTACCGCGACCTGCCGACCGAGGAGTACGCCGCCTGGCTGCGGCGAGCCGGCCTCGATGCGGCGACCGCCCACCTCGTGGCCGCTCTCGATGCCTCGATCGCCCACGGTGACCTCAAGGCCAACCGTCAAGACCGGGCGCCGCTGCTCGGTCGCCCCGCCACGCCCCTCACCGACGTCGTCCTGGCCGCAACACGCGACCGCCCCCAACCCGCGAACGAAGCACGCGGTGCCACGGCTGTAAATTGTCGCGGAGAAGTCGGCAGGATTGTCGCCTAAAATACGGCAGCGAATGCGGTAGGCTCCGCCCGACGGACTGGCTTCGTTGGGCGGGGAGGCCGAAGGATGCTGAAGTATATGGACC
>JAABUT010004209.1_pt1 | contig 11633 bp, 17 predicted proteins | sample 5559281 | NCBI WGS metagenome assembly JAABUT01 (sample SAMN10711880, study PRJNA513359) | rock metagenome | isolation source: Antarctica rocks | place: Antarctica: Victoria Land, Ricker Hills nord | collected 2016-01-04
CCCCCCCCCAGGTCTGATTGTTGACTGAGGCCAGAAGCTAGCGTTTGCAATCTGCCAGGGTTGGCAGATGATGGGAAGTCTGGCCTGCAGGGGCTTGCATGGCGTGCTGAGATGAGCTCTGGCGGGAAAGTTGGGTCACCAGAGAAAGGGCTCTGCAGGTCTTGTGAGCCCTGCAAGACCAATCAAAGGGCAATCAAGAAAGGCTACCAAAGGAAGCATTGAAGGGCAGACTGTGAAGGCAAAAGGCCACATAGCCGGGACAGTCAGATCTCATAGGAAACAATGGCTCTGCATTGCCACAAGAACGCACAGAGACTTAATTGGGTGCAAGGTTTTCATGAGTGAGATCACAGCTTCCAGCAAAGGTCTTGCAGTCACAAGTTTTTTTCTCAGCTGACCAAGCTATTTTGGAGGGAAAATCTTCAACGCTGATTCAGCAACCTGCTGGCTGCTGCTGTGCCGGCTTCAGCCATCAAACCACTTGAATGACGCACAGTGACTGCCACTACAAATACTTTGGTAGTACGACTGTCCAAGATTTGAGTTGTGGCCTGGGAGGGAAGTCTGTGCTGAGTCAGCAGCCCTGCTGTGCATGCTGTGGTTTGCCAGCTTAATGTAAACCCTTGACTACGAAGTTGAACCAGCAACACTTACCTGGTTTCAGTCAGCCTTGTGCGGGGTTGTTCTGTGCTGAGTCACCAGCATGGCGTGACAGCTGCACACTTGTCAGCACAGGTGAATATTTCAAAATCATCTCATCTAAACATGAGGTTAGGTTTGAAAGTTCAAAGATTTCAATAAGGCAATGTTGAATACTGAAATCAACTGCGCTGGCAAATCATTGGGAATGCAAAACTTTCTGGTCATTGACAGCAGTCGAGTCAGGAGATCGCCAGTGGAAGTGCGTACCTGGAGTGAGTCAATCTTCTGTTGGAGGGAAGCCAGCGCTGAGTCAGCAGCGTGCTGTGCATGCTGTGACTGCTGCAGCCTGGCCAGCTCAGCTCTCAAGGCTGATATGGTCTCTTCCTTGGCGGCATCGAGAAATTCGCCAATCACCCTGTCCTCCTATGCACACCCGCACAGACTATTTAGGGTCTATTGATTATTTGCCAATCACCCTGTCCTCCATTATTCATTGTTTGCTAATCATCCTATCCTCCGTGGTTTGTTATTCACTTAATCACCCTATCCTCCTACTGTTTGTTGTTTGCCAATCAGCCTGTTCTCCTATGCACACATGCACAGCCAGGTTTTGTCTGTCTGTCTTGGTGTCAGCAAAGGTGATGAGGACTGTCGACAGGCCGGGTTTGGGAGGTGGCCTCACGACACTGAAGACACAAGCTGGGTATATGCTTCAAAACCTGATAGCAGTCTGATGGCATGCAAAGATCAGAGGCTGCCTGCAGTAGCAGGAGGAATGGCAGAGTGATTGCAACGCCTTGGCCTCATACATGCAGGCCTTTCAGTGCTGAAAATACTTGTACAATTACCGATACAGTTGTGGCTTAAAACCTGCTTTCAGCTTTGTTTTGACTGTAAAGTGCCCGAGCAGCTTAGCTTCACACACCAGGCTTGGGCATGATGTTGACCGCTGCCAATCATGACTTGCGTGGCAACGATGATGCATGCATGGATATCATTCATATTAGCAGCAGATGGTCAAACTCATTCAAGGAGCCTGGGTAGTCACCTCCACCTGTGCAAGCTGCCCTTCCAGGCGGGCTATCCTGGCATCCCCCCCATCAGCATCCATCCCCCACAGGGGGTCCCCCTGCTGGGTAGCCCTAGTGTGCTTGATACAGCGTACCTCAGCTTGCAGTGCTGCTAAGGCATCTGCTGTGGACCTGTCCTCTACAGCCTGTAAAATCCACCAGTCGAATTTCAATAAACATGTGCATAGCAGAGTAGGTGCAAGAAAGGAGGTGCCAGTAGAGAGTGCCCCTTCTGGATAGCCCTAGTGTGCTTCAGGCACTGCATCTTGGCTTGCAGTGCTGCCAGGGCATCTGCTGTGGAGGGCATCTACACGGCATCTACAGCCTGTCGCCCAGGTGCACGTTCACCAGGCCCTGCTGGGTAGCCCTGAGGGATTTGCACAGCACACCATAGCACAACACAGCATAGCATGACATGGCACAGCGCAGCCAGCCAAGCATGGTGTAGTGTAGGGTGACACAGCATAGTGAGGCGCAATACAGCTTTTGAATCACATGCTGCTTCATCACTCATCTGGTCAGGCCTTGGTGTTAGATGCAGATCTTGTGTCATGAGGTTTCAGTATTTCAGATTTGTGATCAATCTCAGACTGGGCGACCTCAGACACAGGAGTGTGGCACACCTGCTGACCAGATGACTCATACGCATATGTCTCATGGCCATGTGGCATCAAGGGAGACACATCTGGGAACAGCCCTGCCCTGCTGGCAAATGCCCCTGAAGGAGTGGTCTCCACATGGGCTGTGAAGGAGGTTGGTTGGGTCAGGGGGGGTGGGCTGGGCTTGCCTGGGCTGCCATCCCATGTAGCTCGCCTCTGCAGTGCAGCACAAGAGCAATATCCCTTGTGTTGTTATTTTCCTTCAGTGCAAAACTTCAGACTGATGTCGTGAAAACATTCCGTAACTCATCAGCAGGGTGCAGTTGTCACAACTCATAGCAGAGCCAGTTGAACGGCAATCACATGTCTGTCTGTCTATGCACCAGATGAGTCAGAGTGTACCTGGTGGGGCTTGTTGGCTGGATCAGCCCTGATCAGCAACCGCTCCAGGTTCTTGAGCCGCTTCTCAGCTGCATCTCTCTGTCCAGCTGCACACCAACATCTTTTTGGGGACTGAGTACTAAGGCAGGGACTGGGGAAGGCACATTGGGGACTGAGTACTAAAGCAGGGACTGGGGAAGGCACATTGGGGACTGAGTACTAAGACAGGGACTGGGAAGGCACATTGGGGACTGAGATTTTAAGGCAGGGACTGGGAAAGACACAGGCCAGCGTGCATCACTTCAGGGTTTACCCGAAGCCACAAACCCTTAAGCTTGAAATGCTGAAGTGCACAGCGCTAGACGCAGGTGCATTCAGCACTGTTGTGCAGCCTTGATGCAATATTTTGTTTGTGTTACTTGCGTCAGCCATCAGCAAGCAGGGGCACTATGCATAAGATCACTGAGAAATGACAAGAGTGACTGATGCATGCAGTAAAAATGCACTGTGCGAACAGGTCAGGGAAGCATAGTGAGTGTGCTTGTGAGCCAATCAATCAATCAATCAATCAATAACACAATTGACCAATGAACTCATCAATTCATGCTTGTTCTGTTCTGTTGTCTTGATGACGTTGCACAGTTTGTCCATCAATTCTAGCTGGCCCTTTGCATTTGAGCAAATATTTGGAATGACTGATTGATCTACTGACTGTTTGATTGAGAGCCAGTACACAAGCGCAATGCTGACCTGTCATCTGCACCTCTTCTTCCTTCTGAGCCAGGGCCTCACTCAGCTGAGCCGCCTCCACCGCAAAGTCCCGAGTCGCCTGCATGGAAGAGGAGGAACAGTCAGAGTATCAGCAACACACCATGATTGAGGCCCAAGAGACAGGCAGTAACAACAGCCACCAGAAGTAACATGTGAAGATCACTGTTGGAGCTGTTGACCATGCATTATTGACACTGCAGAAACACTTGGTGGCCCTACATCAGAGCTCAAGTTGGCCTAAGATTGTGCATTGCTGGCAGGACATCTGCATGGCGTTGGACTGCTTGTAAGGCAGCTGGAGTGTGAAGAGACGTGCCATGCTGAAAGGCAGGGAAAAAAAGCAGAAAAACAGCGAGAATCAAGGGGCTGGTGAAATGTCAAAACCAGCGAGAAGCAAAGGGCAGGTGAAAGGCAGAAACAGCAAAATTCCAAGGACAGGCTGAAAGGCAGCGTTGGGGCAATGCAAATGATGGTTGGGTGGGAGGATGCGCAGCCTTTGCTGTGTAGGTCAAGGCCTCACAAGGTGGCTATTTTACATGCTCTTCCATTCATTCATGCACTCATTCATTCATTCCATCATGCATTCATGTACTCGTTCATTTGTTCATTCATTCATTCATTCATTCATTCATTCATCCATCCATCCATCCATTCCATAATTCGTCCGTTCATTCCTTCATTTGTCCACTCTTTGCTTTGTTCATTCATTTGTTCATTCATTTGTTCATTCATTCACTTATGCAGCCATTCATGCACCCATTCATTGTATTCACTCATTTGATCATTATGCGTCTTTCCCTAGGACCAAATCCATACAGTCCTGAGAGGCTCCCCGTATGAGGTCCTGCGTCATGCACATGTAACACATGTAGTAAACTCAGTAACATCACATGTAACACCTGTAAGGCAATTGCCATGTAAGTTTATTGTGCATGACACGTGTCTTACCAGCTGCTTACGCAACAGAGCCACCTCATCACGCAGCTTGCGCAGCAGCGCCTTCTGGTTGACTACCTCATTGACATGAGGCTGCATGGTCACCCTCTTGGCAGCGTTTGCAAAGTGCAAAGCCACTCTGGTGTTGTCAGCTGCACCTGCAGCACCAGACAGCATAGGTTGAGTCACTTATAGATCATGTTTGATGAAAGTTGCGGCTACTGGATAAACATGCACATCAAATCTGAAGTGCAAGGCCGCCCTGGTGTTGTCAGCTGCACCTATAGGCCCAGACAGCACAGGTGACATGGCTTTCAGATCAAACACGGACAGAAGTGGAAAGGGTCCTGAAAGGCTGCTCACTGCAGTGAAAGGGGCTTTAGAAGGCTGCCGTATGTTGTGAAATGGGGTGCCTACTGCAGTGGAAACAGCTGGTGTGCACATTCTCTTGCTGGAACAAGTGACACAGGTTCACATTCTGCTGTTCGAATTGCCACTCACAGAGAGCGACCGGAAGCATTTGAAGACCTGCTGGTTGACATCTACTTTTCATGCAAGATGACTTCAAGGGCGTGTCAAAGGACACAGGATGGCAACAAGAGCCAACAAAGGGAGCGGTTCGGGCAATCATAACAGGAGCCTCCTGAGAGGGCAGCCAGGAACGAGAAGCCCCAGCATGTGATGGAACTTGAGTAGTCATCTGTAGCAGGGCAGATGGCACCAAAGGGCACCACAGTGACACTTAAGCGCAATCCATACAGGCCAGACAGCAGAGAGCTGATGCAAAGGCAAAGACAATGACATGTAACAGTTGTGAGTCACCTGCAGCAGGGGGGATGGTGCTGATGATGTGTTGATTGGGAGCTGATCAGTCACCTGCAGCAGGGGAGCTGGTGCACATGATGTGTTAGATCGGAGTCGATTGATGAGTCACCTGCAAGAGGGGAATAGTGCAGATGATGCGTCAAATTAGGGTTGATGAGTCACCTGCAGCGGGGGAGATGGTGCAGATGATGGCGGTCCTGGAATTGCCGCCAAGGCTGGCCTGCAGCATGCGCGTCAGCTTGCTGTCCCTGAAGGGCACATGGCTCCTGCCCTGCACCATGTCATGCTATGTCATGCTCATCACAAGATCTGATTTAAAGAAAGGAAGAGCAAAGACAGTAAATATCAGCACTGAGAGTTGCTTCCAAGACACCATGCTGTGTCGCCCCACATCTGGCACAGGCTGTTCAGTCATTCGTGCATTTGCTGCATTCGTTGTTTGTTCATTCCATCACTCATTCATAAATTCCAAGAGCCATTGAAGCACTCGTGATGCGTTCATTGATGCGTGCATCATTCATGCGCCATTGTCTGTCCATCCATCCATCCATCCATCCATCCATCCATCCATCCATCCATCCATCCATCCATCCATCCATCCATCCATCCATCCATCCATCCATTCATGCATCCTGTGTACCTGACCCTAGATACATACAGTTCTGAATAGCTCCCTGCATGAGGTCCTGTGTTGACAGTCAGCATGCCAGCAATGATGTGAATTGGTGAAGCCTACAGGCAGACTGGAAAAATTCACCCCAACCTTGCAATTGGCAAAGGCCATGACCAAGGAGAAGTTGGGCTGCCGCTCAGAGAGTGGTAAATTGTGACATGCAGAGGATGGAGTAGACCGTCCCCACAGTGATGCATGATCATGTTCTGGACTCACTGTGCCAGACATGTGACACTTCTCGTGCAATCCTGCAGCCCTCAGAGTTTTCTGCGTCGCAAGTCACAACATGCAGCAGTCGGCTTGTTACCTGCCATGTGTGCATTAGCAACGAAGCTTTCAGGAGCACTGAAAGCAACGCTGTGGAAGCGAATGTGATAAGATACGCTACAAGGCCTTCTGTGCCCATTGTGCAAAGCACTCACAAGGCATCAGATGGCATTTCTGGTTTGCCAGATGCTTACTCTTGTTGCTGACCACAAAAGTGTAGAAACACTGCATCTGATATGTTTGTTGCATTGTCTGGTGTTTGATACACTATCAAGGGTGGGCTACCTCTTTGCTGATGGCACCTCGTTGAATTGGGCACAGCCTAAATTGTAACCTTAAACCCTAATCGCACTTCGACAGCTCAATGCTTGTGTTGTGTACTACCCAACAGGAAACTGTGTGGCTTACCCTGCCGTCACCCAAGCCTCTGATGACATTGCCCAGGGTCAGCAGGCTCTTGTTGATTGCGCTGCCTTCAGTCTGCCTCAGTTTGTTGTCTCCATCATCCTTAGCAGCCAGCGTGCTGCGCTCGCTCCCCGCCAGATCCACAAAGTTCAGAGTGGAGACCTGCAATGGAGAAGAAGCCCTAGGTGCCTGGATGTGCCCCAGGGCAGATGGACACAAGCAAGGGCAGGGGTTGGGGAAGAATCTTCACTGGCGGTACACTTCCCTGTTTCCAGGTGAGCTTGCTTGGCTGACAAAGGTGGATGGACGGAAGAATGCATGAATGAACAACGAACGGAATGAGCAAATGCATGCATGAGTGAACAGTTGAACGATGGAATGAATGCATGCATGCTTAGAGCTATGCAGGCAGGGCTGCAGCGGACCTTGACTGGCCGCAAGTCTTCTTCTGTGGTGCCTGTGGCCTCACTGTGGGCATCGCTGTCATCCAAGTTGCGTGACTCAAACCGGTCCTCTTCTGCAAACGGGGAAAAATGGTACATTTCAGGAACAAAACAATGAATGCTTGCCAGGTTGTTGGGCCTGTGAACTCATTGAGTCTGTCAGTCTTATGGGTCTGTCAATGCATTGGGTCTGTCAATTCATCGGGTCTGTCAATTCACGCAAAGCATGTATGCTGTGAACATGCGTGATGCTGAAATTTATATAATCAGGCCATGTGGGTTGCCAATGTTCAGTCAGGCAGATATCAGGGGGCCTGACGATTCTCAATGGGTTTGTGATGATAGGGATTAAGAGAGAGCGCTGGCTGTATTGTTGATGTACTGGCTGTGCTTGGTCCCAGTAGGTGCTCCTGCTTTTGCTGGAACAGATAATGCAGCTGACATCACCGTCACAGCTATGCAATCTGCCTATGTCCCTGCTTGCCATGATAGCAGCATGTTGCTCAGAGGCAGATTGCAGCCTTTACGCCGAGAGACAGGCCTCCCCAGGGAACAGGATGTTGATGTACAGCACTCACTCTGAGGCAGTGCTTGTGAGGTACCAATGCTGCTGTGATTAAAAGTGCTTTGTGTCTGTGTGTGAGTTTGACTGAGTACTGTTGGCATGCAGCGTTTGTTGATACTGTGCTGTCCCTGTGAGAATGCTCAAGAGAGCTCAGGCATGCAGCTTAGCTCTCATTGCTGGTGATGCTGCTGCCTCTGTGCTGTTGCTTGATCAAACACTGCTGATGTGTGTTGCTGATGCACGCTGTATATCTGCTGCTGGTGTGATTGCAGCTTTTCTGAATTCTGCTGCCTGCTTGTGATGCCTCTGGCAACTTTCGTTCTGTTAGCTAGGACACAATCAACGAGGTCTAGCGATTCCTTGGAAGGCCACTGTCAGCAGCAGCCAAGACATGGCGCTGCTACTGCTGCTGATTGCCCCAATGCAAACGAAAGAAACAGTCTACTGCTTTTGGCAATCATGATGGGAGCCTCCTGTGGCGGCAACCCAGAGCTCGGGGTCAACGGCCCCAATGCAACAAGCAGTGTTGCAGGGTGTCCCCTAAAGCCTGACCCTCATTATGAAGTTGGTCATGACACAGCATTTCAAGACTCCTGCCTGTCTTGAGATGGCAAGAGCAAGTGCATGCACAGCAGCTGCATACTGACACTCACAGCACTGCAGAGCATGACCGGCCAAGCCACACTGGAAATGGGTTTCATCAGAGATCAATGGAATGGATTACCTTCAGGCATAGCAGGCAGGGAAGGGCGGCTTTCCACAAAGATTCGCACAATCTGATGGGAACGAGAGCTCTCAGCATTCTGCCTGGTGTCCCGCACCTGCAAAAACAATGGTCCAGACTCAGCGCTCACCACAAAGCAGATAGCAAAGGAAAAGAGAAGACTCTGCCTTTTGGATGTCATGCCAAGAGCCTCCTCGGCGGCAGCCTGAGCACCACACAGGTCTGCAAAGTATCACGCTCTGGCAGCTGATTTTGGCCATTCATTTTCACTTTTCCCTTGGCAAATTATACACTTCAGGCTTGGGCACTGAGGTCTTTTGCTCTAGTCAGTCAAAGACATGCTGGATTCTGGCATTTGCATGTGCATGTCCTGGCATAAAAGGTGAAGAAACACATGCATAGACGCAGCAGTAGTGTATAGACTCACAGTGCGTCTGGCTTCAATCTGTCGAAGCAGCTGACACAGGTGCTGCTCAGAGCGTGGCCACTCCTCAGTTAAGCCTTCTGCCACAGTGCCGCGCTCTGGGTCATCTAGCAGTGGCAGGTTCTGGCGCTCTGTGCCATCTTTGAGTAAGTCTCTCACCTTCTCGTTGTAAATCTCAATGGCTGACATCCTGAGAGTATACTCCCTTCCTGCAGCAGATTTTGCCAGTGGTGTCCAGTGATCCAGACTCAAGCATTGCAGCCAGCAACTCAAGTCTGTAGATGGACATGCCTGGAGTGTGCCTTATGTGATGGAAGATGTCTTGTGCTGCTGCTTGTACAACACTCCGCATCGTGTAGGTTTTGCCACTACCGGTCTGGCCATAGACAAAGAGGGTTGCATTGAGGCCTTGTAAGGCTGACAAGACTCGATCTTTGGCTGCCGCCTCGTAAACTTGCTGCGATGAAGTGTGATTGCTGAACACGCGGTCGTAACAGTACGCTGGCGGCAGGTGTGCATGTGACCTGTCAACTTCACCAATGTATCTGAGAGTGAACTCATCACTGGCTTCCCAGCTGTCGTGATCCCTATGAATATGCTCGAGATAGCTTAGTGGTCTGATGCGTACCCCAACCCAGATGGTTTCAGCTGTTGGTGCGGCAGGTCTGTCTGAGCTCCGTTTGGTCTTGGCACTGCCTGCGCGAGAGAGCATGCCTTGCCCAGCTACGTCAGCAGAGCTGCCCATCTGTAGGGTGAAACACAAATTCAATCAGACGTTCCGCGCACAGCCTTCGCGTAGGCAAGCCCAGGCGCCGCAAGCCAACAAGCTCGAGGACTTCCTAGCTGCTGTCCTGGTGTTCGAAACCAAGATTAATAATGCACAATTTTATCATCTGTAAAATCGTTTTACGTCCAGAGCTTTTGCCCCCTCGCTAGGGCAATTCTGATTCCATTGCATGCAGCTCCGAGGCTTAGCTTGTCGTGGTATGCGTAGTGACATCGGTGCCGTCGATGCAGGCGGCGAAGCTGGTGAAAAGGGACGCTGAGGGCTGTCCCTAGGTATTCAAAACACGCGCTGCCCGGCTCGCTTGCATTTGACGTCACACACATGCGTATGCTCTTCAGGTCAAACTGCAGTAGCACAGAAATCGAGACAGCAGACCGGAACAGACGCCCCAAAGTTCCGTGAGATAAACGTGCAGGCGTTTGAAAACATGCTTTGGCATCTCACCGCAGGCTTTCCCTGTCGACAAACGTGCATGCTGCCTCAAGAGATTTTCTTGGAACCTACAATCTCTTATCCACGTCCCGCTTGCAACTTCACTCGGTGATTTCTGTGTCCCTTCGTTGCTCAGTGCAGCTCGTCCACCTCTTCGCTAAGTGTATCAGGAAGTGCACTCAAGTGCTGATCCTTCACAGGCCGTATTGCGTGAAGTCGTCGGGGCTATACTGGCGCATCTGTGCAATCTAGTCGGTTGGCTGAAGATGTGAATCCTCCCCCTGTCCTCCTATACAGGTGAACACAAGCCAAGTTGCATTGGATGCATAATCCATGGGTATAGGGGCTGTTCTGCAGCGATATCCTGACTCAGCTGGTGATCACAAATGCATGCTGACAGGTCTTCAGCCTTTGCAGTTGTGCCATTTTTGGCAAGTCTTCGCTGTAGTGCTAGAATTGTCACACCTCACCTGGGTCTGCCAGGTGTGCATTGTGCAAGAGTGCCCATATGCACCCAGCGTTTCCCACCTTTCTGAGCACGCTGTGAAGTCTGTGTGCTCACACCTGGCTATTCTGCATGCATACCTGCTAGCTTATAATTTGTCATGCTGTGCTGCACTTAGATGTGTCTCTTGACTATCATGGTACATGCATATAACGTTTCATCTGCTACAACTGTCTGGCACAGGCAACATCAGATGATGATGTAGTGCCCTCACTAACTGACTTGCTCAAGTGCTCTATCGCAAGGGTCGTCAGTGGGCTCAGCAACAGCCAACAGCGCGTCATGCAGCAGGTGCAGAAAAGCCTTTTGCATCAAAGAACCCTCTGTCAGTCTATACAGTACCTTGGTGCATCAGGGTCTGCTTCAATAGTCAGTATAGAACCCTGATGTGCACACCAGGCTGCATGATGCTTCCTATCTTATTTCACTGCACATGGTGCATATGTTGTGTGTTGATGCAAGTCTAAGCTGATGTAGTCCACTCAGCTGTTAGGCACCCTGCTCAACTTGTGGACTGTACATATTTGTGTCTGGCCTGCAAAGGCAACAGGTTGTGCATTTTTGGGGTTGAAGGCATGTCTCAGACATACATACTATCTTCCTGAGCCTTCAGTAAAGTGCTTCATGAGTTGCATCAAATGCAGACAGCCTGTGGACACCGTTTGACAACCTGCCACTCTGCTGCAGAAGTTATGGGACATTTGCAAGGATTGGGTGAAGCAGAGGCTTCTCCCTTCAAGCCATGTATGGGTGCCACGAGTGCTGAAGTCGGCAGCATTTTGCCTTAAGGTCTGCCTCTGCAGTCTAAGGCATTTGCTAATAAGTATTGTCAGCGTCAAATCTTCAAAGGGTTGTTGAATCACACTGTTGCACTGTCTGTTGGTTCAAAGACAAATTTGTTGAAACATAAAAAGAGGCTGTGAACAAGACACATACCAATATGTCCTAGGTGTGAGAGCTCACTGGTATGGCTTAGACATATTTACAGCACCCACATGTGTCTGTGTGGCTTTGAACAAATGCTGTGACTTGTTTGCTGACAGGATGCTGCAGCCTGAAGCACAAGAGCTATGCTGACTAGATGGTATGTGATAGAGCATATGTTCTGAGTTCTATCACCGACTATGCCTTATCACCAACCAGCTAGTTGACAAAGCTCTTATGCTGCAGGCTGCAGCAGCATG
>JAABUT010004210.1_pt1 | contig 11632 bp, 10 predicted proteins | sample 5559281 | NCBI WGS metagenome assembly JAABUT01 (sample SAMN10711880, study PRJNA513359) | rock metagenome | isolation source: Antarctica rocks | place: Antarctica: Victoria Land, Ricker Hills nord | collected 2016-01-04
CTGAGCAGCGCGCCGGGCATCCCGCCCACAAACGACCACCAACCAACCCCGCACGACCTGGCCCCGCCGGCAACCGCGTGCGCGGCCGGTCCGCACATCCACGCGCGGGAACGCCCGTTTCCCCTCCAACCATCCCAGCCAGGCGCGCCCCTCACCCAGCCGCCTCCACCGCCGCGAACCACTCCGCATAAACCGTATTGCGCGCCATCCGGCGGTTCAGGTCCGGCGCGCCGTCCGTCCACCAGGGCGGCCCCCGCTCACCCAGCGCCCGCTTCGCCGCATCCACCCGCAGCCGCGCGGCCTCCCGCATCGCCTCATCGCCAGCCCGCATCGCCACCCCCTTGGCCCGGCGCGCCGTCATCAGCTCACGCTGCAGGGCCGCGCGCCTCTCCGGCGCCAAACCCGGGTCGGCGCACCGCCACAGGCGCCCCCGCACGACGAAGTAACGGCCATCCGGAGTAGTAGGATACAGCATCGTCATCCCCCGGATGAACGCAACCAGGTGCCGCCGCATTCAAGCTGGATAACTCCCGTCTTGCTGCAGCCACACTCCGCGCGCATCTTCCCGACGCAACGGCCTGGCCGCCGCCGGCCTATCGAGGAATCCGTCATGCCCCCACCCTACAGCGCCCTGTATGCCTTCGGCGACAGCCTGTCCGACGCCGGCAACGTCTCGATCACCACGGCGCTGATCGGCCAAACCCCGGTCTCCCCGCCATATTTCAAGGAAACTTACGGCAACTCCACCGCCATAGTGTTCAGCAACGGTCCGGTCGCCGTGCAGGTCATGTCCATGCAACTCGGCCTCGGCACCCTCGCGCCGTCGCTGCTCGGCGGCAACGACTTCGCCTATGGCGGGGCCGAGACCGGCAGCACCCCGCAGAACAGCGGCAACCTGCAGAAGCCGCTGCTGTCCCTGCCTTTCCAGCTCACCCAGTTCGAGACCGCCGTAGCTCGCCCCGCCGCCAACGCGCTCTATACCCTGTCCGTCGGCAGCAACGACATCTTCGACATCCTCTCCGACACCGGCCTGTCCGCCGCCCAGCAGGCGCGCGACGTAACGGCCGCCGTCAACAACGCGGCCGCCGGCATCACCCAACTGGCCAAGGACGGCGCCAAGAACCTCGTCATGTTCACCGTCCCCGACCTCGGCAAGGTGCCACAGGTGACGTTCGGCCTCGCCAACGGCTCCGATAAGCCGAACGCCAGCACCAACGCGCTCGCATCCTCGCTCGCAGCGTCCTACAACACCCAGCTTGCCGCGGCGATCACCCAGGTCACGGCAGCGACCGGCATCAGCATCACCACCGTGGACCTGTATGGCCTGACCGACGCCGCCGTCGCCAACCCCAGCGCCTATGGCCTGAACAGCGTGAACGTCCCCGCCTGGTCCGGCAACTTCGCCGACCCCAAAAGCGGCACCCTGAGCTCGACCAACCCCGTAGTGCAGAACCAATCCCTGTTCTGGGACGACTTTCACCCCACCGCGTCCGTCCACAACGACGCCGCCAACATCGCCCTCGCCGCCGTGGCGCCGATCCAGATCTACCAGGCCGACCTGCCCGCCAACATCACCAGCATCCACACGGCATCCGCCGCCCTCGGCACCGATCTCGACATCCACGGCGACTACGCCGCCATCACCGCCAACGACGTGGCGCTATTCTCCCCATCCGCCGGCGTGTTCCTGCACAGCGGCGCCGGCAACGACATCATGGAGGTATATTCCGGCAATAACGTGCTGTCCGCCGCCGGCGGCTCCAACTTCCTGGTGGGCGGCACCGGCAACGACACCTTCCTCGCCGACGCGACCGGCGGCGCATCAAGCTGGAATGCCCTGCTCAGCTTCCATGCCGGGGACGTATTCTCGGTCGTCGGCTGGACTCCGGGAGTCTCCACCGCAAGCTGGACCGACGGCAACGGCACCGCACTGACCGGCGCCACCCTGCACATAGACCTGACTGGCAAAGGCACGGTCTATGCCAACGCATCCTTCATCGGCGTATCCGCACAGACCGCCGCCGGATTTACCACCAGCACCGGGACCGCCGGCAGCAACGGCTACTACGCCGTCAAGGCCTGATTTTTCTCCGGCAAGCATTGTCGCCGCTACTGGTCTCAACGGGAAGGTTTAACCCTTGTGGCTTACCTCACCTTAACCCTGTCCTAGGGAAAGCCATCAGCGTCCCAGCCTCTAGAGCATGTCTGGATTAAACGGCTTCGTTTGATCAAAAAAATACTGGCAAAAACAACGGCTAGAGCAGGTTTGGCGCAGTTGTCCGCGCCGAACCCGCTCTAGTCTGCCAACTCGGCCACCCTCTCCCGCAGCTCCCCGGCGGCACGCTCCACCGCCCGCCGCGCCGCCGGCACCACCCCGGCAAAATCCGCAAACCCGTGCACCATCCCCTCCTCCTCCAACAGCCATGCCGGCCGCCCCGCCCCTTGCAGCGCGGACACCCAGGCCCGCCCCTGGTCCCGCAAGGGATCGAACCCCGCCACGACGGCCACCGACGGCGCCGCCCGCGCCAAGTCCCCACGGATCGGCGACAACCGGGGATCGGCCCGGTCCATCCCATCCGGGATCAGCATCCGTGCACAGTCCTCCATCCCACGAGCCGTCAGCAGGAACCCTTCGCCGAACAGGCCGATGCTGGGGTAATGCGCCTCTCCCTGCTCTCCGGCATCCACCATGTCCACGACGGGATACAGCAGCAGCGTCAGCGCCGCTCCGGGCAGCCCGGCCGCCAGGTTGGCCCCGGCGCTGTCGCCCCCCGCGAGATGCGGGCCGGGCCGGTTCGCCCGCATCCAGTCCCAGGCCGCCAAGGCGTCGTCATGCGCCGCCGGGAACGGATGCTCCGGCGCCAGGCGATATGGGGCGTTCACCACCCGCACCCCGCCTCGCCGCGCCAGCCGGCGGCACAAAGCGTCATGCGTGGCCGGGCTGCCCATCATGAACCCGCCGCCATGCAAATAAAGCAATGTCCCCCGCGGCGAGCCATAGGAACACTCCAGCGCCCCCGGCAGGCCCGGAACCGGCTGCGGCGTCACCTCCGGGTCCGGGTGCATGCCCATCAGGCCCGGAGCCGCCTCATACTGCGCCCGGAACGCCCGCAATCCGCCGGCTCCCGGCGCCGCCGACCCTGCCCCACCCTGCGGCAGCTTGCGGACGAAGCGGATCAGCGCCGACATCACCGGGTCCATCTGCTGCCCGGCGGCTTCGATGGGCCGTCCGGCGGCCGTTCCGAACGCCAGCCCGGCGCGCAAGCCAGCGCGCTGCCAGAACAGCGTGGCGGACCGTGGTGTGCGGCGGGTCTTGCCGGGGGAAGTAACGGCGGCGGGCGGTGCATGATCCATGCCGCCCTACATCGGCCCGCCCCGCCTGACCGCAACCGCCTCGATGCCGCCTGTGACATCCGGCGCCAGGGCTGCATCCGACGGCACCACCCGCCCGCCCAATCGGGAGCATCTGGTCCGCCTGACGCAGGACCGGCGCGGCGCCCGTTGCACGAACCCCGGGGATGCGCGGCAGGACGGGACAGGGCATGGCCCCATAGGCTGCATCGCGCCGCCGCGGACCACCATCGCTATCCGGCCCGGCAAGCGGCTGGGTCCGCCGCCCCTAGAGCATGTTCGGCCAAACGGCTTCGTCTGACCGAACAAATGCCCACCAATCCCACCGCAGGCTCGACGCCATTGCCGTCACCGCGTAACATTCTAGGGTCGCCACACAGAGGGTGGTCCGCTGTTACAGGAACGGAAATGGAGCGGAGCGGGATACGGCGAGCCCATTCGACGGCGCCGACCGCACTCGAGGCGGCAAGGGAGATGCACGCCGGGCTGGTCCAGGACGGCCTTGAGCTGGTGGTGCTGTTCTGCTCGTCCACCTTCGACCTCGACGTGCTTGCGGCCGAAATCCGGGTTTTATTCGGCGGCGTCGCCGTAATCGGCTGCACGACCGCCGGCGAGATTACGCCGATCGGCTACCTCGAGGGATCGGTGGCCGGTTTCAGCCTGTCGGCGGGCGAGTGCAAGGCCGCAGTCCAGTTGATCCCGTCAATATCCACGCTGCCGATCACCGAAGGAGCGGCGGTGGTGGACCGGCTGATCGCGTCGCTTGCCGAGGACGGGAGCAACACCGTGCCGTCCGACGCCTTCGCGCTCCTGCTGATAGACGGCATGTGCAGCAACGAGGAGGTGGTGCTGAGCTCGATCCACCGGCGCCTCGATCCGATCCCGCTGCTGGGTGGCTCGGCCGGCGACGGCATGAAGTTCCAGCGCACCCACGTCTATTGGGACGGGCAGTTCCACGCCGACGCGGCGCTGCTCTGCCTGGTAACGCTGCGGCGGCCGTTCCGCATCTTCAAGCACCAGCACTTCTCCAGCACCGACACAAGGATGGTCGTCACCGGCGCCGACCCAGGACGCCGGCTGGTGACTGAGATCAACGCGGAGCCGGCCGGGCCGGAATATGCGCGCATCATCGGCATGAGTTATGGCGCGCTGACGCCGATAGCGTTCGCCGAACATCCGGTCATGGTGAAGGTGTCGGGCGACTACTACGTCCGCTCGATCCAAAAGGCGAACGAGGATGGCAGCCTGACCTTCTACTGCGCCATTGACGAAGGCGTGGTGCTGACGCTGGCCCGGCGCAAGGACATCATTGAGGACCTGGCCACGCTGTTCCGGAACCTGCGCGCCGAGATCGGCGAGCCGGTGCTGGTGATCGGCTTCGACTGCGTGCTGCGCAGCCTCGAAGCCGAAACGCGGCAGGTGAAGCACCTGGCCAGCCGCATCCTGGCCGAGAACAACGTGATCGGCTTCAGCACCTACGGCGAGCAGCTCTCGGCGATGCATGTCAACCACACCCTGACGGGGCTAGTCATCGGCCGGGACGGCGAGGCGTGAGCCTGGCGTTGGACCGGCCGGACGAGGATCCCCGCGATGCCGAGTTGCGTAAGTTGCGCAAGATCAACCGCGTACTCATGGACCGCGTCGAACGCGACATGGATGTCCACGGCAACAACGCGTATTCGCTGTTCCGCACCGCGATCACGCTTGAAACCGAGGTCAGCGAGCGGACGGCCGAGCTGGCCACGCTTACCCACCAGCTCATGCAGGAGATCTCGCGCCGGCGGCAGATCGAGAAGGCGCTAACCCTGGCCAAGGCGGAGGCCGAGGACGCCAACCTCGGCAAGACCCGGTTCCTGGCCGCGGCGACGCACGACCTCTATCAGCCGCTGAACGCGGCACGGCTGTTCCTCGGCGCGCTGGCCGACGAGGCGGCGACGGCCCGGGCGCATGACCTGCTAGGCCAGGTTGACGCCGCGCTCGACTCGGTTGACGAGCTGCTGGGTGCGCTGCTTGACATCTCCAAGCTCGATTCCGGCGCCTGGCCGGTGACGCTGGCCAACGTCGCGATCGGGCCGATGCTGGCGCGGATGGCGGAGGAGTACCTGCCGCAGGCGCAGGCGGCGGGGCTTGATCTGCGTGCCGTGCCGTCGAGCGCCGTCGTGCATACTGACCGGCTGCTGTTCGAGCGGGGACTGCGCAACCTGATCAGCAACGCGATCCGCTACACCGCCGAGGGACGGCTGCTGATTGGGTGCCGGCGCCGGCCGGGCCGGGTGGCCGTGCAGGTCTGGGACAGCGGCATCGGCATCCCCGAGGCGATGCGCCAGGAGATCTTCCGGGAGTTCAAGCGCCTTGGAAATGCGCCCCGGCAGGATGCCAAGGGGCTTGGCCTTGGCCTCGCGATCGTTGACCGCATCGCCCGCCTGCTCGATCTCGGCATCGAGGTCGAGAGCATCGTTGGGCGTGGGTCCTGCTTCACGCTGACGGTGGCATCGGGGAATACGGCGGACGCGGTGGCGGAACCCGAAAAGCCCGCCGCCTGGGCCGCCTCGCCGATACTGGGCGGGACGTGCATCGTCGTCGTTGACAACGATGCGGCCGCGCTCGACGCGATGCGCTCGGTTGCCGATGGCTGGGGCTGCCGCCTGGTCGCCGCCCCGACGGCCGATGCCGCGCTCGCGCAGCTAGAAGCGGCGTGCTGGACGCCCGACCTGGTCGTTGCCGACTACCACCTCGACGCCGGCCGCACCGGGACCAATACGGTGCATGCCTTGCGGGAGCGATATGGCGCCGGCCTGCCCAGCCTGATCGTGTCAGGGGACCACTCGGCCGAGACCGCGACGCTGGTGCGGGACGCCGGACTCCCGTTCCTGTCGAAATCGGCCGGCCCGGCCCGGCTGCGGGCCATGATCAGCTTCCTCGTCAAGCCGCCGCAGTCCCCGCCCTCATAGGGCCGGCTGCTCGTGGCCGAGCCGGTCCCGCTGGAAGGCGACGATCGCCTGCGACCGCGTGGCGACGCCAAGCTTGCGCAGGATGGCCGTCATGTGCGCCTTGACCGTCACGTCGCTGATGTCGAGGTCGCGGGCGATCTGCTTGTTCGACGACCCGTTGGCGAGCAGGGCGAGCACCGCGAGCTGGCGCGGGGTGAGCGTGTCCTCCGCCGCAGCGCCCGGCGTCGGCTGCCCGGGAACGGCGCTGGTGGGCGCATAGGTCCCGCCGCCGAGGACGATCTGCAAGGCGCCGATCATGACGTCCTTGGAAGCCGATTTCACCACGTAGCCGGCAGCGCCGCAGGCGAGCGCGCGCTGCACCGTGGCCGGGTCGTCAAGCGAGGTGACGACCACGATCGGCGTCGCCGGCACACGGTTCCGCAGTGCGACCAAGTCGGTCAGTCCCGACGAGCCCGGCATGAACAAGTCCAGCAGCACCAGGTCCAGCTCGTCCGTTGCCGCTGCGGCTTGGAACATCGCACCTGTATCGGCGGCTTCGAGGCAGGTGAACGGGCCGCCGCGCCGGGTGAACACGTCGGTCACGATCTCCCGCATCGCCTGGCGGAACAGCGGGTGGTCGTCGGCGATCAATATCCGCTGCATCGCCCCTCCATTCCGCCCGTTCCAGCATCGCGACGATTGCATGCGCAATAGCAGCCGCGGCAGTGCCCCGGCCATTCGACCTTAGTCCAATGGTCTATGGCGGCACCTGCCGTTATTGATCCCCGCAATGGCCGGCAGCTTATCGGTTGCAGGAGCAGGGGGAAACGGAGTTGCGTATACGCAATTTCTATCTGGGCGGCACGTGCCTGGTGGTGGCGCTGCTGACCGGGCTTGCCAGCGCGGCGCGAGCCGACGATGCGCTCGACAAGGCGGCGGCGGACCCGAACGGCTGGGCGATGTACGGGCACGGCTACGACAACACCCGCTACTCGCCGCTGAAGCAGATCACGCCGCAGAACGTCGGCCAGATGAAGCTGGCGCATCCATTCCAGCCGGGATCGCTGCGCTCCAATGAATCATCGCCGATCGTCACCGGCGGCACGATGTATGCGTCAACGTCCTGGGAGCCGGAATACGTTTATACGCTGGATGCGGCCACGGGTCAGCGGAAGTGGACGTATAAGCCGGAAATCCCGGACGACGTGCTGCAATACGCGTGCTGCGACGTGAACAGCCGCGGCGTGAGCTTTGCGGACGGCAAGATTTTCGTCGGACGGCTGGACGGCAAGCTCGCCGCGCTCGATGCCGAGACCGGCAAGGAATTCTGGGTCGCCGACGTGGTGGACTACAAGCAGGGTTCAGTGATCACCTCACCGCCGCTGGTGGTGAAGGACCTGGTCATCACCGGGTTCGGCGGCGGCGAGTATAGCGCACGCGGCAGCCTGCAGGCCTACAACGTCAAGACCGGCAAGCAGGTCTGGAAGACCTTCACCGTCCCTGGTCCCGAGGACGACAACATTGACACCTGGAAGGGTGATAGCTGGAATCACGGCGGCGGCGCGCCCTGGCTGGTGGGATCGTATGATCCCAAGACCAACACCGTGTTCTGGGGCGTGAAGACCAACCTGCCATTTAACGGCGGCACGCTGACGACCGCGGGCGGCCTGACGTTCTGGGACGACCTGCATGGCGAGTTCCACGCCTATGACGCCAAGAGCTATGGCGAGCTGTGGCATACCCAGCTCGGGTCGGGCACAGGCGCCGGACCCATCAGCTACTCGGTGAACGGCAAGCAGTATGTTGCCGTCGTGGTCGGGCGGACGGCGGCGATCCCCGCCTTCCTGGGCGAGGTGGAGAAGAAGATGACGGCTGCGACGCCCCAGGGCGGCGCACTGTTCGTGTTCACGGAGTAGGCCCGATGCGGCTAGCCTTCTCAGCAGCTTTGGTTTTAGGGGCGGCGCTGCCCGGCGCCGTCCCGGGCAGCTACGCCGCATCGCCGTTGCGGATGTGTGCCGATCCGGACAACCTGCCGTTCAGCACTGCCGCCGCGGCAGCCGCTGGCCAGGCAGGCACGCCGGGCCTGTATGTCGAAATCGGCCAAGCCGTGGCCGGCGCGCTCGGCCGGCCGATGGAGACGGTTCGGTCGCTGAGTTATTTCGGCAAGCGGAACCTGCGTACGACCTTGCTGGCGGATCAGTGCGACTTCGCTGTCGGGCTGCCGGCGGTTGACGACTTCATGGGCCTGGCAGTCGTCTTCACCCGGCCGTTCATCTCGGTCGGCTATGCGATCGCGGCGCCTTGGGACCGTCCAGTGGCAAAGCTCGGCGACTTCGACGGCAAGCGGGTCGCGGTCCAGTTCAATCCGTCGCCGCAAAGCCTGCTTGCCACGCGGCCTGCGGTCACCTCGGTGACGGTCATGGACCCTGACGAGGGCATGCGGTTGCTCGCCGACCGCAAGGTGGACGCTGCCTTCGTCTGGGGACCGTCGGCGGGCTACGACAACCGCATCTCGCTGCACGACGGGTTCCGGGTGGTTTCGGCGGACGGGGCGCAGATGCGCTTCGGTGCAGCCATCGGGTTCAGCCGCAAGAACGCGGCGCTGCGCGACGAGGTTGATGCGGCCCTGCCGGCGTTGGCGGACCGGATCGCGGCGCTTGCCGAGAAGCATGCCCTGCCGACCGGCCCGGGCATTCAGCTTGCGGCGGCGAGTCCTGCGCCGGCCGCATCGGCCCAACAAGCCGCGGCGGAGGTGGCCCAACCCGTCAACGCCGAGGCCACGCCACCGCTGGCCGCCGAGGCCGTACACGTAGGCGCCGCCGAGGGGCGCAGCCTGTTCAACCAGACCTGCAGCCACTGCCACGGGCCCGACGAGGTCCAGTCCGGAGCGGCGGATCAACCTGCGGCTGCTGCGGCGCCGTTACGGCGACGACCGCGAGAACGTCTTCCACACGACCGTCACGAACGGGCGGCCGAACAAGGGGGTGCCAACCTGGGGCAGCGTGATCCCGGACGACGACATCGCCAAGATCTACGGCTTCCTCGACACGGTCCAGGAACCGTGAGGGTGGCCTAGCCGCCGGGCCTGCATGTGCGGCCCAATCGCTGAACCAACAATAAACGGAGGACTACCATGGTCGAGAAAGCTCTCAGTGACGTCGCCAAGCAGATCGCGCTGCGTTCGCACTACGAGAACTGGATTGGCGGGAAATGGGTCGCGCCCGTGGACGGGCGGACGTTCGACAACGTGTCGCCGATCAATGGCAAGGTGGTCAGCACCCACGCGCGCTCGACCGCGGCCGACATCGAGCTGGCGTTGGACGCGGCGCATGCGGCCAAGGACGCCTGGGGCAGCACGCCGGCAGCGCAGCGCGCCCAGGTGCTGAACAAAATCGCCGACCGGATGGAGCAGCGGCTCGAGCTGCTGGCGATGGTCGAGACGATTGATAACGGCAAGCCGATCCGCGAGACCAAGGCTGCCGACCTTCCGCTGGCGATTGACCATTTCCGCTACTTTGCCGGCTGCATCCGTGCGCAGGAAGGCAGCTTGTCCGAGATAGACGGCGACACGGTGGCCTACCACTTCCACGAGCCGCTCGGGGTGGTGGGCCAAATCATCCCGTGGAACTTCCCGCTGCTGATGGCGGTGTGGAAGCTGGCGCCGGCGCTTGCCGCCGGCAACTGCATCGTGCTCAAGCCGGCGGAGCAGACGCCGCTGGCGATCCTGGTGCTGATGGAGACGATCGCCGACCTGCTGCCGCCCGGCGTGCTCAACGTCGTCACCGGGTTCGGCGTCGAGGCCGGCAAGCCGCTGGCCCAAAGCAACCGCATCGCCAAGATCGCCTTCACCGGCGAGACGACCACCGGCCGGCTGATCATGCAGTATGCGAGCGAGAACATCATCCCCGTCACGCTCGAGCTCGGCGGCAAGTCGCCCAACATTTTCTTCGCCGATGTCATGCAGGAGGATGACGACTTCTTCGACAAGGCGCTTGAGGGCTTCGCGATGTTCGCGCTCAACCAGGGCGAGGTGTGCACCTGCCCATCCCGCGCGCTGGTGCATGAGAGCATCTACGACCGCTTCATGGAGCGTGCGGTCGCGCGCACCAAGAAGATCATCCAGGGCAACCCGCTCGACGACGCGACCATGATCGGGGCGCAGGCGTCCAATGACCAGTTCGAGAAGATCCTCTCCTACATTGATATCGGCAAGCAGGAGGGCGCGAAGGTGCTGACCGGCGGTGAGGCCGCCAAGCTCGGCGGCGACCTCGCCGGCGGCTACTACGTGCAGCCGACGATCTTCGAGGGCCACAACAAGATGCGGGTCTTCCAAGAGGAAATCTTCGGCCCGGTGCTCTCGGTCACCACGTTCAAGGACGACGCCGACGCGCTCGCCATCGCCAACGACACGCTCTACGGCCTCGGCTCTGGGGTGTGGACCCGCAACGGCAACCGGGCGTACCGGTTCGGGCGCGGGATCAAGGCCGGGCGGGTGTGGACCAACTGCTACCACCTTTACCCGGCGCATGCGGCATTCGGCGGCTATAAGCAATCCGGGATCGGGCGCGAGAACCACAAGATGATGCTCGACCACTACCAACAGACCAAGAACATGCTGGTGAGCTACAGCCCGAAGGCGATGGGCTTCTTCTAACCAACGTCCCGGGCGGCCCGGCGGCGGGCGGCCCGGCATGGCGATTAAGGCGGCTGGCTCCGCCTTTGCTGGGCATTCGAAACGGGAGGACGTCGTGACGGTCGAGCGAGTGCGGGTGACGGACGCGGCAGAAATCGTCATCCGCCGGTTGCAGGCTGCGCACGGCGACCTGCTGTTCCACCAATCCGGCGGGTGCTGCGACGGCAGTGCACCGATGTGCTATCCCCGGTCCGAATTCCGCGTTGGCGCGCAGGATGTCTATCTCGGCGCGATCGCGGATGTGCCCGTCTATATCGGGGCAGCGCAATTCGAGCATTGGGCGCACACGCAAATCATCATTGACGTGGTGCCGGGCCGGGGTGCCGGGTTTTCCCTGGAAGCACCTGAAGGCGTTCGTTTCTTGACGCGCAGCCGCGTGTTTACCGTTGTAGAGGCCGCGGCGATTGAAGCCGCTGGGCCGCCGCCACGAGGCTCAGGTTTGGGCTGACGGATATCTCCAGCAGGCCTTGCCCGTGAACAAGCGCTCAACTGAGGTTCATCCGCGCTTGTTCACACGCACAACGTCAAACCACGTAAGTGCTCAACTCCCCTGCGATCTGACGTGTTCGGAGCGGTGCCTGAGGTGGCTTGACGTGACGGTAGCCAGTGGGATTCAAGGCTGCGATGACCGAGCTTCCTGCTCTCAGCCAGCTGACGC
>JAABUT010004212.1_pt1 | contig 11632 bp, 8 predicted proteins | sample 5559281 | NCBI WGS metagenome assembly JAABUT01 (sample SAMN10711880, study PRJNA513359) | rock metagenome | isolation source: Antarctica rocks | place: Antarctica: Victoria Land, Ricker Hills nord | collected 2016-01-04
GTCATCAAGGACTCCGGCCAGTACCCCTGGTCGAGAACCAGCCGTTGGAACACCGGCTCCCCGTTGAGGAGCAGCCTCCGGCCGTCGATGCTGATCGAGCGCAGCCCCGCATAGCTGTCCACAGTGTCCACCGGGCGACCCTCGGCATCGAGGAGCGAGACCTTGAGGCGGTAGAGGTGCGGGTCCGACGTGGACCACGGCCGGATCCGGTCCGACGGCAGCGTGAGGTGCACGACAGGCGCCAGGTCGAGATCGGCCCCGGTGTTGCCTCGGACGACGCTTCCCACCTCGTCACCCAGCTCGACGACGACCGTGTGGCCCGGGCGGTTCGCGGACAGCACGGCCTCGACCGTCATCGCCCCTGCGGCGAAGTGTGGCGTCACCCGCAGCCGCTGGACGTAGGTCTCGGCCACCCCCTCGAGCCACACGCTCTGCCAGATCCCGGTGGTCCGCGTGTAGAGCACGTCCGAGGCCTGGTACCACGTCGCCTGCTTTCCCCGCGCCTGGCGTCCGTGCCTCGAGTCCCGCGCGCGGACGACGACGCGCACTCTCGAGCCCGGCTGCGCGTGACCGCTCAGGTCGGCCGTGAAGGAGGAGAACCCTCCACGGTGGCGCAGGACCTCGTGGCCGTCGACCCAGATGGTCGCGTCGTGGTCCACGGCTCCGAAGTGCAGGAGCACCCTCCCGCCGGACCACTCGGCCGGCACGTCCACCCAGCGCGCATACCAGACCGCTGCGAGGAAGTCGGTGTTGTGTATGCCGGATGCCTCGCTCTCCGGGGCAAAGGGAACCGTGATCTGCTCACGGAGCTCGGCGGCGCTGACCAGCCCCCGCTCGAGCCCGGTGTCCCCCTGGTCCACCTCGAACTCCCACGTCCCGTTCAGGCTCACCCAGTCAAGACGGGTCAGCTGCGGTCGGGGGTGCTCGGGTCGCGGAATGGCTGTGGCGGAGGACGAGTCGGCGTCGTTCACAAATGACCTATCTGTCGATGCGCCGGCGCCCGGCACGTCCGGCGGGTCGGGTCGGGTCGGGTCGGCTCAACACCACCACACCTACTGGCCGGCGATGCCGGTCGTGGCGATGCCCTTGACGATCTGGCGCTGGAAGATCATGAAGATGACGAGCAGCGGGGCGGCGGCGATGACGGCCGAGGCCATTGTCTGCGCGTACTGGACACCATAGGCGTTCTTCACCGTCCCGATGCCCACCGGCATCGTTATGAGGTTGGGGTCGTTGATGACGATGAACGGCCACAGGAAGTTGTTCCAGGCGCCGATGAAGGTGAAGATCGCCACCGCGACGAGGATCGGTCGCGACAGCGGCAGGATGATGGACCACATGATCCTCAGCGGACCCGCTCCGTCGATGCGACCGGCTTCCTCGAGCTCATGGGGGCCTACCCCTTCATCGCGCTCTACAACCTGGACATCGCCGACAAGGGTGCGAGACGTTCAGGACGGCCGCGTCAGAGGGCCGGTGCCCGGCGGACGCGCCATCGCCAGCTTCGTGTAGTAGGCGAGTTCCACGCCAGACAAGCCGTTATCGCATCAAGCCGCTCAGTCGTCGGTGAGGGTCAGCTGGATGCCGCCGACGAGGGAGGAGCAGATGTTGTAGAGGAACGCGCCGAGCGTCGCGATCGCCGTCATGAGGATGATGTCGATGACGCCGATGACGATGGCCAGCGAGACCACCCGACCGAAGCCGACGTAGTCCATGATGGTGAACGGGGCGGTCGTGACCGGCTGGATCTGTTGGATGACCCGGTCGATGTCGGCGAAGACGCCCATCCCCGACAGGATCAGCCACAGCACGCCGGTGAGCACGACCCCGGCGATGCCCGCGGCGACGGCGAGAAGGAACGACATCTTCATGATCGACCACGGGTCAACCCGCGCCACCGCGAGCTTGACCCGCCGGGCGGTCACCCGCCGTGGAGCGCTCCGGCCGGACCGGGTGCCACCTGGACGGCCATCGGTCCCCTTCTGGGCCGGGCGGCTCGCGCCACCGGCGGAGGTTGCGGCCCGGGAGGCACCCGCAGGAACCGGCCGGGTTGCCGTGGTCGTGGGCGCTCCGGATCCCGTTGCCCCAGACCCGGACGACGGCGCCGGAGCGCTTCCAGCAGGCCTGGCACCTCCTGCGGGCGAGGACGTCGGAACCGGGCGCGTCGTGGGGTCCGAGGACCCCCCGCCGGCAGCTCCAGGGTTCCCGCCCTGACCTGTCGTGCTCACTCGCTGCCTCCATCGATGTCGTCCGCTGACTCGGAAGTCTCCCCAGACGGTACGCCATCGGCCTCGGTCAACGCTGGATCCCCGACCTCGGGCGAGGCGGGCGCCTCGACGTCGGCCACGTCGGCCACCTCGGCGACGTCCAGGTGGTCGGCCTCGATCAGCGCCTCCACCTCGGCCTCGACCACCCGCTCGGCGTTGCGGGCCACGGCGACGATCGTGTCGCCCTTGTCCGGGGACGCGAACCGCACGCCCTGGGTGTTCCGGCCGGTGCGGCGGACCTCGTCCACCCGGGAGCGGACGATCTTGCCCTTCTCCATGACGACCATGACCTCGTCGTCCTCGGCCACCGTCAGGGCGCCCACGAGGTCTCCCCCGCGGTCGGATGCCTGGGCGACACGCACCCCGAGTGTCGCCCGTCCCTTCACGGGGTAGTCCGACGCCTGGGTCCGCTTGGCCAGTCCGTTCTCGAAGACGACGAAGAGGTCGGGATCCTGGCCGGCCGGCACGACGGAGATCGACAGCAGCTGGTCCCCGTCCCGGAACTTCATGCCCGTGACGCCGGAGGTCGCCCGGCCCATCGGGCGCAGCGCCGCGTCGGTCGCGTGGAAGCGCACCGACTGGCCCTTGCGCGAGACGAGGATGAGGTCGTCCTCGCGGAAGGCCAGGCCGGCCCCCACCAGCTCGTCACCCTCGCGGAGGTTCACCGCGATGAGGCCGCCCGCGCGGGGCGAGTCGTACTCCACCAGCTTGGTCTTCTTCACGAGGCCGCCGCGGGTCGCCAGCACGAGGTAGGGGAAGGACGCGTAGTCCTTGATGGCCAGGACCTGGGCGATCTCCTCGCCGGGCTGGAAGGCCAGGAGGTTGGCGACGTGCTGGCCCTTGGCGTCGCGCGACGCCTCCGGCAGCTCGTAGGACTTGGCCCGGTAGACCCGGCCGAGGTTGGTGAAGAAGAGCAGCCAGTGGTGGGTCGTCGTCGTGAAGAAGTGCTCGACGACATCCTCCCCGCGCAGCTGGGCCCCCCTGACGCCCTTGCCGCCACGGCGTCGGGAGCGGTAGAGGTCGACCTTGGTGCGCTTGGTGTAGCCGCCGCGGGTGATGGTGACGACGACGTCCTCCTCCGGGATGAGGTCCTCCATCGACATGTCGCCGTCGAAGAGCTCGATCCGGGTGCGCCGATCGTCACCGAACTTCGTGACGATCTCGCCCAGCTCGCTGGAGATGATGTCGCGCTGTCGCTCCGGCTTGGCGAGGATGTCGGTGTAGTCGTCGATCTTCGCCTGCAGCTCGTCATGCTCCTCGACGATCTTCTGCCGCTCGAGGGCGGCCAGCCGGCGCAGCTGCATGTCGAGGATCGCCCGGGCCTGGGTGTCGTCGATCTCCAGCAGGCCGATGAGCCCCTCGCGGGCGGCGTCGACGGTCTGCGATCGCCGGATGAGCGCGATGACCTCGTCGAGCGCGTCGAGCGCCTTGAGCAGGCCGCGGAGGATGTGGATGCGCTCCTCCGCCTGGCGCAGCCGGAAGGCGGTCCGCCGGACGATGACCTCGACCTGGTGCTCGACCCAGTGGCGGATGAACGCGTCGAGCGGCAGGGTCCGCGGCACCTCGTCGACGAGGGCGAGCATGTTCGCCCCGAACGTCGTCTGCAGCTGGGTGTGCTTGTAGAGGTTGTTCAGGACGACCTTGGCCACCGCGTCGCGCTTGAGCACGATGACGAGCCGCTGGCCGGTCCGGCCCGAGGTCTCGTCCCGGATGTCGGCGATACCGGCGACCCTGCCGTCCTTGACGAGCTCGGCGATCTTCTGGGCCAGGACGTCGGGGTTCACCTGGTATGGCAGCTCGGTGACGACGAGGCACTGCCGGCCCTGCAGCTCCTCGACCTGGACGACCGCGCGCATGATGATCGAGCCGCGCCCCGTCCGGTAGGCGTCCTCGATTCCCCGGTGCCCCATGATCAGCGCGCCGGTCGGGAAGTCCGGCCCCTTGATGATCCCCAGGAGCGCCTCGAGCAGCTCCTCCCGCCTGGCCTCCGGGTGGCGCAGGTACCACTCGGCGCCTTCGGCCACCTCACGCAGGTTGTGCGGCGGGATCTGCGTCGCCATGCCCACGGCGATCCCCGCGGAGCCGTTGACGAGCAGGTTGGGGAAGCGTGCCGGCAGGACGACCGGCTCCTTGCTGCGGCCGTCGTAGTTGTCCTTGAGATCGACCGTGTCCTGCTCGATGTCGCGGACCATCTCCAGCGCCAGCTGCGCCATCCGGCACTCGGTGTAGCGCGGCGCCGCCGCGCCGTCGTTGCCGCGCGAGCCGAAGTTGCCCTGCCCGTCGACGAGCGGGTAGCGCAGCGACCAGTCCTGCACGAGGCGCACCAGCGCGTCGTAGATCGCCGTGTCACCGTGCGGGTGGTACTGGCCCATGACGTCGCCGACGACGCGGGAGCACTTGTTGTAGCTGCGGTCCGGCCGGTAGCCCCCGTCGTACATCGCGTAGATGACCCGCCGGTGCACCGGCTTGAGACCGTCGCGCACGTCGGGCAGCGCCCGCGAGACGATGACCGCCATCGCGTAGTCGATGTAGGACCGCTGCATCTCCGTGTTGAGGTCGATGGCCTCGATCCGGTCCGTGACGGGCCCGGTGATCACGGTCTCGTCGTCGGGGCCGTCGGTCGGCGGCTGCTCACTCAAGGGGTTTCCTTCTCTCTCGAAGCCGTTCGCGTATGCCGGTCAGCCAGGACCGCGGACCGCGCACCTTCGCGCAGGGCCAGCGGCACGGCATACCTAGATGTCGAGGAAGCGGACGTCGCGCGCGTTGCGCTGGATGAAGCCGCGACGGGACTCGACGTCCTCGCCCATGAGGATGGAGAACATCTCGTCGGCCGAGGCCGCGTCGGCGAGCGTCACCTGCAGCAGCGTGCGCGTGTCCGGGTCCATCGTCGTGTCCCACAGCTCGTGGTAGTTCATCTCCCCGAGCCCCTTGTAGCGCTGGACGCCGTTGTCCTTGGGCAACCGGCGACCGGCCGCCGCACCCGCGGCATACAGGCCGTCGCGCTCGCGGTCGGAGTAGGCGAACTCGTGCGGCGCGTTGCTCCACTTGAGGCGGTAGAGCGGCGGCTGCGCGAGGTAGACGTAGCCGGCCTCGATGAGTGGGCGCATGAACCGGAAGAGCAGGGTCAGCAGGAGGGTGCGGATGTGCATCCCGTCGACGTCGGCATCGGCCATCAGGACGATCTTGTGGTATCTCGCCCTGGCCAGGTCGAAGTCCTCGCCGATGCCGGTGCCGAAGGCGGTGATGAGGGCCTGCACCTCGTTGTTGGCGAGGATCCGGTCGATCCGCGCCTTCTCGACGTTGAGGATCTTGCCCCGGATCGGGAGGATCGCCTGGGTGTGCGGGTTGCGGCCCTGGACCGCGGAGCCGCCGGCCGAGTCGCCCTCGACGATGAAGACCTCCGAGATCGACGGGTCCTTGCTCTGGCAGTCCTTGAGCTTGCCCGGCAGGCCGCCGGACTCGAGCAGCCCCTTGCGCCGGGTGGACTCGCGCGCCTTGCGGGCGGCGATCCGGGCCATGGCGGCCTGGAGTCCCTTGTTCACGATGTCCCTGCCCTCGCGGGGATGGGCCCCGAGCCAGTGGCCGAACTCGTCCGTCATGGCTCGCTGGACGAACCCCTTGATCTCCGAGTTGCCGAGCTTGGTCTTCGTCTGGCCCTCGAACTGCGGCTCACCGAGCTTGACCGAGACGACGGCGGTCAACCCCTCGCGGATGTCGTCGCCGGTGAGGTTCTCGTCCTTGTCCTTGAGCAGGTTGTTCTTGCGCGCGAAGTCGTTGACGAGCTTGGTCATCGCCGCACGGAAGCCCTCCTCGTGGGTGCCGCCCTCGTGGGTGTTGATCGTGTTGGCGTAGGTGTGCACCGACTCGGAGTAGGCGGTCGTCCACTGCATGGCGAGCTCGAGCGAGAGCGAGCGCTCCTTGTCCTCGGACTCGATGGAGATGATCTCGGGGTGGATCGGCTCGGAGCGCTTCGCGCTGACGAGGTGGGTCACGTAGTCGACGAGCCCGTTGTCGTAGCGGTAGCTGACCTTGCGCTTGCGGGTCCTGCGGAGCTCGCCGTCGGTGGCGCCGTCGCCGTCGACCGTCCCCTCGACGGTCTCCACGTCGCCCTCGGCGTGGTCGAGGTCCGGATCCTCACTGCTCTGCGTCGAGGCCGGGTCCGGCTCCACCCGCTCGTCCAGGAGGTTGAGCGTCAGGCCCTTGTTGAGGAAGGCCATCTGCTGCATCCGGGCCCGGATCGTCTCGAAGTCGTAGTCGACCGTCTCGAAGATCTCGGCGTTGGCCCACCACGTGATCGTTGTGCCGGTGTCCTCGGTCGTCTCGCCCTCCTCGAGGGGAGCGACGGGCACACCGTGGTCGAAAGACATCCGGTAGACGTGGCCCCGCTGGCGGACCTCGGCGTCGAGCCGGGACGACAGGGCGTTGACGACGGAGGAGCCGACCCCGTGCAGGCCACCGGAGACCTTGTAGCCACCCCCGCCGAACTTGCCGCCGGCGTGCAGCTGGGTGAGGACGACCTCCACGGTCGAGATGCTGCCCGAGGAGTGGATGCCGGTGGGGATGCCCCGGCCCCAGTCCTGGACCCGGACGCTGCCGTCCGCGCGCAGCGTCACGTCGATCCGGTCGTTGAACCCGGCCAGGGCCTCGTCGACCGCGTTGTCGACGATCTCGGTGACCAGGTGGTGCAGACCACGGGCGCCGGTCGAGCCGATGTACATGCCCGGGCGCTTGCGCACCGCCTCGAGACCCTCGAGGACCTGGATCGCGTCGGCGTCGTACTCTGCCGCGTCCGCGTCCGGCACGTCACTCGCCCGGTGCGGCATGGCCGAGAGCGTGGGTGCGGACGGGCGCGTCGGCGTCGGCGTCGGCTGAGCCGGCGGTGGGCTGGGCGGTGTGGGGGGCTGCTCCGGGGGGACGTTGCCGGACGGGCTGGGCTGGTCGGCCTCGGACACGGTGCTCCTCACTGCACCGCTTGCCGGTGCACTCCGTCGGGGTGCCATCCCCGCGGGGCGGACACCTGGTCCGCGCCTGCGCTCATGGCGGGCGGCCCGCGACGCCGGAAAACATCCGAGTCGCCTGGCCGCCGGTTGACTCTCCATCTTACCTGTCCGGCCGCCCGAACACCCGTTCAGGAGCCCCGCCACGGCCAGTTTCCGGGAAATAGCCCCTTCTCCCGGGTCGGGGGTCACGACCGCCCCCGTCAGGGCGGCACCGCGACGAATCCATGATCCACGACCGTCGTGCTCTACCGACGGTTGTCCACAGACCTGCGGAGCACCGCGGGAACCTGTGGATGGCGTCCGAACCTGTACGCCTCCCTTGCGGGCAGGTGTGGATGGGCGTCTCACCCGCCGGCTCCGGGACCCGTCGCCGCCGGGCGCCGGGGGTCGTTCGACCAGGCCGACCACGAGCCCGGGAAGAGCGCCGCGTCGACCTCGAGCACCGCCAGCGCGAGGACGTGCTGGGCTGCCGAGACGCCGGAGCCGCAGTATGCCGCGACGGCACCACCGCCGGTCAGCTCACCCAGTCGCTCGCGGAGGACGTCGTCGGGCGGCAGCCGGCCCTCCTCGGTGACCAGGTCCACGGCTGGCAGGTTGACGGCACCGGGGATGTGCCCGGCCCGCGGGTCGACCGGCTCCACCTCGCCGCGGTAGCGCTCCGGCGCGCGGGCATCGACGAGCATGCCGCCCGACGGCCACTGGGCTGCCTCGTCGATGGTGAGCGTCCTGAGGTGCCCGACGGTGAGCCCCGGCTCCGTTGCCGTCCAGCTGACGTCCGAGCCGACCTCGAGCCTCCCGCCGGACGCGACCCAGGCCGGCAGGCCGCCGTCCAGGACTCGCGCCCGGATCCCGGCCCAGCGCAACACCCACCAGGCCCGGGCGGCCGCCCAGGACCCCGGCTCGTCATAGACCACGACGTCCTCACCGGGATCGACGCCCGCAGCGCCGAGCCCGCGCTCGAGCGTCGCCACGTCGGGCAGCGGATGACGCCCGTCGCGAGGGTCGTCGGCGTGCCTCGTCAGGACCAGCTCGAGGTCGAGGAAGCGGGCTCCGGGAAGGTGGCCCACGGCATACCGCTGCCGACCGGCACCCCGCGCGGCCGCGAGACGCCACCGCACGTCGAGGACGACCGGCGCCGCGGCGGCAGCGCGCAGGTCCCGGGCGGTGACCAGGTGCTCGGCTCGGCTCACCAGCCGACCGTAGCGCCCGAGCCCCCGAGCCCCCGAGCCCCCCGGGCGGCCGGACGGCTGGGCGGCTGGGCGGCGGCAGGAATCTCGCGGGCTCGACCCCGCTCAGCCGTAGGTGTCCCGCGGGCCGGGGCCCTGGGCCCGCCGCAGGCCCCTGCTCCAGCTCGGCGCGCTCGGCCCGTTGACCTTGAGCTCGATCACCGTGCCGGCACCGACCTCCTCGTCGATCCGGGCGAGGAGCATCGAGGCGAGCAGCCGCAGCTGCGTCGCCCACGCCGTGGAGTCCGCCCGCAGGGTGAGTACCCCGGCCTCGAAGGACACCGGCAGCACGTGCGCCGCCACGTCCGCGCCGACGATCTGCGGCCACCGCCCCATGACCGACCCGGCCGCCACGTCGACCTGCCAGCCCCGCTCGGACAGGAGCCGGTCGAGCTGGTCGCCGAGCAGGGCCGGGTCGCGCCCGTCTCGCCCGGATCCCGACAGGGTGGGCTCGGTCAGGCCCGGTCGGCGGCGGCGCAGCGGCTTCAACCCCGGCCGAAGACCCTTGTCGCGAGCCGTCTTTCGCGCCCGTGCCAAGGCGGCGGCGGCCGCCTCGGCCGCTGCGTCAACACCGACGGGGTCGCGCGTCAGCTCCTCGACCGGGGGGGCCTCCGGCTGCCTCGACGCCGCCTGGGGCGAGGGTCCGCTCGCGGGAAAGGGTTGCGACGCGTGCGAGGGCGTCGCGCGCGAGGGCGTCGCGGGCGAAGGTCGCTTACGCTCAGCCAATCTTTTCCACCTCCCCGAGGCTCACGGCATACGTCACTCCCGAGTCTCGCAGCACCTCCGGGACGTCGGCCCCCACCGCGGCGGTGACGATCACCTGCTCGCAGTCGGCGATGAGGCCGGCCAGGCGGTCGCGCCGACCGGTGTCGAGCTCGGCGAAGACGTCGTCGAGGATGAGGACGGGATCCTCACCGAGGTCGGTGCGCAGCAGCTGGTATGCCGCGAGCTTGAGCCCCAGCGCGAGCGACCACGACTCGCCGTGGCTGGCGTAGCCCCTGGCCGGCAGCTCCCCGAGGGTGAGGACGACGTCGTCGCGGTGTGGGCCGACCAGCGACACCCCGCGCTCGACCTCCTGGTCGCGGACCTCGTCGAAGGTGACCATGAGCTCGGCCTGCAGGTCGACGAGCTCCGGCACCTCACCGGCCGCAACCCGCGCCGCGGCCTCCTCGCGCAGGCTTGAGCGGTAGTGCGCCCGGGCGCCGGAGCGTCCCGCGCTGACGGCGTCGTAGGCGGATCCGAGGTAGGGGCCGAGGTCGCGCAGCAGCCGCAGCCGCGCGTAGAGCAGCTGGGCACCGACCTGGGACAGCTGGGTGTTCCACACGTCGAGGGTGTGCAGCGCTGTGGCCCTGGCGTCGTCGGCTGGCTCGTCCGTGTGTCGCGGGCGGCGCGTTCCGCGGCGCAGGACCGGCGCGGCCGACCTGAGCAGGGCGTTGCGCTGCTTGAGGACCTTGTCGTAGTCCGAGCGCACGCCGGCCCACCGTGGCTGTCGCTGCACGAGGAGGTCGTCGAGGAAGGCGCGCCGCCCTGAGGGGTCACCCTTGACGAGGGCGAGGTCCTCGGGAGCGAAGAGCACCGTCCGCAGCGCGCCGAGGACCTCGCGCGGCCGCGGCACCGGTGACCGGTTCAGCCGCGCCCGGTTGGCGCGGCCCGGCGTCAGCTCGAGCTCGAGAGTCGTCTCCCGCCCACCACGGTCGATGACGCCGCGGATCACGGCCCGGGCAGCACCGAACCGGACGAGGGGCAGGTCGGTGGCCACGCGATGGCTCGACAGGCTGGCGAGATACCCGATCGCCTCGACGAGGTTCGTCTTGCCCTGCCCGTTGAGGCCGACGAGCGTGGTCACGCCCGGCCCGAGCGGGAGCTCCGCCGTGGGATAGCTGCGGAAGTCCGTGACGCTCAGGTGCCTGACGTGCACGTCACTTCGTCGAGCCGGTGCCGGACGACGGACCTGCCGAGGCCGCCTTCTGCGCCTTGCGCGCGGTGGTCTTCTGCGACTTCCGGCGCTCGGACCTCTTCTCGGCCGCGCGAACGGGGCCGGCCTCGGTGACGTTGGCCTTGCGCAGCTTCTCACCCTCGGCCGTCGACATGACCTCGTGCCCACCGAACTGGCCGCGCAGTGCGGCGACCATCTGCATCGTCGGCGAGACCTGCTGGCGTGACGCGAAGCGGGCGAACAGCGAGGCGGAGATGACCGGCATCGGGACGTCGAGGGCGATCGCCTCGGCAACCGTCCACTTCCCTTCGCCGGAGTCGACGGTGTAGTCCGACACGTCGTCGAGCGTGGCTTTCTCCTCCAGGGCCGCGACCGCCAGGTCGAGCAGCCAGGAGCGGACCACCGTGCCCCGGCTCCAGGCCTTGAAGGCGCCCGAGACGTCCTTGACGATGTCCTTCTTGGTGAGCAGCTCGTAGCCCTCGGCATACGCGTGCATGAGGCCGTACTCGATGCCGTTGTGGACCATCTTCGTGTAGTGCCCCGCTCCGGCGTCTCCGGCGTGGACGAAGCCCTCATCCCGCGGCCCCTCGGGACGCAGCGCATCGAAGATCGGCATGGCCCTCTTCACCAGCCGCGCCTCGCCGCCGACCATGAGTCCGTAGCCGTTCTCGAGCCCCCAGATGCCGCCGGAGACCCCGCAGTCGAGATAACCGATCCCCTTCACCTTGAGCGCCTTCGCGTTCTCGATGTCGTCGGTGAAGCGGGAGTTGCCCCCGTCGATGACGAGGTCACCCTTGGTGAGCAGGCCGCCGAGCCGTGCGATGGTCTCGCGGGTCGGAGCGCCCGAGGGCACCATGACCCACACCACACGAGGACCCTCGAGCCTCTTGACGAGCGCAGCGATCGTCGCCACGTCCGAGACCTCCGGGTTGTGGTCGTAGCCGACGACGTCGTGACCGGCCCGGCGCAGACGCTCGCGCATGTTGGCGCCCATCTTGCCGAGACCGATGAGACCGAGCTGCATGCCAAGGACCTTTCGTCGACGCGGAGGGCCGTTCCGCTCAGGTTACGCCCGGGCCGGGTCAGCTCGCGAAGCGGACGGGCATGAGCACGTAGCGGTAGGACTCGTCCGCCTCGCCGTCCGCCTCGGCCTGCCCCGAGAGCACCGCCGGACGGCTCGGCTGGGTGAAGGACAGGCGGGAG
>JAABUT010004216.1_pt1 | contig 11623 bp, 11 predicted proteins | sample 5559281 | NCBI WGS metagenome assembly JAABUT01 (sample SAMN10711880, study PRJNA513359) | rock metagenome | isolation source: Antarctica rocks | place: Antarctica: Victoria Land, Ricker Hills nord | collected 2016-01-04
AGACGCCCGGGTGGGCGGCGAGCGCGGGGAGTGAACGGTCGCCACTCCGGGCGAGGCGCACCGCCTCGGCCCGGAACTCCGGCGGGTACGGCGGATGAGTACGCGGCATCGGGACACCTCCTCTTCACGGACCACATCATCGGGTGTCCGCGTAGGTGAGGCAACTCCAGGGCCGCGGTGGACCTCCTCCACGTCCCCTACGCGCGCCGTCGCCAAGCCTGACCGGGAATAACGCTCGACAATATCGCTTGATAAAGCGTGACATTCATGTTACGGTGGATCCACCGTAACATGAAGCGGTGTATCGAGAGGGAAACAGATATGTCTACGGCGGCTCAGTTGACCACACAGCAAAATATCGAGAGGCGCGGCGAGTGGGAGGAATTTCGCGACGAGCTGCTCCAGGACCCGGCCGCCCGTGAGGAATACGAGCGCAGCTATCGCTACGCCCTGTTCCTGCGCCAGTTACTCCAGCAGCTCGAAACCACGCGCGTGCAGTCCGGGATCACGAAGGCCGAGCTCGCCCACCGCGTCGGGGTCAATCCGTCCGCGATTCGGCGGCTCCTCACGGCAGAGACCAGTAACCCCACACTTAAGACGATGCTGGGCGTGTTCGACGCGCTCGGATTGGAGCTCTCCTTGACCCCGAGCAAGCGCGTGATGACCCGTGAGAAAATTACCACCCCAAGCGTGGAAGAGCGCGAAACGGCGCTCGCCTCATAATGCCCACACCGCCGCCCGCCGCCCCGTGGCGCGTCGTCTACTTCAAACGGGATTGCCGCGACGACCCAGCGGAGACGCGTCCTGGCCGAGCGTTCCTCGCCTCCTGCCCGACGAACGTCGCCACGCGGCTGATCGCCTTCCTGGACGCGGTGAAGGACGCGCCGCCGCCCCAGTTTTCGGGCGGCGGGATTTGGGAGGCCATGCACGACGACATGTCCGGCTACTTCGAGGTCCGCACCCGCGCCAAGAAACATCTCTACCGACTGTTCTGCCTGCTGGAACACCAGTGTCCCGGCCTGCCGGCGGACTGCATCGTGGTCATCACGGGCATGGTCAAGGAAAACGAGACCGCATTCCGCCCTGCGGACTACACCGCCGTCCGCGCGCTCGGCGACGAGTATCGGGCGTGTAGCCCCCGCAGTGTGGTCTAGCGCCAGCGGCAATTCGCTTCCAGGGAGTGGATCTCGGCGGCGTGTTTTGGGTCGTCGTGCTCGGCGGCGGTGGGCTCGCGTACTGGGTTGCGTCAGGAACTGGACGACGCCTGGCGGGAACGGTTGTGTTCTGGTAGCGTAGCGCCATTGGCCGTTGCGTGGAGGAGCTGCCCGTGCCCTGCCCCCACTGCGCCGCGACTGTGACCGTCGAACGGCGACGGCGCACCGCGCTCGGCTACCGCACCTACCGCTGCGGTCAGTGCCGTCGGCTCTTCAACGAGCGGACCGGCACGCCCTACAACCACCTGCAGTACCCGACCGATCTGGTGCTGCTCGTGGTCCTGTGGCGGCTGCGCCACACGCCGCGCCCGCGCGACCTCGCGGAGCTGTTCCTCGCGCGCGGCTTCGTCTTCAGCCACGCGGTCGTGCGCGACCGGGGACGCGCTTCGCGCCGCTCCTTGCCGCCCGGCTGCGCGCCATGCGTCAGGGCCGGGCAGGCACCAGGTGGCACGCGGACGAGACGTATCTGCGGGTTGACGGCCGCTGGTGCTACCTCTATCGGGCGATCGATCGGGAGGGCAACCTCGTCGACGCGTTGCTGAGCGAGCGGCGCGACATGGACGCGGCGCAGCGCTTCTTCGCCCAGGCGCTGGACCCCGCCGGATGCGTCCCCGCGCAGGTGACGACCGACGGCCACGACGCCTACCCCCGGGGCATCCGCGAGACCCTGGGCGACGCGGTGACCCACCGGACCAGCCGCTACAAGAACAATCGGATCGAGCAGGACCACCGCAGCATTAGGCAGCGGTACTACCCGATGCGCGGCTTCGGGGACTTCACGTCGGCCGCCCGCTTCTGTGCCGGAGTCGAGGAGCAGCGCCAGTATTTCCGCGCCCAGGCACGGTCGGGCGAGCCCGGCTCGCCGGCGGAACGCCGTCGCCGGTGCCACGAGCGCCGGGCGGGAATCATCGCCGAGCTGGCCGCCGCCTGACCGTACGTGGGGCCACTTTCGTGCCGCACTCGGCACCCGATGGGCACGACTGTCGTCCCGGTTCTGACGCATCCCTGGGTGCAGCTGCGAACCACGAACCCGATCGCGTCGCCCTTCGCCACCATCCGGCTTCGGCAGCGGGTCACCGAGGGTCCGGGCAGCCGAGCCGCCGGCTTCGCGATGGCGTTCAACCTGATCGCGCCTGCCCAGGCCCGCCGGCGCTGCGTCAACACACCCCACCTCGTCGCCCTCGTCCGGGCCGACGCTACCTTCACCAGCGGCGGGCTCGGCGAACGGCCCGATGCCCGACAGCGACGAGGAGGCGATCGGCAAGCCGCGTGAAACACGCCGATCCACCGGTCTCGACTATTCCTCCGGCGCCGCCACCGCCGTTGTCGTGGTGCCGATGGCTTCAGATTTCTGGTTCCAGCAGCGCCAGCCGTGCGCGTACCTTGTCGCTGACGGCGGCCAGCGTCGCCAGTTCGGTCGCGCTGAGATGATCGATGATGGCGGAGCGGACGTCGGCCACATGCTGCGGGGCCGCGGCTGCGATCAGCGCTCTGCCCCGTGCGGTGATGGCGACGACCGCGCCCCGCCGGTCGTCGAGGCTCCGCGCGCGCGACACCAGACCCCGGGTCTGCATCCGGCCCAGGTGTTGGGAGAGCCGACTCTTCTCCCAGCGCAGCAACCGCGCGAGTGCGAAGGACCGCAATCGCCCCTCGGATGCCTCCGAGAGGTGGGCCAAGACCCGGAAGTCGGCGCTCGAGAGGCCGCACCGGCTGCGCAACTGCCTGTCGAGGAACTCGCCGAGGCCCTCTTGCATCGCGATGAAGCTGCGCCAGGCCCGCTCTTCTCGATCATCCAGCCACTTCACGTCGCTCACGCCGACCGGCCTGACGCTCGGGTTCTGTCCGACGACTCTCTTGATGGGTGCGCTCCAGCGGTCGGGACGGCCACACGCCGCTCCGCATCGGCGCACGCATACGGCGTCGACGCGTCAAGGCCGCGCGGAGCCCAGCCGCGCGACCGCGCGGCATCGAGCACCCCGCGTAGCGGTCCCGGCGTGGCCGCGCGGTCGCGTGGCGGGCCGTCTCGCCCGGAGCCCGGGCTGCAATCGCGCCACGGGTCGCCGACCTGGGCGCGGTCGCACGAGCGGCGCACGCGCGATCGGCCCCTGGCGCGAGGCGGCGGTACCCGCCATACCCGCAGGTGGGGATCGTACGCGCCCGGCGTTCCAGGGCCGCGCTCGCATGCCCGGCGATAGACATCCCCATCGACGATGATCTGGCGCATCTCTCGCGGCCTGCTCATGTGTTCCCCCGACGCTGGCTATCGAACCGCTCTTGTGCGGGTCGGCGGTGTCGCTTCCGTCCCCCGACCGGTGCCCCCGGTGTCATCGTCCCCCACCTATACCCGGGGCCGTCGTCACAGCGGCACCCGGCGCAACAGCGCCGCAACAACGACCCCCGCGCGATCGTTGCGCGCCCGCTTCTCGGAGCGCGTCGTGACGGCGCGCCATCGCGTCAGCCAACCGCCACACCGCTCGGCGATGTTCCGGGCCCGGCGCTCGGGGACGGTGTGCGCGATGCCCCGGCGACGCAAGAGCCGGCGGCAGGTCGGTTAACTATAACCCTTGTCCGCGATGCTGTGATCGGGGCGCTTCCGGGGCCGCCTGCGGCCGCCCGGGCGCGGCACGCGGATCGCGTCGCGCACCGGCCCGAGCTGCGCGCGCTCGTGGCGCTGCCCGGGCGTCAGCACGACAGCGGGGGCCCGCCCGCGCCCGTCGCAGGCGAGGTGCAGCGTCGTCGTGCGCCCGCCACGACTGCGCTCAAGCGCCTCGCCCGCCGGGTGGGCGCGCACGACCGGCCCGCCGATGCAGGCCGTCCGCGCGAGTTCTCCGGCGACAGCGCTGGCGGACTGCGCCGGGGCCGGGAGGAGATCTCACGTCCCGTCGCGTCGCCAGCGGGCGGACCGGTCGTGGCATGCGCCCGGAGGGCACCCGGCCAGGGGTCATACCGCGCGGGCATAGCGCGCCACGGTGCGCCGACCCGTGGCCGCCAGCGGACGCCGTTGACAGCCTGCGATGGTCGCGCCATCGACCGCCGTGTTGCCCGCACGCCGGGAGCCGCGGCCCGAGCCGCGCCCACGCTGCCTCGTTGGGGCCACCCCGCGCCATGCGCATCTCCCCTGCTCGCCCGACACGGGAGTAAGGAGCGGTATGGCGACACCACGTGCTCTCCGTCAGGCATGGCCCGACGTTTGGTTGACATCGGAACCAATTGGGCGTAATATATAGTTCACACATCAACCAAAGGCGGTTGCATGGCCCCAGGACGTCGCTCGTTGTCTCGCATACGGCCGGTCGAGACGCCGGCAGATCCTCGGTGGTCGTCTACCGCAGGTCAGCCGCACCCACGCCCAGCCGACCTCGGTAGGGCCCGTTCAGCCAAAAGGAGGCCGAAATGAAGATTGTGACGATCGGACGAGGGACGATCGGCGGAGGGCTCGCCCGCCTCTGGCGGGACGCGGGCCACGAGGTCGTCGGGCTCGGTCGCGACGGGGGGGATGCCTCGGGCGCGGACGTCGTCCTGATCGCCGTGCCCGGCGCGGCGATCTCGCCCGCGTTGCGCACGGTGACGGGGCTCGCGGGGACGATCGCGATCGACGCCACGAACATCCTGCCCGCGCGCCACGGCGACTTCCCGTCCTACGCCCACGAGGTGCAATCCTTCACCCATGCCCCGGTCGCCAAGAGCTTCAACCTGAACTTCGGGAAGCTGCTCGGCGCGGCGCGGGAGCAGCGGGTGCGACCGAGCAACTGGTACGTCGCCGACGACGGCGCTCGCGACGTCACCGAGCGGCTCATCCGCGATGCCGGGTACGACCCGGTCAACGTCGGGGACCTCGCGCGAGCCCGCGACCTCGAGAACGCGGTGTGGCTCCTGATGGGGATCCAGCCCGTCGGCGGGGTGTACTACCGGTTCGCCGTGCCCGGCGAGCTCTGATCGAACCGCCCCGCTCGTACACGGGGGACTGCCGACCGCGATCGACCGGCTCGGCGACGAACGGGCCGCCAGCCGCGCCGCGTCGGTACCAACCCGGGACACGTGCGGGACGCCCTTCCTGAAGCGGCGACCGTCGTCGTCGCCAGCACGTATCGATCCGCAAGCGCTAGGGAGAAGACAGATGAAAGCCGCAGTCGTCCTCGGCCCGAACCAGACGCCCATCTACGGCGAGTTCGCCGAGCCCACGCCGCGAGACGGCCTGGTCGTCGTGCGTGTCGCGGCCTCGGCGCTCTCCAACGCCACGCGAGCGCGGGCTGCGGGCAGCCACTACTCGCTGACGGGCGGGTTCCCGCTCGTGCCCGGTATCGACGGCGTCGGTCGGACCGCGCGCGGCGAGCGCGTCGGGTTCCTGCTGCCGGAAGCGCCCTTCGGTGGCATGGCCGAGAAGACGCTCGTGCGCGACGCGTTGTGCCTGCCGGTCCCGGACAACCTCGGCGACGTGCTCGCCGCGGCGATCATCAACCCGGGGCAGTCGCCGATCGGTGCGCTGCGCGCCCGTGCGACGCTGCAGCCCGGCGAAGGCGTCCTCATCAATGGCGCGACCGGCACGACCGGCCAGATCGCCGTCCAGATCGCCAAGCACCTCGGCGCCGGCCGCGTGGTCGCGACGGGCCGAAACCCCGGCGCGCTCGCCAGGCTTCGCGAGCTCGGGGCCGATGACACCATCGACCTCACCGGCGATGTCGACGCTGTCCGGGATGCGCTGGCGGCGCACTTCGCCGACGGCGGGATCGATGTCGTCCTCGACTACCTCTCCGGCTCGCCGACCGAGATCGTGCTGGGGGCGATCGCCCGGAGCCACAAGGCGGCGAAGACGATCCGGTACGTCATCGCCGGCGGCGCCGCGGGCGCGGCGACCAGCGTGCCGACCAGCGTGCTGGGGTCGACTTCGCTCGTGCTGATGGGCTACGGCATCGGGTCGGTGCGCGTGCCCGAGATCGTGCGGTCCGCTCGGGAGGCCCTGCAGATCGCCGGGTCGGCGAACCTGCGCATCGACCTGACCGCGGTGCCGCTGGCCCAGGTCGCGGAGGCCTGGGCCACCGACCACGACCGCAGCCGCGTCGTCTTCACGATCTGACCGGCCGCTTGCATGGATGAGGAACGTGCGCAGAGCGACGCCTGTCCTCGGACTGGGCCTGCCCCGTCTATGGGGTTAGCCCGTCTTCGCGGACAGTGTGACGCTAGGCGGCTGGATCCTGCAACAACAACACCTGCTCCTCATAGGCGACGGGCGCCCGATAGGCGAGCGCGGAGTGGCGGCGCTGGCGGTTGTACCAGATCTCGAGCCATGCGAAGACCGCCGTGCGCGCCGCCGCGCGCGTCGGCCACGGCTGCGGGCCGAGGAGTTCGGCCTTGCGGGTGGAGAAGGAGCGCTCGGCCATGGCATTGTCGAGGCAGTCGCCCGACCGGCTCATCGAGCAGACGAGGCCGCGCGCCGCCAGGGCGTCCTGATACACCGCCGCCGTGTACTGGCAGCCGCGGTCGGTGTGGTGGACGAGCCCAGCGCCGGGATGCCGGGCGCGGAGGGCCATCGTCAGGGCGTCGAGGGCGAGTTCCGCGCGCGGGTGGTCGGCCATCGCCCATCCCACGACGCGGCGCGCGTGCGCATCGAGGAGCACGGCCAGGTACAGCCAGCCCTCTTGGGTCGCGATAGAGGTACTGTCGCCGAGCCAGAGGTGATCCGGCCTCGGCGCGGTGCAGTCGCGGGCGACGCGGTTCGGGGCCGGTACATGCGGCGGCGATCCGCGCCGTCAGCGCCGCATCGGCGGTGGCGCGCGCCGAGACCTGGCGGCCCGCCCAGGCGTAGTAACCGGACCGCGAGACGTGCAGCGCCCGGCAGAGCGCCGCGAGCGGGTAGTCGGCCTGCTCCTCCAGGATGAACCGGTAGCGGCTCATGCGGTCTCCTGCGCGAAGCAGGCCGCGGCTTTTCCCAGAAGATACCCCTCCTCGTGGTGCTCAAGCCGCCGGCTGTGGCAACGCCGGTGCCTCGTAGCCCAGCTCGGCGAGGCGGCGCAGGTGGTATTGGGCCTGCCGCCCCGCGTCGAAGCGGTCGAAGTACGTTGCCCCCGCCTCGCGATAGGGTGTGCCATTCTTGAGGACGTGGTAGACGATGGTCAGCAGGCTGTGGGCCACGGCGATCGCCGCGCGCTGCGCCCCGCGCCGCTCGGCGATGCGCCGGAATTGTGCCCCGAGGTAGCCGTCCTTGACGCGGGTAGCGGCGAGTGCCGCCTGCAGCAGCACGCCCTTGAGCCAGCGGTTGCCGTGCCGCGTCCGCCCGCTACGTTGCTTCCCGCCGCGCTGATTGTTACCCGGACAGAGCGCCGCCAGGAGCACCTCGGCGACCCGCCCCTTGATGCCGGCGATGGAGCACAGCAGCGCCAGGTCGGCGGCGAATGGGCGCAGCCGCTCGGCGATCGCGGTGCTCAGGCGACCGCTGGCGCCGTCGAGATAGTCGAGATGGCCCAGCAACTCCCGTAGCAGCAGGCGATGATGGTCGCGCACACGCCCGGTCAGCGCTTCCGCGAGCGCCGCCCGCTTCGTGCAGAGCCGCCCCTTCGCCAGTCCCGCCATAGCGCTGGGGTCGGTCTCGCCGGCGATGAGCGCCTGGAGCATCAGCCGCCCGCTCACCCCCAGGACGTCGGAGACGACGGACGCGCGCGTGATGTTGGCGTCCTCCAGCACCTGCTGCACGCGATTCGCGGCCCGGGCCCGCTCCTCGACCAGGTTGGCGCGGTGGCGGGTCATCGCCCAGGGGGCACCCGGCAATTCGCGGATCGGGGCGGGCGGGATGAAGCTGGCGCGGATGGGCCCGTGCTGCAGCAGCGCAAGGAGCCACGCGCTGTCGCGCACGTCGGTCTTGCGGCCAGGGACGGCCTTGACGTGCGCCGCGTTGGCGAGCACCACGGCGAACCGCTCCTCGAGCACGTTGAAGATCGGCTGCCAATAGACGCCGGTCAACTCCATCGCGACGTGCGTGACACCGCGCTCGGCGAGCCAGTCGCGCAGCCGCTCGAGGTCACCGGTCGCGGTGGCGAAGGTGCGTACCAGGCGTTGGTGTCGCCCGGCTCCATCGACCCAGGCGACGGCGGCGACGGCGGTGCGCTTGTGGACATCGATGGCGGCGCAGCGGGGGTAGAGGAGTGCCATGGCGCGCCCTCCAGCCTGAGACGACACGGGTCGGTCGCAGCGGGACACCGGCAGCAAGCAACGTTTCCCGGCGTGCTCGTGGCAACAAGGCGGGGTGCTGAGGGCGGCATCCGGGCTCCATTTTTCACGGGCTCTGGCGGCACCGAAAAGCGACAGCCTCGCGCTGCGGCCGACACGCCCAGTAGAGCCAGCGCCCCATCTTCATGCGGCGGGGTGCGCGGCACGCGCAGGGGCATTTTTCAGGATCTCCCGCTCCTGCTGCAAGGTCTTCACCTCCCGACGCAGGCGGCGCAACTCCTCCCGCTCATCGGTCGTCAGGTCGCCAGACTGCCCACGGCCCGCGTCGGCGTCCTCCCGCCGCAACCAGTGGCGCAACGCCTCGGATGAAATCCCCAGGTCGGCCGCCAGCGCCGGGATCGACTTGTCGCTGCCGCGGGCGAGGCGTACCGCCTCCGCCCGGAACTCCGGCGGGTAGGGTGCGTGCGTGCGGGGCATCGGGACACCTCCTCGGGTACAACCCAATTCTCATGTGTCCGTAGCATCGGATCTTCCGCGATTAGCGTGAAGGCTATTCGAAGGCGTACTCACCGGGGTCAAAACTCGGCGATATCAGGGCTACTTGTTGCTGAAATTGACGGGGGTGTCGTAAGGTTTCCCCCCTACGCCCGCTCGGGTGAGGCCGATCACGCTTTTTGCGGAAGAGTCCCATCTGGATCTGGCGGGTCACCGTTCGCTGGCGGGGCACGCGCTCAGTCTGTGGCGAGCGTGAATTTCTGGAGCGTGTGGCAGTTAGCTGGCACGCGCCCGCGCTGCACGCCGAACGTCCCGGTGACCTCGCCGACGTAGACGTCGCCGCGCGCATCGACGCAGATGTCGTGCGGCGCGACGAAGTTCCCCGGCGCGCAGCGATCGGGACCGCCCCAGCGCGCCAGCACGGTGCCCGCCGGATCGAGGACCGTCACCCGACCGGGGCGATCGTCGGGGCTCGCGCCGTGCACCATCGAGCGCTCGCCGGGCAGGCGCCAGAGCTCGGCGACGTAGGCCAGTCCGGCGCGGTCGAAGGCGATGTTGGTGGGACGCTGCACCTGGGTCCACTGCGCGAGGTAGGTCCCATCCGGGCCGAAGATCTGGATGCGGTCATTCTCGCGGTCGGCCACGAAGACCCGCCCGTCGGCGGCGACCGCCACGCCGTGGACGAGGTTGAACTGGCCCGGCCCGGTCCCGGGCTCCCCCCAGGAGCGGAGCAACGCGCCCGCCGCGCTGAAGTGGTGGACCCGCGCGTTGCCGTAGCCGTCGGCGACGTAGAGGTCCCCGCCCGGCGCGACGGCGAGGTTGGTCGGGTGATTGAAGGGCGGTCCGCCACGCGTGATGCTCTCCAGCGCGCGGCCATCATAGCCCGTGTCCGATGCGACGTCCGGGGTCCCGATGGTCAGCAGGAGTTCCCCGTCCGGGGTGAACTTGTACACGACCTCGCGCCCCTCGTCGACGACGAAGACGCTATCGTCGGGCGCGATCGTCAGGCCGTGCGTGCGTTCGGTGAAGCGCCCCTCGCCCCAGGAGCCGACGAAGGCGCCGTCCCGCTCGTAGATCAGGACGCGCGCCGTCCCGCGCGTGAGGAGGAAGACGCGGTCGCGCGAGTCGACCGCCACCCCGACGACGTCCCGGTGCGTGTAGCCCGCCGGGAGCTGCTCCCAGCCCGCGACGACCGCGTAGCGCAACCCGCTCATGACCATCCTCCACGTGTGCTGGTCGCCGACGCGACCGGGATTCTGCATGCCAACGAATGCTGGCGCGCGGGGCACCGTCAGCTTTATCTCGAAGTGCCCTCCACCATCATACCGTCATACCGACGCAGCGCGCGGGCGGCAATACGGGAGTTGTACCGGCACGGGTCGCACCGGGGCTCTCCCCCCGCTGCGCCGCCTTTCGAAGACCGCGAAGTTATCGGGGGCTGAGGAGCGCGGTGGGGCATCGAACTGGGGCATTGCTCTGGCCGCGCCCCCCGTCAGGCGGCGACGCGCAGGCCGTCGGCGACCACACGAAGGTCGCCGTGGCGGCGCGCGCCCGCGCGTGGGCACTGGTGCCACCACCGGCTCTAGCGTCCGGCGGGGCCGCGATATGGTCACGCTGCACGGTACTGTCAACTTGGGAGCAGGTCTATCTGCCGTGGGATACTTACGGCATGAAAGAGGCATTGTCAACTTGACTATGCACCATCGAGGCGGGACAGCCCGAGGGCGTGCTTGACCTGAGCCAACCCGCCGATCAGGCGGCAGCGGCCACGTCGGTGACCTCGCCCCAGATGGTACTGTCAAGGTAACTGGTTAGCCTTGGGGGGGTCAGGTGTGCGATACTCGGCGCATGAAAGAACAAGCACCCGCTCCCAGGGTGCTGTCACGTTAAGTTTTTACTGAACGAAACCTCCCCACGCCGGGCCAGTTCTGGCCATCGCTAGCGCTCGTAGAGACCGGATCCGGCCACGCAGAAGCCGCGTGTTCCCCACTTTCGGACCGCCGTCACCGCCCAAAAGGCTTAACTTGACAGTGCCCCTGCCGGAATGGCAGACACGATCAGCAGGAGCACGCAGCACCACCATCGCCACGACAACCCGAATATTGCTCGTCGCATCGTTCCTCCGCCTGTGCGGCGCGCGCGGGTGGATCGCCCCTGCGCCACCGCTTCCGCTATCGCGACGCCCCACCGGGCACGCTGAACGCCTGCCAGATGACGCGGGCGGTCCACTCGCGGGTCGCGGGCTGACCCCAATCGGCCCACGGCTGCGCCGGGTCGGGGGCGTCGGGCAGCGCCCCGGCCCGCGCGACGAACTCTTCCAGGTCGCCGCGCGCGTGCGTGTCTTGCGGCACGTTCGGGTAGACCCCGTTGTACGGGGGCGTGCCGGGCCAGTAGCCGCGGTTGACCTGCGCGCGGGTCACGAGGCTGACCTGTCCTGGCCGTTTACTCCATCCGCAGTCAGATCCTGGCACTCTCGATCCCCGACTGCTAGAAAATCAACCCGGATGGAGTAAACGGCCAGGACAGCCGTGGGCCGACCCGCCGAGACCCAAGAGGCTTTGCATCCGCCGCTCGCGCGGCGTTTGCCCTGATCAGCGTGGTCACGATGATTAACGGCAAACCTCGCCGCATGATGTGGGGTCTTGCCGACATTCGATGATCGGGGTTGCCGCAGTCCGCACCGTGCAGCAAGGCGTACCCGCCGCCACGCCGAATACCGCGTTTGGATCGCTCTCATGCGGTAGACCCAGGGA
>JAABUT010004217.1_pt1 | contig 11619 bp, 8 predicted proteins | sample 5559281 | NCBI WGS metagenome assembly JAABUT01 (sample SAMN10711880, study PRJNA513359) | rock metagenome | isolation source: Antarctica rocks | place: Antarctica: Victoria Land, Ricker Hills nord | collected 2016-01-04
GCGCCGTCTATTGCATCAGCCAGCGCGCCGAGCACATCTGGGAGAGCGTCTCCAGCGCCACCACGCGGTCCCGCCCGATCATCAACACCAGGGACGAGCCGCACGCCGACGCCGAGCGTTTCCGCCGCCTGCACGTCATCGTCGGTGACTCCACGATGAGCGAGACCACCGCCCTGCTCAAAGTCGGCACGACCGACCTGGTGCTGCGGATGATCGAAGCCGGCATCGTCATGCGCGACCTCACGCTGGAGAACCCGATCCGGGCGATCCGTGAGGTCAGCCACGACATGACCTGCAAGCGCAAGGTCAAACTCGCCAACGGCCGCGAGGCCACCGCGCTGGAGATCCAGCGGGAGTATTTCGCGAAGGCCAGCGACTTCGTCGACCGGCGCGGGGGCGACCCCGTCGTCAAGCGGGTCCTCGACCTGTGGGGGCGCACCCTCGACGCGATCGGGAGCGGCGACCTCAGCCTGGTGGAGCGCGAGATCGACTGGGTGACGAAATACACGCTCATGGACCGCTACATGGCCCGCGGCGACCTGCCCCTGTCCTCGCCGCGCATCGCGCAGCTCGACCTCGCCTACCACGACGTGAACCGCTCCCGCGGGCTCTACTACCAGCTCGAGCGCAAGGGCCTGGTCGAGCGGGTGACGTCGGACCTGGCGATCTTCGAGGCCAAGTCGCTGCCGCCGCAGACGACGCGGGCCCGGCTGCGGGGGGAGTTCATCAAGCGCGCCCAGGAGAAGCGGCGGGACTTCACCGTCGACTGGGTGCACCTCAAGCTCAACGACCAGGCACAGCGCACCGTGCTGTGCAAGGACCCCTTCCGCTCGGTCGACGACCGGGTGGACAAACTGATAGCGAGCATGTGATGACGACCGGTCCACCTACGACGCATCCCGGTACGACGCATCCCGGTACGCCGCTCACCCGCCGGCGGGGACTGATGCTGCTTTCCGTCGCCCTGGCGGCCGGGCTGGCCCTCGCCGGTTGCGGCGAGAACACCACGGGGGCGAGCGGCTCACCGGTGTCGACCCCGACCGGTCCCGATCAGGCACCCAGCACCGCCGCCGCCGACCCGTCCGCCGGATTGCAGTCGGTGGCCGCGAGCGCCATGGCCTCTGTCTCCCCCGAGACGTCCGCAGCTGCCGAGCCGTCTCCGGTGACCACCGCCGCCGCGCCGGCCGACGCGGCCCCGTCGGTCGCGCCCAAGGGGAGCGGTGCGCTGCCCGGCGTACCGGCCGTCACGGGTGCCACCGACCTCGCCAAGGAGCCGACCGTCGCCAAGGGCACGGGCGCCGTCGGCGCCGGCCTCGTCACGCGGGACCTCGTCGTCGGCACCGGAGCCGTCGCCGGGCGGGCCGACACGGTCTCGGTGCGCTACGTCGGCACGCTCTTCGCCGACGGGACGGTCTTCGATGCCTCCTGGAAGCGGGGCAGCGCGCCCATCGACTTCCCGCTCTCTGGCGTGATCAAGGGCTTCGCGCAGGGCATCCCCGGCATGGCTGTCGGCGGCCGGCGGGAGATCGTCATCCCCTCCGCGCTGGGTTACGGGGCCACGGGTCAGGGCCCCATCCCGCCGAACTCCGACCTCGTCTTCATCGTGGACCTCGTCAAGACAGGAGCGTCGGCCGGTGGCTGAGCCGGGCAAGCCGACGGTGGCGGCGCCGAGCGGCCCACCGCCGACAGATCTGGTGATCACCGACCTCGCCGTCGGTGACGGCCCGGAGGCCACCGCCGGCACGCGGGTCGGCGTGCACTACGTCGGCGTGCGCTGGAGCGACGGCGGCCAATTCGATGCCTCCTGGGATCGCGGTGACGTCTTCGCCTTCGTCCTCGGCGCAGGCAAAGTGATCAGCGGCTGGGATCAGGGGGTGCAGGGCATGCGGGTCGGGGGTCGACGCCGGCTGGAGATCCCGCCGCACCTCGGTTACGGGTCGCGCGGGGCCGGTGCTGTCATCCCGCCCGGCGAGAGCCTCGTCTTCGTCGTGGACCTGCTCACCGTCTCCTGACCCGCGCGGGGGCTTGCGCCCCGGGCGGCAACACGGCAGGGTGACCGCCGCGCGGGACCCCGCGCCCGACCTCCCCAGCGAAGGACCACGCGTGCTGCCCGGACACTCCCGCTCGCACCGCCGCAGCACCCGCCGCACCAGCCTGCTCGCCGCCGTCGGCACCGCCGCCGCCGTGACGCTGGCGTTCGCGCCGCCCGCCGCCGCCGCCACCGCGGCTGGGCCGGCGGCCGCTGGCAGCGCCCGCCCCTCGCAGGACAGCGGCCCGGCGCAGCACCAGGACCGCTCGCGCCCGCTGCGGTCCTACCGCGGTCGCCCGCCGGCACCCGCAGCCCCCGACCGCAGCCACGACGTACGCGACGACCGGATGCCGCAGCGGCCCGGCGGGACCGGGCCGGACCCGGTGGTGCAGGGTGGCGCTCGCCGGGGGCCCCTCGCCCCGTCCGCGCCCGCGCCCGCACCGCTGAGCAGTCGCGACGGCGTCGGCGCCGGGTTCAGCGGGCCCGCGGGGACGTTCACTGTGAACTCGGCGCCGCCGGACACCAACTCCGCGGTCGGCGCCACTCAGGTCGTCGAGACCGTGAACTCCGCGTTCGCGGTCTTCGACAAGTCATCGGGCTCCGTCACCTACGGGCCGGTCGCGACAAACACGCTGTTCAGCGGCTTCGGCGGCGTCTGCCAGACCACCAACGACGGCGATGCCGTGGTCCGCTACGACCGGGCCGCCGCCCGCTGGATCATCACCCAGTTCGCCAACGCCGGCTCCACCAACGGGCCCTACGCCGAGTGCGTCGCCGTCTCCACGACCTCCGACGCGACCGGCACCTACAACCGCTACGCCTTCACCTTCAGCTCCTTCCCCGACTACCCGAAGCTGGGCGTCTGGCCGGACGCCTACTACATGACCTACAACCTGTTCAACGGCAACACGTTCGCAGGCGCCGAGTCCTGCGCCATGGACCGCGCTGCCATGATCGCCGGTCGGGCCGCCACCCAGCAGTGCTTCACCACCAGCTCGGCGTACGGCGGCCTGCTCCCCGCCGACAACGACGGCGGCACGCCCCCGCCGGCCGGTGCGCCCGCGCTGCACGTGGCCCTGGCCGCCAGCGGTTCGGCGCTCGCCTACTGGCAGTTCCACGTCGACTTCGCCACCCCGGCCAACTCGACGTTCACCGCCACCCCGGGGAACCTGCCGGTGGCAGCGTTCACCACGGCCTGCAACGGCGGCACCTGCATCCCGCAGCTGGGCACCTCCACGAAGCTCGACTCCCTCGCCGACCGGCTGATGTACCGGCTGGCCTACCGCAACCTCGGCGACCACGAGGCCTACGTCGTCACCCACTCCGTCACCGCGGCGTCGAGCACCGGCGTCCGGTGGTACGAGCTGCGCCCGGTGACGGCCACCAACCGCACTCCCCAGGTGTTCCAGCAGGGCACCTACGCCCCCGACGCCAGCTACCGATGGCTGGGCAGTGCGGCCATGGACGGCTCGGGGGGCATCGCGATGGGCTACTCGGTGTCCAGCAGCACGCTCAACCCGTCGATCCGCTACGCCGCACGCGCGGCGGCAGATCCGGTGGGGACGCTGGGGACGGAGGCCTCGCTCGTCGCCGGCGGCGGCTCGCAGACCGGCACCCTGACCCGGTGGGGTGACTACGCCAGCATGAGCGTCGACCCCGTCGACGACTGCACGTTCTGGTTCTCCACCGAATACCTCGCCACCTCCGGCACCTTCAACTGGCACACCCGGCTCGGCTCCTTCCGGCTGTCGACGTGCGGCGCGACGCCGCCGCCCCCGACCCCGTCGGACTTCACGATCGCGGCCAGCCCGAGCAGCGGCACCGCGCGGGCCGGCAGTGCCCCGCCCGCCGCCACGATCAGCACCACCGCGACCGGCACGCCCACGACCGTGAACCTCGCGGTCACGGGGGCACCCGCGGGGGTCACCGCCACGCTGTCGCCGACCTCGGTCACGGCGGGTGGCAGCTCGACGCTGTCGATCAACACCGCCAGCGGGACGGCGCCCGGCACCTACCCCCTGACGATCACCGGCACGTCCGCCAGTGCGACGCACTCCACCACCTACACGCTGACCGTGACCGGGCCGCCCCCCGCGGGCGGTATCACCAACGGCGGATTCGAGAGCGGGCTCACGGGCTGGACCAGCTCGGGGCCCAAGACCGGGACGACCACGACCAGCCCGCACACGGGCGCGAGCAGCGCCCTGCTCGGAGCCTCCACACCGACCAACGGGGCGTCCACGATCAGCCAGACCTTCACCGCACCCGCCGGCACCTCCCGGCTGACGCTCTTCTCCCGGATCACCTGCCCGGACACGGTCACCTACGACTGGGCCACCGCCACCCTCACGGACGTGGCCAGCGGCACCGTCACGACCGTGCTCGCCCGGACGTGCACCACCGGGGCCGGCTGGAAGCAGACCGCCGCCGCCAGCGTCACCCCGGGCCGCAGCTACACGATCAGCCTCACCAGCAAGGACGACAACTACACCGGGGACGCCACATACACCCAGTACGACGACGTCGCACTGGGCTGACCGGGGACAGAACGGGGCAGGACGCGCACCCGCGACACTCTGCTCGCGTCGCGGTGGTAACAGCCGCGCACCAGCGCGCCGGGAGCGGGCGAACACGTCGTACGGACGCGTTAGCGTCGCGGCCACCGGACCACCTCCGCGCCCGGCACCGTCGGAAGGACACCACCCAGTGGGCAAGATCCGCGTCGCGGCACTGTGCGCCGTCGCCTCGCTCGCCGCAGCCTGCGGCGGCAGCAACGGCACCACGTCGCCAGTCGCCTCCGGAGCCGGCGCGACCACCAGCGCCGCCGCCGGCGCGGCGACCTCTGCTGCCGGCATCGCGACCAGCACCCCTGGCACCGCCACCGGCGCTGCGGCCACGAGCGCTCCGGCCGCGGCAGGCAGCAAGGTCGGCATCGTCTACGACATCGGCGGCAAGGGGGACAAGTCCTTCAACGACGCCGCTTTCGCTGGCGTGACCAAGGCGAAGGCACAGCTCGGCGTCGACTTCGAGGAGCGCAGCCCCAACAGCGCCGGCACGGACCGCGGGGAGCTGCTCCAGCAGCTCGCCGAGGGCGGCGACAACCCGATCATCGGCGTCGGTTTCCTCTTCGAGGACGCCATCAAGAAGGTCGCGCCGAAGTTCCCCGGCACCACCTTCGCGATCATCGACGACGTGGTGAAGGCGCCGAATGTCACCAGCCTGGTCTTCACCGAGGAGCAGAGCAGCTTCCTGGTCGGGGCGGCCGCGGCGCTCAAGACCACCACCGGCACCGTCGGTTTCATCGGCGGCGTGCAGACGCCACTGCTGCAGAAGTTCGAGGCGGGTTACAAGGCCGGTGCTACGGCGGCGAAGCCGGGCATCAAGGTCCTCACCAAATACCTCACCCAGCCCCCGGACTTCAGCGGCTTCGCGGCCCCCGACAAGGCCAAGGTCGCGACGCAGGGCTTCCTCGATCAGGGCGCCGACGTCGTGTACGCCGCGGCCGGTGGCTCCGGCAACGGCACGTTCGCGGCCATCACCGCCGCGAACAAGGCCGGCAAGAAGGACTTCGCGATCGGCGTCGACAGAGATCAATACCTGAGTGCCGCGCCGGCTGATCAGCCCTACATCCTCACGTCGGCGCTCAAGCGCATCGACGTGGCGGTCTTCGGCTTCATCTCCGACTACGCGGGCGGCAACAAGGCCGCCGGCGTGAAGACCTTCGACCTGAAGGTCGACGGGGTGGGTTATGCCACCAGCGGCGGCAAGGTCGACGACATCGCCGCGAAGCTCGACGCCTACAAGGCCGACATCATCTCCGGCAAGACGGTCGTCCCGACTAAGCCGTGACCCACCCGGCCGGGGGCGGGGACGGGGCCCCCGCGGTCGGCGCCCCCGCGGTCGGCGCCCCCGCGGTCGGCGCCCCCAGTACGGTTCCCCCTGCCGTCGAGCTGCGCGGCATCACCAAGCGCTTCCCCGGCGTCGTCGCCAACCGCGACGTCGAGCTGCAGGTCACCCGCGGCGAGGTGCACGCGGTCGTGGGGGAGAACGGCGCCGGCAAGTCGACGCTGATGAAGATCCTCTACGGGATGCTGCGGCCCGACGAGGGCAGCATCACCGTTGACGGCCGCGAGGTGACCCTGCGCAGCCCGGCCGACGCCATCGCTGCGGGCATCGGGATGGTGCACCAGCACTTCATGCTCGCCGACAACCTGACCGTCCTCGAGAACGTCGTACTCGGCCAGCCCGGGCGCCTGCGTGCGGCCACCGCGCGCCGGCGTATCACGGAGATCTCCGACGCCTACGGCCTCGGGGTGGCGCCGGACCGCCGCGTGGAGGAGCTGGGCGTCGGGGACCGGCAGCGGGTGGAGATCCTCAAGGTGCTCTATCGGGGGGCCCGCGTCCTGATCCTCGACGAGCCGACCGCCGTGCTCGTGCCCCAGGAGGTCGACGAGCTCTTCCGCAACCTGGCCGGCCTGCGGGCCGAGGGGCTGACGGTCGTGTTCATCAGCCACAAGCTCGACGAGGTGCTCGCCGTCGCCGACACCGTGACCGTCATCCGCCGCGGCACCACCGTCACCACCGTGCCGGCGGGCGGGACCACAGCCGGCCAGCTCGCCGAGCTGATGGTGGGTGGTGCGCTCCCGCAGCCGGCGCGCGGGGGGAGCACGGTCACCGAGGAGGTCCAGCTCGAGCTCGACGGGCTCACCCTCGCCGGCGAGGGCGGCGGCCGCGACCTGCTGCGCGAGGTCAGCCTGTGCGTCCACCGCGGCGAGGTCGTCGGGATCGCCGGCGTCGAGGGCAACGGCCAGGCCGAGCTCGTCGAAGCCGTGCTGGGCCTGCGCACCCCGACCGCCGGCGTGGTCCGGCTGCTGACCGCCGACGGCCGGCTCACCGACGTCACCGGCTGGCGGACCCGGGCCCGGCGCGAGGCGGGCGTGGCCTATGTGCCCGAGGACCGGCACCGCCAGGGCCTGCTGCTGCCGGCCCCCCTCTGGGAAAACCGGGTCCTCGGCCACCAGACGCGGCCGCCCAACGCCCGCGGCCCCTTCGTGGACCGTCACGGCGCGCGCCGGGACACCGCCCGGATCATGCGCGAGTACGACGTGCGGGCCCCGTCCGGTGAGGCCCCCGCGTTCGCGCTGTCCGGCGGCAACCAGCAGAAGCTCGTCGTCGGCCGGGAGATGAGCGGTGCGCCGCGGCTGCTGGTAGCAGCCCACCCCACGCGCGGCGTCGATGTCGGTGCGCAGGCGGCCATCTGGGAGCAGCTGCGGGTGGCCCGGTCCCGCGGGCTTGCCGTCCTGCTGGTCAGCGCCGACCTCGAGGAGCTCATCGGCCTGTCGGACACCCTGCACGTGATGCTCCGCGGCAGGCTCGTCGCCCGGCTCGACCCCGTCGACGTGACCCCCGAGCAGCTCGGCGCGCACATGACCGGGGTGGCAGCGGCGTGAGGGGCCGCGTCGACCTGCGCCGCCTAGCCCTCGGGCTGGCCGCCCCAGCGCTGGCCCTGCTCGTGGCGCTGCTGATCAGCGCGGCGGCGCTGCGCGCCAACGGCAACGCCCCGTTCGGGATATTCCGGAAGATGCTCGAGGACGGCACCACGGGGCCGGCGCTGGTGTCGGCCGTCAACAAGGCGGTGCCCTATTTCCTCGCCGGCCTCGCCGTCGCCGTCGCGTTCCGGATGGCGTTGTTCAACATCGGCGTCGAGGGCCAGTACCGCCTCGCCGCGCTGGTGGCCGCCTGGGCCGGGGCGCAGGTCGACCTGCCGCGGGCGCTGCACGTGGCCTTCATCTGCCTGGTCGCCGTGGCCGTCGGCAGCCTGTGGGCAGGTGTCGCCGGGGTGCTGCGCGTGACCCGCGGCGTCAGCGAGGTCATCAGCACCATCATGCTCAACGCGATCGCCACCGCGCTCGGGGCCTACCTGCTCGCGCACGTGCTCCTCGATCGCGCCGGCTCGTCGAACAACCTGTCCACCGCCGACCTGCCTGCCTCGGGGCAGCTGCCGTCGCTCGCGGGCCCGCTGAAAGCCCTCGGTCTCGGCACCCGCGGCGATAGCGTCTACGGCTTCGCGGTGGTGGCCGCAATCGTCGGCGTCGCCGTGTCCGTGCTGCTCGGGCGCACCCGCTTCGGCTTCGAGTTGCGGGCCACGGGGCTCAACCCCTTCGCCGCCGCGGCCGGCGGCGTCGCGGCCCGCTCGATGGTGCTCCGCACGATGTTGCTGTCGGGCGGCCTCGCCGGGCTCGTGGGCATGCCGGTGCTGCTGGGCGACGACCACAACTTCGGCCTCGGGTTCCCGACCGGCGCCGGCTTCACCGGGATCGCCGTGGCCCTGCTCGGCCGCAACCGACCACTCGGGATCGCCTTCGGCGCGCTACTTTTCGGCTTCCTCGAGCGGTCGTCGCAGTCGCTGCAGAGCGCGGGAGTCCCCCCCGAGATCTACGTGATCATGCAGGGCTCGATCGTGCTGGCCGTCGTGGTGGCCTACGAGGTGGTCCGCCGGCTCCGCGAGGCGCAGGCCGAGCGGAGCGTCCGGATGGTCGGGGCGCCGGCGTGACCACCACGATCGAGCGCCCCACCGGCGTCAGCCCCGGGCCCGCGCGGCGCGCCGTACGCCGCCCCGTCGTGCTTCTCGCCGCTGCCGGCGTGCTGCTCCTGCTGCTGTCTGCCACCCGCGCCGTGACCGGCATCGACGATGTGACGAGCAGTGGGACGGCCGGCGCCGCGCTGGCCCTCGCGGTGCCCATCGGGCTCGCCGCGGTGGGCGGGCTCTATGCCGAGCGGGCGGGCGTGGTCAACATCGGGCTCGAGGGGATGATGATCCTCGGGACGTGGTTCGGGGCGTGGGTGGGATATCAGGAGGGCCCCTGGCTCGGCGTGCTGGCCGGACTGCTCGGCGGCGCGGTCGGCGGTCTTGTCCATGCCGTCGCCACGGTCACGTTCGGCGTGGACCACATCATCAGCGGGGTCGCCATCAACATCATCGCGGCCGGGGTGGTGCGCTACCTGTCGGTCATCGCCTACGCCGGCCGCTCCGACGCCGGTCCCACGCAGTCCCCGCCGGTGCGCCCCATCGGCACCGTCGGTCTGCCCGTGCTGTCCGGGCAGCGCCTCTTCGGCTGGCAGGGCCCCGACCTGCTGGGTGATCTCGCCCGGCGCCGGTGGTTCCTCGTCAGCGACGCCGCGAGCATCCTGCGCGGGTGGACCGGTGACGTCTCGCTGTTCACGCTGCTCGCCGTCCTCGTCCTCCCGGCGTCGGCGCTGCTGCTGTGGCGCACGGCCTTCGGCCTGCGGTTGCGGGCGGTCGGCGAGAGCCCGGTGGCCGCGGAATCCCTCGGCGTGGGCGTCTATCGCCTCAAGTACGCCGGTGTCGTCATCTCCGGTGCCCTCGCCGGCCTGGCCGGCGCGTTCCTCGTGACGGTGGCCGCGAACTACTACCGGGAGGGCCAGACCGGTGGCCGCGGGTTCATCGGCCTCGCCGCCATGATCTTCGGCAATTGGCGGCCGGGGGGCGCGGCCGTGGGGTCGCTGCTTTTCGGCTACACCGACGGGCTGCAGCTGCGGCAGAGCAGCGCCGTGCACGCCCTCCTGCTGCTCGTCGGGCTCCTGCTGTTGCTGGGGGCCGGGCTCGCGGCGCGGCGCCGCCAGCCGGTCCGGGCGGTGCTGTCGGGGGTGTCGGGGCTCGCCCTCGTCGCGCTCTTCGCCGCCACCGACACGATCCCGCAGGAGCTCGTCAGCGCGACGCCCTACGTCACCACCCTGCTCGTGCTCTCCCTCGCCTCGCAGCGCCTCCGGCCGCCGGCCGCCGACGGGGTGCCCTACCGCCGCGGGCAGGCCCGGTGAGCATCGACTGGGACGCCCTGCGCGCCGCGGCAGAGCGGGCGGCGCAGGGGGCGTACGCGCCGTACTCCCGGCTGCGCGTCGGGGCGGCCGCGCTCGTCGACGACGGGCGGGTGGTCGCCGGCTGCAACGTGGAGAATGCCAGCTACGGGCTGACGTTGTGCGCCGAGTGCGGCCTCGTGTCGGCCCTGCACGCGAGCGGCGGCGGCCGGCTGGTGGCCGTGGTCTGCGTGGGGCTCGGCTCGGCCGGCGGCGCGGCCGGCGGACCGGTGGCGCCGGGCGAGGGGCGGGAGACCTCGGGCGGCGCGACGGCAGCCCTGGCCGGGGGGCGGGAGACCTCGGGCGGCGCGACGGCAGCGCTGGCCGGGGGGCGGCTGCTGGCCCCCTGCGGCCGCTGCCGGCAGCTCCTGCGCGAGCACGGCGGCCGCGACCTGCAGGTGCTGCGCCCTGGCGGGGTGCGCACCCTCGACGAGCTCCTGCCGGAGAGCTTCGGGCCCGAGGACCTGCCGGCATGACAGGTGGGCCGGAACCCTTCGACGCGGTGGACGTCATCAGGGCCAAGCGTGACGGCGGGGTGCTGCCCGACGAGCACATCGCCTGGGTGCTCGACGCCTACACCCGCGGTGATGTCGCCGACTACCAGATGGCGGCGCTGCTGATGGCGGTCGTCCTGCGGGGGCTCACCGCCGCCGAGCTCGCCGCGTGGACCGGCGCGATGGTCGCCAGCGGGGACCGGCTCGCTCTCGGCAACCTCGGCCGCCCCACCGTCGACAAGCACTCCACCGGCGGCGTGGGGGACACCGTCTCGCTGATCCTGGCGCCCCTGGTGGCCGCGTGCGGGGCCGCCGTACCGCAGCTGTCCGGCCGAGGGCTCGGCCACACCGGGGGGACCCTGGACAAGATGGAGGCGATCCCCGGGTGGTCGCCGCGCCTGTCGACCGCGGCCCTCTGCGCGCAACTGCGGTCTGTCGGGGCGGTGATCGCCGCGGCGGGGGACCGGCTCGCCCCCACCGATCGGCTGCTCTATGCGCTGCGTGACGTCACCGGGACCGTCGAGTCGATCCCGCTGATCGCTTCCTCGATCATGAGCAAGAAGATTGCCGAGGGCACCTCCGCGCTGGTGCTGGACGTGAAGGTCGGCTCTGGTGCCTTCATGAAGGACCGCGCCAGCGCTGCGGAACTCGCCCGCACCATGGTCGGGCTCGGGACGGCGGCCGGGGTGCGCACCACGGCACTGCTCACCGACATGTCGACACCGCTCGGGCGTGCCTGCGGGAACGGGCTGGAGGTCGACGAGGCCGAGGAGGTGCTCGACGGCGGGGGACCGGGCGACCTCGTCGAGGTGACCCTTGCGCTGGCCAGGGAGATGCTCGCGCTCGTCGGCCTCGACGCGGTGGACCCCGCCGACGCGCTCGCCGACGGGCGGGCGGCCGCGGCGTGGCGCGCGATGGTGGCCGCGCAGGGCGGTGACCTGGCCGCACCGCGGTCGCCGTCGCGGATCGTCGAGCACTGGCCGGCGGCGGCGAGTGGGGTCCTCACCCGCCTCGACGCGTACGCCGTGGGCGTGGCCGCCTGGCGCCTCGGCGCCGGTCGGGCCCGCAAGGAGGACCCCGTGTCGGCCGCCGCCGGCGTCGTCTGCCTGGCCAAGGAGGGGGACCGGGTGACCGCGGGTCAACCGCTGCTCGCCCTGCACACCGACGATCCGGCGCGGCTGCCGCGGGCGCTCGAGGCGCTCGAGGGCGGTGTCACGATCG
>JAABUT010004219.1_pt1 | contig 11618 bp, 11 predicted proteins | sample 5559281 | NCBI WGS metagenome assembly JAABUT01 (sample SAMN10711880, study PRJNA513359) | rock metagenome | isolation source: Antarctica rocks | place: Antarctica: Victoria Land, Ricker Hills nord | collected 2016-01-04
TTCACCACCCCGGGCAGCAGCTTGGCCGCCAGGTCGGCGAAGCTGTCCGGAGCGGAACGCGCTTGCGCCGGCGTTGCCAGCATCGGCACCACAGGCACAGCCAGCGCAGTGGCCAGCGCGAAGGCCGAAGCTCGGAACAGATTGGCATGGAGCGGGCGCATCGTGTGTCTCTCCGAGATTCAACGGCTACTTGGGGCCAACCTGCGCATGCTGCAAGGCGAGGCTGTCACGGCCGGAACGGGTTGTCCGGCCGCGGGGCCTCGCGCAACAGCTTCAGGAAGTCGTCGCCCGGGGTCATCACCAGGCGCGAGGTGCCGGCGGCGAAGGCTTCGCGGTAGGCCTGCAGGGTGCGCCACACACGGAAGAAGTAGGCGTCGCGGTTGAAGGCGTCGGCATAGATCGCGATCGCCTCGCCCTCGCCCTGGCCGCGCAGCCCGTCGGCCTCGGCGCGGGCCTGGGCCAGCAGCACGGTGCGCTCGCGGTCGGCGTCGGCGCGGATGCGGGCCGAGGCTTCGGCTCCCTCGGCGCGGGCCTGGGCGGCGATGCGCTGGCGTTCGGACTGCATGCGCAGCAGCACCGCCTGGGTGTTCTCCTCCGGCAGGTCGGCGCGGCGGATGCGCACGTCCTCGATCGACACGCCGAAGTTGCCCATCTCGCCGTTCACCTGGTCGCGGATGAGGCCCATGATGCGGCCACGGTTGGACGACAGCACGCTCAGCAGTTGCTCGTTGCCCAGCACGCGGCGCAGCGACGACGACACCACGGAGTTGAGACGGGCGCGGATGCCGTCCTCGGTGGGGCCGACGGCCTGGTAGTAGCGCAGCGGGTCGGCGATGCGGAATCGCGTGAAGCTGTCCACGATCAGCCGGCGTTGGTCACCCAGGATGACCTCCTCGGACGGCAGCTCGTAATCCAGCAGGCGGCGGTCGAAGCTGATGACGGTCTGCATCAGCGGCACCTTCATGTGCAGCCCCGGCTCGGTGACGACGCGGATGGGCTGGCCGAACTGGGTGATCAGCACCTGTTCGGTCTGCTCCACGGTGAACAGGCTGGAGGCGGCGACCAGCGCCACCACGGCGAGGGCGGCAAGGCCGGCAACGGACACGCGGTTCATCGGGTGGCCCCCACCTGCGGGCCAGCCGGAGCGGCCGGCGTGGCGCCAGGACGGGGTGCTGCGGGCCGGCCGACATCGTTCAGCGGCAGGAACGGCACCACGCCCTTCAGCTGGTCGTCGACGATCACGGTGGGGGTGTGGGTCAGGATGTCCTGCATGGTTTCGAGATACAGCCGCTGCATGGTGACGTCGCGCGACGCCTGATAAGCCTGCAGAACTGACAGGAAGCGCTTGGCCTCGCCCTGCGACTGGGCAATCGACACCTGGCGGGCGCCGTCGGCCTCAGCCACCAGCCGGGCGGCGTCGCCGCGGGCGCGCGGCACGATGTCGTTGTGGTAGGACTGCGCCTCGTTGCGCATGCGGTCGCCGTCGGTGTTGGCGCGTTGCACGTCGCGGAAGCTTTCGATCACGCCGTTCGGCGGGTCGACCTTCTGCAGCTGCACCTGGGTGATCTCCACGCCGGAGCCGTACTGGTCCACGATCGCCTGCACGCCGCGCAGCACGGACGCCTCGATCTGGGCGCGGGCGTCGGTGAGGGCAGGCTGAATGGGGGTGCGGCCGATCACCTCGCGCATCACGCTTTCGGCGGCGGACTTCACGGTGTAGCCGGGGTTGCGGGTGCTGAACAGGAAGGCGCCGGCGTCGCGCACGCGCCAGAACACGGCGCAATCGATGTCGATGATGTTCTCATCGCCGGTCAGCATCAGGCTTTCCTCGGGCACCAGGCGGGTGGCGCCGGTCACGCCGCGGGCGGTGCGCGTGTCCGTGGTGCCGGAACGATAGCCGATCTCGACCCGATTGATGCGGGTGACGGCAGGGCGCAGCACGGCTTCGACGGGCCAGGGCACGTGGTAGTTCAGGCCGGGGAAGGTGGTGCGGTTGAAGGCGCCGAAGCGCAGCACCACGCCTTGTTCATCCGGCTGCACGCGGTAGAAGCCGCTGGCCAGCCAGGCGCCGACCGCCAGCACGCCGATGATGGCGGCGCCGCGCCCGCTGGGAAACATGGTGCCGCCGCCGCGACGGCCGCCGCCACCACCGAAGGGCGAGAAGCCGCGCAGGAAACCTTGCACGCGCGCAATCAGTTCATCCAGGTCGGGAGGCTGGCTGCCGGGGCCGCGCGGTCCGCCGCCACCGCCGCCGCCCCAAGGGCCGCGGGGACCTTGGGGACCCTGAGGTCCCTGCGGTCCGGGGCGCTGGCTCGGCTTGTCCTGCGGGTTGCCCCAAGGCCCGTTGTTCGATCCGCCGCCGCCGGTGTTGCCGGGGCCGCCGTTGTTCCAAGGCATCGGATCGAAGCGCTCCTGTATGTCTGCACCGCCATTGGCACGGCCGTGTCGCCGGACCATATCTGTAGCATGGCAGCCACGCATATTGACCGGCTTCGAAAGGTTTTCAAGCGGATGACGAATCCTTCACCCGACTCGCTGCGCGCGGCGCTGCGCGGGATCGTCGACCCGGCCAGCGGTCAGGACATCGTCGCCGCCGGGCTAGTGGAAGGGATTGAGGTCAAAGGTGGTCTGGTGCACGCGTCCCTGCTGACCGATCGCGCCCGGGCAGCGGCGATGGAGCCGGTGCGCCATGCGGCGGAGGCTTTGCTGGGGCGCCAGCCCGGCGTCGCCAACGCCACGGTGGTGCTGACGGCGCACAGCCAACCGTCGGCGGCGCCCGCCCCGGCCGCGAAGCCGCTGCTGCTGGGCGACGTGCGCGCCATCGTGGCGGTGGCCAGCGGCAAGGGCGGCGTCGGCAAGTCGACTACGGCGGTGAACCTGGCGGTGGCGTTGGCGCGGCAGGGCCTGCGGGTCGGCCTGCTGGACGCCGACATCTACGGCCCCAGCCTGCCGCGCATGCTGGGTCTGAGCCGCAAGCCGGAGGTGCGCGACGGCATCATGATCCCGCTGCCGGCCTGGGGCCTGAAGGCGATGTCGATCGGCTTCCTGGTGGACGAGGAAACCCCGATGATCTGGCGCGGCCCGATGGTGATGGGCGCGCTGGAACAGATGATGGGCCAGGTCGAATGGGGTGCTTTGGACATCATGCTGGTGGACATGCCGCCCGGCACCGGCGACGCCCAGCTGACCATGGCGCAACGAGTGACTCTGGCCGGCGCGGTGATCGTGTCCACGCCGCAGGACATCGCGCTGCTGGATGCGCGCCGCGGCGTGCGGATGTTCGAGCGCACCAAGGTGCCGGTGCTCGGCCTGATCGAGAACATGAGCTTCTTCTGTTGTCCTTCGTGCGGCCACCGCGCCGAGATCTTCGGCCATGGCGGCGCGCGGGCCGAGGCGGCGCGGCTGGGGGCGGAGTTCCTGGGCGAGATCCCGCTGGTGCTGGAGGTTCGCACCGCGTCGGACGCCGGCACCCCGATCGTGGCGTCAGACCCGGACAGCCACGTGGCGCAGGCGTTCGCCGCGGTGGCGAAGCGGCTGTGGGAGAAGGTGGAGGCCGGGCTTGGCGCCGCTGCGCCGAAGGGGCCGTGGATTGTAATCAGCTGATCCTGGCCGAGCGGTCTGGACCGCCGCCGCCGGAACCAGCCTGGCTCCGTGGCCGGCATTTCGGGGCACTGACCTCCGTGGCGGTCGCCGCATCAAACGCCAAGACAGCCACGCGACAATAAACCGGGTTGTGAATTTTTCCTGCTTGCGCCTGGCGAAAAGACAAATCTAGCATGCGCCTCGGCTGACCCGGGTCAACGAACCCGCAAGAAAGAGTTGGGGAAACGATGCCAGACAGTCCAGGGGTTCCCGCAGGCCTTTCGCGTCGGCGGTTCGTTGCCGGCGCCGGATTGCTCGCCCCGGTCTTTGCACGGCCTGCCTCCGCACAGGAGATCGTCACGCTTACCATGTGGGCCTGGACGCCCAACACGCAGGACGAGGTGGACGCGTTCGAGCGCGCACATCCCAACATCAAGGTGCAGTATGTGAACGCCGGCCAGGGTGCGGCGCATTTCACCAAGATGCGCACCGCGCTCAAGGCCGGGAGCGGGCTGCCCGATGTGGCGCAAGTCACGTTCGACATGATCCCCACCTTCCGCCTGGCCGATGCGCTCGTCGACCTGGCGCCGTACGGCGCCGACAAGATCCGCAACGACTTCGTGCCCTGGACGTGGGAGCAGGTCAGCAGCGGCGGCAAGGTCTACGGCATCCCGTGGGACAGCGGCCCGATCGGCCTGCTGTATCGTGACGACATCCTGACCAAGTACAGGATCGCGCCGCCGAAGACCTGGGACGAGTTCGCCGAGTCGGCGATGAAGCTCAGCAAGGACGTGCCGGACGTGTTCCTGACCGACCTGATGTTGAATTCCGGGACCTGGATGGCGGGCGCGTTCTGGCAGGCCGGCTGGAATCCGTTCAAGGTCGAAGGCACCACGATCAGCATCTCCGTCAACGACGCCGCGGCGAAGCGGGTCGCGGGCCTCTGGCAGAAGATGCTCGACGCCAAGGCCGTGGAGGCCAGGCCCGCCTATACGACGGAATGGTACACCGCATACGACCAGGGGCGCTACGCAACCTGGTTCATCGCCGCCTGGGGGCCGGTGTTTCTGTCGCAGTTCGCCAAAAGCAGCGCCGGGCTGTGGCGTGCGGCGCCGGCGCCGCAATGGGATGCCGGCAAGACCGTCTCGTCGAACATGGGCGGCTCGACCTTGGCGGTGACGAAGCAAAGCCCGCATCCGAAGGAAGCGGCGGAGCTCGTGATGTGGCTGATGAACAATCCGACCTCGACGAACATGTTCAGCTCGAAGCAGTTCCTGTTTCCCACCACCGTGGCGCTGCTCGACAGTCCGCAATTCGCCGCTGCTCCGAACGCGTTCTATGGCGGGCAGAAGGTCAACGAGGTCTTCATCGAGTCCGCCAGGCATATCGGCCGCGTTATCGAATGGTGCCCGTTCCAGGATTACGCGCACGCACAGATGCAGAACGAGATGACGGCGGCGGGGAGCGGGAAGGGGACGCTCGTGCAGGCGCTCGACCGGGTTCAGGACACGCTTGTGCGCTACGCCAAGGCGCAGGGCTTCACGGTCAAGACTTGAAGGCGGCCGCGCATCGTGCCGGATGCTGACTCTGCGGCCGTGATGACCGACGTGCGCCCGCGTTCCAAGGCGCGCGTCGGCCGCATGGGCCGCGTGCCGCGCGGGTTGGTGGCATACCTGTTCCTCGCGCCGTTCCTGCTGCTGTTCCTGGTTTTCCTCATCCTGCCGCTGATCTATGCGCTCAACCTCAGCCTTTATCAGGACACGTTGATCGGTGGCCGCACGTTTGCCGGCTGGGACAACTACGCCCGCGTGTTCGACGATCCGTCGTTCTGGCGCGGCATCAGGAACATGCTGCTGTTCGGGATCATCCAGGTGCCGATCATGCTCGGGCTGGCGCTGGCCTTCGCCCTCGTGCTGGACGCCGGCACGACGCATCTGCGCGGCCTGTTCCGGATCGGCTTCTTTCTGCCCTATGCCGTGCCGAGCGTGATCGCGGCCCTGGTCTGGGGCTATCTGTACGGCCCGAGCTTCGGCCCGTTCGCGCAGTTCGCCCGCGCGACCGGGCTGCCGCCGCCGGATTTCCTCTCCGACGCGCTGATGCTGCCCTCACTCGCCAACATCGTGACCTGGGAGTTCACCGGCTACAACATGATCATTCTGTATTCGGCCCTGCAGGCGGTGCCGGGCGACATCGAGGAGGCGGCGGCCATCTGCGGCGCCACGCCGTTCGAGATTGCGCTGCACATCCGCATCCCGCTGATCGCGCCGACGATCCTGCTGACGGCGATCTTCTCGGTGATCGGCACCCTGCAGCTGTTCAACGAGCCGCAGCTGATGAAGGCGATCGCGCCGAACATCATTGGCGACGACTACACGCCCAACATCTATGCCTACGCGCTGGCCTTCACCAACCAGGAGTACAACTACGCGGCCGCCGTCTCGTTCGTGCTCGGCGCCTTCGTCATCGCCATCTCCTACACGGTGATGTTCCTGGCCCGCCGCCGCGATGCGACACGCTGATGTCGATCGTCACGACAAGCCGCGATGCCGCGAAGCGGCGGCGAACGAAGCTGCTGACGACGGGGTTGCTCGGGGTTTTCCTGATCTACACATTCCTGCCGATCTTCTACCTGTTCGTCGCCTCGACGAAGGACGACCGCCAGCTGTTCTCGAGCTTCGGCCTGTGGTTCGCTTCGCCGTTCCACTTGTTCGCCAACTTGGAAAGCCTGTTCGCCTTCCAGCGCGGCGTGTTCAGCCGCTGGCTGTTCAACACGGCGCTCTATGCCGTCACCACGTCGGTGGGTTCCGCGCTGATCTGCTGCGCCGGCGGCTACGCCTTCGCGAAGTTCCTGTTCCCCGGGCGCCAGGCGCTGTTCGGCATCATCCTCGGTTCGGTGATGGTGCCGCGAACCGCGTTGGTGATCCCGATCTTCCTGCTGCTGAGCAAGATTAACCTCGTCGACACGCCGCTTGCCGTGATCCTGCCGTCGCTGGTGTTCCCGCTCGGCGTCTATCTCGCCCGGACCTATGCCGAACAGGGCGTGCCCGACGAGCTGCTCGATGCGGCGCGCATCGACGGCGCCGGCGAGATGCGGATCTTCTTCCGCATCGCCTTGCCGATCATGCAGCCGGCGTTCGTGACGGTGCTGCTGCTGTCGTTCGTGGTGACGTGGAACAACTACTTCCTGCCGCTGGTCGTGCTGAGCTCGCCGAAATACTTCCCGATCACGGTCGGGCTCGCAAGCTGGTTCCAGCAGGCCAGCGCCGGCAGCGGCGGCCAGGCATTGTTCTCGCTCGTCGTGACCGGCGCCCTGGTGAGCGTCGTGCCGGTCGCCCTCGTGTTCGTCTCGCTGCAACGTTACTGGCGCGGCGACCTCGGCGACGGCGCCGTGAAGTGATCTGGCGTCTTGATCGAGAAGATAGGGATTAGGTACATGGTCGACAATCTGCGCTGGGGCATTCTCGGAACCGGACGCATCGCGCGCCAGTTTGCGGCGGGACTGGCGACGGCAAAGCGCGGCCACCTCGTGGCGATCGCCAGCCGATCGCCGATGAATGAACAGCCGACCGAGTTCAAGGGCGCCCGCGTCCACGTCGGCTATCCCGCGCTGCTGGCCGACTCCGAGGTCGACGCCGTCTACATCGCGACGCCCCATCCCGCGCATGCGGAATGGGCGATCAGGGCGGCGGAGGCGGGCAAGCATATCCTGTGCGAGAAGCCGATCGGCATGAACGAAGCCGAGGCAGGCGCGATCATCGACACGGCGCGGCGGCACGACGTGTTCCTGATGGAAGCGTACATGTATCGGACGCACCCGCAGACCCGGGCGCTGGTCGAGATGATCCGCAGCGGCGTGATCGGCGAGGTCCGTCTGGTGCAGGCGAGCTTCGGCTACAGCAAGCCGTTCGATGACGCCGCTCGGCAGTTCGCGGCCGAGCTTGGCGGCGGCGGCATCCTCGATGTCGGCGGCTACCCGGTTTCGATGTGCCGCCTGATCGCGGGCGCCGCCGCCGGCAAGCCGTTCGCGGAGCCGACCGGCGTGATCGCGGCTGGCCATCTTGGCGCCACCGGCGTGGACGAATGGACGGCAGGCATCCTGCAGTTCCCGGGCGATCTGATCTGCCAGGTTTCGACGGGCGTCGCCCTGGCGCAGGACAACGCGGTGCGCATCTTCGGCACGCTCGGCCAGATCGACCTCGCCTCGCCCTGGTTCTGCTCGGGCAAGGAAGGCGGACGCAGCACCATCGTCGTCACGCTCGCGAGCGGCGAGCGGCAGGAAACGGTGGTCGAGACGCAGGAGTGGCTCTACGCCGTCGAGGCGGACCACGTGGCCGAGCATGTCGCGGCGCGCCAGGCGCCGGCCATGGGCTGGGACGACACCTTGGGCAACATGCGCACGCTGGATCGGTGGCGGGCCGCGATCGGCCTGGAATATCCGATCGAGAAGCCGGGCGGGCGGGCGTTGCCGCTGGCGGGCCGCAGGCTCTCGATCCAGAGCGACGCGAAGATGCCGTTCTCCGCGGTCCCGAACGTCGCCACGCCGGCGTCGCGGCTGGTGCTCGGCACCGTCGGCTTCCTGCGCTATGCCGACGCGGCGCCGATGTTCGACGCGTTCTTCGAAGCCGGCGGCACGGTGTTCGACTCCGCCTACCACTATGGTGCCGGGCGTGCGGACGCGCTGTTCGGCTACTGGATGCACGACCGCGGCGTCCGCGACCGGACGGTGGTGATCGGCAAGGGCGCGCACACGCCGAACTGCACGCCCGCCGCGGTGACGGAACAGCTGCACAAAAGCCTGGGGCTGCTGCAGACCGACGCCATTGACGTCTACTTCCTGCACCGCGACAACCCGGACGTGCCGGTCGGCGAGTTCGTGGACGTGTTGGACGAGCATTTCCGCGCGGGCCGCATCCGCAGCTTCGGCGGCTCCAACTGGACGCCGGCGCGCTTCGACGCGGCGAACGCGTATGCGCGCGCGCATGGGCGCGAGCCGTTCCGGCACATCTCCAACCAGTTCAGCCTTGCCGACATGATCGAGCCGGTCTGGAACGGCTGCATCTCCGCGAGCGACGACGCCAGCGTGGAATGGCTCGAGCGCACCTCGACCACGCTGTTCGCGTGGTCGTCCCAGGCGCGGGGGTTCTTCACCGACCGTGCCGGTCCGGACCGGCGCGACGACGCGGCGCTGGTACGAAGCTGGTACAGCGACGCCAACTTCTTCCGCCGCCGGCGCGCGGTGGAACTTGCGGAGCGACTCGGCACGACCCTGCCGGCGGTGGCGCTCGGCTATGTCCTGGCCCAGAGCTTCCCGGTGTTCGCGCTCATCGGTCCGCTCAACCTGGTCGAGCTGCGCAGTTCGCTCGACGCGCTGCGGACACCGCTGGATGCGGAGGCGGCGCGGTACCTGCGGCACGGCTGACCGGCGTGACCATCACGGGGGGAACACGGATGGCCAGATTGTCGGGCTGCGTCGAGATGCTTTTCGCAACCGAGATCGAGTCGGTGGCCGAGCGCATGGTCGCATCGAAGAAGGCCGGGCTGCAGGCTGTGGAGTTCTGGTCCTGGCGCACCAAGAACCTTGACGACATCGCACGGGCGCTTGACGCAACGGGCTCGGGCTGACCGGATTTCTCGTCGATCCGCGACAGGCGATCGTCGATCCCGCCACCCACGCCGACTTCCTGGCCAGCGTGCGCGAGAGTGTCGCCGTCGCGCGGAGGCTCGGGGCGGGAGCGCTGATCGTCGTCACCGGCGACGAAATTCCCGGCCTGTCGCGCGCGGTCCAGCATGCTGCGGTGGTGAGCGCTCTGCGACGAGCGACACCCATCGCGGAGGATGCCGGAATGCAGTTGGTGCTGGAGCCGCTGAACGCGGTCGTGAACCATCCCGGATACTTCCTCACGAGCACGTCCGAAGGGTTCGACATGGTGGAGGAGGTCGACAGCCCGGCGGTGCGGCTGCTCTACGATCTCTACCACTCTGTCATGACGGGCGAGCAGCCGGCGCAGGTTCTCGCTTCGCGCGGCCATTTGATCGGGCACGTCCACCTTGCGGATGCGCCGGGCCGGCACGAGCCGGGGGCGGGTGACATCAATTTCCCCGCCTGTCTTCGCGTGATTGCGGAGGCTGGCTACTCTGGTCCGATCGGCCTGGAGTTCCGGCCGAGCGGCCAAACGGACGCGGCGATCACTGCGGCGCGCCTGCGGATCGAGGTGCCCTGAATGTTCTCGTGCGATCGATTGTCGGCAGGGAACCTCGGCTGCCGCCTGCCAAGCAGGCGCCGTTCACATCAGATGGTGAAGCTTGCCAGTCCGCCCGAATACAGATTGGCGGTGGCGCCGGGATGTGCCGTGCCGTCGAACGTCACGCCCTTGACGAACAGGTTGCGGTCCGCGCCGTCCCCGCCGTAGGCGTCGTTCAGGAAGTTGACGCCGACCGTGTGCGCGCCGGCGCCGAAGTCGCCGGTGAAGCTGACCTGCTGCGGCGTGCCAGCGTTCGCCGCCGTGACCGTGACCTGTCCCAGCACACGGCCGTCGATGCTGATCTCGGCCCGGGCGTCGCCCTGCCAGGCGTCCTCGGCCATGGCCAGGGTCAGCGTGTCCGCGCTGGCCGGCCTGACAAAGGTTGCCGAGCCGTTGCTGAACAAGGCGGCGCCACCGGGATTGGTGGCCTGGCCGTTGAAGCTGGCGGCATCCACGAACAGGTTGCGGTCCGCGGCGGACGAGCCGCCCCAGCCGTCGTTCAGGAAAGTGACCGTGGCGCTGTGCGCGCCGGCGCCGAAGTCGCCCTGAACCGCGAACTCCTGCGACTGTCCGGCGCCGTGGGAGGCGGCCGTGGCCAACACGCCGCCGCGCTGCACGCCGTCGACGCTGACGGTGAACTGCGCGTCGCCCTGCCAGGCGTCTTCGGACATGCGCAGCAGGAAGGTGTCGGCGCCGGTTCCGACGGTCTGCCGGGTGGTGGCGGACACCGGCGGCGTGCCGCCCAGCTGCGGCGTGGTGTTCGCCCCGTCGGGTGACGAACCCGCCTGCATGGCGATGGCGGCAACGTTGGGGTCGTTGGAGAACGCGCGCATGTAGTCGATGCTGTAGGAGGCGGACGCGCCGGCATCCGGCATGCCCGGCCAGCCGCCCTGGCCACCCACGGCCAAGTTGGCGATCATGTACATCTGCATCCCGGTCAGCACGGGCGGCGTCGGGTGCGCGCTGCCGATCAGCTGGCCGTCGAAGGCGAACTGCACCGTGTCGGCGGTCCACAGCAGACCGTTAGGTGTGATAGCCCGCCGACAGGTCCGTGCCCACGTCGGTGAAGCCGCCGCTGTGGTCGGTGGGCGTGTTGATGAACGTCCAGTAGGAACTCGCCCCGGCGTTGTTCGGCTGTTCCAGGATGTCGAATTCCGGGTTTCCCGCGCCTGGTGGCAGCATCCAGAAGGCCGGCCAAAAGCCGTGGGTGCCCGTGGTCTGCGCGCGAATTTCAAAGTAGCCCTGGTTCTGCGTGAAGTTTCCCAGCGTTTCGATCATGCCCGACGTGTAGGCCTGGCCAAAATAAGGGTTCGGCGTCGCGGTGATCGTCAGCGCGCCGTTGGCGAAGCTGAAGGGATCGGGGTGGCCGTCGGTGTTGTCGTCGGCGTAGGCCTGGCCTTCTTGGTTGTCGTATAGCGCCCTTTGACCGTTTTCGAACAGCGTCCGAAACTTCGCCATGTCCGCCGATGTCATCATCTCGGCATCGAATGTCGGGTGGTAGCCAGCCAGGTTGAGGGGATCGGACAAGGTCGGTGATCCTTGATCTGCATCGCTGAGAACATTCCTGCGAAGTGTTCTGCAGATGCAAGTTGTTGCAGTTTGCGATGTATATGGATTGTCGACGTTGGTGCAGGTTCAGTTATGCACGCAATCCGCAGCAGGCGGATGGTATCTGCTCGACCCCGGTGTCGACAGGCTTGGTCGGGAGGCATTTGCGAAGCCCTTGACGTAACCATGGGGTTTTTGATTCAAGCTCCGTATGGACCGGCTTCCCGACCTGTCGTCGTTCTCGCA
>JAABUT010004220.1_pt1 | contig 11616 bp, 12 predicted proteins | sample 5559281 | NCBI WGS metagenome assembly JAABUT01 (sample SAMN10711880, study PRJNA513359) | rock metagenome | isolation source: Antarctica rocks | place: Antarctica: Victoria Land, Ricker Hills nord | collected 2016-01-04
ATGAGGTGGTCGCGTTCCCGTGCGCTGGCGATGCGAGCGCACGTCAGGTCTGGCTGCACTTCAGTACCTGGTGGACTGCCGCAGGTCGCCGATGTTGACGATCTGCTTGCCCAATGGCGCCAAGGAGATCGGGATGAGTTTGAGTTGGCAAGCGCCAGCGGAATACCCACCACGGTAACGGCGAGAAGAATCGGTGACGACATGCCCAATGGCAAGCCATATTCCGGCGACGAGGAACCAGAGATCAGCCCGGGACGGCGCGCCGACCTGTTGCTGGTCGACGGTGATCTCACCCGGAACATCAGCGCCACCCGATCGATCCGCGGCGTCTGGATCGACGGCACCAAAGTGGCGGGTGCCCGATGATCCTGGTGCCCGTCGAGCACGGCAACACGACACCGTGGGATCAATCCCCTAGGTACCAGCAGAATTCGGTGGAACCCGCAGGCCCTGCATACCACCGTCGACGGCCAGCAAGGTTCCGGTAGTGGAGGAAGACAGGGGGCTGGCCAGGTAGAGGACAGCGTGGGCGACCTCCGCGGCCGTGACCAAACGCCCCATCGGTTGGCGGGAACGCAGCGCCACTTCGGCCGCGTGCGGATCCGGAGCCGTCTCGAGAAGCCTGCTGACCCAAGGGGTGTCAGCGGTGCCAGGGGTGACCGCATTGACCCGAATTCCGTCAGCCACGTAGTCGGCGGCCATGGCGAGAGTCAAGGCGGCGACAGCTCCCTTGCTCGCGGAGTAGACCGCGCGCTGTGGTACCCCGACAGCAGCAACCACCGAACAGATATTGACGATCGCCGCGCGATCGGAGCGGCGAAGGTGTGGGACCGCCGCCCGCGTCACTCGGGCGAGCCCCACGACGTTGACGTCGAGAACCTGGTGCCATTCGGCGTCGGTGCTGACATCGACGGCGCCGACCGCCCCGATGCCGGCGTTGTTGATCAGGATGTCGATGCCGCCCAGGGTGCTCACCACGTCGGCGATAGCCGCGTCGACCGCGGCAGTCGACGTCACGTCACAAGCGACCGCAAGAAAGCTTGCGGAGTCCACGGACTGAACGTCGCGATCCAGGACGGCGACGTGAGCTCCCTGCTCCGCGAGCATCGCTGCGGTGGCGGCACCGATTCCGCTTGCCCCGCCCGTCACCACCGCCACCAAACCGTCGAATGTACTGGGCTGCGAGCCCGTTCTGCCTACTGAAGTCATATCTCATCCTTGAGCGTCTGCGTGGACCGACGATGGCCGGCGTGATGCCGATCAACATCTTAATTGGCGTGTCTCACCACTTCTTGTTGCGGCGGTAGCAACGACAACGCTCCGCCTCCGGCTGACCCAACCGGCCTGAGTCGACCAATTCGAGCTCAGTGGGATTCACGGGAAACTTTGTCGCCGCTCGAACCGATCAGGAAGTCAAGGTCGACCCCGGTGTCGGCGCCCATCACGTGGTCCACGTACAGCTTCTCCCAACCCCGGAACGGTTTCGCGAACCCGGCGATGGTGGCCGGATCAGGGGTGCGGGTGGCCAATTCCTCGGCCGAGATGTCGATGTCGAGACGGCGATTGGGAACGTCGAGGATGATGTGGTCCCCGGTGCGGACCAGGGCCAGTGGGCCGCCGGCTGCGGCCTCAGGTGACACGTGCAGAACGACGGTGCCGTAGGCGGTACCGCTCATCCGCCCGTCGCAGACCCGGACCATGTCCCGCACTCCCTGCTCCAACAGCTTGGTCGGTAGCGGCATGTTCGCCACTTCCGGCATCCCCGGGTAGCCCTTGGGTCCGCAGCCACGCAACACCAGCACCGAATCTGCGTCGACATCGAGATCGGGGTCGTCGATCCGAGCGTGGAAGTCCTCGATGGTGTCGAACACCACCGCCCGACCGCGATGCGTCAACAGCCCAGGCGTCGCCGCCGCTGGTTTGATCACGGCGCCCGCAGGGGCGAGATTCCCGTACAGCACAGCGATCCCGGCATCCGCCTGCAACGGGGTGGCCCGGCTGCGGATGACCTCGGCGTCCCAGATCGGAGCATCATCCAGATACGACACCAACGGTTTCCCGGTGACGGTCAACGCCTCCGGGTCCAGCAGATCGCGCACCTCACGAAGCACCGCGAGAAACCCACCGGCACGGTAGAGGTCGTCCATCAGGAACCGACCCGCCGGCAACAGATCCACCAGCAACGGCACCCCCGCCCCCGTCAGGTCGAAATCATCCAGCGTCAAAGGGATCCCGAGCCGACCGGCGATGGCCAGCAGATGCACCACCGCATTCGTCGATCCGCCGATCGCGGCCAGAGCCACGATCGCGTTCAGGAAAGATCCGCGGGTCAGGAACGTGCTCGGCCGGCGTTGATCCTTTATCATCTGCACCGCAAGACGACCTGTCTGGTGGGACATCTCGAGCAGCCGAGCATCCGGCGCAGGCGTCCCGGCCAGACCGGGGATGATGGTGCCCAGCGCCTCCGCGACCAGCGCCATCGTCGACGCCGTACCCATGGTATTGCAATGACCCTTGCTGCGGATCATCGACGACTCCGACCGCAGAAACGCCTGATTCGACAACGAACCGGCCCGCACCTCTTCCGACAGCTTCCACACATCGGTGCCGCACCCCAGCGGCACCCCGCGGAACGTGCCCGTCAACATCGGCCCGCCCGGGATGACAACCGCCGGCAGGTCCACCGACGCCGCGGCCATCAGCAACGCCGGGATCGTCTTGTCACAGCCGCCCAGCAGCACCACCCCGTCGATCGGATTCGCCCGAAGCATCTCCTCCGTCGCCATCGCCGCCATGTTCCGCCACAACATCGCCGTAGGCCGAACCTGCGTCTCCCCCAACGACACCACCGGCAGGTTCAACGGCACCCCGCCGGCCGCCCAGACGCCCTGCTTCACACTCTCCGCCACCTCATCGAGGTGCATGTTGCAAGGAGTCAGATCCGAGGCGGTGTTCGCGATCGCGATCTGCGGACGCCGGCCGTCGAACGCGTCCGACGGCAGCCCGCGGCGCATCCACGCCCGGTGGATGTACGCATTGCGGTCATCACCGGCGTACCACTGCGAGCTGCGCTGCCCGGTCATCCACCCTACTTCCATTCTTGCAATATTTATGGTGACTATTTGGAATCACCCTAATACTTCGCCTGTTGCTTGTCGAGCACTCTGTCTCGCCGCAGGTGGTCGACGAAACCTTAAAAAGGGCAGCGCTTGTAAAAGATCTGATCGCCGGGTTCGTTATCGGCCTGGTAGCCAATCACCACGCACAAGAACCACAAAGCGCCAATCCTGTTCGCTCGACAGCTTCGAGGCAAGCACCCTTGAATGTAGCGAAGGAACGGTCAACCAGTTCCTTGATGGGAAGTCAGAAAGTGACATCTCGCTGAGTGCTTCCGTTTCGACTGTTTCTGCATGTGCGGATTCCGTTGGTGCGACTTCGAGTGACCCCGGGTCGAAGCGATTCAAACCCCTGCGGCCGACAATGATTCAAACCCCTGCCGCCAATAACTCAGTAACCATCAAGCGGAGGATGGCAGCCCATCCGGGACCAGCGACCTGCGCATCACCACGCGGGGCCACCGGTCCAGGCCGCGAGCTGCCTCCGCGCGCCGAACGGCACGAAGATCCGCACCCAGTTCGTCGACGGGTACGACCCGAAATCCCAACCGTTGGTAGTAGGGGCCGTTCCATGGAACGTCGGCGTACGTGGTCAGCGTCAATGCCGCCATGCCGTGCTGCTGCGCCCATGCCGCCGCAACATCCACCAAGGATTCGCCGATCCGGCGGAGGGCGTAATCGGGGTGCACCGATACCTGCTCGATATGGGCATCACCATCCACGACGTCGACCAGCAGGTACGCGACCGGCTTGTCAGCGTGGTCCGTGCTCACCCAAGCCCGTCCGTCCTGTGCAAATGCAGCCAGCTCGGCAAGGGTCGGTGGGGCGTCATCGGCCACTTCCCCCATCCCAAGCTCCCGGAACGGGGCACCAGCGGCTCGTTCCACATCCTGCAGTTCCTGTAGGTCGTCGTCGCGAGCTGATCGAATCACCCTTGCTGTGTAGCGGATCAAGCTCCCAGCCGCAATCGCCGCAGCTTCCCGTTATCAGCTGCCGTCCGGAACTAGGTTGCACTCATGGTCTTTCATGTTGTTGCGACAGCCCCCGCCCCGGAGGCGGTTGGCCGACTATTGCGGGCTCTCCCAGAGTGGTTCGGTGTCGAAAGCTCCATCGCCGAGTATGTGGAGGCAGCCAGGACATTGCCCACCTTGCTGGCCATCGACACCGAGGGAGAAGCTGTCGGTGTGCTGTTGCATCAACGACACTTTGCCGAGGCTGCCGAGATCCACTTGATGGCCGTGGCCCAAACCTGGCACCGACGCGGGATAGGTACCGCTCTGATTGCCGCGGTCGAAGCCGCCGTACGTGCCGACGGCGCTCTGCTGTTGAGCGTCAAGACGCTTGGACCTTCCCGGCCCGACCCGGGTTACGAGCAGACCCGGCGCTTCTACCTGGCCCGCGGATTCCTTCCGCTGGAAGAACTGCACGGTCTGTGGGAGGACAACCCGTGTTTGATCATGGTCAAACCGCTCTGAGCGACGCTTATCGTCGATCCTGCATTCAGCGGCGAGACGTCAAGCTCGACAGGCGCCGGCTCACAAGCCGCGCCCTATCGCGGATGCTCAATCGTGGTGACCACGGCATCAGCCCGGCAACAGTGTCAGGCTGCCGCAGCACACGCATTCGCAGGCGGCGGCCGAAGCCGTCGCGCTGGTCCCGGTCCGCGAGCATTTTCCGGTCTCGGGGACGGGTGAGCAGAGCCGCCAATTCAAGGTTGATCCCGTCCCACCAGCCGCGGCGGAGCGTCGACGTACACCGAGCCGGTGGCAGCGATCGGCGCCTGTTGGTCGGTGCGGCCGTGCTTCGCATATTCCTCGTGCAGGGCCGTGAGCGCGGGTCCTCGGTACAGCAGACGTGACGACATGGAACCAACCTTTCGTGAACGCTGTTCTCGACTCGGGTCACTGTGCCCTCCCCGTCCGTCCCTGTCAAGAACACCGTTCCCGAGTCGGTCTACTGTTCTTCGTCGTGGCATACTCGCTCACATGGGTGCTCCTCAAACGGCGCGTGCACAGGCCCGCGTTTTGCTGACTCGCGAGATCCTTGGCACGGCTCGTCGCCAGCTGGTCACCGACGGGGCCGACCGTCTGTCCTTGCGCGCTGTGGCCCGAGAACTGGAGATGGCGCCGTCCGGGCTCTACCGGTACTTCGCGAGCCGCGACGAGCTCTTGACCGCCCTCATCATCGGGGCCTACGACGCGCTGGGCGATCAAGCCGAACGTGCCCTCACCGAATCCCATGACGGCGATCATCGCGACCGGTGGCGCACCATCTGCAAATCTGTGCGCGCCTGGGCCATGGCGCACCCTCACGAGTACGCCCTGGTCTACGGGTCTCCCGTTCCGGACTACCGCGCGCCAGCCGACACCATCGTCCCGGCCACCCGCGTCTACATGCTCCTGCTGGGCGTCGTCGGCGACAGCGCCCACGCTGGACAGCTGACCCAACCGCCCACCGGAGCGCCACTGCCGACAACCCTGACCGAGGACGCCACTAACCTGCTGTCCACCTTGAACGTTCCCGACCTCACTCCTGCCGTCCTGCTCCGAGCCGTCACCGCCTGGACCCAAGTCCTCGGCGCCATCAGCCAAGAACTGTTCGGTCACCTGGAAGGCGCCTTCCGTGACAACGCCGAGTTCTTCGACCACACCGTCGAACTCATGGCCGACCTCGTCGGACTCACACCCCAACGGTGATGACCAAGGTCGGGAACGTCGGCGGCTGAAGTGGTCCCGACCGGATCGGCTGACGGAACGCCCTTTGCGGTGGCAGCCCCCCTCGGGCATGCTGGCGCGTCGATGCCGTCTGCAGGACGCAAACGGTTCGTTCCTTCGGAGAAGGAGGCGTGGAGGTGGCTCACATACGGGTCGATCAATCCAATGCTGCCCAGCTCGCGGCTTGGGATGGGCAGGACGGTTCGTATTGGGCGGCCAGGGCTGACCGGTTCGACGAGGGAGTAGCCGCCTACCTGGAGCCGTTCTTTGTGGCCGCGGCAATCGAGCCGCAGGACTACGTGCTCGATATTGGTTGCGGCAGTGGGCAGATGACGCGAGAAGCTGGGTGGCGTGCATCAATCGGGTCGGCCTTGGGAGTGGATCTGTCGGCTCGTCAGATCGAGGTTGCCGAACAGCTGGCGGCGGCCCGGAGCCTGCCGAACGTGCGCTTCCTGCAGGCCGACGCCCAGATCTATCCTCTCCCCCAGCAGAGCTTCGACGTTGCGATCAGTCGCCACGGGGCGATGTTCTTCGGCGATCCGTTGGCTGCGTTCAGGAACATCCATCGCGCCCTTCGGTCCGGCGGCCGACTTGTCCTGCTGACCTGGCAGCCGACGCAGTCCAATCCCTGGATGGGCGAATTCCGTGACGCGTTCACTCCTGCAGGAGCGGATCAGCAACAGAGACCGGGAACCGCAGCCCGCCCAGGCTCACTGACCGACCCGGATCAGATACGGGACCTACTCACCTCGAGCGGGTTCAAAGATGTTCGAGTAGAAGGCCTTCGCCAACCGATGTTCTTCGGACATGATGTCGACGATGCCGGCGAGTTCATCAAAGGCCAGTTCGCCTGGATGTTGGACCATCTGGACGAGCAGTCCAGAATCCAGGCGATCGACAATCTGCGGGCCGGCCTGGCAGGCCATCTCACCGACGACGGCATCTGCTACGACTCGTGCACCTGGCTGATCGAAGCGACGGCCGCTTCGTAGACCCATTCCCTCGCGCCTCGTGTGCCAGCCCGAGCTGGAGAGTGACTCACCGTAGAGATGGAGCACCTTGAACATGGCGACGCCGGGACTGGCTGCGATACCGGGATTCTCGAAGTTCTGGTGGGCGTCGTCGGTGTCGGAGTTCGGCACCTATCTGACGTCCGTGGCGATGGCTGTCCTGATCAAATACAACCTGCACGGCTCGACGACTGATCTCGGCTGGGTCAATTCGGCCCGATGGCTCCCTTACGCGCTATTCGGGTTGCTTGTCGGCGTCATCATCGACCGTGCTCGTCGACGGCCGATCCAGATAGCCGCCGATCTGGTGCGGAGCGTGCTTCTGATCGTGGTGGCAGTGCTGGCGATGACCAACCGGCTGCCGATCCTCGTTCTGGTCGTGTTCATGGCGGTTTTCGGGTTGTCCGCGTTGGTCGGTGACGCGGCGTCCCAGGCCTTCTTGCCACGCATCGTCCCGGCACCGATGCTGACCCGGGCGCACGCCCGGATCGATCAGAGTTCGGCGGTGGCACAGACCGCCGGACCTGGAATTGCCGGTGTCGTCATCGCGGTGATCGGCGCCCCCTGGGCGTTCGTCGCCGACGCCGTTTCTTACCTTTTCTCCGGCTTGATGTTGATTCGGATCAGGGTGAGGGAACCGGCACCTGACGGGAGCCGCCGCCGAGCAGTTCGGGTCGAGGTGTCGGAGGGTCTGCGGTGGGTCTACCGCCACGCCACGCTGGGTCCACTGGCGGTGATCACCCACCTCTGGTTCGTCTTCGCCGGTATCGCCGGTGTCGTCCTGCCGTTCTTCCTGCTGGACACGGTGAAATTCAGTTCGAACGCGCTGAACACGTTGGCCCTGGGCGCAGCTGGGTCGATCGCCGGAATCGGTGCGCTCATCGGCAGTTCCGCCGCTCCCCGATTAGGTGTCCGATTCGGCACCGGCCACGTCGTGGTGGGCTGTCATGCAATGCTGCCCGTCGCCTATGCACTGCTCGCGGTGTCCCCGGCCAATTCGATCGGTCGGGTACTCATCGGAGTTGCCGAAATCATCATCGGGCTGTCTCTGGGCGCCAGCAATTCCAACGAGATGGGCTACCGCCAAACAGTGACGCCCGATCATCTGCAGGGCCGGATGAATGCGACCATGCGGTCGATCAACCGGGCGATGCTGGTCATCGCAGCACCCGTGGGCGGCGTCCTCGCGGACGCAATCGGCTATCGGCCCACACTGTGGATCGTGGCCGCCGGTTTCGCCGGAGTTGCCGTTGCACTGGGTCTTTCGCCGTTCGGGTCTGCCGCGCTCAAGGACTATTCGCTGTGACGCTGCCCGGCGCGAGAAGACAAGGCAGGCAGGGCTTCCGGTCATCTGCTGCGCGAGATCCCAGGGGCTTGCGATGGGAACTTGTCTTGCGCCTGCGGCGCAGCTGAGTTGATCGGGCCCGCGGAGCGTCGTCACTTTGCATGCTTGTCGCCGATCCGGGAGACCGTCCATCTCGGAGGTCCGTCGTCGCCGAGTTGGGTCAGGCTCCAGTCCGGTCACAATGCCTGGAGATTCGCCGTAGGGCAGGCTGATCATCGATCGGCCTGGTGGGGCGCCCGGCCGTGTGAAGTCGCTCGCGGCATCATTGCATCATGAAGCTCAGCCGTCGCTCCCCGGTGTCCGTGTACTTTCGCAAACGACAAATTCTGTGCGTGGTCTGCGGCAGCGGTTGGTTCTACCACCGAGAGGTCCTGCTCAGCACGTCCGGAATGCAGTTCCTGAATATGGGCTGGGCGAACGAATCTGCCCTGGGCCTGACCTGCACTGAATGCGGTAACGTGCTGCAGTTCGTCGGTGACCAGCTGGAATTGTTCAAGTCCGAGGCGTAGTACACCTGCGGGATCAGTCGATCTGACACGACACCAAAGGCGGATCGTGTACGCCTGCGGTTCACTTCCTCCCACCCATCGGTATGTCCAGTCGCCCGTTCGGGCGTACCGTATTGCTCCGTCTGACCCGGCAGACAATTAGGTGGAAGCCTGCCCTATTCATTGGCCCACAGCCGAGACGCTCCGGCGCGGGAGTCCGCGCCTATGATCGTCAAGTGCCGAACGCGGAAGCATCTACGTCCCTGTCCGTTCGCGGCGAGGCTCAGCGGACGATCACGCCAGACGCGGCGTGTGTGTTGTCGACCTTGAGTGCCACATCTGATTCCAAGAGCGCGGCCATGTCGGACGTGCAGGCCACTCTGCCGGGCATCCTGGCGGACTTGGCGCGGTTGGGCGGCCGGGCTTTGACAGCGGAGACCACCGGGGCGCCGCTGACTTGGTCGACACAGTCGATGCGGACGCATGAGGAACATGCGCATGACAAGTCAAGGGCGAGCACGGGCCAACGGGACGCCACCAGTGTTCGGTGACCCTACTGGTCACCGTCCGCGACTTCTCTCTGCTCGCAGGCGTCGCGGGAGCGGTGACCAGTCACGATGCGATAGAGGTTCATTCGGTGTCCTGGTCGGTCGATCAGGACAACGACGAATGGGCGCTGGTTCGCGCGGACGCGATCCGCGCAGCGCTGATCAAGGGACAGGACTACGCAGCAGCACTTGGCGGAACGGTGGTCCGGGTCGATCATGTCGCAGATGCGGGTCTGCTCGGCGGCGACAGCTCCGGCCGGATCCGAATGTCGAACTCCGGATGCGGGTTTGCCGCCTCGGCCGGCGGGAACGGAGGGGATGACCTATCCCTGGACCCGCCTCCCCAGGTCCTGAGCGCGACGATCGAAGCGCGGTTGACTGCCGTGGTGAGCGCGCTGCCTGCTCGGTGGCTCGGTCCCTGAAATCAACCAATGTTGCATTGATCTGCAGATGTCTGCTTCCGTGTGCCGAGAATGGTCGGAGCGCTGATGCGCTTGATGCCGGAGTTTCTCGACGCCGCGTCCGGTGGTCCAGCACGATGGGCCAATCGGTTCCCTGGAAAGCCCTTTTGCTGGAGTACTTGGATTGCAGTGGCGCAAATCTTTTGAATTATCCGGCGCAGATTGCAACCACACGTTCGAAGCGATCCGTTCGCTGCTGCCGTGGCATTGAATGGACCGCTGCTTCGGACCTGGTTATGGTCAACAGGTGGCTGATTGGACCGGTGCAGGGCGGTCAACCGTCGAGTTGTATCAGGTGATGGCCGACGTCGAACTGCGTGGAGTGTCGCCGTCGTATGAGGCGCTGTGTCGGGCGGTGGCGGCCAGCGAGCAGGTGTGTGCGCTGATCGACGGGCTTCCCACGGGTAAGCGGCAGCCGAATCTGCTGCTGGGGTCAGTGCGGTATCTCGGTGGCCCGGTCGACGAGCCGGCAGCGTTCCTGGACTTCGTGACATCCCAGTGGGACGTCCTGGAGCCGACGATCCTGACGCATCGAACCCAAACCAACGAACCCGGCCGTTGCGCCACGCTGCTACCGCTGCTGGCGAGCCTTCCCCAGCCGCTAGCCCTGCTCGAAGTGGGAGCCAGCGCCGGATTGTGCCTGTACCCCGACCGATACAGCTACCGCTACGCCACCATCGCAGGCGAGCACCGCCTCGGCGACAGCGGCGTCGTCCTGTCCTGCACGGTGACAGGCGCGGCGCCCCTTCCCGACCATCTACCCGAAGTGGTGTGGCGCGCCGGGCTGGACCTCAACCCGCTGAACGCGGCCGAAGCTCAGGACCGCGCATGGCTGGCCTCTCTGATATGGCCCGAACACCTCGACCGTGCTCAACGACTCGGCGACGCGATGGACATCGCCTGCGCCGACCCGCCGCGCCTACGAACCGGTGACGCGGTGCGTGACCTACCGGCGCTGGTCGCCGAAGCGCCGCCCGAGGTCACGCTGGTCGTCTTCCACTCGGCGGTACTTGCCTATCTGAGCCCGACACAACGCGCCGAATTCACCGCCGTGATGCGGGACCTGCAGGCTGTCAGGCAAGTCCACTGGATTTCCAACGAGGGCCCCGGCGTCGTAGCCGGCGCCGACCTCGAACCACGACCGTCCGGCCGATTCGTTCTCGCCCACAACCAGCAACCGATCGCCGTCACCGGACCGCACGGCCAAAGCCTCGACTGGATCACTCCCGCGTAGGCCGGCGTTCGGCCATGGGTCGCCGGCTCGGCGCAGCCGCGCGACCGGACGAACGGCTCATTCGCAGCTGACACCGCTACCGCAATGCTCGGAAGATCCCGGCAAACCCCATACCCAGACACTCAGGTCGTTCCCACCGACGACGAGACACCCTCCATCCACCATGGCACATTCGGGCATTACTGCCGCTGATCCGGCGGCCGGTTAGCATCAGGGCGGTGAGTAGCCGATCGTTCGCCCATGCGTCCCCGGCGCGAAAGGCCATGGCCCTGATCGTTGCGGTCGGCCTTGCTCTGGGTGGCTGCTCGACAGGGGCTGATGCCACCGTCAACGGCGGAACATTCCAATTCACCTCGCCTGGCGGCAAGACCGAGTTCTCCTACCCGGCGGCAGAGCGCGGTGCCGTCGGCGAATTGTCCGGGCCTCAGGTCGGCGACAGCACAGCAGTCGCGCTGTCGTCGTTTCGGGGGAAGGTGGTGGTGCTCAACGCCTGGGGAGCCTGGTGCCCCGAGTGCCGCGCCGAGACCGACTCGCTGATCGTTGCCGCGCAACTTCTGCAGCCCCTCGGCGCGCGGTTCCTCGGTCTCGATGTGCGGGACCCCCACGGCGATGGAGCCGCCTATCAGAATCAGCAGAAGATCCCATACCCGTCGATAGAGGATCCGTCCATGCGAACGCTGTTGTCGTTGCGCGGGTTCCC
>JAABUT010004222.1_pt1 | contig 11610 bp, 7 predicted proteins | sample 5559281 | NCBI WGS metagenome assembly JAABUT01 (sample SAMN10711880, study PRJNA513359) | rock metagenome | isolation source: Antarctica rocks | place: Antarctica: Victoria Land, Ricker Hills nord | collected 2016-01-04
CCGCCGTGAGGATGATCGTCACGAAGATCGCCGAGCGAGTGTTCGCGTCGGTGAGAACCCGCCGGAAGTTGTCCAACCCGGCGAAGCCGATCTCGTCCGGGTAGTAGGCGTTCCAGTTCATGAACGAGGTGATCACCGTGACGACGAACGGCAGCTGGGTCACGACGATCATGAAGATCAGGGCCGGCAGGAGGGGTGCCCGGCGTGCCCAGGCGCCAGCCCTCTCCATCGAGCCCCAGCCTGGCGCAGCGCTCGTGCGCACCTTCGCTGCTGCAACGGTAGAGCTCATCCGCGCCTCCTCCTCGGTGACCGGCAGCGTCGCCTCTGGCGGGTCATCGGGTTCCCCTCGCCCGATAGCGGTCGGCAACGTCATCGGCGAGCTCCTGCCCCTTGTCCAGAGCCGCCTTGACGGTCGTCTGCCCCGCGATCGCTGCGCTGACGTCCTGGGAGACCTGGGTGCCGAGATCCGGGAACTCGGGAATGTCGACGAACTGGATGCCGGTGGCCGGCCTGGGCTGGACCCCGGGGTTGGTCGGGTCTGCCGCCTCGATGGCGGCCTTCGTCGGCTCGGCGAAGGACTTCGCCTCCGCGAGGTAGTCGGGGTTCTCGTAGGTCGACGCTCGCTTGCCGGCAGGAACGCGCGACCAGCCGATCTGGCTGCCCACGAGGTTCTCGTACTCCTTGCCGGAGGCCCAGGAGATGAACTTCCAGGCGTTGTCCTTCTTCGTGCTCGCCTGCTGGATGCCCCAGGCCCACGAGTAGAGCCACCCGGAGCTCTTCGTCTTGACGACGGGCGCCGCGGCATACCCGATCTTGCCCTTGACCGGCGAGTCGGCGGCCTCGAGGGAGCCGGCCGCCGAGGTGGCGTCGTACCACATGGCCACACTGCCCTGTTCGAGGTTGTTGAGGCACTCGGTGAAGCCGGCCTGCGGGGCGCCCTTCTCGCCGTGGGCCGTGACGAGGTCGACGTAGAACTGTGTCGCCGCGGTGAACTCCGGTGAGCTGACCTTGGCGTTCCAGTCCTTGTCGAACCAGGTGCCGCCGAAGGTGTTGACGACCGTGGTCAGCGGGGCGAAGAGCTGACCCCACCCGGGCTGTCCGCGCAGGCAGATGCCCTTCATGTTCGGCTGCGCTCCGTCGACCTTGGCGGCGATGTCCGCAACTTGCTGCCATGTCGGTCTGGCGGGCATCGTCACCCCCTTGGACGCTAAGATGTCCTTGCGGTACATCAGGAACGAGCTCTCGCCGTAGAACGGCTCGCCGTAGATGACGTCGTCTCTGCTCATCGACTTCGTCATCGGGCCGAGGATGTCGCGCTGGTCGAAGTTGGCGTCCTTGGCGATGTAGTCGCTCAGCGGAGCGATCCACTTGCTGCGCGCGTAGATGGGGATCTCGAAGTTGCTCACCGAAGCCACGTCGTACTGTCCGGCCTGGCTCGAGAACTCCTGGCTGATCTTGTCCCGCACGTCGTTCTCGGGCAGGACAGTATAGTTCACCGTGATGCCCGTCTTCGCGGTGAAGTTCTGGGCCGTGAGCTTCTGGAGGTCGACCATCTGGGGGTTGTTGACCATCAGGACGTTGATCGTGTTCGCACCGCCGCCGCCCCCGCCGCCGCCCCAGCCGGCGCAGCCGCTCAGGCTGACGGACAGGACCAGCACGCCCGCGAGTGCCGACCCGGTCCGCATGCTCCGGGCGCTCGTGGCCGCGGCCTGCTTGCTGCGTCGCTGCAGGGTGACTTCCTTGTCCTCGGTTGATTTCGGTGCCACGATGTCTTGGTCGCTCATCTGAGCATGGCCGTGCTCAGATGTTCAGAGGAGTCAACCGCCGCCGCGGCGACCTGTCAAGGGGCATGGGGAGGCGGTGGCGGGGCCGCCGTCCGGCGGCTCGGCCGACAACGACAAGGAAGGCAGATGGAGCTCTCGGGCTTTGCCGGAGGACCGGCCCACCTGGTGCTGACGGAGACCGTGGCCCGGATGTTCTACGTCGACGGGCGGTCCAAGGTCGAGATCGCCCGGGACCTCGACATCAGCCGGTTCAGGGTCGCCCGCCTTCTCGAGCAGGCCAGGGCCAGCGGCCTGGTGCGTGTCGAGATCGGCCATCCGGGAAGCATCGACACCGCGCTGTCGAAACAGCTCCGCGAGCACCTCGGGCTGCGTACCGTCATCGTCGTCGACACTGCGGAGCGGGACCCGGCTGCGCTACGGAAGGTCCTGGGCCAGGCGGCGGGTGGGCTGCTCGCCGAGACCGTCACCCGGGACGACGTCCTCGGACTCGCCTGGGCCAGGTCGGTGGCCAGCACGGTCGCGGCACTCGCCTCGATGCCCCCCGTCCCCGTCGTCCAGCTGACGGGGTCTCTCGCCCGGGACGACGTGGCGGCGACGTCGATCGAGCTCGTCCGGGAGGTGGCCAGGATCACCGGGGCGCCGGTGATGTTCTTCTACGCCCCCTTCCTCCTCCCCGACATCGCGACGGCCACGACCCTGCGCCGACAGCCCGATGTCGCACGCGCCATCCGTGCCTTTCCGTCCGTGACCAGAGCGGTCGTGGGTCTCGGTGCGTGGGCCGACAGCCAGAGCACGATCCACGACGCCATGTCTCCCCGGGAGCGCGCGGTCCTCGACCGGGCAGGAGCCGTGGCCGACCTGTCCGGCATCTTCCTCGACGAGGACGGCGCTGTCGTCGGGCGCGAGCAGACCGCCCGGATGATCTGCATGGACGCCGAGCAGCTCGCCGCTGTGGGCGACGTCATGGCAGTCCCCTACGGCGTCGCAAGGGCGAGAGCCGTCCTGGCGGCAGTCCGAAGCGGCCTCCTGACGACGCTCGTCACCCACACCGACCTGGCCAACACGCTCGTCGCCACAGCTCCTGTCCACCGCGCCGCCCGATGAGGAGCCGCCAAGCACACGCGGGCGATCGGTCCGGGGACAGGGAAGCATCAGGCCTGGCCCAGTCAGCACCTCGTCCGGCCAGTGCTCACCGACCCTCGAAGGTCGCCTTGCCCGGGCCGCTCTCGACGAAGGAGGCCATCCCGCTCAAGCGGTCCCTGGTGGCGAACAGCCCGGCGAACAGCAGCCGCTCGATCGCCAAGCCCGTGTCCAGGTCGACGTCGAGGCCCTTGTCGACGGCCTCCTTGGCGGCCCGGAGCGCATAGGCCGGGCCAGCGACGAACGTCCGCATCCATGTCGTGGCGACGTCGTAGACCTCCGCAGCCGGGACGACCTTGTCGACGAGCCCGATGGACAGTGCCTCGTCGGCGCCCACGAAGCGGCCGGAGTAGATGAGGTCCTTGGCGCGGGCCGGCCCGACGAGCCGCGCCAGCCGCTGGGTGCCGCCGGCGCCGGGAATGATCCCCAGGAGGATCTCCGGCTGGCCCAGCTTCGCGTTGTCGCCGGCGACCCGGAAGTCGCAGGCCAGCGCCAGCTCGCAGCCACCGCCGAGTGCATAGCCGGTGATGGCCGCCACCGTGGGCTTCGGGATCCGCGCCACCGCGGTGAGCGAGCTCTGGAGCGCGGTGGAGCGGTCCACCATGTCCGTGTAGGACATCCGCTGCATCTCCTTGATGTCCGCGCCCGCAGCGAAGACCTTCTCACCGCCGTAGACGACCACGGCAGCGACGTCGCGCCGCTCCGCCGCCTCGCCAGCGGCGGCCCGGATCTCCTCCTGGACCTGCACGGACAAGGGGTTCATCGGGGGCCGGTCGAGGCGGATCGTGCCGATCCCGGCCGCCACCTCGAGCCGGACGAACTCCGCGGACCCGCTCACACCTGGTCCTGTGGGCGGTTCCGGCGCTCGTCGTCGCCCTCGGCGCCGTCCTGGCGGGCGAGCGGTCCCGCCGCGTCGCCGGGGTCCTCCCCCGCCTGGGCGACAGCCGCCTGCTCGGCAGCGGCCTGCGCGGCTGCCGCCTGCTCGGCCAGAGCCTGCTGCTCCTCGGGCGGCAGGAAGGAGGCGTGCCACATCTGGACCACCTCCATGATGAGGTTGACGGTGATCTGGAAGAGCGTCGAGATGTCGACACCGTCCGTGACGACGTGCTCGCCGGTGACGACGAGGTTGTCGTTCGCGATGCCGACCTTGACCAGGTTGAGCTGGAGGGTGAAGTCGTTCGAGCGCTGCAACCGGGTCAGCGCGTCCTGCGGCACCTGCTCACCGATCATCCACTGGCCGAAGATCCGCATCACCGGGAAGTCGCCGTCCTGGCAGCGGACGAACAGCTGCTGGGCCGGCTCGCCGATGGTGAAGGCGACGTCACCGTCGGCGTCGATGTTGGGGTCGAGACCGACGTCCTTGAGGACGTCGAGGACACGTCCCCGCAGCGGGTGCTCGTCCGCGGGGGGCGGGAAGTTGGGCAGGCTGGTGGGATCGCTCATGGTTCCACCGTAACCGCCCCTACCCTTTGGGCCATGTGCCCCCCGCCACCGCGTCGTCCCCTCCGGGACCTTCCGCCGGCCCCCGGCCTGAGCCTCGTGGAGGGCGGCGCGGAGGTGTGCGTCTACGCCGGGCACGCGGACGCCGTCGACATCTGCCTCTTCGAACCCGGCGACGTCCTGGGCACCTCCGAACGGCGCGTCCCGCTCACCGAGCGGGCTCACGGCTACTGGTTCGGCCACCTCCCCGGGGTGGGACCGGGCCAGCGGTATGCCGTGCGGGCGGCAGGGCCGTGGCGCCCCGAGTCCGGTCTGCGGCACAACCGCGCCAAGCTCCTCCTGGACCCCTACGCCCGGGCCATCGAGGGCGAGGTGCGCTGGCGGCCGGAGGTGTTCGGTCACGAGGTCGGCGTCGAGCTCGCCGGCGACGGCGGGCTCCTCGACGACCGTGACTCCGCTGCCTGCACTCCCCGATGCGTCGTCGTCGACGAGCGGTTCGACTGGGAGGAGGACACGCCGCCGCACCGCCCGCTGGGGGAGTCGCTGATCTACGAGGTCCACGTCCGCAACCTCACCCAGCAGCTGCCGGGAGTCCCCGAGGCGCTGCGCGGCACGTATGCCGGGCTGGCGCACCCCGTGACCATCGAGCACCTGACCCGCCTCGGCGTCACCGCCGTCGAGCTCCTGCCCGTCCAAACCTTCACGAGCGAGCCGCAGGTCGTCAGCCGGGGCCTGGAGAACCACTGGGGCTACAACACCCTCGGCTTCTTCGCACCTCATGCCGCCTACGCCTCGAACCCCGACCCGCAGGGGGTGCTCGACGAGTTCAAGGGCATGGTCAAGCTCCTGCACCGGGCCGGCATCGAGGTCCTCCTCGACGTCGTCTACAACCACACCTGCGAGCAGGGCGTGACCGGCGCCACCCTCAGCTGGCGCGGTCTGGACAACCGCGCGTACTACCGCCTCGACGAGCGCGGTCACGACATCGACGTCACCGGCTGTGGCAACACGCTCGACCTCAGCCACCCGGTGGTCTGCCGCATGGTCCTCGACTCGTTGCGCTACTGGGTGCAGGAGTGCCACGTCGACGGGTTCCGCTTCGACCTGGCGGTGGCCCTGGCCCGCGGCCGCTCGGAGGAGTACGACCCGAACCACCCGTTCCTCGTCGCCCTGCGCACCGATCCCGTCCTCTCCCGGGTCAAGAACATCGCCGAGCCGTGGGACCTCGGGATCCACGGCTGGCGCACGGGTCGGTTCCCGCCGCCGTTCAGCGAGTGGAACGACCGCTACCGCGACACCGTCCGCTCGTTCTGGCTCGCCGACCTCGACCGCGACAACCGGGAGCGGACCGGCCACGGGGTGCGGGACCTCGCGACCCGGCTCGCCGGCTCGCAGGACCTCTTCGGCGCCCGGGACCGGGGTCCCATCGCCTCCATCAACTACGTCGCAGCCCACGACGGCTTCACGGCGGCGGACCTGACGACCTACAACACCAAGCACAACCAGGCCAACGGCGAGGGCAACCAGGACGGCTCGGACGACAACAGGTCCTGGAACCACGGGGTCGAGGGACGGGCCGACGCAAGCACCGAGCACACCCGGCGGCGCTCGGTGCGAAACCTGCTCGGCACCCTGCTCGCCTCGACCGGAGTGCCGATGCTGGGCGGCGGCGACGAGATCGGACGGACCCAGCACGGCAACAACAACGCCTACTGCCAGGACAACGAGGTGTCGTGGTTCGACTGGGACCTGCAGGACTGGCAGCGCGACCTGCTCGAGACGACCCGCTTCCTCGCCGGTCTGCGGGCCGGCCACCCCGCGCTACGGCAACGGATGTTCTTCTCCGGCAACCAGGTCCGCGAGGACGGGTCGACGGACCTCGGCTGGTTCGACGCGGCCGGCCGGCCGATGACGGCGCAGGCCTGGGCCGACCCGGCGTCACGCACCGTGTCGATGCTGCTCGACGGCGCCGACCTCGGCGAGGACTCGATGCTCGTCCTCTGCCACGGCGGCGCCCACATGCTCGAGGTGACGCTGCCCACGCCGGCCGGGCTCACGGCATACGAGCTGCTCTGGGACAGCGTGTGGGAGAGACCGCAGGCCCCCCAGCCCGCTGCCCTTGCCGGCCGCTCGTTTCCGGTGACCGCGGCGTCAATGCGGATCTACCGCGTGGTCGCCTCCACCTGACCCTCACCGGGCCGGGACGTCGGTCCACCGACGATGCACTCGTAGCCCACGCCCCGACCGTGACGACGTGGGTCGTGTTGCCCGAGCTGCCGAGCCACCGACTCAATATCCGCAGTCACCCGAGCACGCCTTTGCCGGCTCCCGCACCACCCGTTAAAGCTTTCACCGGACTACCTTGTCCTCAGGGCTCAATGATGAGACCCCGCACCCGAGGAGTGGACCATGGACTCGAAAACCCTGCTGTGGATCATCGTGGCCGTTGTCGTCATCGCGATCATCGTCGCGGTCGTTATGTCGCAGAACCGCAAGAGGCAGGCGGAGAGCAACCGGGCCGAGGCAGCGCAGCTGCGCGACACATCGGCCGAGAGCAACCTGAAGCTCCAGGAGCAGGAGGCGTCGGCGGCCGGGGCGGAGGCAGAGGCTCGCAGGGTGCGCGCCGAGGCCGACCAACGCTCCGCGGAGGCCAGGCGGCTCGAGGTCGAGGCAGAGCGCCGCGGCCAGGACCGCAACACTGCGAGCGAGGAGCACGAGTCGACGCTGCGCCGTGCCGATGCGCTCGACCCCGACGTCCGCATCGACAAGGAGGGCTTCCGGCTCGACGAGGACGGCAACCGGATCGACGACGGTCCCATGCCGCCCACCCCCGCGTCGCCGGTCCACGAGGGCTCCGACCACGTCGACCAGGACCACGGGCACGAGCACGCCCAAGGGGTCGACGCCGCAGAGACCTCTCCGCGTGACCTCCGGAACCGTCGCGACCGCGACGGTGGCGGTCTCACGGGCTGAGACCCGCAGCAGCCTGCCCGCGAGTCAGGCGTTGGCGACGAGTCCGAGCTCGCTGGAGCCGGCGAGCGAGGGGTGGCACGGCAGCACCCGCACGCTGTAGCCGAAGGAGCCGGTGCGGGAGAGGACCAGTGAGCCGGCGTACTGGTGGCGGGCGCCCTCGTAGTTCTGCACGTGCTCGAGCGATGCCACCTCGATGCCGCCGGTCAGCTCGTCGGCGTCGTTCGTGCGGCCGTGGACGACCTGGACGCTGACGTCCTCGGGGGCGAGCCCACCGAGGTCGACGTACGCCTTGACGTGGAGGACGTCACCGATCTGTGGGGAGTCCGACACGCCGGACGGCTCGACGTGGTCGACCCGCACCGACGGCCAGGCCGCCCGCACCCTGGCCTTGAAGGCGGCGAGGTCCTTCGCCCCGGCATACGTGGGGCCGTTCAGGGCCCGACCGGCCCGCGCCGCCGGCGCGTACAGCCGGGTCACGTAGTCGCGCACCATCCGGCTCGCCAGAACCTTCGGCCCCAGCGTCTCGAGCGTGTGCACGACCATCTCGATCCAGTGCAGCGGCAGCCCGGCGTCGTTGACGTCGTAGAAGTGCTCCCGCACGGAGTTCTCGATGAGGTCGTAGAGCGCCGACGCCTCGATGTCGTCGCGCCGGTCGGCGTCCTCGACGCCGTCGGCCGTCGGGATGGCCCAGCCGTTGACGCCGTCGTACCACTCGTCCCACCACCCGTCGAGGATCGAGAGGTTGAGCCCGCCGTTGAGGGCGGCCTTCATGCCGGAGGTGCCGCACGCCTCGAAGGGGCGCAGCGGGTTGTTCAGCCAGACGTCGCAGCCCGGGTAGAGGTACTGCGCCATGCCGATGTCGTAGTTCGGGAGGAAGACGATCCGGTGCCGGATCTCGGGGTCGTCCGCGAACTGCACCATCTGCTGGATGAGCTTCTTGCCGGTCTCGTCTGCAGGGTGGGACTTGCCGGCGATGACGAGCTGCACCGGACGGTCGGGGTCGAGGAGGATCTCCTTGAGCCGGTCGGGGTCACGCAGCATGAGGGTGAGCCGCTTGTAGGTCGGCACCCGCCGGGCGAAGCCGATCGTCAGCACGTCGGGGTCCAGCACGTCGTCGACCCAGCCGAGCTCGGCCCGGGTCGCGCCCCGTTTGAGCCACGACGAGCGCAGCCGGCGACGGGCCTCGATGACCAGCTGCTCGCGCATCTCGCGCTTGGTCGACCAGATCTCGTCCCACGGCACGTTGCGGACCCGGCTCCACGCGTCGGCGGCCTCGACGTCAACGGTGCCGATGTGCTTGCGGGCCAGGCCGAACACTCGTCGATCGACCCACGTCGGGGCGTGGACACCGTTGGTGACGCTGGTGATCGGGACCTCGGAGTCGTCGAAGCCGGGCCACAGGCCGTCGAACATGCCACGGCTGACCTCCCCGTGCAGCAGCGAGACCCCGTTGGAGCGCTGGGCAAGGCGCAGCCCCATGACGGCCATGTTGAACATGCCTGCCTCGCCGCCCTCGTAGTCCTCGGCGCCCAGTGCCAGGAGCCGGTCCATGGGGATCCCGGGGATCGCGTTGTCGCCGCCGAAGTAGAGGTTGATCCGGTCGGCCGAGAAGCGGTCGATGCCGGCCGGGACCGGCGTGTGGGTCGTGAAGAGGGTCGCGGAGCGGACCGCCTCGAGCGCCTCGTCGAAGGTCATGCCCTGGTCGCGGACGAGCTCGGTGATCCGCTCGACACCGAGGAAGCCCGCGTGGCCCTCGTTCGAGTGGTACACGTCCGGCTCCGGTGCGTCGGTGAGCCGCGACCACAGCCGCAGGGCGCGCACGCCGCCCACGCCCAGCAGGAGCTCCTGCTCCAGCCGCCGGTCGCCTCCCCCGCCGTAGAGGGCGCCGGTGATCTCACGTGCGGCCTCGTCGTTGCCGGGCACGTCCGAGTCGAGCAGCAGCAGCGGCACGCGGCCGACCTGTGCCTTGAGGACGTGGGCCCTGAGAACCCGGCCTCCCGCGAGCGCGATCTCGATGACGCACGGTCGCCCGTCGGCCTCGCGCAGGAGCGACAGCGGAAGACCGTCGGGGTCCAGCACGGGGTAGGTCTCCTGCTGCCAGCCGTCCCGGTTGAGGGACTGCTTGAAGTAGCCGGTCTTGTAGAACAGGCCGACGCCGATGATCGGGACGCCGAGGTCGGACGCGCTCTTGAGGTGGTCGCCTGCGAGGATGCCGAGTCCGCCGGAGTACTGGGGCAGGACGGAGCTGATGCCGAACTCGGGGCTGAAGTAGGCGATGGCCCTCGGCGCGCCCTGACCGTCCTCGTCCTGCGCCTGCGCCCAGGCCTGATACCAGCGCGGCGCGTCCAGGTACTCGTCGAGCGAGGCCCTGACCTGCGCCACCCGGGCGACGAAGACCGCGTCCTCGGCGAGAGCGGCGAGCCGGTCGGCGCTCAGACCGGCGAGCAGCTGCACGGGGTCGCCCTTGAACCTGCGCCAGCCGTCGGGGTCGATCTCCTCGAACAGTGCGCGGGTGGAGATGTCCCAGGAGAACCGGAGGTTCTGCGCCAGCTCGCCCAGGGCGGTGATGGGAGCGGGCAGGACGGTGCGCACGTTGAAGTGGCGGATGGCCTTCACCGCGCAGACTATAGACGGTCGGTTGTCGGGCTTCTGCAGGCGTTTCACGTCCTCTCAGAAGCCGGGCGACACCCGGCCCCGCGGTAGAGGCTTCCCTCCGCCACCGAGTAGCGTCGGGACCGTGACTGCGACTCCCGCCGCTGCGTCCTCGAGCACCGTCTCCCCACCCTCGACCACGGTCCCGTCGACCACGGTCCCGTCGACCACGGTGCCCTCGACCACCATCCCGTCGCCCCGCGAAGTGCTGCCCGAGCAAGTCGCACCCTTCGGCCGGATCCCGGTCCAGTCCGTCCGCCCGCTGGTCGACGGGGGCACCCGTCCGGCGAAGTCCGTGGAGGGTGAGGAGTTCGTCGTCGCGGCGCAGGTCTTCCGCGAGGGGCACGACGCCGTCGGCGCGACGGCCGTGCTCACCGACCCCGGCGGCGCGGATCACCACTTCCCCATGCAGGTCGACAACCCGGGCCTCAGCTGGTGGAGCGCCACTGTCGTCGCCGACCACCCGGGCTGGTGGACCTACTGCGTCGAGGGCTGGTCCGACCCCTACGGGACCTGGGTCCACGATGCGACGATCAAGGTCGAGGCCGACATCGACGCCGAGATGATGCTCGAGGAGGGCGCCCGGGTCCTCGAGCGGGCGATCCGCTCGTATGCCGTGGGGCCGGCGCCCGCCGGGGCGGCGCTCTTGGGGCCGGCGGCCGCCGGGGCGGCAGCAGACCTCGGCACGCTCCGCGACGCGGTGACCGCCCTGCGGGACACCACCCGGCCCGCCCCGGCCCGCCTGCACGCGGCCACGTCCGCCGAGGTGCAGGAGATCTTCGCGGCACACCCCTACCGCGAGATGGTCAGCCGCAGCCCGGCATACCCCCTGCTCGTCGAGCGTGAGCTCGCGCTCTTCGGCGCCTGGTACGAGATCTTCCCGCGGTCCGAGGGCGCCCGGTACGACGAGGAACAGGGCCGCTGGCACTCCGGCACGTTGCGGACCGCGGCCGAGCGGCTCGGGGCGATCGCCGGGATGGGCTTCGACGTGGTCTACCTCACCCCGGTCCATCCCATCGGGACGACCGCGCGCAAGGGACGCAACAACGCCCTCACCGCCCAGCCGGGGGACCCGGGCAGCCCCTACGCGATCGGCTCTCCGGCCGGGGGTCACGACTCGATCCATCCCGACCTCGGCACCTTCGAGGACTTCGACCACTTCGTGCGGACCGCCCGGCGAAACGGTCTCGAGGTCGCCCTCGACATCGCCCTCCAGTGCTCCCCCGACCACCCCTACGTCGCCGAGCATCCCGAGTGGTTCACGACGCGTGCCGACGGCAGCATCGCCTACGCCGAGAACCCGCCGAAGAAGTACCAGGACATCTACCCGCTGAACTTCGACAAGGACCCCGGGGGCGCCTACGCCGAGATGCGCCGGATGATCCAGGTCTGGATCGACCACGGCGTCACCCTCTTCCGCGTGGACAACCCGCACACCAAGCCGGTCCAGTTCTGGCAGTGGATCATCGCCGACGTCGCCAGCGACCACCCGGAGGTCATCTGGCTGTCGGAGGCGTTCACGAAGCCGGCGATGATGCACAGCCTCGCGAAGGCCGGGTTCCAGCAGTCCTACACGTACTACGCGTGGCGCAACCTCCGGTGGGAGATCGAGGAGTACCTT
>JAABUT010002715.1_pt1 | contig 11608 bp, 10 predicted proteins | sample 5559281 | NCBI WGS metagenome assembly JAABUT01 (sample SAMN10711880, study PRJNA513359) | rock metagenome | isolation source: Antarctica rocks | place: Antarctica: Victoria Land, Ricker Hills nord | collected 2016-01-04
TCCGCGAGGGCCGCTGCGGTCCTGTTCACGCGGTGGGTGCTGGGTTGTTCGGGTGGGTGTTGGGGTGGGCGCGGAGTTGGGCGTTGGTGTGTTCCAGGTCGAGTACCAGCGCGATCCCGGCGAGGTTGAGGCCGGCTTGGAGGAGTTCGGCGATGCGGTGGAGCCGGTCCAGGTTGTGTTGGCTGTAGCGGCGGGTGCCGCCGCTGGTCCGGGCCGGCTGGAGCAGTCCGCGGCGCTCATACAGGCGCAGGGTTTGCGGGCCGAGCCCGACGAGCTCGGCGGCCACGGAGATCCCGTACACGCCCTGGGCGGCGTCCGGCGGCGGCTGCCCCATCACCGCACCGCCCTGTCTGCGCTCCGGCTGAGCCGAACCTGTCTCGGGTCTTGCGTCGGTTGGTGGCTGATGCTACAACGGATCTGTCTTCGGCGCGGCAGGTATGTGGTGCCGGAGCACGCATCGGAGGATCGAGTGGGAGGGCAGAGCAATGCTGATGCGGACGGATGCGTTCCGGGAGCTGGACCGGTTGACCCAGCAGGTGCTGGGGACCACCGCCCGGCCGGCGGTGATGGCGATGGATGCCTGGCGGGAGGGTGAGCAGTTCGTGGTGGAGTTCGACTTGCCCGGGGTGACGGTGGACTCCGTGGAGCTGGACGTGGAGCGCAACGTGCTGACCGTCAAGGCCGAACGGCCCCCGCGCAGCGGTGAGCAGGAGCTGGTGGCAGCCGAACGTCCCCGCGGGGTGTTCAGCCGGCAGCTGTTCCTGGCTGACAGCCTGGACACCGCAAGGATCGCGGCCAGCTACGACGCCGGTGTGCTGACCCTGAAGATCCCGATCGCGGAGCAGGCCAAACCGCGCAAGATCACCATCGAACGCGCCGGGCCGGACCGGCAGATGATCGACGTCTGACACTGCAGCCCGGTAAGGGGTGACGATGACGATCCTGCAGCAGCCGGCCGTGGCGCCGCACCAGGCGGTGCACGAGCAGTTCCTGGCGTTGCTGTGCCAGGACGAACAGCTCCTGCGCGCGGAGTTCGAGGACTTGATCGCCGCGTCCTGGCCGACCCGGTCCCGGCGCCAACCACCCCCCGGCAGCGCGGCGAGCCCAAGAGCCCAGCCACCCCGCGGCCCTGGCAGCCGGCCAGCACCGCAACCGCCGGGCCGGCGTGAACCGCGGGCACAAGCCAGGCAACGCGCGCCGCCGCAGCGCAGCTAGCAGCGGCTCAGGTGTCCGGTGTCCGACGGCGGCCTTGCGACAGCCAAGGCCGCCGTCGGAGCGCAGCTAACGCTGATCCGCACCGGTCCCACCCGGCCGGGTCACCGGCTCATGGACCGGCATCGGAACCGGAACGTCAACCGGCCAGCGCCATGAGCACACCCAGCTGCCAGCGCAGCACCGTACGCATCGTGTGTGGGGCCGCGGACTGCGCAGCACCGTCGGCCCGCTCAGTCGTGGAGCAGCGCGGCGGCCCGGCTGGTGAGCTCGCGTAGCCGCGGGAGGTGGTCCAGGCTGAGCTGGTGCACCGCCCGGTCCCCCAGCTCGCTCAAAGCCAGCCGGGTGGCCCGCCGGTCCGCCGGGTCGGGCTGGCGCTGCACCAGACCGGCCCGGACCAGGCGGGCGATGAGTTCCACCGCGCTCGGGCTGGCGATACTCAACGCCCGGGCCACGTCCCCGACCCGCGGCCCATCCTGCAGCGGGTGTCCCCGCACGCTCAACAGCACGTGGTGCTGCACATGGCTCAACCCCAGCTGCTGGGCCGACCGCTCCCCACCGCTGTGGAACTCGGCCAGGTCAGTGCGCACCGCGAGCAACCCCGCGAAATGCCGATCGGTCAACACCATCGCCAACCTCCCCATCCACACCGCACCGGCCTGCCGCCGGCCCTCGACTCTGTTCGCCTGACACGAGCGTTCGGGTCCCACCCACCTGCTGCGCCTGTTGCTGCCCGCAGGGCCCCGGCACACGCCGCTGCGCCGGGCGCCACCGTCGCGGTGGCACCCGGCGGCCCGGTGGGCGTGTTAGGCGCGGGCCCGGCCTCGGCTGCCGGTCAGCGCGTGCATCACCGCGAGCAACACGACCGCCCCGACGACGGCGGTGACCCAGGTACTGAGGTTGAAGAAGCTGTTCAGCGAGTGCACCCCGAACAGCACCTTGGCCAAGAACCCCCCCAGCAGGGCCCCCACGACCCCGACCGCGATCGCGATCGCTATCCCGGTCCGCGAGCCGGTCAGCCGCTCCGCGATCAGCCCTGCCACAGCACCCAACACGATCCAGGCGATGATCCATCATCAGACACCTCCACGTCAGCACGGCCCCGCTGGCCGCTAGTCGGTAGGTTCCCTACCTAGTCTGGTTCTACTCATCCGACACTCAGGGGTAGTCGGCGTCTCAGCTTCGGCTTGCGCCCGGCGTCCAGCCGGCGGCTGGTTGTTCCACAGCTGTGCCGTGACAGCGGGTGTGGGCGGGGGTCGGCTGATGTTCACGGCCGGCGCGCCGTGCGGCCTCTACTGCTGGGGTGGGTTGGCGCGCAGTCGGCTGATGCGGTCTAGCAGGCTGGTGAGCGCGGACTGGAACTCCTGCCGGGCGTGGTCTTGGCCGAGTCGGTCGGCCAGCCGGGTCAGCACGGGGTAGTCGTGCAGGTTCTGCGCCCGGCTTTGCGTCGGGGTTTCTGTCGGGGCTGCGCCGATCGGGGTCGGCGAGGCTGCCTGCGCTGTCAGGGTCGCTGCGTCCGGCCGCTGGTCGGCGGGTGCACCCGGTTCCGCCCCGGTGGGGGTCAGGGCGCTGAGTTCCAGCAGGAGATGGCCGAGCAGGAAGGAGGTGAAGGCGCGGTAGGCCTCGGCGGCCCCGTCGTCGGCGAACCCGCGTTGGAGCAGCCCGGTGAGGAACTGCTCGACCCACCGCAGGGAACGCAGCGGGGGCCGTAGCCACGGGGCCGCCGGCGGGTGCGTGGCCAGCAACGGGAAGACCGCGGGCTGGGCCAGAGCGAGTTCGCGGATCCCGACCGCGAGGTGGGTCAAAAACGCCCGCCAGTCATGGTCGTGGTGCGGGAGCAGTAGCGGGTCGTCAAACATCCGGTCGACGTAGCGGTTGACCAGGGCGTCCAGCAGCTGGGCGCGGTCCCCGACGTAGCGGTACAGCGCCATCGGTTCCACCCCGAGCTCCCGGCCGACCCGGCGCATCGACAGCGCCTGCAGACCTTCCCGTTCCACCAGCACGTGCGCCGCATCCAGCACCTTGGCCAGCGACAGGTCCAAGCGGCGGCGATCCGGGCGCGCGCCGCTGCTCCCCGTCACCACCAGACTCCCTCCGCTGCGGACTCATCGTGCCTGTCCCCCGGCACTGGTGCTACCCCGCCGACGGCCGGTCCGCTGTCCGGGGCGAACGCGGCCCACCCCACAGGTTCCGGCACTACGGTGTAGGGGTAGCAGGGTGGGGCCGCGGCCTGCGGTAATTCTCACGGCTGCTGAGGTGAAGGTGAGCCACTGATGACGGCCAGCGCTGACCACCAAGAACCCGGGCTGGCAGAACCCGCCACCACCACCGCCGCCACCGCCGCCACCGCCGGCGGCCACTGGGTGGATGACGAGCCTGACCACCCCGGCCGGGAGCTGCCCAGCGAGCAGACCGGCGGCCGGGCCGGGCTGGCGCGGGCCGCTCGCGCGCAGCAGCAGGCGCACGCGTTGGCTGCGCAAAACGATGTGCTGCTGCTGCAGGAGGGCGCCCGGCGCATCGCCGCGCAGGTCAGCCACCAGCAGCCGTTCGGGGTGCCGGCGCAGCCCAGCACCCGGCGCTCACCGCTGCGGCACGGCTTCACCTGGACCATCGGGGCGCTGTTGGCGCTGACGGTGGGGTTGGCGGCGCGCACCGTGGCACACCAGCTGCTGCTGATCGTGCTGGCGGCGTTCATCGCCATCGGTCTGGACCCGGCGGTTGCGTTCCTGGTCGGCAAGGGCCTGCGCCGAGCCGTCGCGGTCACCGTGATCGCGTTGCTCGCGTTGGCCTGCGTCGCGGGGTTCGTGGCCGCCGCGGCGCCCCCGCTGGCCAAACAAGCCAGCCAGCTGGCCAGCCAGGCACCGGCCTACCTGCAGCAACTCAACGACCACAGCACCGTGCTGGGCCGGCTCAACAACCAGTTCCACCTGGTGGACAAGCTCAAAGCCCAGGCCTCCGGCGGCGCCTCGCTGGCCGCCGGCGGGGTGCTGCACGCCGGGACGGTACTGATCAGCGCCACGTTCGAAACGGTCATCGTCCTGGTGCTGGTGATCTACTTCCTGGCCGACCTGGCGAAGATCAAACACGCGTGCTACCGGCTGTTCCCCCGGCACCGCCGGCCCCGCGTCGGTCTGCTCGGCGACGCGATCCTGGCCCGGGTCGGCGGCTACGTCCTGGGTAACGTCCTGACCTCGATCGTGGCGATCATCGGGAACTACATCGTGCTGCTGGCCCTGCACGTGCCCTACGCGCTGGCCCTGTCGATCCTGGTCGGGGTCCTGGACCTCATCCCACTGGTGGGGTCCACCATCGGCGGCGTCATCGTCGCCCTGGTCGCCCTGGCCGCCGTCTCGACCACCGCAGCGCTGATCACCGTGGCCTACCACGTGCTGTACCGGGTGTTCGAGGACTACCTGCTCAACCCCCGAGTGCTCCGCAAAACCGTCGACGTCAGCCCACTAATCACCGTCATCGCCGTCCTGCTCGGCGGCTCACTGCTCGGCGTCACCGGCGCCCTGATCGCCGTGCCGACCGCCGCCGCCCTCCAGCTCCTCCTCACCGAAGTGCTCTACCCGCAACGCGACACCGCCAGCGCACCCACCTGACGTCGCCAACCAACCCGACACACCCACCACCCGGCGCCTGGCCTGACCTAGGCACGGCGAACCAGCCACACGTTCCACCACCAGCCAGTTGAGGCCAACCAGGCCGAAGCGGCACCACTCGAGCCACCCGGCTCGAAAGGAGAAGCACATGAGCGGCATCGACAAGGCCAAAGACAAAGGCCAAGAACTGGGCGGGAAAGCCAAGGAGAGCGCCGGAGACGCCACCGGCAACGACGACCTCAAAGCCGAAGGCCAAGGCGACCAGGCCAAGGGCAACATCAAGCAGGCCGGCGAGAAGATCAAGGACGTCTTCAAGTAAGCCGCACGTCCGACAGCTGACCTGCAGCACGGCCTAAGCCGGGCTGCAGGTCAGCAACACCCCACAACTGACTTGGAGCAGCATGACCCGCTCACCGCACCCGCCCAGCCACTCACCGCTTCCGGTAAGGTCGTCATGACGGCGCTGGTAGGGCTACTCACCGCCGCGGTCACCGCGATCGTCTTAGCCGCGCTAGGCCACATCCTGCTCGCCGGCATCGCCGCCGTCGTACTCTCCGCCATAGCCGTCACCCTGCTGCTGTTCGCCCGCCGAGCAGTCCGCCGCGTCAGCAACGGAATCCGCCGCCACTGAACCCCACACAGGCCTGTCCTCGCCCCCGACACCTGGACCGCCCTGCCCGGCCACGGCCGGTCTATGGCAGCGGTCCAGCACCGCAGGCACCTCGGCCCGAGCAAATGAGACCTACGCAACTTTCTGGTTCCGTCCGGAGCTCAGCGGGGTGCGCTAACGCCCGTCCCACACTCCCCAAGTCGCTCCGATCTCACGTGCGTACCGGGCGCACTGCCGCGCAACCGGGCAGCCCAATGTAGCCAGGATGACTGCCATGACAGCTCTGATCTCCCGCACCACCTTCGACAGCCTCGACGCCCACGCCATGTCAGCGTCGTTCGGCAGACCGCCGACACCGTCACCCAGCCGCCCGTCGCATCCTGGCCCCGCTGGACGCCGCGAGGTGGCGGGCAGGACAGCACCCCGGCGGACAGCGCCCAGGCTGCCTGAGGCGCAGGCGCCGGGCAGCCACCGGCCTCCAACCACCCGTGCATCCGGCCGTGACGGCCGTTCCGCCCCAGCAGCTGACCAGGAATCGAGTGCCGACTCGGCCCGCCGCAAGCCTGGCTGCTGGCTCAGGCCAGCCGCCGCCGGCGTTGCAGCCCCCGGACCACCTCCAGGCGATGCGCTCGCAGGTCGTCAGCGGCGGATTGGGACACGGCCGCGGCCGCGGCGGCGGCGCTGCGGCGCGAGCGGGCACCGGCCATCGCTGACAGCGCGTCCCGGCGTTGCCGGTCCGTCAGCGGGGTGCTCACCTGCTTGGTCCGGCCTTGGGCAGCTCGACCCGGTCGAGTTCGGCGAGCACCGCCGGGTTGGGTTGGCGGAGCACCGGTTGCAGCTCGGTGGCGGGCATTGGGCGGCCGAGCAGGAAGCCTTGGGCGGCGTCGCAGCCGCTGGCCCGCAAGGTCTGGAGCTGGCCGCATGTCTCGACTCCTTCCCCAACGACCGGCACCCCGAGTCCGTGGGCGAGGGCGACGGTGCCGCACACGATCGCCCGGTCGTGCTGGGAATGGGGGGCCTGTGCGACGAAACTCTGGTCGACCTTGACCTCATTGACGACGATCTTGTGCAGGAAGCTCATGCTGCTGTAACCGGTCCCGAAGTCGTCCACGCTGAGTTGCACGCCCAGTTCCCGCAGCGCGGTCAGGACGTCGTCGACGACCTGCAGGTCCGACATGGCAAGGGTCTCGGTGATCTCCAGCGTGAGCCGGCGGGCCGGCAGGCCGTACCGGGCCAGGATCCGCGCGACCTGCTCGGGGATGCTGCGCACCAGCAGGCAGCGTGGGGACAGGTTCACGCTGACCGTCAACTCCCCGACCGCGGTGCTCGGCCAGGTCACTGCCTGCCGGACTGCCTGCTCAAGCACGTAAAGCGTGAGCGGCACGATCAGGGCGGTGCGTTCCACCGCGGGCACGAACGCCCCCGGTTGCAGCAGACCGCGCTGGGGGTGTTGCCAGCGCACGAGTGCTTCGGCGCCGAGTACCGCGGCGGTGCCTAGGCACACGATCGGTTGGTAGTGCACCACGATCTGGTCGGTCCGGATCGCGGCCTGCAGCTGGGAGACGAGCTGCAGCCGCTCGGCCCCGGCTGGGTCCAGGCTCGGGTCGTAGACCACGGCGCTGTTGCGTTTGTCCTTGGCCCGGTACATCGCCACGTCGGCGCAGCGCAGCAACGCTTGGGCGCTGGTGCCGTCCCGGGGGGCCAGGGCCACCCCGACGGAGGCTTCGACCGGCAGCTCCAGACCGTCCACCAGCACCGGTTCGTTGAGCCGGCCGAGCAGGGTGTCGGCGATGGTCAGGGCCTGCCGGCCGGTGCTGATGTGTTGCAGCAGGACCGCGAACTCATCGCCGCCCAGGCGGGCGATGAGGTCACCGGGGCGCAGGCAGCCGGCGAGCCGGGCCGCGAGCTGGGCTAGCAGCAGGTCCCCGGCGGTGTGCCCGAGGGTGTCGTTGACTTCCTTGAAGTGGTCCAGGTCGAACAGCAGCACCGCCAGGCCAGGCGCACCCGCCGGCCCGGCGACGGCGTGCGCGTCCAGCACCGCCGGCAGCAGCTGTTCCAGGCGTTCGGTGAACGCCAGCCGGTTCGCCAGCCCGGTGAGCGGGTCGGTGCGGGCGGCGTGCACCTGTTCGGCGTAGCTGCGGGTGCGGTCCAGTGACCCGGCGGTGGTCAAGACGAAAGTGTCCAGCACCAGCTGTTCGGGCACGCTCAGCGCCGGCGGCCGCGGGAAGCTCAACCGCAGCTCACCCAGCACCTCGGCCGTCTCGGCCGGCCCGCGAAGCAGCGGCACGCTCAGCACCCGCGGGTCGGTGGCGTGTGATGGGAGACCGGAGATGTGTTGCACCGCCTGGCCGCGCTCGTGGGTGTGGGTCCAGTCCCCAACACCAGGCCAAGCGCGCAGGACCAGCTGCGCGCGGTCGACGGCGAACAGCGACGCCGCCCTGTGCAGAATCTCCGCAGCCGCCCGGACGGCGTCGAGTCCCTCCAGCCGTTCCGCGGCCTGGCGCAGCCGGGGAAGGGCATCGGCGGTGGTGTCCAGCAGCAACCGGCGGCGGTAGCGGCGGATGATGAGCGCCAACACCACCGGAGCGAGTAGGACCAGCCCCCACTGATCAAAGGACACTGCCGCCAACACGGCCAGGCCGAGCAGCAGGTTCACCAGCAGCCCAACCGCCGCGGTCGCGCTGTCGGCCCGCAGCGTCGGCAGCAACCTGCCTGCGGTGGCGGCCGCGATGACCCAGCCCAGCAGCAGCTCGTTCAGCACTCCTGCCGTCACCACAGCCGCCACCAAAGCGACCACGACGCCGGGCATCCCCCCGTCGGGTGGTGTCAGGAACTGCAAGACGGCGAGCGCCGCGACGTTCGTCCCGATCGACAGGGCCGCGTTCACCAGGCGCTGCTGTGGCGAGCGATGCAGGTAGCTGTCCCGGACGACGGTGACGGCCACGGCGACCAGCGCTACCCAGATTCCGGTGTGCAGGGTGAACGAGACCAGCAGCGCCGCCTCGTACAGCCCGGCGATCTGGACCCGGCGGTTCCCCAACCGCAACGGCAGCTCGGCGGAGACCGCGGGAGCAAGCAAGGCTGCCAACAACAGCAGCCAAGGCCACCCCGGGACGGGAGTCAGGACCGCCGCGCGGACGGCGAGGGCCAGGGACAACAACCCCAGGGCCACCACGGCGGCGATGCGACACCGCAGGCGGCAGGGCGCGCCGGACCGGGGTGCAGCGCGCACGTCGGTGCTGTCCACAAACCTGCTTTCGCTTCACGGCCGATAGGAGATGTTCCGTTTCTCGGCAGGCATGCAGCAGGACCTGAGCAGGCGATGGCGAAGGCCAACGTGTCGAGGCCCCTTGTCGCCTGCCCCGGACTACTGCGAGCGGGTGAACATCCGGACCGGGGCTTCATCCGAACGCCCCACGATCCGACAGCACGAAGACCGCCGCGGGTGTTGGTAGCACCCGCAACGGCCTCGTGAGGTTCAGCAGTGATCAGTAGTAGCACCGCGTCGGCAATCTTGAGGAGCGACGACTCGGCGCCGGGGCTCAGCCCCAGCTCTTGTAGGACATAGCAGTACCCCCTTCTGGTCCTCGGGCCGGGCGGGGGTCTTGCTATGCCCTCAGCCCCGGCGAATGGGCGTACCCGGCGGACGGTAGGCCCTCCGGCTACGTACCGCAGCCGATGGTCGGCTATCAGTGACCGCTGTGTGCCACAAAGCCGGGTGAACTAGGACGCCTCGCTTGGCATTCGCGCCGACCCCACCCACGCCCCGACGCCAAACGGCCCAACCACCTCCCATCCTGGCCGACCCGCTGCCGCCTGCTGACCGTGCCGGCCGCGAGCAACCACCGGCCGCCGTCAGGTGCTCGGCGGCCAGCCACGCCGACGACGTACACCACCCGCCCAAGCCAGCCGGCGGCCGGCCCTAGCAGTTCCCCTCCACGACGAACGGTTGCGACAACGCCGGCACCGCACCGATCACCCGGGCGTCCGGCAAGAGCCGCGTCGTGCTCGCCCACGCCCGCAATTGCCGGCTCGCCGACGCGACCTACCAATGCGCCTTTGCCGCCCTCACCCGCTTACCCGGAACGCGGCAGCTCTACGACCACCAGGGAGCCCGAGGAGCAACCCACACGCCGCGCTACGCGCTCTGGCCAACCGCCTCGTCGGCATCTTGCACGGCTGCCTGCGACACAGCACCGCCTACCACGAAGCCGCAGCTGGCCGCGACTCACCGTCACCAACCACCCACATCGAAGAAGTTGCTGTTTGACACGCTACAAGCGCGGGGTGTTTAGACCTCCTTCGGTGGTTACCTGCCAGGGTGCTGAACCCATCACCGAGTGTGGCTCCAGCCGGCGCCGGGCGCCGGTGAGCACGAGCGAGCAGCTGCGCAGGCCCGCGGCACCTCGTGGGTATCGCGGCGTCCTGGCTAACCGCGAGTACGTCGGGCTGCTGGTCAGCAGGGTCGTCTCGCTGGTCGGTGACCAGCTGGCGCGGGTCGCGCTGACCGTGCTGGTCTTCGCGCGGACCGGCAGCCCACTGCTCACCGCCGCGACCTACGCGGTGACCTTTTTGCCCGCGGTCCTCGGCGGCCCGTTGCTCGGTGGCCTGGCCGACCGGCTCCCGCGCCGCCGGCTGCTCGTGGCCGCGGACCTGCTGCGCGCAGCGCTGTTCGCAGCGATGGCCGTGCCGGGGCTGCCGCTGGCGGTGCTGCTCGCCCTTGTGCTGCTGGCCACCACGGTCGAGGCGCCATGGGCCGCAGCGCGGGCACCCCTGATGCGCGACGTCCTGGTCGACGACGACGGTTACCAGCTGGGCACCGGGCTGGACGAAGCGCTGAACGACAGCGGCCAGGTCCTCGGCTTCGCCTCGGCCGGCGTACTGCTTGCCGCCCTCTCAACCGGTGCTGCGCTGCTGCTGGACGCCGCGTCCTTTGTGCTCTCGGCCGTCGCGGTGCGCCTGCTGGTGCAGCATCACCCAGCTGCGGACCCCGACACCGACGTGGTTGCCGCGGGCCGTCCCGAGCGACAGTGCTCGGAACGGTTGGCGCGGGCGCTGCACGACGCCCAGCTCGGCCTGCGGGCCGCAACCGCTCCAGTGTGCCGACGACCCCTGCTGCTCACCTGGGCCGGCATCTCCTGCAGCATCGCCCCCGAGGCGCTAGCTGCTCCATGGGGGCACAGCCTGGGCGCGGGGCCGGTGAGCGTCGGCCTGCTGTTCGCCGCCGGGCCGGCCGGGTCCGTCGTCGGCTTCCTGCTCGTGGGTCGGGTGTCCGCCGACCGCGGGCGTCGCCTCCTGCTCCCGCTGGCCCTGCTGGCCCTGCTCCCCCTGGTGGCGTGCCTGGCCGGTCCACCGCTGCCCGTCGCCCTGCTGCTGGTCGGCCTGTCCGGCGCGGGCACCAGCTACAGCCTGCTGGCCCGGGTCGCTTTCGTGCGTGGCGTCGCCGGTCCGCACCGGGGCCGCGCCTTCGCGATCGCGGCCGCCGGGGTGACGTCCGGACAGGGCCTGGGAGTCGCCGCGGCCGGCGGCGTGGCCGCCGTGACCAGCCCTGCGGTCGCGGTCGGGGCGGTGGGCACGCTCGGTCTGGCGCTGGTCGGCCTGGCCCTGCTCGCGTCCGGACCCGCCGGGCCGGCCCTTGCCTCCCCGGCCCTCGGGCCCGAAGAGATCGGGGACGCCGCCGGGCACAGCTACCCCGACACCTCCCCAGCCAGTGCCACAGCACCCGTGCCGGCAGCCGCTCCGTGGGCCACACCGGAGGGTGGTCGGTAGTCCGCAGGCCTGTCCGCTATCGGTGGCAGCCGGCCACCTCGCGCGCTGCACTGGGGCCGAGCGCAGCAAGGACGACCGGAACAACCGGGTGTTCAGCAAGACCGCTCGGGAAATGCCCGGTGATCGGGGGGGCAACAGCAACACCTCGCGGTGTCTCACTTCCTTGGAAGTGAGACGGTCCGCTCCTGGCGATGATGCCGGGGGAGGGTGTCGCGCTCGGGTCGGCCCCTACTCGCTCAGCGCTCAGGTGGTGGCACGCAGGTACTGGTAGACGGTTTCCCGGCTGATCCCGAACTCCCGTGCGAGCGTCGCCTTCGGACTGCCGTCGGCGGCCCGCTGGTGCAGCTGCGCGACCTGCTCGGTGTTCAGAGCCGGGGTGCGGCCTCGGTAGGCGCCGCGCTGCCGGGCCAGG
>JAABUT010004226.1_pt1 | contig 11604 bp, 9 predicted proteins | sample 5559281 | NCBI WGS metagenome assembly JAABUT01 (sample SAMN10711880, study PRJNA513359) | rock metagenome | isolation source: Antarctica rocks | place: Antarctica: Victoria Land, Ricker Hills nord | collected 2016-01-04
AGGGAATATGTGAGAAGAGGAGAGACGACGGAGGAGAAGACAAGGAACGTCATAAGTGGCTTGGTGCTGATTTTCAAAAGGGAGCTTTTCAAACTAAAGCAATCGCTGAGATGGTGTCAAAGATTGTTATCACGTTATACTTAATGTGGAGGAATTACCTTTAGCTCGTTTCATGGAGCAATGTGTCGCTCAGAAGAAATATCTCACTTTGTCTTATTCTCTGTGAGGATTTAAACCTGACTTGCACTCCCAGCATGCGCTTCCGCTATCTTGACATTATTTTCGACAACTCGTCGTATAGCCTCCACTTCAAAGGCTGTTTCTTTCGAGCCAAACACCGTTTCCACTTTCTTCGAGAGAGCGACCCTTTATTCACTATGGGCAAATCGGTCTGGCTGATATTTACCTACCTATGTTAGGAGCAGCGACGTCAGGTACGTCACCTCCCTTTTCATTATTTCCCTCATGATAAAGGCACCACTGTTTGATCACGCTCTCGAGCAAAGATATGTGCCATTCCTCGATGTGGTTGATGTTTGAAGTTGTAATAATTGGGTCGTTCAGCACGGGTGTGTCCCATTACACTTGCTTATCGAGCCTATGTGTACTCTCAAAATCCCCAGCTTTTCTCGCGCCAACCCCATCCACAGCTACATCACTTCACATCACCTCACACCGTCCCAATCTATGATAGCTCCACAACTACTTGGCGGTGTTGAAAGCACAAGGCGATGGATTGGTAAGGACATTAACGCCGCCCTCCAATGGGATAAGAAGAAAATCCATGCTTCTTCTTATATCTACCCCTGTGCGGAAAATCTTCGAGAAGCACAATAAAGAACATCTCACAAAGGAGGAAGCTCAGTCTGCTGCGTTCCATGGACCAAACCGAAAGGTCATCGTATCAGCCCCTACTCCCCACGTCCCTTATGACCTTAAGTCCTTTTTAGAAAAGAAAGTTCCAAGCTGGCTAGCTATTAGTATTACTTCTTAATAACAAAATTATCTTCATCTCCTTTAAAGGAGAACTTCTTTATCTACTCCTCCCTTTTTAGTATATATACAGTAAAGTACCTCCCCTTTTCCCCCTCTCTAGTATTCCCTTCTCCGCTCTAGAAGGCGTACCTCCTTTTACGCCGCCCCCTTCTACCGAATACCTCTTTTTCCAGCCCGCAGGCTGTTAAGGCTCTCTTACAAGAGGTAGAACTTTAGACCAAACGTACCCATCTCTCGCTAATGTGTAACTGCATGAAATTTCGCCAGCTCCTTGGACAGTCTGCTGTCATGATACCTACGCGGCGAGCAGAATCTTGGAGGTTTTCAATCACAAAAAGATACATTCTCTGTGTATCTTCTGCGATTAAAAGCAATTCTAAGAGTTTCCGTTTGAACATCTCCTCGAGGGGTATACTGTTTCTCGGACATTGAGATATGTTTAGAGTTCCATCTACAGAATCCCCCAGCCTCCAAGATCCATTCTCCTCAAGGCCAGGAACCGCAGTAATGCTATTGGGTAATAAAACTGGAAGGTAGAGATGTAGCGCCTTTGGGTAAGAAAATATCTCGTTTGGACGGGATTGGTTCCGAAGGAAATCTAAAAAGTTGATCGTTTGCCCTGTTTCCGGTTCCAACAAGATTTCCTTCGCCAGAACTCTGAGGACTTCCTAAAAGTTCAGCGCACTTTAAGGTGTATGCCGCTTCCGTCGAGCGATCAGCTTCAAATCTTCCTAGCACGGTGCTTTGCAAATCCTCGGACAACGTCGCAAGCTCGTCGCGATATCGCTGTGGCAGCTCTCCTTTAGACGCGCGAATCATGGTGAGAAAAGCGCGTACCTCTTGCTGGTTCCTTGGTTCTTTGAGGCTGTCCGTTCTTGGAGGCATGCTGGTATCGAGTTAGCAAAGAATCAAACAAGTAGAGCTAACCGAAAAGTAACGCGGCATAATCAATGCGGGTACGAGCCTAACTTAAGTAAACCTCAGGAGGCAATCGACCATGCGAGCGGGCTAAGCATGTAAAGGGTTCGATTAGCAATCAGCTTGGTGCGGCGCGGGAAGCCTTAAATGAGGCGCTGTCACATCCTGTGCGGAGGTAAGGTAACACTGTGGCAAAACTGTATACAGGTCCTTCCTGCAGCGGGCTGGACATTGCTTAAGCGTTGCCGGGCTTGTTCAGGTATAAGGTAGCTGGCTTAAGCTCTCATACAAATTATCCTTGTTAAGAGGCTTTTTGCTAATGCAATGTCCAGCCCGCTGCAGGAAGGACCTGTATATCTTCTGTGGGGTCTGTGGCATGGTGCAAGGCTCAGCACTGCTGGGCTGAGCGGGCCGCAGCGCGCCAAGAATGCTGAATACACACACGAGCTGGCTGCATTTCGAAGGACCACTGAGTCCAAACTAAACGACCTCTCTGTTGAAGTAATAGGAGCTGTAGTAGGAGCAGGAGGAGTAGTCGTCCAATTAGGAACATAGTTCCTAGGTAATTAGGAACACGACCCGCTAGCCTAGTCGGGGCTAGGGCGAATTGCGGCACAAAACGTACCTTAGCGAAAATAGCTGAGATAAAGCAGGTGACTCGATTAAACCGTTCTTAATACGGAATAGATATACCGTTACATGTACACAGGATGCACATGTTGTACACACGATGTACATGTACACACGATGTACACGTCTTTGACATTGCACCCGTAATCGATTGCGTAACGCCCCCGCAAGCAAATCGTCTGAAGCGCTCAATTTTACATTTTAATATTAAAAAGCGTTGATATTTCTCGTAAATCTGAATTGCCGAGTGTATATCTTGACATTTTTTAATAGTGTTTCACGGTAAAAAAACGATAACGGTGTCAAAAGATTTTTGTTTATTTCTCGTAAACCTGTATTTAATTAAACCGTAATAATATCGATATCCATAAAAAACAGTAATCTTAGTTAATCGATAGCTTTAATCGACAGTATTTACCAGTATACAGTGACAGTACGAGCTACACTACCATCACCGATAAAGCAAATCATGGATGTTCGATCCTTCGCTCAAAGGGGCACGGATAAAGCTTCTTCAATTCTTTTCGACCTGCAGTATTTTCTCCGTCCTATACAATGCCAACAAACGGCGCAAGCGTCTCAAAGAGAACAATAGGCAATCGAATATCAAAACTACCGAAAACAAAAAGAAGACGCACACAGCCGGCTAATGACGACAGTGTATGCGAACAGTGCCGAAAGATCAACCTCCAGAAGGTACTTGACCCCGGTAGAGTTGTTCTCTCGGGGATTAAGTCCCCCAAGGGCATACTCGTCGCGAACCTCGGAACAAGATGTCACAATGCCCCAACGAATAACTGTCAGGCGTGCATATTATTCCATGAGCTTCGCCTTCCAGCGCACCCACAACAAAGCTATGAACTGCGCGCTTATTCGTTCCTGGAGTACAGCACCTTGACAAATTATTCTTTATGCCCGGACGACCTAAAAAGCAAAGACCAACCTTACCTTGCCGTCGTTTCGGGTAGATACGCAGGCGACCGTCTTAGGCAGCATACCAAAGAGAAAGGCTTCCTCTTCTGCCGCGAAGGCATTGCAGAGAAGCAGCAATCACTACTCATTCCCCAGGAACTCAAATCTGAAGTAAATTTCTCTGCTATAAAAGAATGGTGGGAATATTGCAGACTAAACCACAAAAGACTCTGTTCGATTGAAAAAACTCAAATAAGGAACTTCAAGCTGATTGACTGCAATACGCTGTCAATAGACGCCGCTCCCTCTTCCTGTTCGTATGCAGCCTTGAGCTATGTATGGGGCAAGCCTCCATCTGAATCGGAGACTTCTGGCAGTATCAATGGCAGCAAATTCTCGCGGACGGCATTAGATGCTATTTGTGCTTGCAAAGAACTTGGAGTATCATATCTTTGGGTAGATCAATATTGCATCAACCAGAACGATGCAGCGGAAAAACAAGAGCAAATCAGCCAGATGGACATAATCTATCAGCAGGCAGAAATTACCATCATCGCCGCCGCCGGGAGTGGCGCAACTGCAGGACTCCCTGGTGTAAATGGAACACGGCGAAGAACGCCCTCGGCAGCAACGATCGAAAACATTCGCATTATGTCGAGCTCACCTCACCCGCACCACACTATCCCCGCCACAACATGGGGCTCCAGAGGCTGGACGATGCAAGAGGCGATCCTGTCACGTCGGCGACTCGTATTCACCGAGGATCAAGTTTATTTCGAATGCAGAGCAATGAACTGCCAAGAGAGCTTGAAGATACACCTGGACATGATTCACTCCAAACGCAGAGACAAGACGTTAAAATTCGTCCACTCTGGCGTCTTCGGAGGCAGTGAAACCACCTGCTTCGCTCCCGTCGACGCCCAAAATACGGATCATTGGTCCAACATGTCACACTACCTGGAGTATGTCCAGGAATATTCGACAAGGAACCTGACAAACGATGATGATGCCCTACGAGCGTTCGAGGGCATTATTAAATATCTTGAAAAATCGAAATTTGCCATTCTCCAGATCTGGGGTGTGCCATTTATGGACCCGCAAAATTTTCCTCCCGATCAATACAACAGTGATTCACTCATAATTGGCCTTCTATGGGGACACAAACAGCAGTGCTGGTCGCCTTCGGGTCCGCATAGGCGCGACGAATTTCCATCCTGGTCATGGGCAGGATGGAAAGGAGGAGTGCGGTTTTATATTACCAACCGGGATATTTACGGTGCTAGTGACATCAACTAATTTTGAAAGTATCTCGAGAGGCCTTTATTCTCAAAGGCTCCGGTTCCTCTACGAGCTGCTTCAGAATGCTGACGACGCCAACTATTCTCGAACACAGTCATTGGGCCGGGAGCCAGCGGTCCGGCTGATACTTAATCCTACAGAGCTGATTTTCGAGATAAATGAGGACGGGTTCAAAGCAGCAAACGTTTGTGCTATATGCTCGACAGGGAGGAGCTCCAAGAAGCTTTCCGACGATGATCGGTCGATCGGTGAGAAGGGATATGGCTTCAAATCGGTGTTCAACGTGGCCAACTGGGTCCACATCCAATCTGGGATTTGGTCATTTCGCTTTGAATATCAAGATGGTGATGGATTGAGCATGATTCGACCAATTTACACTGAAATCGCCGCAGACCTCCCCAGAAATGTCCAAACCAGAATCCGCTTACGATACAAGGAAAGCCATCGGGACACTCTCATGCACGAACTGGAAAATCTACCAACGAGTTCAATAATGTTTCTGCAGAAGATCAAGAAGATTACAATTAAGCTCAATCACGACAACAGCTCGCTCAGAAGTCGAGAATTGTCCAATAATAGCGATGAATATAGTGGAGATCCCCGTCGGATAACCTCACTCAATGTGACAACGATTCCTAGAAATGGCACAGAGAAAACCAAGCAGGAGCTCTACCGTAAATGTTTCAGTTACAAAAGCGATATGCCGTCTGATTCTCGACGTAACAACCATGAGAGCGTTGAGACAGTTCTTGCCCTTCCCCTTGAATCTCTTGATGGACTGCCCTCCGTGTCCCAACAAGGAAACTATCTGTTTGCGTTTCTTCCAATGGCACGACACAAATGGCTTCCCGTGAGTAACGAAACCACCTTTCGGCGTAGCGGGACTGACTTGTACAGTTTGCGGTGCAATCCGATTTTATTACTTCCGCCAGTCGAGAAGAGGTTGTTGATTGCGAATGGAACACCGCTCTGCGGGACCACATTGCACACGCCTTCGTTGACGCAGTCAAGTCTCTGTGCAGAGATGACGGTGCCATCCGTTACCATTGGATCAGTTATCTACCCACTGAACCAGCAGATGGAACTTTTTGGGCTCCACTCTACCCTAAAATTCTCGGCTTGGTTAAGAAGAGCGATGTCTTGGAAGGCGAGATCAAAAATCGCCTGAGAGCACCTGGAAAACTACGAACGATACCGGATGACTTCGTGCATGAAGAAAAGGCACTTTTCGATGATCTTTCTGACGACGTGTATTTGTCCTTGAAGTACAAGGACTGCCCGGATTATAGAAGAGTTCGTGAACTAGAGGTTCGAGATCTGAAATGGGAAGAAATCCTTGAACGCATAGAAGAGGATCTCGGTAAGACCTCTCTCTCCAAAATGAAAACGACGCCACTTGATAATTCATGGCATGATACCGTCGCGGAGCTGCTATGCAATTTCATTGAATATAAAGAGTCCCGAGCCAAGGATGACGAGGATAGTGAGGATGATGAGGATGACGACGAGGATGGGGACGAGGATGACGACGAGGATGGGGACGAGGATGACGACGAGGATGGGGACGAGGATGACGACGAGGATGGGGACGAGGATGACGACGAGGATGGGGACGAGGATGGGGACGAGGATGATGATGAGGATAATGATGAGCGAATGGAGGATGACGACGATGTGGGCGGCGGCTACGACAACGACAAGCACTTGCAGATATTATACGATGAGCTCAGAGGCCTCAATATAATCCCACTACAAGACGGTAGCTGGGTTTCTCCCAACAAGGACGTCTATTTCCCGTCAGTAGCCGAAACCGACGTGCCAAAAGATTTGGAATTATTACTCGTAGATCCTACCGCATGCGCAACTGGAACTCGAAGGCAATTATACGTAAAATTAGGAGTTACTGAATGTGATCCCGACATGGTAAAAGGAAAGATATTGGCCTTGCACAACATTACATCCCCCGGGTCAACCTCTTTCACCAATGACTTTATATCACACTTCGTGTTCCTCTATCGCCTTTGCAAGGAGCTCGATACTAGGAGTCGTAGGATGCTGCTTGCCCTTGCACGAGATAGAAAACGGTATCGCTGCTCTGATGAAGTTTATTTCGGGTCGGACAAGGAGTACGACACTGAAAAGCTCCTAAAAGATCTACCCCATAGGACGGCTTCAGAGACTTCAGAGACTACTGTGTTCCTTCATGACGACTACGACTACCGGCGTAGTCGTATTCGCAATCCCTCATTGCATGAACTTACGTGGAAACAGTGGCTGGAAAAAATTGCGCTAATCCGTTATTATCCTCCTCTTGCAAGAAACGGCTCGAATCAAGAACTATCCCCGGTGCTCTCCACGGTTTTAAAAGCGGACCCAGTGAGGTTTCTAGGAGCCCTACGTGCCCACTGGGCTAGTTCGTATCGAAGAGAGTGTAGAAAGAATCCCGGACTTGGAGATACATTACGCGAAGCTAAAATCGACGACAAAGGACAGTCACTGAGTTACATGTTTCTCCCAACTGAGGAACTAGTTCAGATCACACATACGTGGGGCATTAGATCCTTCGTACCCTTCCTCAATTTACCATACATGACGGATTGGGTATCAATGATCGAATGGTCCTTCCTTACTGAATTCATTTCGAGCGCTGATCCGGACAACAAGTTCTTCTTGATATGTCTCGACGTCTTGAAATCAAGGTTTCACGCGGGTCCTACTTCCGACTATTCATCAATCTCCGATATATATGAACGCATTGCAGGCGTCGCAAGGGATGAGAATAACGCTCAATTGAAGGTATTGTCTCTGGTCTGCGGCAGCTGACATTAACACTGACTTTGTCAGACTCAATTCGACCACTTTGAATTAGTCTACTTTCCTGACCATGAGCCTCACTGGGGAAAGACTGAACAATGTGTCTGGAAAGGTCCTGCATTCCTAGGCGGTAAACGTCCTCTACAGGGACATTATGGTCACTCTGACAAAATCAAAAGTCTCTTTGCTCATCACCTAAAGCTTCGTAATGCCACCTATGTGGATCTTATGGAGGAGCTAGAGAATCTACAATCTGGCTCTGGCTGGCCTGAAACAGAAAACGAGGATTGGGTAGAGGAGCACGACCTTGTTCATAGAATCTACTCAACGTTGGTGAATATGATTCATGAAGAGGAAAGGTGGACTGAAATTCAGTATGTCACTTTATGATACCCATTCCATTTCAAGTTTACCCTTCACTAATCCTTATACAGTAAAACTTTCGAAGAAAAAGAGTTGATATTCGCAGGAGGCCAATGGCATGCCCCGTCAACATGCATTTGGAACTGTTCTGTGAGCTTAAAAGTCACGATTGAGGAGATATACCCAGATCTTCAAGATCTGTTTGTGCGCCGTCTGCATGTCCCGACAGCAAATGCGGTGGTTCTAATGTTGGACCTCGAAAGCTTGTCTCTCACAAGAGGAGCAGATATCCAAAAGGTCAAAGACATCATGCTCGAAGTAGGACGGCTTTTGACTAGAGACGAGAAGATGAGTGATATTCCCGATGCAATCGATTCTTTAAAATCCAAGAAGTTCCTTCCTGTTAGATTCCCGGGAGCTGAAATCACTCTCTGCGGAACTGAGGACGGGTTTTGGATTGTCGATCACACACGGTATGCCAAGGCTCTCGAGGACAAGATACCACTGCTCAATTTTGATCATGAAGAGGAGCGAGTGCTAAATTCATTCCTACGACTCCTGGGGCTGAGTAGATGGTACCTATCAAGAGCCGTCGAGGAGGTATCTTTCATTCCCGAAGGAGCCACTGAGGACAGCGCACTGACAGTGGACTTCAAACGCCGTGCTTACGCAATTTCATGGTAAGCTCGCGATATTAAATTCTCAAGATAGCCTTAGAACTCGCCATTATGCTTGAAAATGCTAATGAACCTACGAACCTAGTTGCGCGGCCTATTACAGGAGTCCGAAATACGTTGAAAACGGTGTCATAACGTACGAGCGCCTGCGAAATTTACGTATATACACCACAGATGAAATTCGAACGGACTTGTGCTTGAAGCACGGAAAAAATAGGATACGTGTACCAAGCGACCGGTTGCACTTAAAGGTTGTGGACGACGAATCTGGTATCAAAATATACTTACCAAGCGACCCAGGGGAGCTACGCAGGTGCCGTCGGAGCCAACTCCCATCACACTTGCTCGACATTCTCGAGATACCTGAAAATGCCGGGAAGAGTCTATTCCGCGCAGATGCCGGGAGGCGTTTGTATCGTCTTCTGACAGAAGATCCGCATGATCTTGCTAAAATCTTGAACGAGGAAGATATCCCGCAAATAGACTGGCTTGATCGAGGAGAATCAATCTTTGATGAGTCTGTCGAGCTAGATTACGATTTGACAACTGTAGGAGCTGATGATGAGACTAACTCATACGGTACTCCTTCATTCCTGCATCGAAACAATATATACAACACCACTAACATGGACATTATAGTGCAACTAAACTCGACCGGAACCAGAGCAGGCATAATTGCAAACGAAGAAATAAGTTCGGCACCACAGCCTGCATATGATGGATATTCTAGGCTTCTACGACGGGTTATGCAGGAAGCACGAAGAATAGGCTCAAGCTTTAACGACTCCCAGTCCCAGAGGGCGGAAACGCCGGCCAGCTCTTCCTCACTCTTTGGTAACTCCAGCCAGGGAAGCAGGGCCACTGTTTTTAGTTTTGAGGGCAGAGGACATACTTCCAGCAGCGGGAGTCGAAGTTTTTCCAGTCTTGGAAGCGGAGGAAATGTGTTTGGTAGTAGAGGAGAATGGAGTGCATCGGGCAGTCAGTCACCGGTGGACTCTACGAACACAAACGCATTTGATGTGACGGCCATTTCTGAGGCTCTCCTAGATGGAGAGGATCCCCGAAATTCCAACGACGCCGCAGTGTTTGGGGTTCGACGTGACAACCCGCTGGCATACGGAGAGCGAGTAGGTGCGTGCGGCCAACTCTTTGTAAGTGTTCTCTTGCGTCCGTCCGTGAACCGTGAGATGGACGAATCTGGACTAGACAATAATTTCTAGGTCCACGAGGTTTTCAAAAGTTGCTCACTACCCGGCTACGGGTACGAGAACTGGAGGAGCAATATTCGACATCTCGTCAGTGTCCTTGAGGAGCATGAAACTCTCAGGGGCGCCCCGACAACACGTAGTGATGCCGACTTCATCTACGAGGATGATACTGGCAGGTTGCAGCAATGGTTTCGGGAAGAGAGCTACAACAGGCGATGGAAGCGTGTCAATACTCCAACAAAATATTTAATTGATGTCAAAACAACAGCTGGAGAACGCGATGATTTCTTCATGTCGTCTGCCCAATTCAGCCGGGTAAGTGTCAAGTGCTTCATCTTCCAGTGATATTCCCAATACAAATGCTAATCCGTTTGTAAAAATAGATGAAACAAACCAATTTGGACCCAAATACTGTCTATGTGATATTTCGGGTCTTTAGCGTTTTATCGCCTCAGCCTGGCTATCAAATATTTGTCAACCCTTGGATGTCAAGAGACCCTTTTGGACCGCTCAGCTTCAATGCCCACAATTACAGAGCCACAGTAAGCAGAAACGTAGCAGCGTGAACGGAGCTCTAGTTCTTTAGTGTCTCTCAACGGCGCACACGTTGCCAGGGAACAAATTGCAAAGTTTGCCTAGAGCATGGATCGCGAATCAATAGATGAGAGAAAGCTATCCGACCATGTTCTAGATAGAATTGACAAAGTGCCACTTCACTTGTGATGAGTGCAGAGCTATCCCCGGAAGACCCACGACGGGTCGTTCCGAAGCTCTTTTAATCCCCATTCCAGTGATGTGCCGGCACAGGGATGGATTTATTCGTTGTCGATTACTTTCGAGTTAGTTTTTAGTGTGCCAACCGAGCATAAGCGGGGACCCCGCACCTCTCACATACAAATTTGAGCCTATTCACCGTCTCATCCCCATCAGAATTACTATTATCGCTATCGCTGTCGCTGCGTTCTTTGAAGCTATTCAGATCACATGGCTCATAGGTTTCAGTTTGTTTGTAGGTTCATCAAAATTCTTTACTTCCCCCTCTCTTCTGACACTACTGTATATAGACTGCCCTCGCAACTTCTCTATCTTTCATCGACGCTCTGAAGTCAACGATATCGTCTATCTTGAGTAACGTCGAAGCGATACGATCGATGAGAAGAACGTGAATTTGATCTATGACTATGATCTCGAGGCTCTGTTTTCTGAGCGAATTAGACGCTGAGACAGAGACAACGCTGTCGTTCGAATGCAAGATCTATCTGATCGCGAGACGTCGTTGATCAAGAAGCTTTCGATTATTATCTTCAGCTTTCTTCTCTGCATCTTTGACTATATAATGCACTGTATTCGGCATGAGATCTAAAGATTTTCCTATAGAAAGTAAAGAGTTTCCCGAGATCTCGCTCAGAACCGTTGCTGCAGATCTAATTGCCGAAGGAATTTGCTGATGATCTGACTTACTGACTCGCAAGGCTTCCATTTTAGCTGTTCCCTTTGTAAATCCCTTCTTATGAGGCATGATAGAGAGTGTGTAACGAGGTAGAATTAATAGTAGTTCTGTTGATATATACCAACACAGTCAGCCTGATGAGCTTTACTGCAACAACCTACTGCCCAAAATTCTTCCCAACTGCCTCAAAGACGTATCATCAATTTCTTCGAGTCAAGATGGCAACCTCATCTGCCTCTTCAGACGTGGAATCACTTCTTGATCAGCTGAAAATCCTAGAGAAGCATCCCTTAGAAGATGAGAATTTGAGAGAGCGACTCTATGAAGCGACCCGGAA
>JAABUT010004227.1_pt1 | contig 11604 bp, 6 predicted proteins | sample 5559281 | NCBI WGS metagenome assembly JAABUT01 (sample SAMN10711880, study PRJNA513359) | rock metagenome | isolation source: Antarctica rocks | place: Antarctica: Victoria Land, Ricker Hills nord | collected 2016-01-04
TGAAGCCCGCCGCCACCTATTCTTTCAATTCTTTAGAGACATTTCGTTTGCGTTGCATCGCCCCTCCGTCTGGTACGATGATCGCCGCAAACGGAACAGGCGACTATCAATCATGGACGGAGACGGCAATGACGGACGGCGCGACGGGGCGGCGGATGAAGATTGGGGTCATGCCCTCACTCGGTGAAGGCTCGCTCAACGGCGACACACCCCGTTACCGAGACATTCAGGCGATGGCACAAGCGGCGGAGGGGATCGGCCTCGACTCATTCTGGCTCGCGGATCACCTCATCTATCGCTACCCGGACAAGGACGAGAACGGCTGCTGGGAAGTCTTCACCTTCCTGAGCGCGGTCGCGGCGGTCACGTCGAAGATCGAGATCGGCCCGCTCGTCGCGTGCACATCGTTCCGCAACCCCGGCCTGCTCGCGAAGATGGCGGACGCCCTCGACGAGATCAGCGGCGGGCGCTTCATCCTCGGCCTCGGCTGCGGCTGGCACGAGCCGGAGTACGACGCCTTCGGCTACCCCTTCGACCACCGCGTGGGCCGCTTCGAGGAGGCGATGGCGATCATCGCGCCGCTCCTGCGCGAGGGCCGTGTTGAGTTCCACGGCAAGTACTACGACGCGAAAACGGAGATGGCGCTCCGCCCGCGCGGCCCGTCCCCGACCGGCCCGAAGCTCTGGATCGGCTCGAAGGCCCCCCGGATGCTTGAACTGACCGCGAAATACGCCGATGCGTGGAACACCGTCTGGCACGTCGATCCCGCTGTCGTGCTGGAACGCTACGCCCCGCTCAAGGCAGCGTGCGCGGCGGTCGGGCGCGATGTGGGAACCATCGAGTTGACGGCGGGCACCTTCGTCACGCTTCCCACAGCGGGCGCGGCGACGGAGGACGACGGGAAGTCGATCACTGGCACGCCGGAGGAGATCGCCACGAAACTCCAGGGTTTCGCGGACATCGGTGTCAAGCACCTCATCGTCATCCTCAAGCCCGCCGGTGCCGAAACGATCGAGCGGTTCGCCGAGGTGCTGACGATTCTGGATCGGTAGGGAGACCTAACCCCCAGCCCCTTCCCCACGGGGGAAGGGGTGACTTGTCGCGCTGCCGTGCTGTTTGCCAAACGCCTCGATCTCTCGAAGGCTCACTCCCCTTCCTCGCGGGAAGGGGGTTGGGGGGTTAGGACTTCCGTGCCCGTGCCGTCTCTGCGACCGGCGTGCGTTCCTCGTCCGTGCGCTTGGCGAGGGCGCTTGGCCACCACATCCAATGGCCGACATCGAGCGTGAGCGCGGGGACGAGGATCGAGCGGACGATCAGCGTGTCCAGCAAAACGCCGAAGGCGACGACGAAGCCGATCTCGGAGAGCACGACGAGCGGCAGCGTCATCAGCACCGAGAACGTGCCCGCGAGCACGAGACCGGCGGAGGTGATCACCCCGCCCGTCACCGCAAGCCCCTTAATCATGCCAGGCCGCGTGCCGATGTGCGTCGCCTCCTCGCGCACGCGGGCCATCAGGAAGATGTTGTAGTCGATGCCAAGCGCGACAAGGAAGATGAAGGCGAAGAGCGGCAGCGAGGCGTCCGCACCGCCGAAGTGGAAGACCTTATCGAACGCCACCGCGCTCACGCCGACCGCTGCGGTGTAGGAGATAATCACCGTGAGGATCAACAGCACCGGCGCGACGACCGCGCGGAGCAGCAAGCCGAGGATGACGAGCACAATGAACAGCACGAGCGGCACAATCACCTGCCGGTCGCGCTGCTCGGCGCGTTTGACATCGAGGTTCACCGCGCTCGTGCCGCCAACCTGCGCGCCCGGCCCGGCGGCATCCTTCACCTTCGTTCGTATCCGATCCACGGCGGCGTAGGCGTCATCGCTCGTCGGGTCCGCCTTCAGCGTCACGTCGAACCGCCCGAGGTCGCCCGCCCGGTCGATCTGCCCAACGGTGGCGATGCCGGGATCATTCGCGAGTGGGTCCCGCGCCGCGTCCGTCCGCGCGGCGGGCTGCACAACCACGGTGGTCGGCGCGCTCGATCCCGACGGGTAACTCCTCGCCAGGAGTTTCTGCCCCGCGACGGAGTCCACGGAGCCACGGAAACTGTCGCTCTGGCTGAGGTTCGTGTTCAGTGTGAACAGGCCGAGCGACAGGGCCGCGAGCAGCACCGTCGTCCCGATCCAGACGGCGCGCGGGCGGCGACCGATCCATGCGCCGACGCGCGCCCAGAAACCCGATTCCTCGTGCAGGGCGGAGCCGAAGCGAGGCACGAACGGCCAGAAGATGCCGCGCCCGAAGATGACGAGCAGCGCGGGCAGCAGCGTAATCATCGCGATGAGCGTGAGCACAATGCCAATCGCGCTCACCGGGCCGAGGCCGCGCGTGCTGTTCAATTCGGCGACGAGCAGGCAGAGCAGGCTGATCGTCACCGTCGCGCCGGAGGCGACGATCGCCGGGCCACCCTGCTTGAGGGCGAACGCCATCGCCTCATGCCGGTCCTCGTGGCGGCGCAGTTCCTCGCGGTAGCGGGCGATGAGGAGGAGCGCGTAGTCCGTTCCCGCGCCGAAGATCAGCACGGTGAGAATGCCCGCGCTCTGCCCGTTCACCGTCAGGCCATTCTTCGCCGCGCCGTAGACGACGCCCTGCGTCACCTGGCTCGCGATGCCGACGGTGATGAGCGGAAAGAGCCAGAGGAACGGGCTGCGATACGTGAGCAGCAGGAGCACGGTCACGATGCCGACGGTTGAGAAGAGCAGCTTCGTGTCGATGCTGCCGAAGACCGAGATCGCATCGACGGCGAAACCCGCCGGCCCCGTCACCTTGACATCGAGGCCGTTGTCGCCCTCCCCGACCGTGCGGCGGATCGACTTAACGGCGCTGTTCAGCACGTCGTTATCCGGCCCCGCCTGAAATGGGACGGCGTAGAGGATCGCCTTGCCATCCTGCGAGGGGATCGGCGGGCTGGCCGGGAGCGCGCTTGGCAGCTTCGCCGCGCCAATCGCATCCCGGTCTGCAGTCGCCTTTTTGATGTCGTCGGGCGTGACGCCGCTGTCGCGGTAATAAATGACGATGGCGGGGACGGTCTGCCCGGAGGGAAACTGCTTCAGGAGGTCGTTCACCGTCGTCGATTCCGCGCTCTTGGGCAAATAACTCGCCTCGTCGTTCTTCTCGACCGAGGTAAGTTTGGTGGCGTAGGGCGCGATCAACACGGCCATCGCCACCCAGAAGACGAGCACGAACCACTTGGTGCGCCTGCCCGACGCGAACGCGAGGATTGATGCGATGCCTTGCATGGAGTTCCTCTCATTGAACGGGTTAAACCAGCACCAACACGTTAACGCGGTCGCAGGCCATCGAGCAGCAGCGTGATGAGCCGACGAGTATGAGAAAGGGGTCGATTCATCATGTGCCCCCAGCCTATCCCGTGATCGAACGGGCATTTCGTTTCCGAACATTGTTAGGATAGATGATTGCCGTTCGATTGTCAAGTGCAAGGAACCCTCGGCCTCACACATCGATGGTTTTCATCCCTCTTTGACTCCATGAGTCACAGGAATGTTTCGGCCGCCACCATCGAGAAAATCGCCCCAACTTCGTACGTCCTACCCGTTTCAGTTTTCAGTTGTTTTCCCGATAGACCCGCGCGAGGCTCGATACCTCCTGCGCGATCAGTTTGCGGACGCTGGCTGGTTCGAGCAGCTCGACGGCGGCGCCGTAGCGCAGCACGCTGTTCGCGAGCAGGATCTCCGAGCGGTACGTCCCCGCAACGATGATCGACCCGTCCGGTTCGGCCCGCACCGTCTGGTCGAAGAAGACGGCGGTGTCGTTGAAGAAGGGGACGAGATCGCCCGAGACGCGGAGCCGGAAGGCGCGTGCCGGGATGCTCAGGCCGAACGGCGCGCTCCGGCCCGTCGGCTGCACGAGTTGGTGCTTCGCGGGCCGGTCCGCGCGCGGGATGAAGCGGTCGAGCCGGAAGGTGCGGAACTGCTGATCGTCCTTCCGCGCGGCGATGTAGACGCGCGTCCCGAACCATGAGACCTCGATGGGCCAGGCGATGTACTCCTTCTTCACGCTCCCGGAGCGATACTGGAAACTGATGCCCTGCCCCCGTTGCTTCGCGCGGACGATGTGCGCGAGGCATTCCCGCTGCTCCGGCGTCAGAATGCCGAGCACATCCGGCGGCAGCACGTCGCCCGTGTCTACCGCGAGCATCTCACCCGCCACTTTCTGGACGAACGGGAGGACGATGGCGCGCGTGCTCGCATTCACGCCGCAGAGATGCTGGAAGACCTCACGCAGCGCCTCGCGGTCCGCCTCGGTCAGCACGAAACCGGGGACGAGGCTGCGCGACAGCCGGTACCGCCGCGCTCGCCCGATGTGCTCATCCTCCACGCGGATATTCGGCCACGGCTTCATCTCCAGCCACTCGCGCACGCGGACGAGATCGCGGTGCACCGTGCGCTCCTCAAGCGGCGGCTTCTCCCCCTCCTCCGGCCTGTCGCGGTGTTTGAGGTAGATTTCGGGGTCGGCGAGCAGCCGTCGCACCTCGTCGATCAATGCCGTGCGACGCAGCCCCGCCGGGTACAGGTGGAGCGCGACGAGCATCGCGAACGAGCGTTGCTCGGCATTCATCGGCCCCCGATCTTCATCGAACATCGCGCCCCCTTCGTCCATGAAAGTGGCCGACACGTCCGTCCCGACGCACGGCACAACACACTGCGACCCGTGTTAATCATCATAGCAGACGCATTTTCGTCCGTAGTCATGCCCTATGCTCGGTTCATGCGCGGAAACCCGCTGCACGTCGCCGCTCTTTCGTCAGCATACTGGTGCATACTACCGGCGCCACGCACAATGCATGGATCGTGAGAAGCAGGGAAATGAGCGGGGGAATACCACGACAATGACAGAGCCATTCGCGGTATCGGGCACGGACGAAGCGGTGCGGCTTTCGCCCACGGACATCTCGCAGTTCATCCGGTTGGAGCAGTGCGAGCGATACCTGCGGCTGCGGCTCCACGAGCGGAACGAGAATCCCCGCTTCGTGCGCGACTACGGCGTCGCCCCCGCCTCGATCCCGCCGCTGCTCACGCGCTCCGGCGCGACCTTCGAGCGGCAAATTATGGGCGCAACCACGGCGCACTACCCCACGACCGACTTCACCGAAGAGTACGGGAAGGAGGGCGCGCGCGCCGAGGATAACGCCGCTATCGCCGCTATCGCGCGCGATCTCCCCGCCGGGGAGATTCATGTCCTCTATCAGCCCCGGCTCAATGTCCCGCTCGCCGGGTGGCAGATTCGCGGCGATGTTGACATCCTCCGGCTCGAACGCAACAGCGACGGCACGCTCCACGCGCTGATCGCGGATATGAAAAGCTCCACCCGCCCGAAAGTCGAGCATCGCCTGCAGGTCGCCTTCTACGCCGAGATGCTGGCCGCGCTCTTCGCGATGGAACGGGTCGCCTGCACCGACATTGCGATTGCCGTGCTTTATCGCGGCTCCGCCGATGACCGCGACGAGGCGCACGCAGCGGCGGCGCGGGCGTATTTCGGCACGGATGTGGGCTTTCTGGAGATCGTGCCCGATGCCGCCGATTACCGCCGCTCCATCCGCGACCTCGTCACCGACCCGACCGCCGCCGCGCGCCGGGTGATCGAGACACCCTTCGACACGCTCCCGTACCACCTGAACGTCAAGTGCGACGGCTGCCTCTACAACGAGGTCTGCATGAAGCGGTGCGTGGAGCGCGACGACCTCTCGCTGCTCCCCCACCTGACGCCGAACGACAAGAACGCCCTCCTGCGCGCCGGTGTGATGTCCGTCAGCGAATTGGCGACCCTGAAGGAGCCTGCCGGTGTCGATACGCCCGCGCACCACAGCGAACTCGTCCCCGCACCCGGCGCGGAGGAACTGACCCGCGCGCTCGCGGCGACCTGGCCCGTCGGCCCGCGCCTCGACGAGTTGATCCACCGTGCGCGGCGGTATCGCCAGCGGCAGGGCGACCCGATCAGCGCTCTCGGCTACATCCCGAGCAAGGGGTACGGTTCACTGCCGTACTGCGACGCGGCGCAGAACCCGAATCTGATCCGCGTGTATATCGACGTGCAGCACGACTACTTGCAGGATCGCGTCTATCTGCTCGGTGCGCTCGTCGTAGCGTCGGAAGGCGGGAAAGAGACCGAGGCCCGCCGCCGCACCATCGTCGAGATCGCGGACGGCCCGCCGGACTCCACGGCGACGGAGCAGGCGCTCTTTCTCCGCTGGATCGCGGCGACCCTCCGTGCCGTCGTCGAACTCGCCGCGCCGGACGAGACGGGGGCGATGCGCGTGCCGATCCACCTCATTTTCTTCAACCGGCACGCGCAGCAACTGCTGCTCGAAGGGCTAGCGCGCCACTTGGGCGCGATCTTCGGCGCGACGCCCTGCTACGATTTCGTCACGCAACTCGCCGCGTTCGACTCGCCCGTTGCCAGTTTCCTCGACGAAGAAATCCGCGAATTGAAGAATTACCCGATTGTCTGCCAGTCGCTCCAGTCGGTCGCCGCGATCCTCAAGTTCGACTGGAACACGCCGGAGCCGTTCGCGTCGCTCTTTCACGAGCGGCTCTTCGACGCGCGGGGCAAACTCGAACCGAACGATGAGACCTCGCCGTGGTACACGCGGCGGGCGCGCTTCAACAGCCAGATACCGCTCGAATACGCCTACGCCGCGTGGGACGATCTCGGCCCGCCGCGCCCCGGCAAGCGGGACGAGTTCGCGCCCTATCGGGGGGCGACTATCGCCCACCTGCGCGCCTTTCAGTCGCGCCGCCTCGAGGCGATTGAGCACATCGCTCGGCAGTTCACGGGCAACAAGCAGACCGAGAAACGCCCCTTCGACCTGCCGGACCTCGGCACATTCATGGAGAAGGCGCGCACCCGCGCGGACGCACTGGACGAGTTCGTGATGATCGAGCGGCATGTGGAACTCGGTGCGTGGAAGGCGGCACGGCTCCTTTCGCCGGAACGCCGCGTGCTGATGGGCCAGACGCTGCTCGCGCGCTACGACGCGGCGAGCCAGCCGCCCGACGTTGCCGCGCGGAACGCCGACAATCGCCAGCACTTCGAGTTGGCGGAGGAGTACAAAGCCGCCGCGCTCCGTGCGAACCCCGACGTGGGACGCGGCGAACTGACGAAGGAGCAGAAACAGGAAACGAAGTGGTCGCAGGCCACGATGCAGTTCCGGCTCGATCTCGTCACGGACGGCATCGATTGCCCCATCGCGGAGGCGCTGGCGCTCACCACACTGCGCATCGGCGATAGTGTCGTCGTTTTCCCGCGCCTCACCGTCGATGCGCGGCTGCCGGAGGCGGAGCGCACGCCGTTCACGCCGACGCCGAAGCAGATGCTCTACGGCACGCGCGCGACGATCAAGGAGATCAATGCGCGCACACGAACCGTCCTGATCGAGATGGCCGGGCCGCGCGGCAAGAGCGCCATCGAGGGGTTCGCCTTCAGCGGCATCGACCAACCACTGCGCGACGGCGAGCGCTACACGCTCGACCCTGACCCGAACAACTGGTACGGCCACTTCTGCGCCAGTGTCATCAAGGAACTCTGTGCCGGGGGCGCGAACACGCTCGCCGCTCGCCTCGACTATCCCGACGCCGCGCCCGCCGCGTGGTCACCGGAGGCGGCAGCGGCACAACAGCGGTTCCTCGCCGGTCTCGACGCGCTCCACGACGTGGGCGCGCTCCACCCCTTCGAGCCGGGCAAGCGGGACTTCATCGGCGCACACGGCGACACCCCAACGCTGCTCGTGCAGGGGCCACAAGGGACGGGCAAGAGTTACTCGACCGCCTTCGCGCTGTTCGCGCGGTTGCAGGGCGCCATCGCGGCGGACCAGCCGTTCCGCGCCTTCGTCTCCTGCAAGACGCACGCGGCGACGAATGTGCTGCTCGACAACATCGTGACCGTGCGCGAGCGGTTGCGTGGCCTCGCCGTGAGCCAGCCGGAGATCTTCGCGACGAATTTCGACGCCCGCATTCTGGATGTGCCGCTCTTCCGCGCGCAGCCACGTGAGACGCCCGCACCCGAAGTCATCGCCCTGCCGCGCGCCGATGATCGCCCCAAGGGCATCCCACACGCGGCGGAGCGCATCGCGGCGGAGCGGTGGTGCATCGTCGCGGTGACACCGGGCGGCGTCTACCGCATCGTGAAGGATCGATGGAAAAAGGAGATGTGCGGCCACGAACTGTGCGACTGCCTCGTGCTCGATGAGGCGTCGCAGATGAACCTGCCGGAGGCGGTGATGGCCGCGCTGCTCCTCAAGCCGACGGGGCAGTTGATCGTCGTCGGCGACCATCGGCAGATGCCGCCGATTGTCAAGCACGACTGGGAACGCGAGCCACGACGCACCTTTAAGGAGTACCGGACGTACGAATCGCTCTTCGGCACGCTGCTGTTCCAATCGCTCCCGATGATTAAGTTCGCGGAGAGTTTCCGGTTGCACGCGGATATGGCAGCCTTCCTCAAGGACGAGATTTACCACGAGGACGGCATCCCCTTCTTCTCGCGCAGCCATGCCGTGCTGCCCGTGAGCGACCAACGGGACGATCCAGACACCTTCGTCGCGCGCGTCCTCACGCCCGATCACCCGATTGTCGTCATCGTGCACGGGGAGGCGCGCAGCCAGATGCGAAATCGCTTTGAGCAGTCACTCGTCACGCCGATCCTCGAAGCGCTCACCGGCGCGCCGTACCTGCTCGACGCTGCCGACGGCCTCGGTGTCGTCGTGCCGCACCGGGCGCAGCGCGCCGCCTTGCAGGAGGATATCGCGTGCCTCACCGAGCGCGACGCACAGACCGGAATCGTCACGCGCTCCGCCGTCGATACTGTCGAGCGGTTCCAGGGCGGGGAGCGCACCGTCATCCTCGTCAGCGCGACCGAGAGCGACCGCGAATATCTCCTCGCCGCGAGCGACTTCCTCCTCGACCCGCGCCGGTTAACCGTCGCGCTCAGTCGGGCGAAGCAGAAAGTTATCCTCGTCGCGTCGGAGTCCGTCTTCACCCTCTTCAGCGCGGACGAGCAGACCTTCAAGCACGCCCAACTCTGGAAGCACCTGCTGGATCGCACCTGCACCGTGCCCCTCTGGTCCGGCGAGCGTCACGGAAACACCGTCCGCGTCTGGGGCAACGCACCCGGCGGCGGTTAGCCGGACCGATCGAGAAGCCGGGGAATCAAACCAAATGAACTGCAGAGGCGCAGAGGACGCAGAGAAGAAAAGTGTCCTTACTCTGCATTCTCTGCATCTTCTCTGCGTCCTCTGCGGTTCTCCCCGGTTTCTCGCCGTTCCCAGTGTGGTTGCTTTACGCGGTCGGTGGAATCACGGCGGTCGCTTCAATCTCGACTTTGGCGCGGTCTTCGAGCAGCGCGGCGACTTGCACGAGCGTCATCGTCGGGTAGTGCGCGCCGATGACCGCGCGGTAGACGCCCCCGAGTTCCCGCGCGGCGGCGCGGTACTCCGCTTTGTCCGTGATGTACCACGTCATCCGCGCGATGTCGGCGGGTTTCGCACCCGCCACCGCGAGGACGGCGACGACGTTTTCGAGCGCCTGCCGCACCTGCCCGACGAAATCATCCGTCTCGAACTCGTTGCGGGCGTTCCACCCGATCTGCCCCGCGACGAAGACGACGCGCCCCTCCGCGAGAATACCGTTCGCATACCCGAGCGACGGGGCCCATCCCGCCGGCTGCAAAACTTTCATCGCTCGTCCCTTCTCTCATCACCGCAATACGAACGACCCCATCATGCGGGACAGCGCGCCCGATGGGAAGGGCGCTTGACAAATCCGTGATCTGACGGACACTCACGCCATCGGAGTGTGACGCAACACATCGCCGCCCGCGACCGGCGCGCGATCACAGGGCACGACCCGCACGCAGGAGGGGAGCGCGATGGCACCGCCCGAACCAGAGACGTTGCAGCCTGCGACCGCTCACCTCGATACCTTCGCGCGCGACAACCTCCCGCCTGCCGCCGATTGGCCCCTCTTCACGGACACCGAGGCCTACCCGGAGCAACTCAATTGCGCCGTGGAGTTGCTCGATGCGATGGCGACCGACGCGCACGGCGACCGCCCCGCCCTCCACTTCGAGGGGCGGTCGATCACCTACCGCGAGTTGCTGGCGCACGCGAACCGCGTCGCGCATGTACTGGTGGACGATCTCGGCGTCGTGCCCGGCAATCGCGTGCTCCTGCGCGGCCCGAACAACCCCGCGATGGTCGCCTGCTGGTTCGCCGTGCTCAAAGTGAGCGCGATCGCGGTGACGACGATGCCGCTCCTGCGAGTGCGGGAACTGAGTTACGTCCTGACGAAGGCGCGCGTTTCCGTCGCGCTCTGCGATGGCCGGTTCGCGGAGGAGATGCACGCTGCGGCGGCACAGGTGCGGGAGGAAGCGCCGGGCCTCGCGCCGCGTGTCTGCCTCTTCCACGCCGAGGATCACCACGACACGCTGGAGGCGTTGAGCGCGGGCAAGCCCGACACCTTCGCCAATGTCGCCACGGCGCGCGACGATGTGGCGCTGATCGCCTTCACGTCCGGTTCCACCGGGCAGGCGAAAGGGACGATGCATTTCCATCGCGACGTGCTCGCGATCTGCGACGGCTTCTCGCGGCACATCCTCCAACCGAACGCGGACGATGTCTTCTGCGGCACGCCCCCGCTCGGCTTCACCTTCGCGCTCGGCGGGTTGGTCCTCTTCCCCTTCCGCGTCGGCGCGTCCACCGTGATGATCGAGCAGCCCAGCCCGACCGGGCTGCTCGATGCGATCCAGCGATACCGCGCGACCATCGTCTTCACTGCGCCAACAATGTACCGCAGGCTCGCGGGGATGGTCGGGGACTACGATATTCGGTCACTACGGAAATGCGTCTCGGCGGGCGAAACCCTCCCGCTGCCGACGTACCACGGCTGGCGCGACGCGACGGGTATCCAACTGATCGACGGGATCGGTGCGACGGAGATGCTCCACATCTTCATCTCCGCCGCCGGGGCCGAAATCCGCCCCGGCTCGACGGGCAGGCCCGTCCCCGGCTACGAGGCGCGCATCGTCGATGACGACGGGCACCCACTGCCCCCCGGCACGGTCGGGCGGCTCGCCGTGCGCGGCCCGACGGGGTGCCGCTACCTTGCCGACCCCGAACGGCAGCGCGGTTATGTGCGGGACGGCTGGAACCTCACCGGCGACATGTATCTGATGGATGCGGACGGCTACTTCTTCTATCAGGCGCGTGCGGACGACATGATTATCTCATCCGGCTACAACATCGCGGGGCCGGAGGTCGAGAATGTGCTGCGCGAGCATCCGAAGGTGCAGGAGTGCGCCGTCGTCGGCGTTGCGGACGCGGCGCGTGGGCAGCTCGTGACCGCCTTCGTCGTGCTGCGCGACCCGACGCACGGGACGCTGGAGACCGTCGTCGAGTTGCAGGAGTTCGTCAAGCGCGAGATCGCGCCGTACAAGTACCCGCGCGCCGTCGAGTTTGTCGCCGCACTCCCGTACACCGAGACGGGCAAGTTGCAGCGGTTCCGCCTGCGGCAGCAATAACGGTAGCGCGGGCTTTCCAGCCT
>JAABUT010004228.1_pt1 | contig 11603 bp, 11 predicted proteins | sample 5559281 | NCBI WGS metagenome assembly JAABUT01 (sample SAMN10711880, study PRJNA513359) | rock metagenome | isolation source: Antarctica rocks | place: Antarctica: Victoria Land, Ricker Hills nord | collected 2016-01-04
CGACTTTGATGAGCCGGCCGGAGAATTCGCAGGTGGCGATGAAGTAGCGCCCGTCGGCGGAGAAGTCGGCGTGGTTGACGCCGTTGCAGCCGGGCACCGCCAGCACGTGGCGGGGTTTCATCGTGTGCGGGTCGGAGAAGATTATTTCCCGGCGTGCCTCGGCCATCACGATGGAGTATTTGCCGTCGGGGGTGAAGTAGAGGTTGTAGGGGTCCTCGACGGGGATCGGCCGGCCGGGGCGGCCGGTGCGCGGGTCGATGGGGGTGAGGTTGCCGGTGCCGGGGCCGCCGCCGGGCGGAACGTAGTCGGCTGCGACGTAGAGGGTGCCCAGGTCGTAGGAAGGCACGACGTGTTGGGGTTCGTGCCCTACCGCGAAGGTGTTGATCACCTTCAGGGTTCGCTGGTCGATCACCTCGACGGTGTTGCTTTTGCTGTTCGGTACGTAGACCAGCGCCGGGTCGGCGCGGACCACCGGGCGGAGAGCTCCGGCGGCGTCGGCGGCGTAGACGTTGTGGGGGTCGAGCAGGGCCGGCATTCCGGGCAGGGCCCGGGCTTGGGTGGCCGGCCGCACCGGGCCCGGCGACGCCTTCGCCTTCGCCGGGGGCGGCGGTTGGCCGGCGCCGGCCCGCGGGTGGGCGCTGGTGCACCCCGACACCACGGCGGCGGCGACGAGGCCGAGCAGGGCCATCCGACGGGGCCTGTTCATGGGGTGCCCAGCAAGGTGGAGACGGTGACCGGCCGCAGGCCCTTGGCCCGCAGGTCGCCCAGGATCCCCGGCAGCGCCGCCACCGTTCCGGGATGGCCCAAATGCATGCTGATGATGGACCCGGCCCGGGCCGCGGCGCTGCGCCGGCGGACGACCGGCGCACCGGGGTCGGTGTAGTCCAACGAGTCCACGTCGTAGCCCACACAGACCCGGTAGCCGGCTCGGCCGGCCGCGGCCCGAAGCGCCGCCGTGGTGTGCGGTGTCCCCGAAGGCCTGGCCCACCGGCCCCCCGATCCGGTCAGCTCCCGCAGCACATCGGCGCAGCGGGCGAATTCTTCATAGGCCGGCGCTTCGGCCATGCCGGCCATCGGCAGGTGCCGCTGGGTGTGGTTGGCCAGCTCATGACCGCCGGCCTGGATGCGCTGCGTCAGGCCCGGATGGGCCGCCAGCCACGACCCGACGGCGAAGACGGTGATATGCGCGCCCCCGCTGGCAGCCGCGTCGAGCAGGGCGGAGGCTAACCCGGGATCACCTTGGCCGTGGAAGGTCAACGCGACCATCGCCGCGGCCCGGTCGCCGGCGTCGACCTCCCGGGCCGGGCCGGACCCGGCTGCGCCCGCCGGCAGGCGGCTGGGCAACGAGCTTGGTGGTGGGGAAGCGGGGTGCTCGATCCGTCGCTGCGCCACCCGGCTGGTCGGCCCGCAAGCCACCGACCCCGCCAAAGCCGTCAACCCACCCAGAACGCTACGACGGGTCAATGCCACCGCTCAACGCTAAGCCGGTCGCGTGTGGTCCCGGTAAGGCCGGACCGACGGCAACCCGCCGCGAGGGACGCCATCCCGTCAGTCCCGGGAAGGCCCGCGGCGAGCCAGCGAGTTCCCGTCATCGGGCGATGTCCCACCCGGTCGATAGCATCGCGGAGACCTTCCCAACGCCGCCCCTGGAGGCCGCCGTGACCGCCCCGCTCCGGATCCCCGCTGCCACCGCTGTACCGGTGCCGGCCGGGACGACGGCGGCCTCGGCGCTGCTCGCCGCGGGGGTGAAGGCGGCTGCCGTCGTGCGTGATCCGGACGGAGACCTGCGGGACCTCGACTGGATTCCGTCGCACGATGTCGAGGTCCGCACGGTGCCGCTGGCCAGCGAGGAGGGTCGCGCCGTGCTGCGGCACTCGACCGCTCATGTCATGGCCCAGGCGGTGCAGGAGCTGTATCCGGAAGCCAAGCTGGGCATCGGGCCGCCGATTGAGAACGGCTTCTACTACGACTTCGACGTGCCAGTGCCGTTCCAGCCCGACGATCTCGGCCGCATCGAGAAGCGCATGCAGCAGATCGTCAAGGAGGGCCAGCAATTTGTCCGGCGCGAGGTCAGTGACGCCGACGCCCGTGCGGAGCTTGCCGGTGAGCCGTACAAGCTGGAGCTGGTCGAGCTCAAGGGGTCCGCCGCCGACGAGGCATCGGTCGAGGTCGGCGCCGGCCGTCTGACCATCTACGACAACGTGCGCCCCGACGGGTCGCTGGCCTGGAAGGACCTGTGCCGTGGCCCGCACCTGCCGACCACCAGGGATATTCCGGCATTCAAGCTGATGCGGGTGGCCGCGGCGTACTGGCGGGGGAGTGAGCGGAATCCGCAGCTGCAGCGGATCTACGGCACCGCTTGGGAGTCCCGCGACGCCCTCAAGGAGCACGTACGGCTGCTGGCCGAGGCGGAGCGGCGCGACCACCGCAAGCTTGGCGCCGAGCTCGACCTCTTTTCTTTTCCCGAGGAGCTTGGGTCGGGTCTGGCGGTGTTCCACCCCAAGGGCGGGATCGTGCGCCGGGAGATGGAGTCCTACGCGCGGCAGCGGCACCAGGAGTCGGGCTACGAGTTCGTCAATACCCCGCACATCAGCAAGGAGGGGTTGTTCCACACCTCCGGCCACCTGCCGTACTACGCCGAGGGCATGTTCCCCCCGATGGAGTTCGAGGGCACCAGCTACTACCTCAAGGCCATGAACTGCCCGATGCACAACCTGATTTTCGCCGCCCGCGGGCGGTCCTACCGGGAGCTGCCGCTGCGGCTCTTCGAGTTCGGCACCGTCTACCGGTACGAGAAGTCCGGGGTGGTGCACGGCCTGACCCGCGTGCGCGGCATGACCCAGGACGACGCGCACATCTACTGCACCAAGGCGCAGATGCCCCGCGAGCTGACATCGCTGCTCACCTTCGTGCTCGACCTGCTCCGCGACTACGGGCTCGACGACTTCTACCTGGAGCTGTCCACCCGCGACGACTCGGAGAAGTTCATCGGGGACACCGCCGACTGGGAGGAGGCCACCGAGGCGCTGCGCCAGGCGGCGGAGTCCTCGGGCCTGCAGCTCGTTCCCGACCCGGGCGGGGCGGCGTACTACGGGCCGAAGATCAGTGTGCAGGCACGGGACGCGATCGGCCGTACCTGGCAGATGTCGACGATCCAGGTCGACTTCCAGCAGCCCAAGCGCTTCGGCCTGGAGTACCAGGGCGAGGACGGCCAGCGGCACCAGCCGGTGATGATCCACCGCGCGCTTTTCGGGTCCATCGAACGGTTCCTCGCCGTGCTCACCGAGCATTACGCCGGCGCGTTCCCGCCGTGGCTGGCGCCGGTGCAGGTGGTGGGAATCCCGATCAGCGATGCGCACGTCGGCTATCTGCAGGATGTGGTGGCTCGGCTGCGGGGCGCCGGGCTCCGGGCCGAGGTCGACACCGGCGATGACCGGATGCAGAAAAAGATCCGCAATGCGCAGAAGCAGAAGGTGCCCTACATGCTGCTGGCCGGCGATGACGACGTGGCCGCCGGGGCGGTGTCGTTCCGTTATCGCGACGGGTCGCAGAAAAATGGCGTCCCGCTCGACGATGCGGTCGCCGAGATCGCGCAGGCGGTGGCGCAGCGACGGCAGATATGACCGGCGAGCCGGGGATCACCGGGCAGGACGGCGCCGGCGACCCCGATGCCTTTCAGCGGCTCTGGACGCCACACCGGATGGCCTACATCAAGGGGGAGGGGAAGCCGACCGGCGCGGCCGCCGACGAGGGGTGCCCGTTCTGCCGCCTGCCCGGGCTACCCGACGCCGAAGGGCTGATAGTTGCCCGGGGGGAGCACGCCTTTGCCGTCCTCAACCTGTACCCGTACAACGGCGGCCACTTGATGGTGTGCCCCTACCGGCACGTCGCGGACTACCCGGAGCTGACCGCGGGCGAGACGGCTGAGGTCGCCGAGCTGACCAAGCAGGCGATGCTTGCCTTGCGGGAGGCTTCGGCGGCGCAGGCGTTCAACATCGGGATGAATCAGGGGGGCGTGGCCGGCGCCGGCATCGCCGCGCACCTGCACCAGCACGTGGTGCCCCGTTGGGGCGGCGACACCAACTTCATGCCGATCGTCGGGCACACTCGCGTTCTGCCGCAGCTGCTCCACGACACGCGGGAGATGGTGGCTGCGGCCTGGCCGTCCTAGCCCGTGCCCGCGCCGGCCACCCAGCTCCCGCCGGCCATCACCGCGTGCACGCGGAGATCGCCGGTGAGCACGACGAGGTCGGCGTGGTGACCCGCCTGCAGGGAGCCACGCCCGGTGAGGCCGTGCACGCGGGCCGGGGTGGTGGCGGCCATCCGCGCTGCGGACTCGAGCGGTACGCCGCATTCGAAGACCACATGCCGGAACGCCGCGTCCATGGTGAGCGTGCTGCCGGCGATGGCTCCGCCGGCGACGAGACGGGCGACCCCAGCGGTGACCACGACGGCGAGGTCACTCAGCCGGTAGTCGCCGTCGCCGACGCCGGCGGCAGCCATCGCATCGGTGACCAGGGCGACCCGATCCGGCCCCACCGTGCCGATCACGTGCCGCAGCACCGCCGCGTGCACGTGCACGCCGTCGGCGATGAGCTCCACGGTGGTCTGCGGCCCTTCGAACAGCGCCAGCACCGGGCCGGGCTCGCGGTGGTGAAGGGGCCGCATCGCGTTGAACAGGTGCGTGCCGACCGTCGCGCCGGCGGCAATCGCCTGGCGGGACTGTGCGTACGTGGCATCGGTGTGCCCGACCGCTGCGACGACACCGGCCTCGACAAGCTGCCGAACGGCAGCAATTCCGCCCGGAAGCTCGGGGGCGAGGGTCACCATGCGAACGGTCCCGCGAGCGCAGCGGAGCAGCCGTTGCACCTCGGCGCCCTCCGGTGGCCGCAGGAGCGCCGGGTCGTGCGCCCCGCGGTGGGCCGGACTGAGCCAGGGCCCTTCCAGGTGCACCCCCGCCAGCAGGCCGTCCAGCACCAGGTCGGACAGTGCGGACACGGCCCGCTCCAGCTCGGCCGGTGCGGCGGTGACCAGGCTGGCCAGCGTCGTGGTGGTTCCGTGCCGCCGGTGCATGGCAACGGCCGCGGATACCTCGTCGAGGGCGGCAGTGGTGAAGGAGCCGCCGGCGCCGCCGTGGACGTGCATATCGACGAAGCCTGGCACCACGGTCAGACCGGTCATGTCCACATCGACCGGGGCCGGCGGAGCGCCCTCGCCGACTCCGGTCAGCCGACCGCCGGCGACCTCGACCCAGCCCGGGTCGAGCACCCGGTCCGGGACGACGACGCGTCCACCGGCCAGCAGGGTCACTGCTGGCCGCTCAGCTGCGTGCTATGGCGGAGGTGCCGGAGTCGGCCCCGGCCTCGGTCCCGCCGAGCCCCATTTCCGCCCCGTCCTCCTCGACGCGCTCCCGCCCGGGCGTGGGCAGGTCGAAGCGCCGGATCAGGAATCGGAACAGGAAGTAGTAAACGGCTGCATAGACCGCTCCGATGACAAGAATGAGCAGTGGCTTCGTGGCGATGTTGAAGTTGAGGACGTAGTCGATGAGCCCGGCCGAGAATCCGAACCCGTCGCGCAGGCCGAGGGCGGCGGTCAGCGCCATCGAGACTCCGGTGAGTACGGCGTGGACGGCGAACAGCAGCGGCGCGACGAAGAGGAATGCGTACTCGATGGGTTCGGTGATGCCGGTGACGAACGAGGTGAGCGCGGCCGAGATGAGCAGGCCGGCGGCCGCCTTGCGCTGGTCGGTCTTCGCCTCGTGGATCATCGCGAGGCAGGCGGCGGGCAGCGCGAACATCATGATGGGAAAGAAGCCGGTCATGAAGATTCCCACGTCCGGGCCACGGTTCTTGGCGTTGAGGAAGCAGGTGAGATCCCCGTGCAGCGCGGCACCGGCGGCGTTGGTGCAGTCTCCGGCCTGGAACCACAGGAACGAGTTCAGCACGTGGTGCAGGCCGAGCGGGATGAGGGCACGATTGGTGACGCCGAAGACGCCGGCCCCGATGGGACCGTGGGCGTAGAGCCAGGTCGCAAACCGGGCCAGCCCGTCACCGATGGGCGGCCAGATCACGCCGAAGAGAACACCGAGGACGAGGGCGGACACGGCGGTGATGATCGGGACGAATCGCCGGCCGCCGAAGAAGGCCAGCCAGGGGACGAGCTTGATGCGATGGAAACGCTGCCAGAGCAGGGCGGCGGTGATGCCGACGACGATGCCGCCGAGCACACCTACGTTGGGGGAGGCATGCTGCGTTCCGCAGGTCGCCGCCGTACAGGCCGGATCGACCTTGACCATGGGCCCGAAGGCTTTCAGTACGTTGCCGAATACCAGATAGCCCACCACGGCGGCGAATGCCGTCGAGCCATCCGCCTTTTTCGCGAAGCCGATGGCGACACCGACGGCGAAGATCAGTGGCAGGTTGTCGAAGAGCACGCCGCCGGCGTTGCCGATGATCTCTGCGACGCGGGTCCATCCGAGCCCGTCCGCCCCGAGCAGATCGGCCTGCCCCAGTCGGAGGAGGATGGAAGCCGCGGGAAGCACGGCGATCGGAAGCATCAGGCTGCGCCCGATGCGCTGGGCGATGCTGAACGCCTTGCCCCCGATACCGGGGGACCCGGTGGCGGTCGCCGAGACGGCAGTCATGAGCGTTCTCCTGTCGTTGAAGGGCCGCGGCCCGAGACGTTGAGCGAGACCCGAAGCTGATAGCGGTCGCCGCGGTAGGTGGAGACGACGTATTCGATGGGGGCCCGACCGGAAAACGAGCGCCGGGTGAACAGCAGGACCGGACTGCCCGGCGGGATGGCGAGCAGGGTCTCCTGACCGGCCTCCACGACGGAGGCCTCGACGGTCTGCTCGCCGGCGTCCAGCACGACACCGTAGCGCTCCTCGAGCACCTCGTACAGGCAGCGGCCGGCGAGGGGCTCCGCCGCGAGGCCGGGGGCGACGACGGCCGGGATATACGCCCGCTCGATGGCCATCGGCTCCCCGTTGGCGGTCCTCAACCGTTCGAGGAAGTGCACCGGGTCGCCGACGGACAGGTCCAGCTCCCGGGCCAGGGCGCTGCCGGCAGGCACCGTCTCCCGGGCCAGATCGACCGACCCGGGAACCAGTCCCCGGCTGCGCATGTCTTCACTGAAGGAGGTCAGGTGGAGCTGGAGCACGATCTTGGGTCGAGCGACGAAGGTGCCCTTGGGAGAGACGCGATACAGGCGCCCCTCCACCACGAGCTGTGCGACGGCCTGGCGCGCGGTCATTCGCGACACGGAGAATCGCTCGGCGAGTTCGCGCTCGGACGGGATCGGCTGGTCGAAGCCCAGCTCGGTGCTGATGAGATCCAGCAAAATTTCCCTGACCTGGTGGTACTTCGGCACCGGACTGTTGGGGTCGATCGAGGCCGGCCGGCGGGGACGGGCCGGTGAGGTGGTGCTGCGCATTTCGGCCAAAGGACTTCCTCCGCGGGCCCGGCACCCGCTAGGGTGCCGTTGGTCTAGCCCGGACTAGACCATCCCGGTCCCGTTCTGTCAACGGGCGCAATCGGCGGCCGCCGGCCGTCATGCCGGGACGAAGAGCAGGCACCTCCGGCAGCAGAGGCAACGGTGATGACGTGACATTCGGGACGGCAGCCGGCCCCACGTTGATGCGCCGGGAGATAGCAGAACAACCCGAAGCGTTGCAGCGCACGCTCGTTGCTCACCGTCGCCTGGTGCCCGACATCCGGACCGTCGCCCGCGACTGCCGGCAGGTGCTGTTCATCGCGCGGGGGTCCTCCGACAATGCCGCCGTCTACGGCCAGTACCTGTGCGCGGTGCATGGCGGTCGGCTCGCGACGCTGGCCTCTCCGTCGATCGCCACCACGTACCGGGCCCGGGTCGATCTCCGGGGTGTGCTGGCGGTCGCGGTGTCCCAGTCCGGCGCCACCGAAGAGATCGTCGAGACCTTGCAGTGGGCCCGGAGCTGCGGAGCCCGCGCGGTCGCCGTGACCAACGTCGCCGGCTCGCCGTTGACCGAGATCGCGGAGGTCGCGCTGGTCACCGAGGCCGGTCAGGAGCTTTCCGTGCCGGCGACGAAGACCTACACCACCCAGCTGGCGGCGCTGGCGGTGCTCGGTCTCGCCCTCAGCGACGATGATCGCTCATTGGACGCACTCGGCCGGGTGCCGGACGCGGTCGCCGGCATGCTGGACACGGCAGCCGCCGCGGCGGAATTGGCGGCCCGGTTGACCTACGTGGAGCGGCTGGTCGTGTCCGGTCGTGGATACGCGTCGTCGACGGCGCTCGAGCTGGGGCTGAAGCTCAAGGAGGCCTGCTACGTCAGCGCGCTCGGGCTGTCCTACGCGGACCTGCTGCACGGGCCGATCGCCGTTGTCGCGCCGGATACTCCGACCATGCTGGTTGCTGCGGGAGACGGTCCGGTCCTGCCCGGCATGACGGCGCTGGCGGCGCGGGTCGCCGATGCCGGGTCACACGTCTACGGGATCGGTGGGGATCGCGACTTCGCCGAGGCCTGCCGCGCAACACTGCCGGGCCCGGACCTGCCGGAGCACCTGTCGCCGATCGCGCTGATCGTCCCGGGCCAGCTGCTCGTGGAGGCACTCGCCCGCGCGAAGGGCATCGACCCGGACGCGCCGCGGGGATTGCGGAAGGTGACCCAGACCCAGGCAGCCGCCGACTAGACGGCCGGACGGCACTTTGCTTTGCTACCGAAAACCGAAGAGACCCGAGGAGGAACAATGGGCAAGGCAGAGGACATCGTGGCCGCGCTGGGTGGCGCCGGCAACATCGTCGAGATCGAACCATGCGCGACCCGGCTACGGACCGACGTACGTGATGCGTCACTGGTCAACGATGCGGCGCTGAAAAAGGCCGGCGCGTACGGCGTTATGCGGGCCGGGGCCGCTATCCAGGTCATCGTCGGCCCGGAGGCCGACACCATCGCCAGCGACATCGAAGACCTGCTGGAATGAGCGAGCCGCTCATCGTGCTCGCCCCGGTGCCGGGTCGGGCGATGCCGATGGCGGAGGTGCCCGATCCGGTGTTCGCCGAGTCCATGGTCGGTCCCGGGTCGGCCATCGACCCCGACCGCGGCCCGGTCGTCGCCGTGGCCCCGGTGTCCGGGCGGATCCTCAAGCTCCATCCGCACGCCTATGTGATCCTCACCGAGTCGGGCCGGGGGGTGCTGGTCCACCTGGGTATCGACACGGTGCAGCTCAAGGGTGAGGGCTTCCGGCTGCTGGTGACGGAGGGCGATGACGTCGCCTCGGGTACGCCGGTGGTGGAATGGGACACCACGGTGGTCGAGGCGGGCGGGCGGTCGCCGGTCTGCCCTGTTGTTGCCCTCGATGCCCCGGCCGATGCGGTGCGCGACCTCGCGGGCGCCGGCCGGATAGCGGCAGGATCGGACCTTTTCGCGTGGCAGTAGGCGTCCCGGCCGCCGCCGTCTTCGACCCCGCGCCGGCCGCGGCTGGAAAGGAAGGCTGACATGGCCGAACGTAACGTCACCACCCCCGCTGGAGTCGGGCTGCACGCCCGGCCGGCGGCAATGTTCGCCCGGGCGGCCGCGAAGGCTTCCATCGACGTCACTGTCGCCCGGCCGGGCGGCGCGCCGGTGAACGCCAAGAGCATCCTCGCCGTGCTGAGCCTGGACGTCCGGGGCGGGGAAGAGGTCGTGCTGCGCGCCGAGGGGGATGGCGCCGAGACGGTGCTCGCGGACCTGGTGTCGGTCTTGAGCACCCCGGAGGAAGCGCATGGATGACCTGCACGGCGTCGGTGTCAGCGCCGGCTCCGGAGTCGGCCCGGCGGTGCAGGTGGTCGACACCGTTCCGGAACCCCCCGCGGGCGGGTCGGCCGGCGACCCGGCGACCGAGGTCACCGCGGCGCTCGCCGCCCTGGAAGCCGTTGCCGCAGACCTGGACGCGCGCGGCCAGCGCGCCGGCGGTGAGGCGCAGGACGTGCTGGAGGCCCAGGCCATGATGGCCCGCGACCCGAGCATCGCCGACGACGTCGCGACCCGTACCGCCGGCGGCGCCACCGCGGCCCGGGCGGTCTACGACGCCTTTGGTGCATACCGCGCGATCCTGGCCGATGCCGGTGAATACCTGGCCGCCCGCGTGCCGGACCTCGACGACATCCGCAGCCGGGCCGTGGCCCGGCTGCTGGGCGTTCCGGCACCCGGCGTCCCGCCGCTCGACGCCCCGGTCGTCCTCGTCGCCCGCGACCTCGCCCCGGCCGACACCGCACTGCTGGACCCGGCGCTCGTCCGCGCCTTTGTCACCGAGCAGGGCGGGCCGACGGCGCACACCGCGATCCTGGCCCGCACCCTCGGCGTACCGGCGGTCGTGGCCTGTCCCGGGGCGACCGGCATTGCCGACGGAGTCACCGTCCTCGTCGACGGCTCGACGGGCCTGGTCCGGATCGACCCACCGGCAACCGACACCGCCGAGGCGCTGGACAGGGACCGGCGCCGGCGCACGGCGCTGGCCGGTGCTGCCGGCGGTCCCGGCACCACCACCGACGGTCACCGCATCCCGCTGTACGCCAACATCGGCGGCCCCGCCGACGTCGCGGCCGCTGTCCAGGCCGGCGCGGAGGGGGTCGGGCTGTTCCGCACCGAGCTGTTGTTCCTCGACCGCGCCGACGCGCCCTCGGAGGACGAGCAGGCGGCGCTCTATACGCAGGTCCTGTCCGGCTTCGCCGGCCAGCGGGTCGTCGCGCGGGTTCTCGACGCCGGCGCGGACAAGCCGCTGCCCTTCCTCCCGCACGGGATCGAACCCAACCCGGCCCTCGGTGTCCGCGGCCTGCGCATCCTGCGGGCCTGCCCGGAGATCCTCCTGAGCCAGCTCGGCGCGTTGCGCCGGGCCGCGGCGGAGACGGATGCGGAGCTGGCGGTGATGGCGCCGATGGTCGCTGACGGGGAGGAGGCGGCGTGGTTCGCCGACGCCTGCACGAAAGCTGGATTGGAGTGCCCGACCGGCGTAATGGTGGAGATCCCGTCCGCGGCCCTGCGCGCGCGGGAAATCCTCGGAGCTGTCGACTTCCTCAGCATCGGCTCCAACGACCTGGCGCAGTACGCCTTCGCCGCCGACCGGCAGCTCGGGGCGGTGGCCGCCCTGCAGGACCCCTGGCAGCCGGCGCTGCTGGACCTGATCGCCACGGCGGCCACGGCTGCCGGCGCGGTCGGTCGTCCCTGCGGCGTGTGCGGTGAGGCGGCCGCCGACCCGGCACTGGGCTGCGTGCTGGTCGGGCTCGGCGTCACCAGCCTGTCGATGACCGCCGGCGCGCTCGGCGGAGTCCGGGCCGCGCTGGCTGCGCACAGCGTTGAGCAGTGCCAGGCCGCGGCCGCTGCCGCCCGTACGGCGACCTCTGCCGGAGCTGCCCGGGCTTCCGCCCGGGCGGCGCTGCCCGAGCTCGAGACGCTCGGCCTCTGACCGACAAGGGGGCCAGCCGATGACGGACCCGGACCGCGGCACGGTGCTGGTGCGCTCGCCCACCGAGGGTCGCAACCCGCGCACCGCCGACATCGATCGGCTGCCGACGCTTGACGTCCTGCGCCTGATCAACGACGAGGACGCGGTCGTCGCCGGCGCTGTCGCCGCGGCCCTACCGGC
>JAABUT010004230.1_pt1 | contig 11599 bp, 13 predicted proteins | sample 5559281 | NCBI WGS metagenome assembly JAABUT01 (sample SAMN10711880, study PRJNA513359) | rock metagenome | isolation source: Antarctica rocks | place: Antarctica: Victoria Land, Ricker Hills nord | collected 2016-01-04
CCGCCCGCGGGTTGGCCGACAAGGTCCGGACCGTCGTGCGCGGGGAGACCGTCAGCCTCCGCCCGTAGGCTCGGTGCCACGCAGGAGGGCTCGCCTAGTGGCCGATGGCGGCGGTCTTGAAAACCGCCGCCACCCAAACGCGACCAGGGCGAACGTCCAGCCCGGACTGATGAAACCGCAGGTCAGAGGCCGATTCCCGACGCTTCTAGGACGGTCTCGGTACGAGCGCGAGACGGCCCCAGACGGACGCGTACGGGGCCGGAAAGGGGCCGGGGCTAGCCGAAGCGAGAGCGGTGCTCGCCACCGTAAGCTAGCTAGCAAGCGAGCACCGAGCGGCCAGGCGTCGTCGGGGTGAGCAGTTCGCGGCTGGACCAGGCGTCCGCCGCGTAACGGGCCAGGCGCCCACCCGCGTTGACAGACCGGCTCTGCAGCGGGGAACAGCTAGGGCAACTCACTCACCCCGCTCAGAAGGAGAACTTTCATGGCTCGCGGTACTTCCACTCGCGGCGATATCATCGCCACTGCTGCCGACGGCGCAGACCTCAATAGCGTCTGGGACGAGTTCCAGACCACGCTCCAGATGCTCAACGCCCAGCGAAGCGGACTCGCCGCCGCGCTGAGCTTCCCGACCACCGCCCGCGCCGAGCTCGTCGCCCAGACCACCGGCCGCGACGACTTCGAGCTCGCGTCGGAGTTCGGCGTGCCGGTCGGTCTTAGCACCTCCCCGGACACCCTGCGGCTGGGTTACGGCTTTGAATGGTACGACATGGCCACCCGGTACACGTGGCGGTTCCTCATGGACGCGCCGGTCCAGCAGGTCGAGGCGATCCACGGCCTGGCGATGTCCGCCGACAACCGGAACGTGTGGCGCAGCATCATGCGGGCTCTGTTCGCCCCGTCCGCCACGGCGGTCAACGAGGACGGCTCGCGCATCTACGGGCTGTGGTCTGGCGACGGCACCACGCCGCCCGACTACCTCACCCGTACCTTCGCGAGCGCCCACACGCACTACCTCGCCAGCGGGGCTGCGACGCTGGACGGGTTCGACGTCGAGGTGCTGCTGGACACCATCACCGAGCACGGCTACGGGACCCGCCCCGGCGACCAGCTCGTGCTGTTCGTCAACCCGGCCGAGGGGAAGGTCATCCGCCGGTTCAAGGCCGCGCAGGCCGCACCCGGTGGGACGACCTCGTACGACTTCATCCCAGGTGAGGGTGCGCCTGCGTACCTCACGGATCAGGAGATCATCGGTACCCGCGCACCGGCGGCGCACCAGGGTCTGCCGCTGATCGGGTCGATCGGCCCGGCGTACGTCTGCGAGCAGGAGCTCATTCCGGCTGGATACGTGCTGGCTGCGGCCACCGGTGGACCCAACTCCGCCGACAACCCGGTGGGCTACCGGCAGCACGTCCGCCCCGAGCTCCAGGGTTTGCGGCTGCTCGCCGGCAACCAGAGCGGTTACCCGCTGCAGGACTCGACCTACAGCCACGGCTTTGGAGTCGGTGTGCGGCACCGGGGCGCGGCGGCGGTCATGCAGGTGACGGCTGGCACCACCTACATCGCGCCGGTGATCGTATGACGGCCACGGCGGTAGGGCCGATGGTGGACCAGCTCCTCGCGCTCTGGGAGCGGGACCGCTACAACCCTCAGCTCGTTGAGGACCGGTACGTCGGCCCGCTGGTGACCGACCTGATGCGCGCGGCGCGCCCGGTTACCACCTGGGAACTCACCCGCAACGACGACCCGATGCCTCCTGTGCCGCTCATGCGGTGGGTCGGGCGTCCGCAGGTCGGCTGGCTCGCCTGGGCCGACCTGCCGGCTGAGGCAGTCGCCCGCCAGGCCGTGCCGCGTGCAGACGTAGCCACCTGCGACCTGTGCGGTCTGGAGATGCCCGGTTCCTCAGGGTGGTGGCGAGTGCTGCCGGTGTCGACCGGCCAGAGCATCTGGTTGTTCGCGGCGTGCTTCGGCTGTAACGACAATCTCGACGACCGCCAGCGCGATCTGCGCTGGCTGTTCCACGCGGTCGCGACCGAGTAGCCACACCGACCTGCCCACAGGGCTGAGGAGCCGCGACCACGCCGGGTTCCTCAGCCCTGTGGCCGTTCGTGGGTAAGAGGCGAACAGGCCAGGTGCCCCCAGAAGCCCCAGATCGCCTTCTGCGGGCTTGGGTTCTCACCCCGGTAGGACATCTAAGGCTGAATCGCATATACACTGTTGCGCGACTTTCCAGATCGGTCCCGCTAGGAGGGCCGATTTCGGTTGCCCGGCGGTAAGGTTCTAGACGTCGGGAGTTCGGTTGCCCGACGTCTAGAACTTTACCGCTGATGTACTGCCACTAGTCAGCTGTTGCAGCAACCGACGACCGGGGCGAGGGGATGAATCCCCGCGAGGTTGCTGTAGGGGCCATAGACGAACGGGCCGCAACGCTTCTCCGAGGGTCAGTGCGCGCACCGAGTGGACACCGTCCCTAGAGGACTGCTGTCCCGGTGCGCTTTTCGCTGTATCGGGCTGGTCGTCCTCTCCGGTTTCGCCCAGGAGGACCAATGAGCCGACCCAGCTCCACCACGCTCGACCGCCCGACCGTCCCGCCCACTCGCGCGGCCGCCGTCATCCCCACTCCGCCCGGCCCTGAAGGCGACGTGGAACGCATGCCGACGCTGCGCGGCCATGCGGGAGTGGCCGAGTTCGCGGCGAGCCTGGGTATCCCGGCCGTCAGCGCCCGGTACGTCAAGCAAGCCAGCGAGGCTGGTGAGCTTCCGTCCTTCCGGGTGGCCAACAAGCTGCACTACTCGCGCGCCGACGTGCGCGAGTGGCTGCTATCGCTCAGACGCAGCTGAGCTTCTCCAGCGCGTGAACGAACAGCTCAGCGCCGAACGTGACACAGCCGGGTCGTCTCTCTGGTGCGAAGAGAGAGAGACGACCCGGCTGCGCCGCACATGGCGCTACGACCCCCATGGAAGAAGCGACCAATGCCTAGTTTACCCGCCCCCACCCCTATCGAGAGCGCGGCTCTCGCTCGTCGTTACGCCGTTGCGCGACGGTTCCTGCCCGAACGGCGCAACCCGTCCGCGCAGCCCGGCAGCGGTGGCGCGACGCCTCAGCTGCGCTACCTCTCGTGGCCGCGCGGAGCTTCGCGTGAGCGCGGCTGAGGGCCGCGCGCTGGTCCGTCAGCTCTTCACCTTGCCCCCTGAGCGGATGGTGAAGGGCCCCCGGGCCGACCCAGAGGCGCACAAGCTGTTCGAGTGCGCCTATAGGTACCGCGACCCCGGCGGTACTGAGGTCTTCCAGCATGTGCGCTACCGGCTGGACCCACCAGTCAACGGGCGGACCAAGACGTTCCGCTATCGCTACCGGGACCGCGACGGCATGACGGTGTACCGGAAGCACCCAGAGGCCGATGACTTCCTGTACCGACTCCCCGAATTGTATGCGGCGCTGCGCAAGCGGACCGCCGAGCCGATCTACTGGTGCGAGGGAGAGAAGGACGCCAACGCGCTGGCGGAGCTCGGCGTCCTCGCTACCAGCCACCACCAAGCGGCCGCACATGCAACGGAAGCTCAGGCTGCCTGGCTGAAGCCAGCCCGGCGGATCGTCCTCCTGGCCGACCGGGACGCTCCCGGTGCGGCTTGCGCGCTGCACAGGTTCCGGCTGCTGTGCTCGGTCGGGGTGGACCCGGCGCGGATCCGTTGCTGCATGGCCGCCGAGGGCAAGGACGCCGCCGACCACGTCGTAGCCGGGTACGACTTGGACGATCTGGTGCCAGTGCGGGCGGCGGACCTCGCGCGCGCAGCGGCCTGAGCCACCCCGAGCACCTATCAGCGGGCTGGGTACTTCGCCCCCGTCGCGGACGTAGCGGAGCTCGCCTCATGAGCGCTGCGATGTCGGACCCGGAAACCAGCCCGTTCGACCTGAGCTCGCTCGTTGACGCTGAGTCGAGCCGCACCTTATTGGCGTCGGACGTGGCGACGCGTGAGCTGAGGTGGCTATGGCCCGGCTACCTGCCCGCAGGCAAGATCGCCATGCTCGATGGGGACCCTGGGCTCGGCAAATCGATGGTCACGCTTGCGTGGGCCGCGTGGGTGACGACCGGTCGCCCGTTCCCCATAGGCGAGCAGATCATCCGGGCAAACGCGCCGACCCCAGTCCCGCGCGGGGTCGTCCTGGTGTGCGCGGAAGACGACCTCGCCGACACCATCGTCCCCCGGCTGAAAGCTGCCGGGGCCGACCTCACGCGGGTTGGCTTCGTCGGGTACAAGACGAACGACGCAGGGCATCCTATCCCGCTGACCTTCCCAAACGGCGTGAATCAACTGCACCAGACCATCCGAGACGTGGACGCCGCACTCGTCATCGTCGACCCGGTCATGGCATTTCTCGGTGAGGAGATCAACTCGCATAACGACGCGTCGGTACGCAGGGCGCTCACGCCGCTGAAGGAACTGGCCGAAGAGACGGGCGTCGCGCTGGTGTGTATCCGGCACCTCAACAAGTCGGGTGAGGCGCAAGCGATGTACCGAGGCGGCGGTTCAATCGCCTTCATCGGCGCGGCCCGCACAGGCCTCATCGTCACTAAGCATCCCGACGACGAGAACAAGCGGGTCCTCGCCGTCATCAAGCAGAACCTTAGCGACCGGCGACTCACGCCCAGCTGGACCTATGAATTGGCGAACAAGCCCGTGGAGCTCAGCGATGGTTCGTCGGTCGCCACGCCCTACGTGCAGTGGGGAGAGCAGATCGACAAGACGGCTGACGAACTGCTGCGGAAACCAGACGCTCGAACGAACGCGCCCGAACGCGACCGCTGCGTTGCCTTGCTACTTGAGCTGTTCGAGGAGCGACCGGTCTGGCCCGCGAAGGAGATCACGGAAGAGCTCAAGGGCGCGGACTTCTCGAAGGGTGTCATCGAGGATGCAAGGAAGCAGCTCGCCGTCGTAGCGATCCGTGTCCGAGGTGAGCAGGGGCGGACGGGCGAGTGGCGATGGTCCCTACCCCCGCAACTCGGCCAGAACTCCCCGTTTCCTTGACCAACCGTACTGGGGGGTTCTGGGGGGTTCTGGCTACTACAGCGCTCAAGATTACTTATGAGTAGTTCTGGTCTTCTAGAGGTACCTATCCACCAGAACCCCCCAGTACCCCTCAATACGTATGGTCCCCGGACCAGGGGGTTCTGGCCGAGCCCGTCCGTACCCACCATCGCACGCAACTTTACCGCACCTGACCCCAATCGCACTAACTGACCAGGAGAAGTTCATGACGGCTGAGAAGGTAGCCAAGCCGGACACTCGGGCGAGTACAGCCCGGCCGCGAATAAGGCGACGCGAAGCATGCGCCGGGGCGTTCTTCGAGCTCTTCGAGGAGCGCCCAGAGTGGCCAGCCAAGGAGATTGTCGGGCAACTGATCGACGCTGGGTTTACCAACAGCCTCATCGGGGCAACCAAGAAGGACCTCCGTCTGCGGTCGTTCCGGGTGTTGGAACCAGGCTCGTCGTGGAAGACGAAGGAGTGGCGCTGGGCCCTGCCTGAGCAGCCCGCGAAGTAGCTCGCAGTAATCCCAACCTGACGAGACGAAGTGGAGAAGCAAATGACTGCTGAGGATGCACCCGAGCCGGCCGACGACCGAAGGAACAACAACGCGCTGAACAAGTTGCCGTACCAAGCACTGGCACGAGAGCCAGAGCGGCTGTGTACAGCGCACCTGAGCCATACCGGTGAGCCGTGCGGGAACTACCGGATGCGCGGGCAGCGGGTATGCCGGAAGCACGGTGGGGCCGCGCTGAAGGCCCGCGCCAACGCGCAACGTCGGCTCATGGAGGCTGCCGACCCGATCATGGCTGAGCTCGTGCGCATCGCCACGGACAAGAACCGGGACGACGACCGGAAGCTGCGCGCGATCCAGGACGCGCTCAACCGGGTGCCGGGGCTCAGTACCCGTGAGGGTGTGGACGTGGCCGTGTTCGGAGCTGGCGTTGCCGGGGACGAGCAGCTCCGCCCGTTCGAGCGGCTCCTCAGGGATGCCGCCTTCGGTGGGATCGCCCGTGGGCCGCGCCCGGGCCGCGCCAGCAGCGGTGCCGCCGAGCCGACTGCCCTACCCGACGACGTGCTGGAAGCAGAGCTCATCGAGGAAGACAGTCCGTCGGAACCCGACGCGCCAGACGCCCCAGACGCTCAGCCGGTTGCGCGCTCCACTCCCGATGCGCGCTACGCCCGGCCCCGGGACGAGGGACCCATGCCGCGCAACGCGGACCCGACCCCGCCGGACGCGGGCAGCGGCTACGAGGACGCGGCGCTGTACGGGGAGCGCGGCCCCGCCCGGTTCGCCCGGTCGGGTCCGCTAGGGCCGCAGACGGCCGTGTAGGACCGCCGCGAGCATCGCTCTCTAGTGGCTCGCATGGCAGCGCCGTCGGGTGCAGCGCCCAACGAGCTAATCAGAGCGGTGCTCTCGTGCTGGCGTACGATTCGAGGCGTAAGGCGGATACCTCCGTATCCGCCGCGACCAAGGGGAGAACCGACCATGAGTCCAGCTGCAGAACCTGCCCACCCGGCCACAAGAACCCTCACCGCTGCTGGGCTTGCGGCGGCGTATGAACTCTCCTTCACGGTGGCTAAGGACCACTACGAAGCTGTGCGGGACTGCTCCGGCATGGAAGCCGAGATGGCCTGCGAGTCCTGCGGCCAGACGTTCAAGCGGGGTGTGGGATGGATGGTGTTCGGCGGGAACGGTGGAGCGCCGGTCTGCGAAGCTGACCTGCTGTCCTGGCTGACCGACCCAGCCGCGAGCGACGCTCTCCCCACCGGCATGATGCTTCGGGTGACGGAGCCGGGCCGGTGAACCCGGTCCCGCACTACCTCGGCTACACCCGGGTGAGCACAACCGAACAGGCCGACAGCGGCCTTGGGCTCGCCGCGCAGGAGGCAGCGATCCGGGCGGAGGCGACCCGGCGCGGCTTCACCGTCGAGACCCTCAGCGACGCTGGGTTCTCCGGCAAGCACGTCAACCCGGCGCCGCGGGGTGCGCTCGACCGGCTGCGCGCTCGCCAAGCGGACGGGCTGATCGTGGCGAAGGTAGACCGGCTCGCGCGGTCCGTTCGGCACGCTGCTGACGTTCTCGCCGCCGCGAACGCCCAGGGCTGGAACCTGGTGGTGCTGGACCTGGCGGTCGAACTCTCGACCCCGCAAGGACGAGCGATGGCGCAGATGCTGTCGGTGTTCGCGGAGTTGGAGCGCGAGCTCATCGGCGCGCGCACCCGGGAAGCACTAGCCGCGAAGGTCGCCCGAGGCGAGCCAGTCGGCCGACGCAGCGCGGTCCCGGCCGGAGTGCTCCGCCGGATCGTGGCCGGGCGCGCTACCGGCGCGAGCTTTCGCACCCTCGCCGCAGAGCTGACGGCGGAAGGCGTGCTCAGCCCGACTGGCCACGGAACGTGGCAGGAGAGCACGGTCCGCCGCGCCCACGCCGCCGCGACCCGGCACGCGCTCGTCACTACCGGCCCGGTCGCCGCATGACCACCACCCAGCACCCAAACCTCAGGGAGACACCGATGCACCAGCAGACCCCGCCTGCGAACTGGCGGACCGCATGAGAGACCCGCGCTCACTGCTGATAGGGCTGGCCGAAGACCTCAGCGAGCTGAGGAACTCGGCGGGTGCGTCCGGAGCCCCCGAAGCCGCCGCGCTCAACGCCGCGGAGGAGGTACTCGAGCAGTTGACCTCGGCAATGGGGCAGACGGCCTACGAGTTCCGGTCCCAAGTGTCCGGCGAGGCGTGCGCGGCGGTGCGCTCATGACGACGCGGTACTCGCTACGGCAGCGCGAGTCTGGCGGGTGGCAGGCGCGCTGGTACAACGACGCGGGCGACCGTCAGTCGCGCATGTTTCCCAACCGCACCGAGGCCAAGAAGTTCCTTGACCGGGTGAGCGCGGACCGGCAACGCGGCGATTACATCGACCACCGCGACGCGGCCCGCACGTTCGCCAGTGTGGCTGAGGAGTGGTTGGCGGTGAAGGTGAAGCGGCCTAAGACCTTGGCCGGGTACGAGTCGCTGCTGCGGGTGCACCTGGTGCCTACGTTCGGCCCGCGCCCGGTCGGAAGCCTCCGCCCGCTCGACGTCCGCCGGTGGCTTGCCGACGAGCAGCGCCGGGGCGTCGGGCCGGGGACGGTGCGCAACGCCTACCGGGTGCTCCGGCCCGTGCTGGACCATGCCGTGGAGGCGGGGTGTCTACGGACGAATCCCTGCTCGGTGCTGCGCCGCGACGACATGCCGCGGATCAGCCGTACAGAAATGCACTTCCTGACGGCGGCTGAGGTGGACCGGCTGGTCGCGGCGACGCGGGAGCCCTACGGCATCCTCATCGCGTTCGCTGCGCAGACCGGCATGCGGGCCGGGGAGATCGGCGCGCTCCAGATGGCACAGGTGGACTTGCTGCGCGGCCGCGTGCGGGTCGAGGCATCCCTCAGCGACGTAGGCGGAACCCAGCACCGGCTCCCGCCCAAGACTGGTGAGGCGCGAGAACTAGTGCTGCCGGCGACGCTGGTACGTGCGCTGCGGGAATACGTGGCGACCGGTCCCGCCAAGGGACCGGGCGACTACCTGTTCACCGCTCCGGACGACCCGACCGCGCCCGTCCGCCACAACTCGTGGTTTTACCGGGCCGTGTTCAAGCCAGCCGTGCGTGCGGCTGAACTGCCAGCAGGGCTGAGGTTCCACGACTTACGACACACATGCGCGAGCTTGCTCATCGCCGAGAACGTACCGGCCAAGGCGATCTCGGGGCACCTGGGCCACGCGGGCATCGCGATCACACTCGACACGTATGGGCATCTGTACCCGGACGCCCGGGAGGCCGTGGGCACGGCCCTGGAACGCGCGTTTGTGGTGCGTGACCCAACCGTGCGGTCAGCCACGTCCGGCGACGGCTGATCCCGGCACCCGGAGGGACTGGACCGGAGGCTGGACCCGTGGGGCACCACTGATCGTTCACTGTGTGAACGAATTGAGCGTCGGCAACCACCGTTCATGCAGGTGAGGGGCGGGTCGAACTCAGTCGGCTCCCCGCCGTCCCACAAAGGCGACGCGTCGGATGTGGGATGAGGAAGGGCTTGCATCGCGGGATGAACGCTTGTATCTTTGCGGACGTGACCACGACCCAGACCCCGCTTCAAGCAGCCCTCGCGGCGCTGTCCGCGGTGGACCCCGACGACCCAGAGGTCGCTGCGGCACTGGGCCGGTGGTTCAGAGGCTCTGCGGTGGCGCTTCGCGGACGGGCCGCTGAGTTCGACGCTGTCGGCAACACTCTCCTGTCCGTCTCGGCGCGCGCATCCGTCGGCTCGAACGCGAACAGCCCGTCATCAGTGGCCGAGGTTGTTGACCCGGTGACTGCGACACCCGGTTCGCCGGCCGATCGTGCGGGGCATCAAGCGTCGCTCGCAGACGATGACGCACAAGTCGCCACCGGTGCAGCAGCGACTCCGTCCGCTGACGTTGCGATGCAGGGGCAGGCCAACGCCACCAGCAGTGCGACCGGCTGGGTCGGCGTTCGGCGACACATCAAGACGGTCGACTTGGTCGTCGAGACGGTCCGCGACGCTGAGCAGCCCCTCAGCCGTACCGAGATCGTTCAGCGGGTCAGCTCGAGACCAAACGTCCAAGGGGCGTGGAAGACCCCGTCGAATGCGATCGGGACAGCCATCTCCCGCGCCATTTCAGGCGCCACGCCTCGTCTGGTCCGACGGGCCGACGGCCGGTTTGGCCTGCCTGACTTCCCCGACGAGCCCGGCCTGATGAGCGACGCAACTGACGGTCTGGAGGCACAGCCTGGCTGAGTTTCCTCGGGCGGCGGCGCGGCACTAGACGTAGTGCGCCGCCCGTGCCTGAGAGGGCGGGGCTGCAACCCGCGCCTCTCGTCTCCCGTGGGCAGGGAGTCCGGCCGGGAACTGGCCGGAGGGGTTCGTCACATCCACTGACGGCCTAAGCATCGCCGCGGACGTGCGGCGAGGCAAGTCCTGGTCCGCGGCGTGCCTGCCAGGTACGTCGTGGCGCCGGGTGGGGCAGTCCGCATCAGCCAGATGCGGGCTTCCCCCGCCCGCCGACCGCCGCCCGTTCGCTTCCCTACGTGTGCTTCAAGGGCGACGGCCAGACCTGGTGGTTGGGGTCCCACCACAGCACGTAAAAGTCGCGACCCCTCAGGAGGCCGTACAACCGCCGCTCCCCTGTAAGCCTGAGGCGATGGAGCTCGTCCTCGTCGTCCAGTTCGAGCTCTGAGATTCGCCTAGTCGCGTCACGGTTCACAGCGGCCAGGCCCGCCAACTCGTAGGTCTTCCCGGCACCGCCCGGCCCGAACAACGCGCCGTGACTCATGCTCTCGAAGTTGCCCAGCTTGCTAAAAATCTCGCAGACGTCGGCTGACGAGATCTGTCGCCAGCCCCAAGGGCCGTCCAAGTCCACACGCTCGAATCGCCACCGCAGCCCGTCGCCGTGGCTAGTTGGTTGTAGACGTCTGACGACCTTCGCGGTCGTGGGAGCCCCAGCGTTGCGCTGGCCCGTGGGCCAACCATCAGGTGGGGCCAGCTTGCCCGGGACCCGCTTCGGCCTGCTCACGCTCAGTTGAAAGGCTGACCGACGCAGAGTCCTCGGTGAGCCCGTCGTAGAACTCTGCCATCGCGGCCTGACTGATCTCTACGTTCCCGCGAGCTCCCACGGGCAGCCCCGCACGAGCGCTACGCCACGGGTCCTCGCTGTGCGTCAGCTCGCTGAGCTGATGCGCGGTCAGATACCCATAGCTCTTCAAGACGACTTCGACCGTGTCCCGCTCAGACCGCGTCAGCACGTCCGGGTTGCCCTCGATGTCGTCGCCCGGCTGAAGGGTGAACAGACCACGGTGCTGCCGGTACAGCGCGGGCGTGACCGGACCGTTCGCCCAGGCCTCGATGCGGTCATCGAACAGAGGCTCCTCGTCCCACACGAGGTGCCACGCCTGTGAGTAGTAGACGAGCTTCTGGAGCTTCATGGCCGTCATCGGCCCGTGCTGGCGGAGGATGTAGGCGGCCACGTCGTTGACCGTTACCACGACTCTCTCCTTGTTGGTCCGATTTGCCGACTTCACCGAAATGTAGACGCTCGCTCGGACAGGACGGCGCACGAGCCGTGCGCTGTGAGCGTGCCGCCCGAACGGTAGTCGGTCCCACGGCCCCGACGCTCGTGGTTCGCAGTCCTCGGCCCTACGGGGGGGGCGGACGGGGCCGGAACGGGGCCGGTGGGTAGTTGCGGGCTGGAGCGACCCGGCCTGTAACCAGCAAGGTTAGGCCGTCTACCAGCGGAAACGCTACGATGACGGCGCTCGGGAGGGCTCGCCTAGTGGCCGATGGCGGCGGTCTTGAAAACCGCTAGGGGTGCAAGCTCCTCGTGGGTTCGAATCCCACGCCCTCCGCCGGTTGATCCCCTCCGGACCTGCCCTGCCGACGGACCCGCGCGCCCGGCGGACCTCCGCGTCCGACGGACTTCCGCGCCCGACGGACCCCGCGCCCACGCTCAGGGCGGCGGCGGGAGGGTCGCGCGGAACTGCCGGGGTGAGCGGCCGGTGATCGCCCGGAACCGGTGGGAGAAGTTGA
>JAABUT010004231.1_pt1 | contig 11596 bp, 13 predicted proteins | sample 5559281 | NCBI WGS metagenome assembly JAABUT01 (sample SAMN10711880, study PRJNA513359) | rock metagenome | isolation source: Antarctica rocks | place: Antarctica: Victoria Land, Ricker Hills nord | collected 2016-01-04
CCACCGGACACCTGGATGCCGGCGTGCTGCGCCTGGGCGTGGCGCTGCGCCGCGAGGCGCTGCAGAACCTCGAAGCCGAACTGGTCAGCGTGTGCGAGACTGCGGCAGTACAGGGCGACACGCGCCCTGTGGATGCCAACGACCGGACGCACTGGGACCGCCCAACCTGGCGCCGCTACCTCGACACCGCCGTGCGGCTGGAAGGCTACTACACGCCACGCATGCGGCGGCTGCGCGATGACATCGCGCGCCTGGAACGCTTGCTGGATCTCACAGCGCCCGCATAGCCCTGTCGACAGCCGGGACGATCCCGGCCCTCCCGCCTGAACCAATCCACCCACCGGCAACGGCGGGGCCGCGCAACGGTCCCGCCGTTGCCGTTAGTGCATCGAGGATGAACCCATGCCAACCATCGGCACCGACCCAACCGGCTTGCCGCTCCGCTGTTACGCCCGCCACCCGACCACGGGTGAGACCATCATGCTGGTCCGCGGCCAACTCGGCTTCTGGCCAGCCGAGGCCGCCGCAGCACCCGAAGCGTTGAACGACGCCCTGGCGGACCCGCCGACGACGGCCCAGGCGCAGGCCATGCTGACCGGCTCGATGTTCGGCTGGCATGTGCCTGGCACCGACCCCAGCCGCGTGCCGGCCACCCAGCACAGGGTCACCGCAAATCCGGATACGGTGATCGACTGGGGCGACCGGGACCGTGCGTTCGCGTTCGCCGGCCTTGGCCGGATCACGCGATGCAGATCAAGCGGACCCGACCGGCTTTGGACCCACGCCGACGGCCACCTTGGCTTCTATGGCTGGCTGATGGTCGCCAACAGCCACGCCGCACGCACCTGCAAGTGGATCATCCTGGACCTGCTCGACCTGCCGCCCCGCGACTGGCGAGGCGAGTACGACGGCCGGGTGCCCCCGGCGGACGCTGCCGACATTGCCATCGATGAGCACGAGTCGGTGCGCGGTACCCAACCGCAGCCGGCCATCAAGTCGTGACCCCCACGGAAAGGAATGTAGGATGAACACCTACCGGCTGCGGCTGGTCGAGCAGACCATCCAGGAAGCCAGCGCCGACTTCGAGGTGGAAGCAACCTCCGCATCCGAAGCAGCCGGCTTGCTGGCAGCAGCACGCGACACGGCCGCAGCGCAGGCAAGCAAGGTCGTGGAAATCCAGGGGCAAGCCATCAGCCTCGGGCCATCCCAGACGCTGGACACGCCGGTCTTCTACTTCCTGCTGGACGAAGACGGCGATGAACGCGGCGAAGTGCATCCTCGGATGCCATCGCCACAGACAGACCCGGCAGGTCCTCCACCCACGGCGGCTGGCCAGGATGCAGTAGAGCCGGTGGTGCGATGATACGGGCGTATGGGGCCTCTCGCTGCCGGCCGGGGAACAACCCACTCCGCGTCGGGGTCATCGCCGTGGGCAACATCTTCTATCTGCAGGACCAGGCCTACTTCCGTTCACGCTACGCCGAAGCACCGGTCTGCAAAGCGCCATGGATCGTCGAAGCCTTCCTGAACGGGGAGCTTGCCGCCAGCAGCCGCGATCCAGAAACCGGGCACTGGCGCAACAGCCCATGGGCCGGACGCAACGACATGGCCGTCGTCCGCTCACTGCGCGACGGCCGCCACCGCACGGTGACGGTCCACATCCTCCAGGTGCACGAGGACCACGGCCTGACCCACGGGTTCGGCGGCTACCCATGCCTGCCAGACCTGTGGCTCTACCGCACGCGCCCCCGTCAGCCCCGCCTACCCGTGTTGAATCCGGCATAGCCATGAGGATGACAAGAGCAGACGGCAGGAGAACGGAATAGCGGATTGGGACGCACCACGGGCAGGGGCCGGCCGCAAGGGGTGGGTCTCCGCCGCCGCTTCGCTAGGCGGCTACGATCCCGCGGCAAGCGCCGCGCCCTTGCAGCCGTCCCCCGCCCGCGGTCGCCGGGAAAGGTCTTCCAGAAGGGATGGGAGGACAGAACCCTGGAGAAGCACCATGGAATACAAGCTGCCACCAGCCGTCGTCCGCACGCTGCGTGAGCCGGCGCCGACCGCGGCCGACTTCCGGCCTACGAAGTTTACCCCCGCCGATACCAAGGCTTGGTTTGCCTCCCATTTCCTCCGGTTCGTCTCCTCCGACTTTCCGGAGCACCAATTCACGAAACGGTTCTACAGCCAGGTGATGCACACCTTCTCATTCATAGCCCACTATGACCGGGACGGTTTCTGGACGGAGTATTTCACCAACACCGCCGGCAAGATCGAATTCATCGAGCAGGTGATGCAGCATCCCTGCTACGGCGATCCCGGACACACCTTCAGCGACGTGGAACGTGAAATCCGCCAACGGCTGCGCCAGGTGGAGCTGCTCGACTTCTACCGCACGAAAAACCGCGCCGAGCAGGAAGCCGCCGATCGCGCACAGTTCGCACGGCTGAAAGCCCGCTTCGAGCCCGACGGTGCGACGCTGCAGGACAGCCTCGCCCAGACTGCGGCAGTGCGTGTAATCGCTCAGGCGGGAACCCGAAGCCCACCCTTCGTACAAGGTGCAAGCCAGCTTGCCTTCGCCCTGTGAGGGAGCAGGGCCATGGCGCCGACGCTCGCTCACAACCCGATCCCCTGGGATATCCCCGACGCGGTCGAAGACGTGCCGCACCCTTTGGATGGGCATGAGGCACACGATCGGCTGCGCCTGAGGATGCACGACGGCCGGGTGTTGGAGGGAGCCTATTCCCCCGCCGGACGCCAGCACTTCTTGCATCGCACCGGTCACGGCCTGCCTCTGATCGGCCAGGTGGACGGACCGCTGCAGGCCTCGGAGATCGCAGCGGTCGAGGTCCTGATGACTCGGGCACAGGTGAAGGAGCAGGCGCGGGAGCTGTTGCACGGACCGCGCGTGCCCGGACGGGAGCCGGTGACACGCGACGACTTCGAGGCCCGGCTCCAGACCATCGCCCGGGCTGTCGCCGCTGTGCCGGAGGCAGAGTGGCAGATGCAGATGCGTCTGCGCCGCCAGTTCGACGCCTGCGCCGAACGCATCGCGCTCACCCCTGGCAAACGAGCCTGGGTGCTCGCCGAAGCGAAATGGGCGCGGCACTCCAATATGGCGCCGACCATGGACGAGCTGTGGGTCGAACCCGTCGCATCCCCGTCCTGCTTCGCCCGCCCCAGACAACACGACTTCGACCCTGATCCTGTTGTCCGCCGCAAACGGGTGTCGCCGCCCCTGCAGGTACGGATGGACCCGTACTCGATACCCAACATGCTGGCCGCGCTCATGGCTCATGGCCTGAAAGCACGGATAACCCGCCTTGGTGATCCACCCTACGAGCGCGGGCACATCCAGGTGGAGATGCCGATCAAGGGCCGCACCCGCTTCGTACTGATTGGCGAACGCCAGGGCAGCGTCATGACCTGGCGCGACGTCTGGGACGGCAACGACAGCAAGGCTGGGCTGCAACGCCTGCGTCGGTCGAGGAGCACCGACGCCTACCGCGCCATGCAGGACGCCATGCGGCACGGCCGTCCCACGATGCAGGGCGACCTGTTCGCTTAACCGCCACCCATCCCCCGATCTCGAAGGAGCCGTGCCATGCACGTCAACACACCGGATCACCGGACGATCACCCACGCACACCTGTTCTCCGGCCTAGGCGGAGGTGCCCGTGGGTTCAACCAGGCCACCGCACGCGTCGGCACCCTGGAAGCGGACTTCCGCTGCCTGGGCGGCATCGACGTGGACGCCGCCGCCATCCGGGACTTCAGTCGCCTCGCCGGTGTCCCGGGGACGTGCCTGGACCTGTTCGACCGGGATCAGTACCAGGCCTTCCACGGCCACGAGCCTCCGCCAAGCTGGCGGGAGGCTGGGCCGGACGACGTGCGCCGCGCCTTCGGCAACGAGCACCCGCACATCCTGTTCCTCAGCGCCCCCTGCAAGGGCTTCTCCGGGCTGCTATCGGAAGGCAAGAGCAAGCTCGCCAAGTACCAGGCGCTCAACCGGCTGACCCTGCGCGGGATCTGGCTGGCGCTGGAAGCCTATCGCAACGACCCCGTGGAGCTGATCGTCTTCGAAAATGTGCCGCGCATCGCCACCCGCGGCCGATCCCTGCTGGACCGCATCACGGGCCTGCTGCGCGCATTCGGCTACGCCGTTGCAGAAACGCAACATGACTGCGGAGTGCTGGGTGGCTTGGCCCAGAGTCGCAAGAGATTCCTTCTGGTGGCCCGCCATATCGAACGCGTGCCGCCCTTCCTCTACGAGCCGCCCAAGCGAAGCCTGCGCGGCGTCGGCGACGTGCTCGGGCGCATGCCCCTGCCGGGACACCCCCAGAGCGGCCCGATGCACCGGGTGCCGAATCTATCCTGGCGGACCTGGGTTCGCCTGGCCTTCGTGGAAGCCGGCTCGGACTGGCGCAGCCTCAACAGGCTGAGGGTCCGGGACGGGATGCTGCAGGACTATGCCATCATGCCCGGTGCGGCCTGCCAAGATAGCACGTTAGGCGTGGCCGACCCACGGTCGGCTGATGCGATGTTCCACAACGCATTCCGCACGGTCGGCTGGACCGATCCATCGCAGGCCATCACCGGCCAGCATGCGCCCAGCAACGGCGCGGGCTGCGTCGCCGATCCACGGGTGGACGGCCAGCGACATGGCCCGCTCGGCGTCTATGCATGGAGCGACACCGCGCGCACCGTGGCCGGTGAGAGCTTTCCCACCAACGGCCCGTTCTCGGTCGCCGATCCCCGCCACCACGGCCCAGCAAAGCACTGCAACGAGTTCCGGATCGTGCCCTGGGCCGGTCACGCATGCGCCGTCACGAGCGCGCACGGCACAGGCCAATGCGTGGCCGACCCGCGCCAGCCCTGCACCAAGCGCGACGGCGAACCCTGGGCCAACGGAGGCCAGTATGGCGTCGTCCCCTGGGACGGCACGGCCGGGGCCGTGACCGGCAGCGCCGGGCCGGACAGCGGCCGGTGGAACGTCGCCGACCCCCGCACCGAACTGCCACCCCCGGATGCCCGCCTGGCATGCCGCATCCGCGCACTCGACGGCACCTGGCACCGGCCCTTCACGACCTTGGAACTCGCCGCTTTGCAATCCCTTGTGGACCCAGAGGATATGCTTGAGCTGGACGGCCTGTCCGATAGCGCCTGGCGCGAGCGCATCGGCAACGCGGTTCCACCCGGCGCCGCCCAAGCCATCGCGGAATCCATGGGGCGCACCCTGCTGATGGCGTGGAGCGGCACCGGCTTCATGCTGTCCAACCTGCCGATCTGGGTCAAACCGATGGCGGTCGCATTGAGCGTGCAACAGCCCGCCGATCCTGGGACGGCAAGCTGCCATGACTAAACGACGCATCCCTGCGAAGGGTGTCCGGAAGGGCTGCAAGGTCGGGCTGGTCGTGCGCCTGGACGACGAGACGTTCGATACGATCCGCGAGCGCGCGGTCAAGGAACGCACCAGCGTCGCAGAGCAAATCAGGCTGTTGATTGAATCGGGCCTGGAGCGCGCGAACTAGCGCCGGACAAGCAGCCGTGCCGCCCTGGTTCCCTGGTGTGCCGCGGCCTGAAGCGCCGCCCCGGCCGGGTCAACCCTGTGCTGCGCACACCGCTGCGCGGCTTCGGCCCGCTCCCGCCGGCTGAGCAGGGCCGCGTCCCCCGCAGGCCCCAAGCGGCCCGCGCCGGCCGCAGCCCGGCCCCGCCCGCTCGCAGACCTGCGGGACTGACCCGGCCAGGCCAGCGCTTCCAAGCAGGCCGCACCCCGAGGGACCAGGACGGCACGGACCAAAACCGCCCCCGGAGAATGAAGGAGGCAAGCAGTGGACAGCACCGTGGAGGAAATGATGCTGCCGAGCATGGCACGCGACGTCGCGGCCATGGCCAGGAGTGGAGACAATCCTTCCCCGAAGGCCCCGACGTGATCACGCCCGGCGGCACCGGGACGGTCCACCGGCTGGAGTTCCTGCTGGGGCTGCCGGCGCTGGCCGACACAGCGCTTTGGCGAACCGCCCTGCGGCTCGGCGCACCCGTGCTGGTCAGCGCCAATGCTCTGTCCACTTGGCGCACCGATCAGATGGGCTTTCGGAGGTGGTACGGGTTCAGCCGCCGCACCCTCCCTCTGGTGGCCCAACACCCGGTGTCGCTCGACAGCGGCGGCTTCGTCGCCGCCGTCCGCTATCGCGGCTATCCCTGGACGGTCGCACACTACGCCGACCTCGCCGCCGCAGCGCCGTGGCAGCGCTGGTTCTCCCTGGACCTGTGCGTCGAGGACGCCGTGGCCGGCGACCGCGAGGCGGTGCTGGACCGCATCTCCGGTACCGTGCGGCTCAACCGTGACTGCCGCGCCGCCGCCCGGCGGCGCGGCATCGCCGACACGTTCTGCCCGGTGATCCAAGGCAGGCACCCCGACGACTACGTGCGCTGCATCGACCGCATGTTCGACCTGTCGGACTTCCCGCTAGTCGGGGTCGGCAGCATGTGCCGCCGGCACGTTGGAGGGAATGACGGCATCCTGCGCGTGGTGGACCGGCTCGACCGGGTGTTCGAGGGCAGCAATGTGCGCCTGCACCTGTTCGGCCTAAAGACGGACGGCATGGCGGTCCTGCACGGCCACCCGCGTGTGGCCAGCGTGGACAGCCAGGCATACGGCACCGCCGCCCGCTGGGCCGCGCACAAAGGCGGCTTCCCAAAGACCAACGCCTACCTTGCCGGCGTCATGGCGGAGTGGCACGGCGAACAGCAACGCCGGCTGGCCGAGGGCGGCTATGCCTTCCGGCCTCCCCTGACGCCGCTGCCGCCGCCAGCCAAGGCTGCGACAGGACCAGTGCCGCCCTGGATGCACGCCCGTGTCGAGGCCGCGATGGAGGACCTGCGCGCGCTGCACGAGGCTGGTGAAGTCGAATGGTCCGACGTGTCGGCCCAGCGCGCCTGGGAGTGGGCATTCATGGACGACCTCGACGATGGGCAGGGCAGGGCAGGCAGGCTCGCCCGCCAGGGGGCACGGCCCGCGCCTCTCCTCCGTTCGCCCCTGCCTTTTCCGGTCCGCCGCTCCCGCACCGGGGACGGCCCACATGGAGCGCTCCGCCATGACCAGGCACCTGTATATCGACCAAGAACCTGATGGGCCGTACACCGTACGCGTCCTCGTCAGCGCCCGCGGAGACCGCACCCACCAGTTCACCACCCACGCACAGGCCATGGCCATCACAGCCAAGAAGATGGGGCGCAACGATTTCGTACTGGACGCCACCCCCATGTCCGGCGAACAGCTCCGGCAGCACCGTCTTCACCTGGCCCGGTTGTGCAAGCTCGATGACCTGATCGCCAAGCGATGCCGGTGACCTGCCAGGGGTGCGGGCTTACCTGGCCAGCCGACCCGGCCTTGGCAACCGCCTGCCCGACATGCCACCGTGCCGCCGGGCAGAAATGCGTCCGATCCTCCGGACACCCCTGCGAAGTCCACGCAGATCGGGACCAGCGAGCCATGGATGAGGGTCTGCTTCAACCCTGCCCAGGCCAGGCGGCGCGACCAGCACAGCGGCCCCGCATGCCTCTGGCCTGCAACCCCGTGCCGAACCAATTCAGCCTGTTGTAGCCCAGACAGGGCCGCTGGCCCTGCCAACCAAGGATGCCGCCAATGCTGCGCTGCCTCGCCCTATCCCTCGCCTGCTTACTGTTCTTCCCGATCGCCAGCCGCGCTGCACAACTCGGGTTCACCTGCACGATCACCTACGAAGCAACGGGCACGACGGATCGCCGCACCATCCGCATCGACACCGTGGCGCGCAGCGTGCGGGACGAGAGGATGATCACCGTCGACGGAGCGGCCAACGCGATCGCCAGGAACCAGGTCGAGTTCGTGGACATCGGCGACGACCGCATCGCCTGGGGCAGCCGCCTCCGAGCCACCAGCGCCGACGTGCTGGTGATCGCCATCTGTGATTTCCCTTTAACGTTGCGACTATTCCAACCAATCATCAACGGATTAGCATCGGTCTGACACGAAACGGCGCGACTCGTCGCCACGTAACCTTGCGACTGGTTCCGGATGACACAGCAAACCCTGCGACTGGTTCTAGGCCACGCTGTCCGCTCGGGCCACCGTAGCCACCAGAGGTGGCCGTCGATCGGGAAACTTGCGATGGGATAGACCGGTTCCGATACGGCCCACGACTCCAACGATGGCTGCGAGTCGCAGCGTTACGTGTTTAGTCGCAGCGTTACATGGAAATCACAACGTCCATGGCGCCGCCCCGTACTCACCCGGGAACCGATAGCACCTCAGGCGCACCCCTTTCAGGGTGTTTCAGTAGGCGCCGGCCGCTGGGTGGCTGCTTTCTGGCTTGCCTGGGGAGCATGGTCCCAGGGCTACGCACTGGGCTGCTCGACCCACTTGCCATGCTGCTTACGGGATGGTCGAAGTCGCCTGCTGGCGACCAATTTGGGTCGAAAGCCGACCTTCAAACTGAGACACCACCCAGCATCTCGGTAGGCATTGCAGGCCCCTCTCGACTTACAGGCCCACCATAGGGCGAGAACACCGAGAGTTTCAAACTAATCTATTGTCAGCGTTGTATATTTTTCGCTGCGGTGTCGTGTAGGCGACGGGTCAGACGCCGGTATGCCCCAGCATGTGCTCCATCGCCTCCTTCGGCGTGCCGATGAAGGTGGAGCCCGTGTGGTCCTGCACCGCGATGTAAGCGCCGCTCAGGAGCTGCTGGCGCAGGTGCGCCAGCGCTTTCTCGGTCAGCACCGCGTCGTCCGGGCCAGGCCGATCGAACCCGGCGCGGAGCTGCTGCGCAACCTTGCCGGGGTCTAGGCGTGTCCATGGCATCGTGCGGCTTGCCTCCGTGTCTTTGCGTCCATCCTGCTGGCTCTGCGGCAGCCAAGATGTTCGGCACAGGCATGTGGGTGCATCAGCAGACGGCAGGAAGCGGGACTCCCATGAGAGAGGGGAGAACGCAGACGGGGAGAGGCATGGCGACAAGCGCCCGTGCCGTCCTGTTCCCCCGGTGTGCTGCGGCCTGAAGCGCCGCCCCGGCCGGGTCAATCCTGTGCTTCGCACACCGCTGCGCGGCTTCGGCCCGCTCCCGCCGCCAGGGCAGGGCCGCGTCCCTCGCAGGCCCCAAGCGGCCCGCGCCGGCCGCAGCCCGGCCCCGCCTGCTCGCAGACCTACGGGACTGACCCGGCCGGGGCGGCGCTTCCAAGCAGGCCGCACCCCGAGGGAACAGGACGGCACGGGCCGAAGCCGCCTTCGAGGGAGAAGAGCGGGAACCAGAAAATGAATGAGGGCAATACAGACTTGGCTTCCCTGGCACCCATCCCCGTGCCGGGCACCAACGCCTACTGGGCCGCCCAACGCGAGGCGTTCGCCCTGATCGAGGCCTGGCAAACCACCGACCCGGACGACCCCGGGGCAGAACTCGCCGCCCTGCGCCGCATCGCAGCCCACTCCTTCGCCGCCGGCATCATGAGCGCCCACGGCCGCACCCTCGCCCGCTGGATCAGGGAGCTTGAAGCGATGGAGGAGGATCGCTACCGAACAGATGCTGTCACCGACGATGGAGATGGAGGGCAGGAGACAGAGCCGAAGGGATATGATTGGTGCCCGCGGGGGTGCCAGCCGCTCTACCACCTCGGCGAGTGCGGCATGTGCGGCTACGATGGCCGTGGTGTTGCCATCGACGCCACGGATACGGTCGCAGAATACTGCTTCCACTGCGGCACCCGCACCTACCAGGACCACGCCGGCATATGCCAACTCTGCGGCCATGATGCGGAGACGTTCGGGCCTGCCACTCCCGCGGACGGTCACGCCCTTGGGCACGGCACGGAAGGGGTCCCGTGCGCTCCCGAAGGCAGATGCACCACCGGTCCAGGGACAGCTGATGATGGGCACTGCTGCTCCTGTCGCGCTCCCGGATGCCCCGACGGCGCTGCCAGTGCCAATGCCGGGAGACCAGCGCCGATGCCGCCCCTTGGCGACGGCGGCGCGGCACGCGACATGCAAGCCCGGCAGCAGACGCCATGAGCGGGGCGGCGCCCGACTTCACCGAGCAGGACGAGCGCAATGCCAAGGTCCGCAACCTGGAGGCCGACACCATGCTGAAGCTTGAGCAACGCCGCTGGGAACCCTGGAAGGTCGTCACCACCGCCTTCGCCGCCGGCGTCGCCTTCACCGGCGCCCTGCTCGCCCTGTTCAAGGCCCTCGGCCTCTAGGGCGCGCCGGCCCCCACCTCCATATCCGCCCCGTTCTGGCCGGGCATCCTGCGGGCAGGCGGGTGAGGCCGGGGCGGTGCCGGCGTCCGCGCCGGCGCCAGCGCCCAGCGCACCCCAAGCCAGAATGTCTTGTCCCGCTGCATCTGCGGACTGGCCTGCGGATGGTGGAAGTCGTGCTCCACGACGGCCGCCCCGCCCAGCACCGCCGACATCAGCGGGTGCATCAGCGCCTTGCGGGTGCGGTAGTCCTGGTCCGCGAACCCCATCGTCTCGGCGATCACTGTCCGGACGGCTTCTCCCTCCGCCCCGGCCCTCAGCACGAAGTCCGGGATCAAGGGCGGCCGGGGCACGACATCCGCCGGCACCACTGGACCCATGTCGAACAGCGGTTTCTCGATCCCCACCGACACCCCGTGCTTCGCCGCCAGCCACGCCTGCACCGACCGCAGCTGCGCCAGCGTCCGCCGCTCCATGCCGCTGTCCAGCAGCATCAGGTGCGCGTCGCCGGCGCACGGGTGCGCGTAGGCCAACAGCACCTCCACCGGCTCGACCTCCAGCGCCCGCCCGACCAGCGCCGCCACCAGATACGGCGCCCGTGCGCCCCGCTCCGCGCGGGTCTCCCGGCCCGGCTCGGCCCGCTCGCCGAAGACGGCCAGCCGTCCCCGCACCCGGATCGGCTCGCCCGACACCGGCTGCACCACCCCGTCCCCCACGGCGGCAGCGCGCACGATCAGCACCCCGTGCGGCCGGGTGCGCGTGAACGCCTCCGCCGGCGCCGCCTCCACCCGCGTCATCAGCTCGCGCAGCCGCGACGGGCTGGTACATAGGAAGTCCGAAAGCCGCACCCCGGCGTCGATCTCGACTGTCCGCGCCGCCGCCCAGAGTGCCTTGACCTGCTCGCCCAACGGCGGCGGCTGCCATCCCGGCGGAATGGCCTGCAACCCGGCGTCCGTGACCAGCCGCGTCAGCAGCCGGGCAAGACCCGGCCGCGACGTGTGGCGCGAGCACGTCTCGATGCGGGCTTCGTGGGCCGGTCCCGCGACTCGCCCGAGCGGGCGCGCCAGGCGGAGCGGCTTGTCCACCGCCGGCGGCGCGTAGCTCGCCGTCACCGCCCGCTGCTCCTCCGGCTCCCGGAAGAAGTCACAGGCTTCGCCATGCAGCGGCCACCGCCCGTCCTCGTGGCGGCGGATGTGCGTCTGCGACACCGGCACCAGGGCAGGGGGGCGCTCGGCTGCCGGACGGCACCCACACAGGAACCACCGGCCGCTGCCCGCCTGCTGGTAGCGCGCCACCACGACGGCCGCGGCGGCGCGGGCCTCCGCCTGGCCGCCGTACCGCCCGAAGGCCGCCCGCAGCAGCCGATCCTCCTCCG
>JAABUT010004232.1_pt1 | contig 11594 bp, 20 predicted proteins | sample 5559281 | NCBI WGS metagenome assembly JAABUT01 (sample SAMN10711880, study PRJNA513359) | rock metagenome | isolation source: Antarctica rocks | place: Antarctica: Victoria Land, Ricker Hills nord | collected 2016-01-04
GTCTACCCACGCTCGTCCCTCCGTTCAACCGGGGGGTCAGGGTTTGGCCGACGGGCGATTGGCGCAGTGGTAGCGCGCTTCCTTGACACGGAAGAGGTCACTGGTTCAAACCCAGTATCGCCCACCAGCAAAAATGGCTCCTGACCTGCGGATATGCAGGGCAGGAGCCTTCGTCTTGTGCGGCGCGTGTCGGATACGTGTCGGACGCGGGACTGCCCGGAAAGGGAAGGCCCGTGGAACAGAGAGAGCGCAACTTCCGAGCCGCCATCGCGTGGAGGCTCTTCGACGTGGGGGACGCCATCACTCGCGCCGCCCGGAAGGTGTGCGACGAGATCCCCACCGTCGCAACAGCCTCGAGCGGGTGGCTTGATGCGGGGTACCGCGCTGGCCACCGCGCCGGCGTCCGTGAGGCCGCTGGGATCATCGCCGGGGGTACCCGGTGACCGCCTACGGCCCTCGCACTCGGGGAGGACAGGTCAATGCCGCCGTCTGCGACGTCGTCGTCAGCGGCATGGACAGGGAACACCTCACGCTTTCGGAGCTGGCCCGCCGGACCGGCATCGCCAGGACGACGCTGCAGGGGCGGCTGAGGGCCCGTGGAGGTCCCTGGCGAGTCAACGACCTTGACGTGATCGCCAAAGGGCTCGGGAGCGACGTCGTCGCCTTCGCCGTCGAGCTCGAGGAGGTCTTGGCCCGGTGAGCGCGCCCGTAGTCCGGCCGCCCGACCTGGGGGCCAACGTCGTCGCCCGCGTCCGGGAGGCGATGGAGTTCCGGTGCTTCACGGTCGAGGACCTGGCCGGCGCCACCGACATGCAGCCAACCGTCCTCGCTCGCCGACTCGCCGAGCCGGCCCGCCTCATGCTGGGCGAGATGGAGGCCATCGCCAAGGCTTGCCAGGTGCCCGTGACGTTCCTGTTCGACGACTGAGTCTCTTGACGTCAAGACAGCGCCCCCGCTCGGAATGAGCGGGGGCGCTGCTGCCCCCAAGCGAAAGCGCGAGTAGACCACGAAGGCACCGTCCAGGACTCTCAGCAGTCTCGCTTGAGCTTGGTGGACCGAACGACCGCGTCACGCCGGCCCCCCCAACGGGCAGGGGTAATGCGATCCCCCTCTATTGGGGCAATCTGGGAACACGATTCGGCTCGCCAGCACTGCCTCGACTCACTAAGGTCCTAGCCAGGCGCTCACAGAGGGCTTACAGAAACTTTCGGGCAGGAAGCAGGCACGGACGATGAGCAACCAACCAGGGGCAGCAAAACCGGGCTTCTACCCCGCCGAGAACGGCCGACAGAGGTACTGGGACGGTTCCCAGTGGACAGACCGATACGCGGACATGGAGACACCTCCCGGGCCTCCGGACTCCAACCAGATATCAGCCAAGAAGCGCAGCTGGTTCGCCCGGCACAAGATTCTTACTGGCCTAGGTGTCCTTCTGTTGCTCTTCATCGTGATCGGCGTTGCGAACGGCGGGAAGTCATCCACCCCCACGGCGTCACCTAGCGTCGCCGCGTCATCTGCAACTTCGAGCGCTGCACCATCTTCGGCACCCACGGCACCGCCCTCCGCCTCGGCACCGTCAACTCCACCGCCAGCGCCCTCCTCGACGCCCGCCCCACCACCCGCGGCGCCAGCGGCTCCCGCCGAGACAGTCAGTCAACAGAACGCGGTCAAGAAGGCCACCAGCTACCTCCAACTCACGGCGTTCTCGCGGTCCGGGCTAATCAAGCAGTTGGGGTTTGACGGCTTCTCCACCGCGGACGCGACCTACGGCGTCGACAAGTCGAACACCGACTGGAATGAGCAGGCGGCCAAGAAGGCCAAGGACTACCTCGCATTGACCTCCTTCTCCCGCGCCAGCCTCATCAAGCAGTTGACCTTCGATGGCTTCACCAGCCAGCAAGCCGAGTACGGCGCGCAAAAGACTGGTCTCTAGGGTCTCCACGTTTGGGCGAAGCGGTGCGAACCTCCCCGGCCCTATCCTTGCGGCGCAAGGCCCGTGTCCGGGTCACACATGGCGTTCCAGCCGTGCGGGTTCGCCGCGACAAAGCGCCGTGTCGTCGCCCGCTGTCGGCCCTCCTGACCGGCGAGATCGTAGCGACCGTCAGGGGTGGGCCCGTCGACTTCCCGCAGCCCCGCTTGGGATGCCCCATCCCCCGTCACGTCACCTCTGGGATGGGCAACATCTTCTGCCACTCCCTCGACCCCTGAACTTGGGGATCGAGGCAGGTGAAGCCGTGCTCGGAGACCATGTCCATGCTGGGTTGGTTCTGCCACCAGATCATCCCTGACAGCCATGCCTCCTTGCGGCCTGCCTCGGACGCCTCCTGCTCTACGCGGGTGAGCGTCTCTTCGATCATCTCCTGAGCATGGGCGCCGCCCCGTCTGCGATGCGCCAGAGAGACGGCCATGACCTCAAGGTCAACGACGTAGGGGTCCCGGTTGATGACCTGATAGAGGCTGACCGCCGCGAGGGACCCGTCTGGCTCGAGGCCTACGAGAAGTGTCCGCCCAGCAGGCGTGCGTACCGGCGGCTGCAGCCTGTGGACCATCGACTGGGCTTCGTACTCCCACCAGCGTGAATGGCGGTGCTGATGCCCACGCGGGCCACCAGGAACGAAGGGGTCAAGCTCCGACGTGCACCTGAATCGCGAGAGCGATTCTCGGTGAGACTGGTCTGCTTCGTGCCAGGTCAGAAGCCCCACTCAGCAGTCGTGCGTCTGGGGGATCCTGCTGAGGGCCCTCTCGCGTCGCTCGGCCATGGGCCGGTCCGCACCGATCATGTGCTCATACGCCATGGCCGCCTCGCGCTCGGTGTCACGATCGACCGTCCGCTCAGCCGCGCGCTCGAGCCGTCCAGCCTGGATGGCTGTCATCTCAGCCAGCCGGCGATGCGTCGACGTTAAAAGCAGCTTGGCCATCACGAGTCCCCCTCATTGCCCGGAGCGCCACGGTTCGCCTCGGTCGGACAACTGTAAGTCGTCCACATCTAGTTAACTACTGGAGAAGTGAAAATGTGACCGGGGCAATTTTCGGTCGCGCAGGCGGCGGCGCCCCCTGCGCGGCGAGTAGCAGAGGCTCCTCTCTGCCGAGCCCGTTGACCGCTGACTTCTGGGCCGGCGCCCTGGCCGGCTTCGGCGCGTGCCTCGTCCTGTGGTGGGACGCCGACTGGAGGCGGTGCGGCCTACATGGGGTGGGGGAGGAAGCCACCGAGGCTCCTCCAGTGTTCAACGAGCTCCGGCCGGACCGGGGCGCTGAGCGTCTCCTTGGCGTCCTCCTCGGCTTCCCGCGCGGCACGCTCACCCCCCTCGGCAATCTGCGCGTCCAACCCGCGACCGTGCTCGCCCCACCCCGGCATCAGGCGCTCCATGAACGCCCCGTTGGCCTCCCGGTGCCGGTTCTGCGCCGCCTGTGTCTGAGCGTGAAGCCTGCGGATCTCATCAGCGCGATCCAGGTCGATCACGTGAGCGGCGTCGATGGCAATCCCAGCTCGGCAGGGAACGCCGTGGCGCAGACCGGACCTGACGATGTCTGGCGCCTGATCCCGCTCGGCGTTCAGCCAGTCCAGCCCAGAAAGGTCTGCTCCGTTGGCTCGGGCGGCGTTGAGCACGAGCGCCGCCGGCAGGTCGTTCCACTGCAGCCGGCCTTCAGGCCGAATCAGGTACAACATCCGGGAACCCTAGCTCGCATCGAGCATGATGCCCGGCCACCCGGCCACACGTCGGAGATGGTCCCCGCCCAGGGCGTGCCACCGTGGGGCCGGGTACCGCCACGCACCGATGTTCACCCAGGGGGGGACCCCAAGGGGCGCCCGCCCCGCCCCGCCCCGCTGAACGTGCCGCGGCAGCCGGGGGCTCGTGCTGAGGCCCCTCCGGGCCGTTCCCGAGACTTTTCAGCGTCCGGGGGGAAAGATTTCCTGACCATCGGCGGCGGTCAGGCGCCCACCCGGTCGGATTTTCAGGGCGGGGTGTGGATTTGAGCTCTGTGTGTGCAAGCACCTGAGCACCGGCGGCGGTCAGGCGGCCGGGTCGCCGGATTTTCAGGCGGGGGTGGGGGTGAGCCAGTCGCGGGAGGTGACGGACGGTCTGGTCGGCTTCGCCGCCTCATGCCGTCCACCATTCGTCGGCGGTGCGCCTCCGGGAGGCGTACCGCTCGAGCCGCCGGGACAGCAGGGTGGCGACGCCGGTCTCGGGCACGAGATGCTGCTCGATGTCGCCGAAGATGTCCCGGTATGCGTGCTCGGGGTCGCCTGGCGTGGTCTGTATGACGACGGGGCCGGTGAGGGTGAACTGGCTGCCTCGGAGCGTGCCTGGCGGGTCGCCGTGGATGTCGAGGGCCAGTGGCTGGGTGGCGGTCGCTCCGACTCCCCATCTGGGGACGAGCCGGTGCCGGAACGGGTTGACGACCGGTACGGGATCGGCGAGCTCGCCTCGCACAATGATGATGCGTACGTACTCGAGCCCATCGCTGTCCCCGCGGAGGATTTGCCAAGCCCGGGTGTACTCGGAAGCTTTCACGATGAGCGCCAGATGTTCCGGCTGCGGCACCCCGTGGATGCCGCAACTGCAGTCGAGCACGGGCGGCTTGTGGTCCATGTCGCGTGTGCATACGGCGCTCACGATGCGGTCTCGGACGCCTTCGCTGGTGTGGCCGGAGATGCGGTGTCCGTCTGGGGCCAGGAACTCGCATCGCCAAACCGTGGCCGTGTCGCTCATCGGGTGGCCGCCAGGTCGGGCCAGGTCCTCGCGGTCCGCGCACGGCCGCGGTTGGGGACGCCGGTATCGTCGCCCTCGGTGGCTCATGACGTGACCTCGATGCGCTTCATGCGGCCGCTCTCCGGATTTTCGGGGCGGGGGTCATGGCGACCGGTCGTCGCGCGCAGGAGGGAGTGGTCCAACCTTCGATCGCCAACGAGTGCGGCAGCCCCTCGGGCGTGACGTTGACGCGCGTGACCGGCCGCCATGGTTCAGAACCCGGCGAGTATCGGGTCGTCGACCAGCGAGGTGCCGCGAACCCGGTCGATGTAGGCCGCCGTGGCCGCCGCACCTCGGGCCGCCGCGGCCTTGTCGACGGGTTTGTCAGGGGTGCTTGGCACCACGACTTCGGTGGTCGGCGTGGTCGGCGTGGTGCCGGCGTCCGCATCGTCGTCGATCGGGCTGGGCACGACCATGCTGAGCACGTCGACGTCGTTCTTCATGTCGGGCATGCCGGTGTGCAGGTACCCGGACTGCTGCCAACCGGCGCCGTCAAGGGCGATCACAGCGCTACGCAAGCGCCGGTACTTGTTGGCCAGCGGGGGCAGCTGCAGCCACGCGGCCCGCTGGGCGTCGGTGCCGACTAGCAGGTCCTCCGCGGAGCGCATCGGGCCGAGCACGGCGGAGACTTGCATAACGTGGTCGTAGAGCTCGACCAGTGGGGGTCGCACGTGGTGGTCGAAGATCACGTCGTGGTGGACGCGTGCTTGCTCCGCGATTTGCATCACCAGGAGTGACTGGGCTTGGCGGAGGCCTTCGATGATCGGCTCGCCCTGCATCGCCTTCGCGCTGGCCTGGGCGAGGTCGTCCAGCGTCGGCGCCGGCGTGTCGGCCCACGCCGCCTCGACCAGACGGTGCGCCCAGTCGGAGGTGGCCTGCCCGACGGGGACGGGCGCGGCGGCGGTGAACATGTCCTGCACCTCGCCCAGACGGTCCAGTGCTCGCTCGAGCTGTGGCGGCAGCGTGTACAGACCATCGGCCCAGTGCTGGAAGAGGTCGCCCATCCGCGCCGCCTGGCCGCCCGCGAGGAGCGCGACGAAGACGGTCCGCGGGGTCTTTACCTGTGTCATCGGGATCCTCCCGCCAGGCCGCCCACGAACTTGCCGGGCCGGATATATCCGAGGTTGAGCAGGTGGGTCTGAGCCTCGGGGGTGATGTTGGCGGGGACCGGGCCGCCTTGGTAGACGGTGTAGACCCAGCCGTCGGTGCAGTCGATGAGAGCCAAGGGGGAAACAACCACGTACGTGGTCCCCTCCAGCGGGGCGTGCGGGATCTCGCTGGACACGCGAGGGGCGTTATCAGGCATGGTCGTCTCCTGTCAGAACCGGAGGATCGCGTCGACCAGGGCGCCAGAAGCGGCCCCAGCCCATGCGTCCCCGACGTAGAGGTTGGCGGCGTCGGTGCCCGACACCCACGGAACGACCGTGCCGCCCGCCGCTGCCTTGAGCGGCTGCCCAGCGGTAACAGCCGCGGCAGTCCTGAGTCGCTGCACACCGTCGCGCCAGACCGTGACGACCGCGCCAGCGGCCGCGTCCTGGCCGGCGACGCCGACCACGCAGTCACCAGCGCCAGCGACCACGCCGGCAGTGTTGACGAGGAGACCACCCGTGACGCCGCCGGTGCCGGCGGTGAACGGGACCTGGTCGCCCTCGAGGAACTTAGGCAGGTAGTCAGCCACGGATGAACGCCTCCGCGGGGACGCCGGTCATCTGGGCCAGCTGTGCGGCCTGGCTGTCGTTGATGACCTGCGCGTCGGCGGCCCGCCGGACGTCGCCGGTGGTGACGCGCCCGCCGGCGCCGGTGCCGGCGAGGTTCTTGACGTTCACGCCAAGGGCGAGGGCCAACTGTTGAACCGCTGGGGTCACCCCTGGGGCGGCGGCTGGGGTGGCCGCCCGCGGCGCAACCGGGGCTGCGGCGCGTGGAGCGCGGTAGGTGATCTCGGGTCTCATGACACGTTCCTCTCGAGCTGGTAGGCCGCCACTTCGGCGGGGTCGAAGGTCCAGACCGCGCCGACCCGTCGCCCACCGAGGGACGACGCGATCCGGCGCACGTGCCGCTCGGAGCAGCCGAGCGTCTCGGCGGCCTGGGCGGAGGTGAGCGGGTGCGGGTTCATAGGTCCAGAGGATGCGCTCACCTTCTCCTCGCGGACGTCCGCTCGGACATCGGGGCGGACATACTCCCGGGCCTCGGCGGCCAGCTCGTCCAGCAGACGGCGGAGGTCGGGCGGGATCGACTTGCCGTCGACGCTGAACAGTCGGCCGGCGCCCGCCTCGGCCAGGTGAGAGACCGCCCGAAGGGTCGGCCCCCGCAGCAGCGCCTGGCCACCGCCCAGGCGCAGCATCAGCGGGCCCTCGGTCATGAGGCTTTCCGCGTGTGAGGTGTGCGGTCCCGGCCGGCCCACGTGCCGAATTTCTCGCGCATCTCGTCGGCGGCTGCTCCGCACGCCGCGAGGACCGGACAGGCCAGGCTGGTGCACACGTTCGCGGCCCATGCCCGTTCGCCGTGGTCGTCGCTGGTCCACCGCTCTCGGCGCCTGCCCTGGCACGGCGTGGACTGCCCTGATTCGGCGAGGTCAAGCAGCGCGTGGCTCAGCTCCTCGGCGGCGGTTTTCCGCGTAGGCGTGACGGGTGTGACGGGTTGCGCGGAACTTTCCTTATCTCCCCTACATGGAGGAAGTTGTGTTGAACCCGTCACACCCGTCACCACGACTCATCACCCCCGGTCTCATATGGGGCCAATCCCGTTCTCACAGCACCATTTCGGGTGCGTCGGGCGGTGTATCCGAGGCGGTCGAGCTCGGAGCCGAAGGCCTTCTCCGACATCGCCTCCGCGCCGTCCGAGACCGCCCACCGCTGCCACCCGGCGAACAGGCTCCGAGACGTCGAGGACGCGGCGTCCGATGCCATGCAGGCCTCGGCGACGAACCGCGCGACGGCGTCGCTGTCGGCCTGGTAGTTGCCGGTGGCTCGCAGGACCGACGCGGGTTCGCGCATCCCGCCGTTGTCCTCGTAGTCGAAGTGGCCGGCGATGACCCAGGACAGGACGGCGTCGGCGTGCAGGGCCAGCCGTTCGGGCAGTTCCGGGTCTCGGTCCTCCAGGGGCACGACGACGTCGAACGGGACGACGCGGATCCGCCGCCACACGGCCGGGTCGTTGCCCTTGACCTTCGGTAGCGCGTTGGTGACGTAGACGAGCTGGTGTGACGGCTGCCACGTCACCGGGTGCGAGTAGAGCCGGCGTGCGGTCAGCTCGTCACCGCCGGTGAGCCGTTTCATCGCGGCCTCGTCGAGTTTACGGCCCTCCTCAGTCTCGGAGCCGATGACGAGCCGCACCCCGAGCAGAGACATCAGCTCGGGGCCACCGCTGCCGCCTCGGTCGCGGACCATGAGCAGGTCAGGGTTGATGACCGTCGCGTAGTCGCCGAGGGCGTGGGTGATGGCGCCGTAGGTGGTGCCCTTACCGTTGGCGCCGGTCCCGATGAGGACGGGGAACAGGTGCTCTCGGACCCGGCCATAGACGCACTGACCGACGACGCGGCGCAAGTAGTCCCGTTCGGCCTCGTCGGGGATGACGCCGGCGAGGAAGCCCTCCCAGACCGTCGTGCTGACGGATGGGTCGTAGGCGCCGGTGCTGACCTTGGTGAGCCGGTCCCGCGGGTCGTGGGGGCGTAGGCGCCGGTCCCGCAGGTCGAGGGTGCCGTTGGCGCAGTTGAGCAGGAACGGGTCGGCGTCGAGGCCGCGGACGGTGGCGGCGAACTCGACGAGGGCTGAGGCAATCCCGAGCACCCCGTTGATACCGGAGTCGGACTCACACTTGCCCACGTCGGCGCGGAGCTGCTTGTCCCCGACCGACTCGGCCAGGGCGTCGCGCAGCACGTCGAGCACAGCGCGGCGGGCGTGGCCCTGGTCGTCCGGCGCCCACCGCCGGCCGTCCCAGTGGTGCCACCCGAGGCCGTGGACGTGGAGCAGCTGGTCTGCGTGGGACGCGGCCAGCCGGTAGGCCATCCGCACCTGTCCGGAGTGACGCTCCCCCGAGCCGGAGATGGCGCGGCCGTTCTCGTCGTACACGTCGGCGTCGGTGGTGTCCATCACGACGCCTCCTGAGCCCACGGGCGGGCGTTCTCGTCGTGACGCTGCGCGGCGTCGACCTGGCGCCGTTGAATGCCGGCGACGCGGTCGGCGTGCGGTTCCATTCGGGCGATGGCCTGGGTGACTCGGTGGGCCGCGCGCTGTAGCGCCGAGACCTCGTCGTCGCACGCCTGCCATCCGCGTGTGTACCCGACGGCCTCACCATCGAGGTACCCGTCGACCCGGCCGGCGAGGTAAGCGTTGACCTCCGCACGGGGAGCGCCCACGAGGTCGAAGACGACGCGGGCCGGCTGCCCGTCCACCACAAGCTCTCGCTCCGCCGGGCGGTCGCAGCCGGGCACTCGCCCGGTCACGATGCGTCCCGCCGCTGCCGACCGAGCCAGGATTCGTATGCGGCCAGGTGCTCGCCGGCGAGCGGCCGGCGGCGTCGGATCTTCCGCAGGGCCACGCTGAGCGGGTCGTCGTCGCGGACGTAGATCGCCGTCAGGTTGTGCCTCAGCGGCAGTACGTCGCTGGCCGCTATCATGGTGTCGTCGCCCAACGACTCTGGAGCGCTCTCGGACCCACCGCCGAGGGCGCTTCGTCGTCCCGGGGGCGCGGCGCTCACGCCGCACCGCCGACGGCCGGAATCGGCCGCAGCAGCGCATCGAGTTCGTCAGCGTCGATGCGGATAGTGCGACCCGAGCCGAGGCGGTAGCCCTTGAGCTCACCTCGGGCGACGAGGTTTCGGATGGTGCGGTCAGTGACGCCGATTCGTTCACCGGCCTGCGCCTGCGTCAGCCATCGACGGGATGGATTGGGCATGCTGGACCTCCAGCAACTCTCCCCAGAGTTGCGAGGTTCTCAGCGTCCGCCGTGGGAATGCGCTTAGGTCGGGAATCGATCTCAGCTAGAGGAAGAATACCACCCTGGAAGGAAACTAGCCCTCATGCGGTAGTTCCACCGCCGCCGTGGCGAAGCGGTAATGCACGTGATTGCAGCACTCGGTCTGACGGTGCGGCTCCCGAACTTTCGTCCAATGCACTCCCGCCCGCGCGTTGTGCATCGCAGTCCTCAGGTTCACCTGCCAAAGGTGCCCCTTCGGGCATGCCACCGTCGCGACCACCTCACGCTGCATCTCTGACAGCGGCCACGGCGCCAACTGTCGGGAGGTCTGCCAGTCGAAGGCGGGGCCGCCTGACCGAGCGGTAGGCATGTGTCTTACTAAGCCGTCCCGGCCGATTGTCTCGAAGATCAAGCCAAATTCGGGATGGTCCCACACGATGCCAACGGACATTTGACAGGTACTGCAGTGCGCCGTTGTCAAGGCACGCCCCGCCTTCTCATCCGAGGCACCGTAGGCGAGCGCCCACAGCTGGTAGTCCCTCACCTGGCGACCTCGGCGAGCTTTGACAGCGCCGCGGCGATCTCGGCGTCGCGGCCGCCGGCGACGTGCTGGTATCGCATCGCCGCGCCCGGGGTGGAGTGCCCGAGCCGGCCCATGAGCTCGGCGAGCGTGGCGCCCGTCTGGGCCGCCAGTACGGCTCCGGTGTGTCTCAAGTCGTGCCAGCGCAGATCTGGCCGCCCTGCCGCCTTCCGGGCGCCGTAGAACCACCGGTAAAGCGAGGACGGCGCCAGGTGCGAGGTTCCGTCCGCCGCGGGGAAGAGCAACCCGTCAGCCCCGCGCAGGGGCATCGCATCGCGGTGCGCCTTGAGCATCGGCACCAGGTGCGGCGGGATCGCGACGTCGCGGATGCCGGCGGTCGACTTGGGGGAGCCCACGACGGCCTCGCCACCGGACCGCACGACGCCGCGGCGGACCCGGATGACGCCGTTTGTCAGGTCGAGATCCTTCCGGCGCAGCTCAGTCACCTCGCCGAACCGGAGCCCGCACCAGCTGCACAGCATGACCATCGGCCGGTAGCGCTCGGGCATCGCGGCGGCGATCGCTTCGAGCTCGACGAGCGTCGCGGGCCGGATCTTGCGGACGCGCTTGCTCGAGCCGGCGCCCCGAATATGGCAGGGGTTGACGGGGATCTTCTCGTCGACGACGGCCGTCGCGAGGATGGTGCGCAGCAGTCCATAGGCGTGCGCTCGGAGGGTCGGCCGGGTCCGGTCCAGGTCGGCGTGCCAGTCCCGCACTGCCTCGCTCGTAAGTGCCTTGAGGGGTACGTCGGTGAACGCCGGGAGGATCTGACGGTCGAGGACCGAGCGGTAGTGGTCGCGGGTGCGCGGCTTGAGCTCGCGCCGTTCGATCCACCGCTCCGCGTACTGGCCCACGGTGAGCGACCGTCCGCCGACCGCCTTCCGCGAGCCGGGGGAAGTCCAGGTGCTGGCGCTGATCTGCCGGCGCTCATCGGTGAGCCACGCCTCGGCGTCAAGTCGGGTATCGAACGTGTGCGGTGCGTTGTGCAGCCCGCCGTCCGGGCCCGTGTAGCGCGCGCGGTAGCGCTTGCTCGGAAGCTTGGTGATCTGGCCGAACGACCGTTTGCCCATAGCTCCTCATGTCAGCGTGTCGGATACGTGTCGGATGACAAGCCTATTCGGTTCCGTTGCGTTCCGCACGCTTCCGCGCTACTGTTCCGCATATCGGCAGGTCAGAGCGCCAAAGGTGCAGGTCAGAACAGTGACACGGGTCCACCGCTGAAACTGGTTCAAACCCAGTATCGCCCACCAACGAAGAAGGCCTCCTGACCTGCACAAACAACACTCGCGGGCGCAGCCGTCCACAGGCGCCGTGCATCCCCCGTGCACCTTGCTCAATAGATTCGCAGCC
>JAABUT010004235.1_pt1 | contig 11582 bp, 18 predicted proteins | sample 5559281 | NCBI WGS metagenome assembly JAABUT01 (sample SAMN10711880, study PRJNA513359) | rock metagenome | isolation source: Antarctica rocks | place: Antarctica: Victoria Land, Ricker Hills nord | collected 2016-01-04
ACACCCCCCCCAAACCCCCCCCCCCCCCCCCCCCCTATCGCTTTAAACCATTCTTTCTTCGCAAAACGCATAATCGGCGTGCCTGAAGTTCGGTTTCGGATGCTGGTTTGTGGGGTGGATGTTGTGGTTGTGCTTGGTTTTTTTTTGGAGGTTTGGGTTTGGGTTTGGGTTTTATGGGGTTTGATGGGTTGATGGGGGTTGATGGGGGTTGATGGGGTTTGATGGGGTTTTATGGGATTTGATGGGGTTTGGGTTTGGGTTTGGGTTTTATGGGTTTGGGTTTTTATGGGGTTTGGGTTTGGGTTTGGGTTTGGGTTTGTGGGATACGGGGGTGCTTGTTGAAGTGGGCTGATTGCTTAGCCTTAAGCTGTTCTATATGGTTTGCCTGGAGGGAGTTTTGGTGCTGGGTTGGGTTGGGTGTGGGTGGTTGGGGGATGGAGGGTTGAGGTTTGGAAGGGGGGAGGGGGAAGGGGAATGCGGCTTTGGGAGGAATGGAGGGATGATTGGGAGGCGGGTCTTGGGGGATTGGGAAGAGCCGAGTTGGAGGGGAGGAAAGAGGGGGGGAGGGTGAGGTTGGAAGTTTAGGGATGGGATGGGATGCGTGAGGTTTTGAGTTCTTTCTTCTGTGTGATATAAGGTGGTAGGTTTGATAGTCGAGTCGTGCGGGTTTGTTTTGTGATGGGTTTCTGCGTGTGCAATATTGACATGTTTGTTTTATATTGTGATGGTCTTGAAGCTGTGGTTTAGTAATGATGCTATACGGCCGCACTTTACCAGTTTTTCGTCTGACCAAAGGGGTGAAATTGGGGATCAGGGGAATGGTTGACGTGTTGTTGATTGTGTATGAGACGGTAAGAGGAGGGAATGTTTGACAGGAGCGTGTGTGATGAGGGTATTGCGAGAAGTAAGGGGTTGAGTGCTGGTCAGTCATGTAGAGTAATGGAGCGTAGATAGAAGAAGGAAAACGATTAGAACATTAGAGCGGCCTTGGACATTGTGAGGATGCCGGCCTAGTCATCGTGGGGATATATCTGTTCTATGAACCTTCCTAGCTGATCGTGCACGGTGGTCGGTAGTCATGCTTCATGATCTGCAAACGCCATGTCATGCCGTCCCAACTCTTTGCCCTGTCTAAACGCCTAACCATACCACAAGCCATCCGATGCGAGAAAAAATGCCTTTCATGTCTATATACAGATTCATCATGTTGTGCCAAGGTCCGTTTCGAAAATCTCACGCAGTGGCAGCTATTGGTTCCTCGACACGTCCCCAAAGAGACTGGTCCGGTACGACCTGTGGTGTTAAAGGTCTTTGGTAAACCATAGGCGGTTTGGAAGAAGATTTGTGAGTTTGCTTCTTGCCCTGATATGTCTTAGGCTGTGGTGACGCAATATGCTCTCTATTATTGGGGGAGGCAGGTTTGTGTACCAGACCAGTGTCGAGAGCTATAGGTTGGGTTCCAGCATTGTGACTCGAGCTCTCATCCTTGGAGTTTGGCTCAAATTGTCCCGCAGGCCTAGCAGTATCCGTTGCGGTTGCTTGATGGGTATGATGCTTAGCCAATATGAACTTGCTAGGAACAGTGACTCTCTCAATCCGGGGTTCAGTTTGCGGAGACTCAAAAACTTTGACGCTTTGGGTGGTCTTCTCCTTGCAATTTTGCTTCAATTGAAATCCTTTTTTCAGACTTTTTTCTGATGCACGCTGAGCCTCTTCCTGCCCTTGAGATGCCTGGACCCGCCTAGCATTAGCCATTAAAGTATTGACTTCGGCAGTCTGTATCTGAGCACCGAGATCCCATACTGTTAATGGTAGAATGCCGCGACAAGTTCCCTCGCTGAGTACTTCTTCAAAAGCGTCCTGTCTCTGACATCTTCGACAGAGGCGCAACATCCAAAGGTACGCCGGCTCAGACGCACCGCGATATAGCGTTTGTATCTCTTGCCAAACCGCGATTCCGGACGGCCAATCCTCCTTGTAGCAACAATGCCGCAGGATGGAGGTTAATATCGTCAGACTAGGCTTCCAGCCTTCACTAATCATGGCCCGGTAAAATTGCATGGCTCGTTCTTTTCCAAAAAACTGCAGTGCGCCGTGTATCAATGCCCCATAGACTACGTAATTCATACGTGCCTTTTCGGTGATCTTAGTCTGACACGAAGGCTTATCTGTGTCCACGTTGCAATTGATTGGAATAGGTGCGCCGTCTTTGCCTCTTGCAAATTGAGCCACGCTATTTGTATGATCTTCGGGAAATCGATAGCGTCCCTCAGTAATAGGTATTCGCTTTGTTTTAGGATGAGCTATAGCAAGAGCCCTATCCAATCCTTCCATTAGTCGGACATATTTCGCAAAAGCAGAGCGATTTTCTACAAGAGTGAAGAACTTGAGGGTCGTCGAATGTGTAATTTCGTTTGGCCGAATGTGAGACTCCCGCATCGATGTTATTAATGCAGATACAAGGCCTTGCTGTTCCCAATGACAGAACTTGACAAGAAGCATGTTATAGGTATGAACATTCGGTGCAGTGGTCGAAATCAGAAGGTTGTAGCAGACCTTGGCTAACATCGAATTCTGGCTGCCACCTTTCTGTTCCCGGGCATCAAGGATGGAATGTAATGTTCGATTTAGCGAATTGGTTTCGTTTGTGTCACGGACAGAGCCGGCAGTGTATCTTGGATACTGTGGAGATTCTAGATGTTCGGGTATTTCTGAGGTCTGGCTGTAATTTCGCAGCTCCGATAATCGCTCATCGATCCTTGAGATAGCGAGAGACAGGTCTTGCTCCTCTCGTAGGAATGGTTGCGCTAATGTGTCTTCCACTGACTCTGGCCCATCTCTTGTCGTAAGCCCGTCATCCGAGACTTGTGACATCAGTCGCAACGTCATCTTTGCTATTGACCATTCCAATGTCTTTAGCTTCTTTGGAGTGAGTGGCCGGCTGTGAGGTTCGGTGTTCCATGCAGACGGGCCACTTTCCCCTCGCAACCGGGAAGAGATCCGACTATCGTTAAGAGCTTGCTTAATCTCGGATGTAGAAAGTTCCTGCAAGACGTGCAACGGGACGCCTTTCCAATCATCAAAGCCTAGAGCTTTCCTTTCTTTCTTCTGCTGAGCGGCCCATTGGAAGACATCAATCCAGTGTTCTCCTTCTGTCTGTGTGATTATATGCTCTTCACTAGGCGTTATTGATAGAGCCGCCAATCGACGCTGCTGTTCGCTCTCCAAGTCCTTCAGTTCATCCTTAGCTTGGGCGATTGCCTTATCCCACGCTTCCCGCCGCGCATCCTTTCGTTTCGAATCTGCTACGGCAGCTGTGGCTAGCATCGATGAATAGCAGGCGGTAAAAACATCGCTGAAACGTATGCGGCGTGCTGCTGCTGCCGTCGTTGAGCGCCGTGCGATCGCGGCAGCCGAGGAAAGGCAGGAGGAGCAATTGCAAGTACATCTAGACTGCGCAATCCGGTTCCAGATAGTCTGCATGGTAGTTCATATCCTGAACAAGCTCGTAACGCACTGTATCGCTCGAGAGTTCCTTGAGCCGTAAGGGAGTGCATGCACGAGGGGCAGTCGTTGATTGACTTTAGCGCATTTTCTATCAAGTGAAACAAACACGCCAAGAAATCATCAACCACCCTTTCACTCCTGATCTGTCTTTTGCCCTTTCACATTTGACAATGGCAGTCAAATAATTGGATTCTCACCATGTTGGCGCTGGCATTGACTGCAGATTTGACTGGGTATCTACTAACAGCGCTATCTCCACAGCTCATACCTTATACTAATTACACTTCTAGGGTCACAAATCTACTACCAGTTGACACGGCAGAGGATCCTTATTTCTATACCTTCAAAGTTCAATGCACATCATGTCGGGAGATCCACCCCAATTGGGTGACCGTAAATCGGCATGTGAGTAACATATCAATGAATGTCTATAGGAGCTCTAAATTGAGGATCTAGGAATCAAATGAGATGTCTGGTAGCAGAGGAGAAGCAAATTTCGTATGGCGATGCAAGTCTTGCAAGGTCTGCAAACTCAAACATGGGGTACCTGTTTATGTGTACCTATTGATTCGTTCAAAAGAGGGAGTCGACTGCTACAATTAAAAATCCACCTAATCCTTACGTTTGGAGTTCTCCACCAATAAGACAGGTTGTCATTGAGTTTGATTGTCGCGGATTAGAATTCACGGAATTCAAAGCTGACGTATGATTCGCGAAGAACAAAGTACTGCCAGGACGTGCTGATTCCAGGATAGGGCCAATGGATGGCCAAAGCATTGGAGGACTCACCTACGAAGTTTGAATCTATCGTTGACCTGGACGAAGGAGATTGGTTCGACTATGATGAGAAGACTGGTGAAGAGGTCAGCATCAAGGACCTCAAGTGGGAGATCCGGCGCGCTTGATCGTTGAATGAGAGCGATGCTACTCTAGCCTTTTCAGGTGCACCATAAGATTGGCAGTTCGTGCTGGACAGTTCTGAACATCCGTTATATGGAATGTAGTAGGGCAGGAGGTTGCTCTCTAAAATTGCTCACCATCTTACCGGTAGCTGAACCCCAAGTCCACTGCCTTGACCATGAGTGTATAGGGCTGGCATATGACGATTGGTTACACGCGCGTCAGCCCTACAGAAACGCTGGCCGGGCAAAACCGCGAATCCGGTATGTGAGAGTGGAAACTGCACCCAGACCGGATTCCGCTTGACAGCTCTGGCAGCTTTAGGAATCATCGAAATGGAAGGAGGTCGAGCACAAATGTCGACATAGAGAAGTAGCAACTATCACAGGCTCTAATTATCTTAGGTTGCCACCAGTGCATCAGATTTGCATTTTCTCTAATCAACTGTATTCTGCATCTTTCTCCCGCGCCATTCCCTTCTCCAACAAGCACGTTGAGAACACAAAGCCATTCATTGCCTCTCGTAGTGCATTCTTATCTCTCTTAGACTTGCCGTAGCACGGCGAATGCTGGCCATTCACAGTATTACTACGATACTGCTTCTCTCTTACACCTAAAGAAAGTCCTACTACCTTTATCCTGTCTCCACGAAGCTGAATTGTGCTCGACACTCCCTCAAGCCCGTCGATTCTCAATACTACCATCGTATCGATCTAGCGTTTTAAACGTTATTGGAAGTGAATACAATGGTTGGCGCATAATCCGCCTGATGTCAACGTGTATTACACCTCACATCACCCCGGCCTTCTCATAGTTCTGGCGACCTCCCCATGTGCCGACGGTGACAACTGTGCCGGCACCTTAGCTGTCATCCAAAGAGATAGAGCCTTAGACGACAGAGAGCACTTGGAATAACTCATCTGAGGTCTTTGATCCACCATTCTCAAGAAACACCCTATGTTACGCCGGCTCACGTTCAAGTACCCTAGCTCTGTGCAAGCACGAAGGCTGGATAATCTTTGTCAAGCAAATTGCGAAAGCAAACCCGAGCACCTTGATTAAAGTATTGAATCAGGGGCACCGGATTGTCTCTGACACTGGCGACAATCAATATCAACTGCTGAATACAATCTTCTCGGGAGGAGCAAGCTGTCTCCATTCGGCTTCAGATCTTGTTGGCTTTGCTACCGCTCTAGAAATAGCCGGCAAACGACGTTAAGCGAAGATCTTGGAGCAGAGCAAATAGTGAACACACACAAGCTGGCTGCTCTTGAGCTTGACGGTCCGGCCGACTTATCTCCGAACGAGATGCCCAATCGTCGACGCCGCCTAGGTGGAGACGTATGCGCGATATTTGTCCATGCTGGTGCAGGGTTTCACAGCCTTGAGAATGAGAAGATACATCTGCAAGCCTGCGAAGAGTAAGTCCGAAAACCAGCGAGCCTGCCACATAATTTGAAGAGGCTTCGAATGTCTACAGACTTCAGGGTGATTAGTCTTATAGCTAACATCCATACAGTGCTGCTAAGTGTGCTATGAGCTTCCTCAATGCGGGCGGTGATGCTGCTGATGCCGTTGAAATCGCTATAAAGGTACTTGAAGACAAAGAGATCACAAATGCCGGCTATGGGAGTAACCTGGCAATCGATGGCACTGTTGAGTGTGATGCTACAGTGGTAGATCACTATGGGCGAAGTGGCGCGGTCGGAGCCGTTGGTCGTACGTATTGAGTCATTCCTCTTGTTCGATAGCGTTGAAGATTGATCAGAGCTCAGAGATCCGCAATCCTATCCATCTCGCACGAGTTATCCTGGAGCATTCGACAAAACCATTGTCCTTACGCCGGGTCCCTCCAAACCTGCTGGTTGGACAGGGTGCAGTAGATTTTGCTTTCGAGGCTGGGATCCCAGTATTGCCTAAAGATGCTCTCACCTCTGCTGGTGCGCACGAACGCTGGGTAAAATGGAAGGCAGACTTAAAGAAAATGGGCGAAAAGCAAGAGGACGAGAATCGACTGCTATCTGAAGTCTTAGAGAAGAAATCTGACAATCGTGAAAGACAGCGACAGCAGGACGCCCAGACTCGTATGCTAGCCGCTTGTTGGAACGAAAGTCAACCTTATTCACCAGCCTTGACCCCATCTGGCTCTTCTGACCCAGCCGATATCTTTGGATCGGGTCCAACTGCCGAATTGCGGACACTGAGCCCGAAGCCTACATTTGAGAGGTCTGATCCTTCAACTAGTTCGCCGCCTGTAGGTCAAACCACATTGAAAAAAAGCCCTTGGGCTAAGCATGTGTCTTGGCCTCATCGAAAGCAAAATAATGATGGCCAAGGGTATACAAGCTTTGGTGACGACGATGACGATGACGGAGACAGCAGTTTGATAGACGACAATGGCGAATTAGGAAACCTTGCAAGACATCATCCAACGCATCCTCAAAGCACTTTGGATTTAGATCTGGATCTCCCTGAACTTTCCGCCGATGGGGGTCATTCTCCTCGCGCCCTGACCCCAAGACCAGCGACTACATTTGTGGAATCTCCATACGAAAGCCCAGAACCGGATAAGATTACCGATACTGTGGGCGCTATCGCCATAGATTGTCTGGGTAACATTGCAGCTGGTTCGTCGTCTGGCGGTATTGGTATGAAGCATAAGGGACGTGTTGGGCCAGCAGCGCTAGTCGGCATTGGCACTGCGGTGATACCCATCGATCCGGAGGATCCATTCAAGACCAGCACTGCTACTGTCACTAGTGGTACTGGGGAGCATATGGCAACTACCATGGCAGCAATGACGTGTGCAAGCCGCATATACAACTCTGAACGCAAGAGCAAAGATGGGCTTCTCGAAGATACTGACTGTGAGAGCGCCATGGATGCGTTTGTCCAAAAAGACTTTATGGGTAAATTGATAATCAGTCATAGCGAGACTTCACTGCTGATACGAGACCGTCCACAGATCACCCTAGTGTCATGAACAGCCATTCTGCCGGAGCTATCGGTGTACTGGCTCTGAAGAAAACCAAGGATGGTGTATGGCTGTACTGGGGACATAACACTGACTCATTCGTAAGTCATTGCCATGACCCTGACACTGCAACATCCACTGACGCATCAGCAGGCTATAGCTTCAATGTCCTCGGACGATAACAAGCCCAAATCACTGATGTCTCGGGGCAAGGGAGATTACAAGATCGTCACCGGAGGCCGTTCTATTAAGCATCACCGCGTGTCAAACTGGTCCGGTCACTCCTACTGGCCTGCCAATCCCGTCGAAGCTCTGGATCCCGGGTCTTCGCCTGAGCAGCCGGCGGCAAAGAGGCAGAAGGTGAAACGGGTTCCCACGAAGTACGTTTATGATTATCAATCACCAGATGCCAAGGCCCCAGCTGTCAAGGCTCCAGCCACTTGAGCAGCGGCTTTGGGATGGTCAATCTTGGGGCAGCTGTCAAACGGAGCTTCAGGAGAGGCAATGCTGGTGCATGTCATTCGGGTTGAGGTCTCATGCGGAGGCCTAGATTCTTGCGAAAGCCATGGCGGCTATCAAAGACGGCGTTGGTTAGCTACGGGTTGCTTAGATCGCAGATACCCTGGATTTGAGCACGTCTGCTCCACTTCTGGTGTAGAAGACTTTACAGGTCTAGACGCCTACCTACATAGACACATTACTGGCAATACAAAGCCCTGGATCTTATGATTAAACCGCCTCTAGATGGTCTTAAGATCACATTTCAATCACGAAACGCCGGGGTATCATTCGTAGTACTTCTTCGAAAATTCAAATCACGGCCCAGGAGTCCCGGTAGACAGCCTTCCTTCCCCGTCAATTCTGTTCCTCTTCTTTTTCTTCTTTCGCATCACGGCGGGTTTTCCTCCGTACTGCCCTAGTTGCAAATGCGTTCCGCAGGTCAGGCAGATGGCCCCTTCGGGTGGAGAGCAGAAGACTAGATGAAAAAGTTGATCAGATCCTTGTTCATTCATTTTTGCGAGGGCAAGGTAGATGAGATGGGAGGACATACTGCTCAGACATATACTACACACGAATCCCACATCCACAACTCTTCGGTGGCAGAAACACGCCGCTCGAAAATCTACACCTACAGCCGTCGGTGCTACTAGATGCTTCCTAGAGCTCGCGTCTGGCAGGAACGCCATCATCAAATATTGCAGTAGTCCCCTTGGGTGTTCTAGCTTCATGTATACGCCCCTTGTAGCGTCGGAAGCTTGTTGCAAAAAGACAGTATCGCCAGCGATTTTGCAGATATCAATGGGGATTGACAACCGTTGGGCGGCGAAGATACAGTTCATAATTGGGATATATTGGGCAGCGAGATCGCCGCTGACGCTGAGGATGAGGATGCGGGAGGTGAGGACGGGTTTGGATGGGGTATCGGGGTTCGCGGTGGTCTGGTTGGCGGTGGGGGTTGGGGAGAGGGAGAGCGTGGTCTTATTGATGTGGGTTAGAGCAAGCGTGAGCGCGCCGGCAATGGCGGTGGTGGGGTTGTTGGGGAGGGAGTGTGGGGAAGTGGTGGAGAGCAGGTGGGTGAGGGATGTGAGCAGCGTTTCTTGAATTAGGCGGAAGGGGCGGTATTTGTTTGCGTCGTCGTGGGCGGAGGTGGTAGCTTGGGGAAGAGGGTTGGAGGATGGGTAGAGGAATTCGGCGTGGAGGGTGTGCGAGGCTATGATTGCGATGCGGTTGGCGTGGTTGATGGCTAGGTGGGCGTTTATGAAGACGAGGAGGTTGGCGAGGGTGGTGGAAAGGGGGAGGGTCGAGTGGAGGAGCGCCCAAGCATTGGGGTTTGTGTCGAGGATTATTGTTAGGAGGGAGGGTGGGGGTTCTGGGGAGGGGTTAGTTGGGGTGGAGCGGGGGGGAAGGGGGGTCCGACGAACCGTCGGTGGTCTTGCTGTAGTGGTCGGAGCCGTCTACGGACTCCATGGCGGCGGTCTGAGGTAGGCTCACATTGGGAGCTCTGTCTTCTTAGGGTTCCTGAGATAGGAAAGGTAAATACTTTGTGTAATTTGCCTTTAGGTGTTCTGCCCCCGGCCACCGCCGGCGCGCTGTTGTCCCAGGCGACCACCACCCTTGTTCACTTCTCATACCGCATCATCTTCTTCATCTCTCGCCCGTACACCATCCTCTTACCCTCTCCAACTCTCGCCACTACATTATCCATGGCTCAGCCAGATTTGGGTCGGCTCGCTCAAAATATTCGAAACGCGGGAGACGGATTGCAAACTGCCTCAACTGAACTTACTCTGCTTGAAAATCTACCATCCATTCATGATCGACAAGCCGCCCACAACAATCATCAAGAATTAGTGGGACTCATTCAGCATTTGACTACACGTGTTGATACCGTGGAGCGAGGTCTCAATATGCGTCTCGATAACGTCAATACGCGTCTCGATCATGTCAATACGCGTCTCGATAACTTGGACGCCAGAGTCACTGTCAAGTAAGTATTCATTGTTTACTTGATATTGTTTCAAATCACTAATATCATATAGCGAGAACAACTTGATAGCACGAAGTTTGAACTTCTCAGTCAACATTGTCAATGTTCAATTATCTCCGCTCAGAACCTCAGATAATCAAGACGTGGCTGGGTTTCCGGACACCATGCACGCGCTCAATAATATGAATGGTATGAGCTGCTTATACTGTTTTGAAAGTTAAACTTAGCTCAGAAATATTAGGAACTCAAATCGATCATCTACTTCGTGTCTTCGCCCTTCTCGTTAACGGCAATCTTGATATTAAGAAAAGACGGTTTCAGAGCTATATTGGAGTGCCGTGGGATGTTTAAGGATTTCGATGTTGATTGCTGGAACTGGGTGATGTTGGCTGACATGGGGCTGAGATTGGCTGATTTGTGTTGGTATGGATGGCATGAGCTGACGTGAATTACAATAATAGCGTTAAAGAGCATCTGACAGGAGTAGCATGGGCTGGCATGGATTACAACAGTGGCGTTAAAGAGTATGATGGTCCATGGAAGGCTGATGTTGTTGAACTCAACGAGCTTCTCGGAGTCTTCCAGCTCGAAATGGCGATGTAGAAGACCCACACCTAGTTTGCTCTAAAGCTGGTATCTTTCGATCATGGGTTTCAAGACTTTATCGACTGGGTCAGGGCCACCTTTAGAGACAAAGCTTTCCTCGGCTGTTGGTAGATCTGGAAGTGTTGAAAACTCCCGCATTGTACGGCTGTAGTACTTCGGCCATTTTCGTTGACAGCCCAAAATTTGGGTAGACTGCGAGAAGAGGAGAGTCGGAGCCAGATAATCTATGCAACTCAGGAAGCATTAAACAGAGTTCAAACTTGAAACATCTAACCGTCACAAGTATCGAGCTTTCTTATAGACTTGTGAGTTCCGCAAACGTTTCGTAAGAATTTCGCCGGCATTATTCGTGTGGTCAATTGGCGCCTTAACATCAATCGACTAATGCCGAGAGGACTGCATGCATCCACTGCTTCATCAAACCATCAACCTAACCTTGTAGTCCATCATAATCATAACGGAGCAACGGCATATCAGTGGCATGAAGGGGCTGAACTTGCTTTGTTTCCTCAGCGGTCTTTCAGCGCGAGTCTTATTCCTTGCCACTGATCATCTGCGATCATCGTCACGTCTCGTGAAAATAGTGATAGCAAAGACCTTTGGTTAGCCTTGAGAGTTCCGCGAACATCTCTCACAGAGATCAGCAACCTTGCTAGGATTTTCCAAGGTGGTTTCTTTTGGTCTAGATTGTTTTGGTGGTAATCCGGCATGGTAGGGACTAATAGCAGCTACTTCATTTAAGTATCGCCCCTCGAGTTGCGAACGGGAAACGCGTTTGTAGCACATCGGGTTTTGGGCTGCTTGGAAGCTCTGCAAGCGGTGTACAGTGAAAGCTGTTATAGTTCGACCTTTGCCGGCTATGTTTGGTAGGTGAGCTCATATCTGCTTGTCTTTGTTGAACCGCCAACCAACCTTGAATTCCCGCTAGTTTTGCGAGGAACAGTTGATCATAGGAACACAAGAGCAACCTAAAACCGGCATATCCGTGCCCCCCACTTTCGCTCAGTTCTTCGCTTAGTGCTCACCAGCCATACACCACTTCCAGCCATGCACCACTAAATTCAACTACCCATTATATACACGTCGATTTTTGAGCAATTGCTTCAA
>JAABUT010004236.1_pt1 | contig 11582 bp, 16 predicted proteins | sample 5559281 | NCBI WGS metagenome assembly JAABUT01 (sample SAMN10711880, study PRJNA513359) | rock metagenome | isolation source: Antarctica rocks | place: Antarctica: Victoria Land, Ricker Hills nord | collected 2016-01-04
ACAGAACAGAAGTAGCGTCATCCACGCTCGTGGCCCTTCGACTGGGTGTCTCAACACCAGCCAGTCTGGAAGGGTCACGAGCCCTTCTACCTCAACGCCACGCCCTCACCTCGAACCGCGAAGAGCCCTCATACCCCGCCTGGCTTGTGGTGCTCGTCCCGCTCGCGGTGGCGGCTAACGCGGGCCACCTGGTCTTCCTCACCGCGCCCGCCACGCTGCCGTTGATGTACATGAGCGTGAGCGCCCACAGACAGCTCAACGGACACAAAAGTAGAGGTGCGGGCCCGCGGGGTCTACTGGCGCGGAGATCGCACGGCTGGACTCAGCCGGCATTGACCGAAGAGTTAATCGTTCTGCGCGGCCTGCCATACAGTGCGGTGAATCAATTCAGGTAGGACAGTCAGAGCTTGATCTAGAAGGTGTTCGATGGGAGCCGCATCCCCACTACTGGTAATTGCAATTCTCTGAGCCCAGCCCCGCGGTTCGTATCGAGCCAGCATTGACAAACCATAACTTATCGCCCACCACACGAGGAAGGGATGGGCCGGCAAGGTCGAGCCACCGATTCGTGGGAAGCAGTATCGCTCTATTCCTCGATAATCAACTGTTCGCTTGTTCAACTCAATGGCAGACGGCGGACTGAACCCCAACGCATCCTTAGTCATTCTTACTTGAAGATCAAACTCGCTGCTAGTACTAAAAGTCACACCTAATGGTCGGTCGGTCGGCAGGCACGGCGTGCACCAACTGAGTCCCGGGTATCTATCCAGATAGTCTCCAACTTTGTCCCTCTGGATGGCCAATCCCGGGCTGGGTCAACACGGTCCAAACGCACTTGTATCAGTTCGATGGGGAGTCGACCGACGGTTAATAAACCGCCGTCCACGCCCGTCGACTCTGCGTGATACCTTAGTGTGAGTGGGCGCGCGGCACCCATCCCGTCGAGGGGAAACCGTTCTAATTCCATTAGCAGACACCAAATATCGCCAATCTGGGTCGGCGTTGGTAGGGATGCCGCCCTAAGAATTTCTGCGAGTTCGATGAATGATCCGGTCGGAGCGTTGATCATAGTTAACGATGCTAGCTGTGTAGTCGCGGATTGATGTAGTTGGTCGCATTTTATCCCGTGCCCGCCAGAAAGCCTCCAGTGATTGTTGTCTGCCTTTGTGTTTGCAGCTGCAACGGCTCTACCTGCCTGGAGTAGTCCGTAGAACACGAGGACGGGCCGGGTGGCCGAACCGGCGGTCGCTGCCGCAGCGAAGAACTGCCCGGCTTGTTCGAGTGACGCGTCAAAAGTTTCTTTGCGTTCGCCTCGTTTTGCCCGGCCGGGGGGTCTATGACGAAGACCTCGCAGCATCCGCCATGCCACGAGTGGAGGCGTGGCCTCCATGTCAGAATATTGCTGGCCGTATGTCACTTTTACTCCCCTGGCGTGCGGCGCGAGTTAACCGAGCGCCAGCGACAGTGGCTGCCTTCAACGCGCCTCCTTCGGGTTATGATGGATACCGTAGCCAGCTGGCAGAAGACTGCGGTGGCAGCGCTCGTTAACGACCTGGACTACCCCGGAGGTCGGATATCTCACTAATAACTACACTGCCTTGTTGGCATCTACCGGGAACCCTGCCGCTTTAAGCTCGGCGATAAGTTGTAGCTTCCAACCGCCGCCCGCATCGAAAGAAACGTACCCGACGCCGTTATAGTCGCTCGGTAGTTCTACTCCGTCCTCCCGAAGAACGGCTACACTGCCACGTCCCAGTAGGCCTACTGCGAGGCCAAGCTCGAATATTACGTTCTGACGCGCACGTAAAGAGAGTTCTGGGTCGTTTCGTAACCGGCCCTCGTCGTCGGCGGTTGCTAGCACCACAGCGTAGGTGGACCGCGGAACATGGGATTCGAGCTTCTCGATTAGAGTGTTGCCCCTCCAGGGTTGATCTGCTAATACTATCGCGCTGCCTTCGATCACCTTTGAGAGAAACGTGAAGACAGTATTACGTGCTCCACTATCACGCCCGTGAATTAGAAACAGTGTTAAGTCGGCCGAATTTAACTTTGGCGCGCCCGACAGTATCTTTCGATCGGTTACTGTACTGTCGACGTAAAGATCTAAAGAATCCATTAGAGACGCTATCCGGCGCTTTTTTTCGTCGGCGAGCCGACCTAGATCTGGAGCTTTTTCCGCCGTTAACTCGACAACAGCTAGAAACTCGATATCCTGTAACGTTGTATATTGGCTTTTCGGACTAGGTTCATGCCATGCAACCGGCGTGAACGACTGCTGAAGAAGCCGCTGGTTACGCTCGTCCCAACTTCGAAACGCACCCAGGAGGGCTGTCCGATCGGCAGCCGTTTGGACTGGCATGGTGCGCATGGCCTCGTATCGGTTTATCGAGTCCGCCAAATGCTCTCTCATCGTGTCGATATCTATCTTTAGCTTGGCGACCACTTGAACTCCTTGTAGTTTCCGGTACCGCCGGGCAGTGGCCGCCCACTGCGGCTGCTGGTGTTCGCGTCGACCTGCACGCCCATCAAGTCCCTCGGCGTGAGAGCGGCCTGGACCGACCGCGAATCGACTGCCGCGTCGCGGTAGGCTCTGTCGCCGCGAGCCAGGGCTTTGCCTTCACCGGTCGAACATAGCCGGGCGGTCCACACCTTGGGCGCCGTCATGCTCACCGGCACCTCCCACCGCATGTCTTAATAACGATCGTTTGTGACGCACCGAGGCGATGAAGAAGGTCCGCAGGTGGACAGTGTTCCAAAACTCGGTGTCAAAATAGGTGTGTTACTGAATGGGCTGTCGATGAGTTATGGAACACTCTGTGGTCATGGGCGAACTTTTGGGCTACGCGAGGGTGTCGACGGCGGATCAGACGGCCGCGTTGCAGCAGGATGCTCTGAAGGCCGCTGGGTGCTTTCGAGTCTGGACGGACACGGCGAGCGGGTCTAAGGCCGAGCGCCCGAAGTTGGCGGAGGTCTTTGACCAGCTGCGGTCGGGGGACACGTTGGTGGTGTGGCGGTTGGACCGGTTGGGTCGGTCGTTGCCACATCTGATCGAGACCATCGGTGATCTGGAGGAGCGAGGCGTGGGCTTCAAGTCGGTGCAGGAAAGCATTGACACCACGACCCCCGGCGGCCGCCTCGTCTTCCACGTGTTCAGTGCCCTCGCGCAGTTCGAGTTGGAGCTGGTGCGTGAGCGCACCATGGCCGGCCTGGCAGCAGCGCGGGCCCGCGGACGTACCGGGGGCCGGCCGTCGGTGATGACGCCGAGCAAGCTCAAGCAGGCCACCCGGATGGCGAACGACGGGCTGCCGGTCACCGAGATCGCTCAGGTGCTGGGCATGAGTCGCAGCACCTTGTATCGGCACATTGAAGGAGTAGGCACGTCAGCTAAAGGGATCCGTATAGCAGCGCTCACGCGGAAGGGTGCGCCAGGAAAGATCACCGACACCGGGCTGCAGGGCACCATCGCCTACCGGGCCGCCACGGGCTCGACGTGAGTGGTGGGCTTGTGTCGGTACCATATGATGGCAGAATCAAACATACGTTCGAGCAGTTTGATCGGAGGGTCAATGAGTCAGTATATGGATCGGAGCATTACGTCCGGACCTACCGGGCCACCGGTGTGGGACGGTCCTAGTCTCTGTGGTGTGAGCACTTGTGATGATCCTGACACTGTGGCGCTGATGGCGCTGCTGCACGCGCGCCCGGGCAAAATGACCTGGCCGGAGATCGCAGCTGAGGTCGTCATGCGGGGCGAAGCGCGCTCGCTGTGGGAGGAGCATTACCCGGACGGCCTCTATGGCCCGTCCGATGACACTAGTCACTGGTCCAGGGCCGAGGCTGAGGTTGCAGCGTGGCGCAACGCTGATTTCCGGCTGGTGACGGTCCTTGACGAGGAGTATCCCACTGCTTTGCTAGAGATACACCAGGTACCCCCGGTGCTATTTGTCCGGGGAATCTTCAGCCCGGATGTGGTGGGCGTGTCCGTGGTCGGATCCCGCCAAGCATCGGAGCGCGGCCTGGCTGCTGCCGGTCACCTCGCCGAGGGCCTGGTAAAGCGGGATCTCAGTGTGCTGTCCGGATTGGCGGAGGGCATCGACGCAGCCGCCCACACCGCCACGCTTCGCGTAGGGGGCCGCCCTATCGGGGTAATCGGGACGGGTATCACGAAGGCATACCCGGCGAAGAACCGAAATCTGCATGAGCAAGTCGCCGCCCGCGGCGCCCTGGTATCTCAGTTCTGGCCGGACGCACCGCCGCAGAAGCACACGTTCCCTATGCGCAACGCCACAATGTCGGGGCTCGGTCGCGCCACGATCGTGGTGGAGGCCGGTGAACACAGCGGTGCCCGCATTCAGGCCCGGGTGGCGGTGGAGCACGGCCGGCCCGTGATCCTCACGGACCTCGTCGTTCAGGCCACAGACTGGGCTCGTGCCCTCCTTGGGCGCCCAGGGGTTTACCACGCGCGCAGCCCCGAGGAAGCGCTGGAGTTTGTCGACCAGGTGCTTACCCCTATCGACATTGATGCAGGGTCGCTGCTCGCGCTGGCGCTGTGAGCGACGGAGCGGAAGACGGTCGAGCTGCGCTCCGCTCTGCCTTAGTACGTCGAGCAGGGGGGTACCTGCACAACGTGGTGCGGGTCGACGGAGTTACGTGCGCAGTGTGCGCGACCTTCGTTGTTAACGGGTACACCCGGTGCTGGCAGTGCAAACGGCATTACGAGGCTTACGGCGGCCAACTAGCGGACCTCGTTGTTCCGCTGACCTACGGTGTTTACGGGCGGCAGTCCGGACACCTCATGCACGCCTACAAGAGTGAGCGGCCCGGCGAGACTCAGCGGGACTTTGATTTGCTGCTGCTCAGTGGGCTCGTACACCACAGCAAGTGCGTCGAGCTGGTGGTTGGGAAGGCGGTCAGCGCCCGAGTCGCCGTCCCATCGCTCAGCGGTCGCTGGGGAGTCCATCCATTGGTGGCTCTCACCAACAGCCGTGACATCACCAACCCTGGCCTCTTCTTGCAACCGGCTCCAGCCGCTCGCACACAACGAGCTGTGGTGCGCGGGATGTTCACGATCAACGACCCCAGACAGATACGTGGCCGGCACATCATGGTCATCGACGACACCTGGACGACCGGCGGCAACGCGCAGTCCGCAGCGTTGGCCCTGCGGGACGCCGGCGCCAGCCATGTCTCGGTGCTGGTGGCAGCGCGCTGGCTAAGACTGGACAATCCGCCCATAGCAGAAGCGGCGAAACGGCACCTCGTAGGGGACTTCCGCCCGCTGCACTGCCCCGTCACGGGCGGATGCTGCCCGTGACGGGGCCATGCTCAGCTGCTCCGGTAGTAGCCCGAGATCACCGGAGGAACTCCGCCTCCACATGCAACTGCGTCTTGGGTGTGGTGTCAGGCCCAGGGCCGTTCGAAGGGCGATCGCGCCGTCACCCCCCCGGTCAAGGAAGATCGGCTACGTCGGCCGTTGTAGCGGTCAGCGCGGCAAACTCGCAGCCGGGTATGCATCCCGTGGGGGCAGCAACTGTCATTTCTCCCGGGTATGCGGCGTAGTGCTGCGGACCGATACCGCCTATCCGCTGGCTTCCCGAGACCAGTCCGACGAGCTGCAGCACTTCATGTGCTGCTACTGACAAGCTGAACGCGAAGACGTTGCGGCGGTTGTAGCGTTCTCGGTCTGAGTCGCTGAGCCCGCGCAGGTAGTCCGGGTCGTCGAGTAGACCGTCGCGGTCCAGGCTGACATCGCTGCGTCGCAAGGCGTCGAGGCAGACCAGGCACGCGCGGCCTGGTCCAATGGTGTGGACTCGCCAGTCCACGTGCAGTGGTTTGCCGTCCGGGGTGACACGAGCTTGGATTCCGCCGTCGATGACGGGGATGAGGTGGGCGTAGGACACGGTGTTGAGCAGCCATCGGGGCCAGGGCCGGTCGACGCAGGAGACAATGACATCACAGTCGAGCAGGATCGCGACCGCATCGGCCGTCAGCACACTTTCTGGTAGGCAGCTCACCGCGATGGTGTCGGCTGTATGGCTATCGGCTGCCGCGTCGGCCGCTACGTTGACTTTGCAGGTGGAGTCGTTCGCGTGGTGCTGGGTAGCGTGCAGGGTGCGGTCCAGGTTGCGGTCCTCGATCTGATCGTGGTCGATGAGCGCCACGTCGCTTATGCCGGTCCGCATGAGCGCTTCGGTGACGAGGCTGCCGACGCTGCCGAGCCCCACGATGCCGACCCGAATACGGGCGAGGTCGGCCTGTGTCTGAGTACCCCAGACGCTGACGGTCGCTCGTTGAGAGGGTTGCGGAGGCGGTGGGGGCGCCTGCTCGGGATGGAAACTCATCGCTAGCCGGTCCGGGCCGATGACGCGGACAGACGTGACATCCAGCCGGTTGTAGGTGAACGGTGCGCTGCGGCCCCAGAACCGTGCGCTCCAGGTTCCATCGGTTCCCCAGGTCAGACCTAGCAACGGCAGACTGGTCATGCCGGCGGTGGCGGAGGCGAGGCGGTCACGTTCAGCGACGTCATCATCGTCGCTCATGTCCTGCCAACCGGGGCCAGGGTGGGAGTGCAGCAGCGCGATGCCGCTGCCGTCGGGTGCTGACGCCATAACCCGTGTGAGGTAGTCAGCAGTGAACGCTACGTTTCCGTCCAACAGCCGTTCGGTCTCATCCGGCAGGGCGACGGCCGTTAACACGGCGGTGAACCGGCGAGCTCCGATGCTGGGCCTCCAGTAGGCGAAGGTGAGGTCCTCCTGTCTGTCCGGATGGGCGAAGTGTGAGCGCAGTCGGGCATCGACCTCCCACGTCATTGCCACGGTGCGCTCTCGTGCCGCGAGGTAGGTCTCCAGAACAGGCTCGGTCATCTCATACCTCCGACAGGACGGTTAGTACGTGCGCCCATACCCGTTGCGGGCTGGGTGAGCGGTCGAATCGCCGGGACCAGTACTGCCAGTCCGGACCGAGGGCGCTGGGCTGAGTCTTGAGGGGGCCGAGCATGTCCATCGGCACCAGAGCGGGCCGGGTGTGCACGGCGGGTGGGCAAATGTAGGGCACCGTTTGGCAGCGCGCGAGCGCGATGTCGCAGACCCGCCCGGCGAGTGGGCCTGCCGGGATAGTGACATCATGCACGGCGATGTACGGGGCGCCTGCCGTCTCGTACACGGTCTCGACCGTGAAGCCGAGATCGTGTAAAAACCGCTCCAGCAGTTGATCGGTCATCATCGCGATCAGGACGTTGGGGTAGGGCCGAGGAAGGTGGCGGTGAACCGTTCCGTGTCCTGGATGGGAACCTCGATGTCGTAGTCGTCGAAGACATGATGACCGTGGTCGCGTGTTAGCCGGTACTCCTCCACCGGGGTGAAACCCGCGGCCTCAAGGATCTGACGGACCGTCAGCTTGTGCTCGTTGGCGTGGAACTGCTCGCCGTTGACGAGGTATTTCCACTGTTTGTGCCGCTCCTCCTCGTTCACGGTTCCGTGCTCCTGGTCGTGCAGTGCTGCGCTCGTGTCGTTCATGGTCGTTCGCCCGTCCTATCTGCAGTCGGCCCTCGCGGCCCTAGCGGCACACTTTGGTGATCGGCATGCACCATAGTGCACACACGGCGAGGCTATGTCAACTTTGGTGAACTACGCACTACCATGGTGTGCATGACCGAGACCCGGGCGTTGGGGCAGACGCTGAAGTCAGTGCGGGAACTACACGGCACATCGCTCAAGACGGTCGCCGCGGGCGCCGAGATATCCCCGGCCTACTTACAGAAACTGGAGAAGGGTGCCGTGACCGCTCCTTCACCACATGTGCTGCACCGGCTCGCAGGCGCACTCGGGGTGGAGTATCTCGAGCTCATGCGACTGGCCGGCTACGTAGTGTCGGAGAAGACCGGCAGCAGTAGCGGTGCGCTCGCGCAGGCGCTGAGTGCTCAGGACCTGACCGACGACGAGGCCCGGGCTTTGGCAACGTTTCTCAAGATGTACCGCACCGGCCAGATCGGCTGATGCGGGTGCTCGACGACCTCGACTCGGCGCGAGAGATCAGTACGCAGGTGCACCGGCTGCTGCGCGACGCCGACGCCTACGGCCGATTCCCCACCCCGGTGAAGGACATCGTCGCGGCCGCAAAACTAGTGACCGCCGACGATTACGTCCTGGATGAGTCGCTGATTCGCAAGGCGCCCGCGTCCCTACGCAACCTGCTGCGCAGCGGCAGGGACAAGATCCAGGGACTGGTTGATAGGCGGGCGCGGGTCATTCACATCTCGCCGAATATCGACAACGACGGCAAACGACGTTTCGTAACTCTGCATGAGACGACCCATCACATCCTGCCGTACCAGCAGGATCTGCTGTACGCCGACGACGGTGAAACACTCTCGCCGGGCACCAAGATGCTGTTTGAGCAGGAGGCGAATCAGGGCGCAGCCGAGTTACTGTTCCAACGAAACCGGTTCACCGAGGACGCTACTGACACCGAAATATCGGTCGCAGCGATCGTGATGTTGGCCGGCCGCTACGGCACGTCATTTCACTCTGCGGTGCGCCGTTACGCCGAGACACATCCCGGCGTAGTGGCTGCGATCGTGCTGGAACCCACTCCGCGCTCCAGCGACCCGCCGACCTGGGCGCGGCAGGAGTGCATGACGTCCAGTACCTGGACCGCAAGGTTTGGGCGCCCACAGTGGCCTCGGATGATGAGCGCACTCACGTATCCGTTCCTGGCCGCCCTTACGGTGTCGGCCCTGAAGGACGTCAGACTCCGCGACGTCGGCGGGCTTAATGTCGACGTGCGAGTTGAAGCTTTCCAGACCCCATACAACAGTTTCGTGCTGCTATGGATGCCGCAGCGGCGACGCCTCCTGCCTCGGCGCAAGGTTCGAATCGCTCCCTAATTCTTCGGGAGATCCCGCGGCCGCCGCGCGGGACCGGTCCAGTCCGCCGCGTGCCGCCCGATACATGGGCCCTGACCCTTTTGTGCGTCGCAGACTGAGCCGGTGGAGTCCCACATCGAGATATCCCACGACTCGAGAGGCCAGACTGCCCACGTCTAGCCAGTACCGCAGTGACCGTGATCCGGGTCAGAGCGGCTCGATCGAATCGTGCCGTGTACCCGTCCGGGTGCACCCCGGCGGCAGCAATGACCTGCACCGTGGTCACGAACGCGACGAGAAAAAGGGCCAGGGTGTAGCTCGCCTACGCGAGATAGGCGATGGTCATGCGGCACCGGCCACATCGGCGACGGCGCGAGCGTCGGTTCCTGTGGTGTCGCGCGTGGTTGCGGTGGGGTTGTTCTTGCGGGGCCGGGGGGCTGTTGGTGCCCGTAAGCCGGCCTTGTTGAGTTCAGCGGCGGTCCAGCCGCCGGCCTTCGCCGCGTCGTAGGCATCGCGGGTTTGTTGCGCCGCGTTCGCGGCTGCAGCCCGGGCGGTGGTGACGGATTCCTCGGCGCGGCGGTGGGTGTCGAGCGCAGCGCCGAGAGTTTCTACGAGCGTAATGCGGTCAGCGAGGAGCGTCTTCGCGGCCGCGGCGGCGGCTTGCTTGCCGGTGGGGGGGTTCGTAGGCATGACTCGGTCTCCTGTGTGTGTGCGGTGTTGGACGGCGTCTAAGTGGCGTCTAGGTGCGGTCGGAGTGTTGCGGTGGTAGTGGTGGTCGGAGATAGCGGGACACGTCGAGGCCGGGTGGGTAGTGCGGTTGCGAAGTGGGTTCGCACGGCACCGGGGTACGCGCTGAGCGTGTCTCTGCGGGGCTTTTGCCGCTCACGATGACGGGCCTAGTGTCGGCGTTCAGTTCGGCAGGTGTCCAGTAGTTGGACGTCCCTGGGTTCCCGGCAAGTGTTGCTGCTGCCCGGCGCAGTCCGTCCGCGAGATTCGTCGCCGGTGGCTTCGGATGCGTTGGCCATGGTGTGCAGGGTGTGCACCGCTTGAGCGCGGGTGCGCCCGGCGCGGTGCAGTTCTCCTGCTTCGTACGCCACGTCGGCGGCTACATCTGCGGCCGCTGGCGGCGTCTGCTGGTGGGGCATAGGGCGTCCTCATCGTTGGCAGGACCAGTGTTCCCGGTTGGCGTTCGTGCATCAACCAGTCTAGGTCGTCGCCGCCCTTGACGCGGCGACGTCTGTGCGGACACTCCGGCTGATCGGGGAGAGGCAACCATCATCCGCGTCGTCTCCCAGCCGGAGTGGAGAAGTCACACTCGGTTCGTGGTCAGGGTAAGCGCTGCCTTCGGGGAGCAAGATATCCGATACGGCGCCGGATGGAGAATCCGGGCCTGGCGGCTGCGCCGCCGATGGGTCACACTGGGTGTGAACGCTGCGCTGGGCATCATCTGCCGAGCGGGGCTCGGCAGACAGTGATGTGGTGGGTGGTCGGTGATGAGTGGGGTTGTGGCGTCGGGTGCCGAGCCTGGTTCGGGCGTGAGCCGCCGCCGGGGGCCGCTGCGGCAGCGGCGAGTGCTGGGGGGACGACACCACAAGGTGTCGGTGCGGTTCACCGACGAGGAGTACCAGACGGTGGGTGCACGGGCGGCGGGGCAGCGGCGGACGGTGGCGAACTACCTCGCGCGGCTCGGGTTGGCGGGAAGTGTGAACGAGGCCCGCCGCGAGGAGGAGGCGCAGCTGGTAGCGCATCAGCTGTTGATGCTGCGGTCGGAGATCGCGCGGGTCGGGCAGAACGTGAACCAGGTCGCGCACCTGCTGCACGGCACCGGTGAGGTCGCGCGGCACGCGGAGGCCACCTACCGCGGTGCGGCGAGGGCGATGGCCGCGGTGGAGGCGGCAACCGAGCAGTGGCGGGCGGCGGCGGGGCCGGGGAGTCCGTGGTGATCGCCCGCGCGTACCACCGGGGTGCCCGGGTGCGGGGGCTCATCGACTTGCCGTTCGGGGCTGCTCAGGCCGGTGAGCACACCTGTCCGCGGGTGGTTGCCGCGCGCAGCGAGATCTTGGTCGCGCACCGGGGCGACACCGAGGAGGCGCGGGCGGTGGGGGCAGTCGAGCTGGACATGCCCCGGCGAGTCTTCGCTGTGCTGAGTGAGGTGCGCCGGGAGGCCGATGCGCTCTACGGGTTGACCGGGGCGACCCGACGTGCGGTGGATGCGGCGTGATCACGAAGGTGTCGCCCTCGCGCGGCAACCGGGTGCGGGGACTGGTCGAGTACCTGTTCGGACCGGGTAAGAGCGACGAGCACACCGATCAGCGGGTGGTCGCTGCCTACACCAATATTCTGGTGGGGGACCGGGGAGACACCGAGCTGGGGCGGGCGATGCTGGCCACGGAGCTGGACATGCCCCGGCGCATGTTCGCGCCGACGATCACCGACAGCTTCGTCTACCACGTCTCGATCAGCAACCCCGCCACCGATCGGGACCTGACCGATGTGGAGTGGCGCGACGTGGCCGATACCGCGGCGGATCGGCTGGGATTCAACGAGGGCGGGGATGGTGCGGCTGTCCGTTGGATTGCTGTGCATCACGGCAAGAGCGCGAACGACAACGACCACATCCATCTGGTGGCGAACTTGATCCGCGGGGACGGGCGCAAACATTACTTCGACCGCGCGGACTGGACGATCCTCGGGGAGGTGCGCCGGGAGATGGAGGCCA
>JAABUT010004238.1_pt1 | contig 11580 bp, 14 predicted proteins | sample 5559281 | NCBI WGS metagenome assembly JAABUT01 (sample SAMN10711880, study PRJNA513359) | rock metagenome | isolation source: Antarctica rocks | place: Antarctica: Victoria Land, Ricker Hills nord | collected 2016-01-04
CACGTCGACCTCCCCCACCGCGAGCAGGGACCGCCCATCGGGGCCTACCGCTACCAACGACCCGGTGTGCACCGACTCGATGACGCCTCCGCGGACGACCTCGGCGAGCAGCGGCAGATCGCTCACTCGGCCAGCAGGGTGGCGACGACCGCCGAGCCGTCGCGATAGCGCTTCGTCACCTCGGCCGACAGCGCGTCGAGCACGTCCTGGACCTGCCGGCGCTGCGCTGAAACCGCGGCCTCCTCCTCCAGCAGCCGCTCCACCATCACCCGCAACTCCTCGCCCGACAGCGAGGACGGCTCGTCCAGCCCCGTCTCCGCCGCCAGCGACTCCTCAGAGCGGCGGGTGTCACCGAGGCGGGACGGGTCGAGGTTGCGGTGCCGGCCGAGGCCCACGGCGGGCGCACGGTCGTCCTCCGACAGGATCGCGGCGAGCGAGGCGACGAGGCCGGCGCCCCCCTCCTCGCCCCGGCGGGTCACCTCGGCGCCGGCGATGTCCAGGCGCCCCTGCAGCAGGCGCCGGACATAGGACAGATCGACCTCCTCCTGGTCTGCCTCCCCGCGCCGGGCCCGCAGCTCCGCCATCGTCAGTCCCTCGAGCCCGAGCACGAAGTCTGGCGCCAGCACCCGGTCGATGCGGCGCTTGCCATCGGACTGCGGCGAGGCGGGCACGTGAGGTCCTCTCATGGGCCGCCGACCCGCGAGAAGCGGGTCGGCAGGCGCGGTTGCGACGGGGTACGACGGGCGAGGCGGGGCGCCTACGACGGCGCAGGTCCCCGGTGGGCAGGCCCAGCATGCCGCGCGTCTCGGCGGGTGTCAGCGAGCAGCACCGCCGCACGACCCGCGAGCACGCCGGCGTACCCCCGGACGGCTCAACACTGCCGTGGATCCTGCCGAAGCCTTCGCCAGCGCGCCCCATGGCTTGGTCGCGGGCGGGCTGGGTGCACGGGCGGTGACGGCGGTGGAGGTGGACCAGGTGCTGCGCGGTGATCTCGCCGACGTCGACCTGCCCGCTGCCCTCGCCGCACTCGCCGATGAGCGCGCCACAGGCTGCCTGCACGTGGCGGGCCCTGGCGGTGCGGCCGTGCTCCACCTGAGCGGCGGCGCGCTCGACGCCGCGGATGTCATCGGCGTTCTCCCGATCGTCGGCCCGCGGCTGGTCTGCCTGCACGGCGTGCCGCGCGAGGCCCTGGTCGAGGCGCAGGAGGCACAGGCAGGCGCATTGGCCGGCTGGCGGCTGGGCGAGATCCTCGTGCACCTCGGTCTGGTCGAGCCCCCCTTCGCCGAGGGGGCAGGCGTCGAGGAGATCCTCGACGTCGTCACCACACTGGCGCATTCGCAGCAGGGATCGTGGGATTTCCGCACCGACGAGCCGGCTCGGCCGATGGTGGCCCAACCGCTTGAGGTGGACGAGGTCCTCGCGCACGTCGAAGCCCGCCGCGGAGAACAGCTGCGGCTCACCGAGCAACTCGGCCCGGCTCCTGTCGTGCCGCGCCCGGCCGCCGACGGCGAGGTGCCCGCCGGCGTCGCGCTGGCCCCTGCGACCCGGGCCGTGCTCTGTGCCGTCGACGCCGTCCGGGACGCCGAGCTGCTCGCGCACGCCTGCGGGCTCACCCGGCTGGAGACCGCGCGGGCGCTGGTGGCCCTGCTCGATGCCGGACTCGTCAAGGTCGGTCCCCCCGACACGGCGCTCGTGGTCCCTCCCGCGCTCGCCGCGCGGTCCTCCTGGTCGGCGCTCGGCGCTCTGGAAGCCCTGGACGACGAGGACGACATCGACGACGTGTCCCGGGTGTCGGCGGCGCTCGCGGCCCTGCTCGAGTCCGACGAGGACCGCACCCGGGACGCACCCGCGCCGGTGTGGGCCGAGGTGGTCGAGCCCGACGCCGCCGCGGCCGAGGAGGCCCAGCCTGGTGCAACGGTCGTCGACCTCGGCGCCGCGCGAGAGGCCAGAGACGCCGAGGAACGCCTCGAGGCCGGACGCGCCCACGCCGAGCAGCTCGCGACGGAGGCAGCCGACCGGGCCCGGGCCCAGGTGGCCGCCCGCGCCGAGCTGGCGGCGCTGCAGACCGGCTCGTGGCCGGCACCTGACGGGGCGGCCTCCGAGCCCACCCCGGACAGTGCCGTCGCATCGCGACCCGAGCTCGTGCCAGCCGGTCCGCGGTCGCTGCCCGGTCCGCGCGATGGGGCGCTCACAGCGGCGGGTGCCCTCGCGGAGTTCAACGCCTCCAGCCCCGCGGTCCGCGACGAGCCCGTCGGCGCCGCCCCCGCCGCCGAGCCGGAGGCCGTCCCACCGCAGCGTCCACCGAGCGCGGGGTTGCTCAGCACCGGGCGCCGCGACCCCCAGGCCGACACCGCGTCACTGCTGCGCGAGCTCAGCTCTCTCGGCATCGACGACGCCGCCCCCCAGGCGCCGCCTCGCGCCGCGCCTCGGCCCGCCGTACCGGCGTCGAAGGACAAGAAGAAGAAGGGTCTCTTCGGCCGCTGAGCCGCCCTCAGGGGGACGGCGCGACGAGGGAGGCAGGGTCGACCACGGACTCGATGGACGCCGCCACGGAGCCCACCACCAGCGCCGCGTCGTCGGGCACCTGGCGCTTCACGACCGCCAGCGCGATCGGGCCCAGCTCCCAGTGCCGCGCGACCGTCCCGACGAAGCCCACCGCCCGGCCCTCGACCTCGACGGGGGCGCCGTGGGCCGGCAGCACGTCCTCGCTACCGTCGATGTGCAGCAGCACCAGCCGGCGCGGCGGGCGGCCGAGGTTCTGCACCCGCGCGACGGTCTCCTGCCCGCGATAGCAGCCCTTGTGCAGGTGCACCGCCGGCCCGATCCACCCGACCTCGTGCGGGATGGTCTTGTGGTCGGTGTCCAGGCCGAGCCGCGGCACCCTGGCCTCGACCCGAAGCGCCTCGAAGGCCCACGTGCCGGCCGGCGGCGCTCCCGCCGCGGTGAGCCGCGCGGCCCACTCCGACAGCTTCCCGGCCGGCACCAGGAGGTCCGCCGCGTCGGGGCCGGGCCACGGCATCCGCCGCACCAGCACGTCCTCGCTCACGGCCACGTCGTGCACCGCGGGGGGTACGGCGAGCCCGACGGCCGCCAGCACGTCGGGGGTCCGCGGCCCCACCAGCGAGAGCACCGCCACCGGCTCGGCCGTCACCTCCACCGCGGCCCAGAACCGCATGCGCAGCAACCAGGCCAGCAACGCGTCCGCCGTAGCGGGCTCCACGTCGAGCCAGACCGCGGCACCGGCGTGCGCGACCTGCAGGTGGTGCTCGACGCGGCCGTTCGGGTCGAGCACCAGCGCCTCCGTCGCCCGGTTGTCAGGCAGCTCGGACACGTGCTGGGAGACCAGGGAGTGCAGCCAGGACAGCCGCTCCGGCCCTGTCACGCGCAGGACCCCACGGTGCGAGCGGTCCACCCAGCCCACCTCGGTGGCGAGCCGGCGGGACTCCCGCAGCGGGTCTCCCAGGTGCCACGCGACCCCGGTGTCGGGCGCGTCGGCCGGGACGGCACCGGGCAGCGCCAGCAGGGGAGAGGTCACCCTTCGAGGGTAGGCGCGCGCCGCCGTACGCTCCGGGCGTGCGTGCGGCCGCCGGCCAGTGCTGGCCTGCGTGACCCCGGCCCGGCGCTCGCTCGCCGCCCTCGCCGGCACCCAGCTGGCCGTCGTCGCGACCGTCGCCGCCTACGCCGCCCAGGGACCGTTGCGACCGGATGGGGGATTGCGCCAGCTCGACGTCCTGAGCCTCGACGAGCCGGTCCGCGGCATCCGCGCGACGGGTCGGCCGCAGCTCGTCGTGGCCGCCGGTGACCAGGCGGTGCCGGCCTGCCGTTCCGGCGTCGCCGAGGCGCTACGCCGGCGCGGCGGACCGGGCGGGGTCGCTTCGGCCTACGACCTCGTGCTGCTCATCCCCGGCGTCAGGGCCGGCGCGGGCACCACCGCGGACCCCGGCGGTTCCCTCGCCATCGCGCTCGCCCTGCCCGACGCGGCGCGCGGCTGCCGGCCCGGCTACGCCGTCGTCGACCCGCGCGGGCACGTGCGCTACCGGACGTACGACGCGCAGTGGGCCGTGCACGCCAACGAGTCCGACGTGCTGCTGGCGGCGCTGCGGTGACCGGGCGCCTGCAGGTCACTCCCGTCGTGCGGCGCGCGGGGCGGGTGGCCGCGCTCGCCTCGCTCCTCGGCGGGGAGGTTGCGCTGGCGGCGGCGTACACGGCCCGGGGCACGGGTTGGCACTTCCTCCTGCACTCGACCCTCGGCGCCGGCGCCGGGCTCGTGCTGGCCACCGTGCTCGCCACGCTGCGCACACGGGCCGCCAGCCCCCCCGGCCAAGCCCTGGGCTGGGCCGTGCTGGGACAGGCGGTGTCGGTGACCCCCGACGTGCTCTTCGCCGCCGCCCGCGTGCCGCACCGGCGGTGGATGGACTTCTTTCTCGCGCACATCTCGATACACCTGACGCCGCAGCCACTGCTCGTCACGACCGGCGCCTTCCTCGTTGCCGGGTGGGGCTGGTGGCTGGCCGCCCATACCTACCGGCGCGGGCTCGGCGTGGGCCTCGCCGGTCTCGCGGTGCTCGTCGTCGCCGGAGCGCTCGCGCTGGCTCATCCGCTGCCCACCCGGCTCGCGGACTACGCCGCCGCGGACCAGGCGTGGTGCGGGCCCGGGCACGAGGCAGCTCCAGCGCAGCCGACGGCCTCCGGACAGCCTGCGGCGGCACGCAAGATACCGCCGTGACAGCCGCGGGAGTGCCGAGTTAGGCTTTTCGTACACGAGAGAGGAGGTGGTCCGGAGTTGCATGCATCCAGGACGCGTGAGGTGGCTGTCAGCTAGCTGCCCGTCATGACGACGCTGGGCCCTCGTGCCCGCCCCTTCCTCGGGTATCTGAGTGACGGAGCGGCAGCGAATCCCAGACAGACACCGCTCCCCCCGGCCCGGAGGATTCGTCCCCTCCGGCCCTGCCAACCCGGCAGGGAAGTGCCGGGGGGTTGTCTGTGTCCGGCAGCGCCCGGCTGTCACCCACCTGACACCACCCACCTGACACCGACCGGTGACCGTCAGGCCGCGGCACCCACGCGGGCTTCGCCCACCGGTGTCTCCCCAACCACGACACCGCCGCTGCGCTCGAGCTTCTGCCAGGGCAGACCACGTGCCGGCCGGCCCGGCTGACCGCCATCGTCAGGTCGGTGTCCTCGGCGAGGGTGTCGGTGCCGATGCCGCCCACCTGCTCAGACCTTGTCCAGCGCCCCGCTCATGCGAGAGGCCAGCGGCTGGCCGTCGGTGGCGACGTCGACGGCGAAGAGGAGCCTGCCCTCGACCAGCCCGTAGAGCCGCCGCGCGGCGGTGTCGGCCGGGGCGGTGGCGGAACGGGCGACCACGTCGGTGGCGAGCTCGACCCGACTGGACTCGCGGGTCCCGACGTAGACCTCCACGATGCCGGTGGGATGGGCGAGCACGACTTCGACGCCGGTCGGCGTCACCCGCCAGAAGCCGGTCTCGGTCGCCAGCACCCGCTCCCCCACGAGCACCCGGCCGCCGTAGCGCAGGTGCGGCCCCCCGTCGTGGGAGAAGGACGCCTCGAGCGTCACGGCGAGGTCAGCCCCGCCGCCCGCAAGCGCCCCGCTCGCAACCCCATCGCCCCGCCACGAGCCCAGCAGCCAGAGCAGCGGGACCAGGGCCCGGTCGAGCTCACGCGCGTTGGTGCCGGCGGCGGCTTCCCGTGCGGCGTCGGAGGCGACGTACGCCGCCAGGTCGTCCGCGAGCGACGTGTCGGTGGGCTCGGCGGGCTCGGTGGCTCGGTCGGCGCCGGCCGGGTCGGCGGGACTCACGCGAGCATCGCCCGGGAGATGATCATCTTCTGGATCTCCGTGGTGCCGCCGCCGATGGAGGTCAGCTTGGCGTCGCGCAACGCGCGCTCGGCTGGGAAATCGCGGAGGTAGCCGTAACCGCCGTGGATCTGGATGGCCTCGAGAGCGTTCTCCACCGACAGCCGGCCCACCAGGGCCTTCGCGACGCTCGCCTCGACCTGGTGGGGCACTCGGTGCTGCTTCATCCACGCAGCCTTGTAGACCGCGTTGCGGCAGATCTCCAGGTTGATGCGCATGTCGGCGAGCTTGTGCGCGATCACCTGGTGGTGGGCGATCGGCCTGCCGAACTGCTCGCGCTGCTTGGCGTAGGCGATGGCGTCCTCCAGGGTCGCCTGCATCCCCCCGACGGAGCCGGCGATCATGACCGTGCGCTCCCAGTCGAAGCACTCGAAGGCGACCCGCCACAGCGCCTCGTCCTGCGCCCCGAGCACCGCCGCGTCGGGGACCCGGACGCCGTCGAGGTGGATCTCGCTGGTGGGCGAGGAGCGGCAGCCGAGCTTGTCGAGCTCCCGGCCCACGGTGAAGCCGGGGGTGCGGGTGTCGACGACGAAGGCAGTCGCTCCGCGCTCGGAGGTCTTGGCGAGCACGGTGCAGACGTCGGCGATCGGCCCGTTGGTGATGAAGATCTTGCTGCCGTGCAGGACCCATCCGTCGTCCTCGCGGATGGCGGTGGTGCGCAGCGCCGCGGCATCGCTGCCAGCCTCGGGTTCGGTGGAGGCCCAGGCCCCGATGAGGCTGCCGTCGCAGAGGCCGGGCAGCCAGCGGCGCTTGAGTTCCTCGCTCCCGTGCAGCCAGATCGGCACCGTGCCGATGACCCAGTGCGCGCCGAGCGACAGCCCCAGCCCACCGTCGCGGCCGCCGTACGCCAGCGCCTCGTTGGCCAGGCAACAGTCGAGGATGCTCCCGCCGGAGCCGCCCCATTCCTCGGAGATGGGTAGCCCTATCAGCCCGGCCGCGGCCAGCTTGTCCCACACCGCCCGGTCGAAACGGCCCTCCCGGTCGCGCTCCGCGGCCCCCGGGGCGATGACGTCGCGCGCGAACTCGACCGTGCTGGCAACGAAGGCCTGCTGTTCGACGGTCAGCGAAAAGTCCACGCTGGCAGCCTATGACCGCCCGTCACGCCGCCGCCGCGCGGCGAGGTCAGCGCTGCCCGCGGTAGAGGTTGTAGACGACGTAGACCGAGAACCAGGCGATGACGAGGAAGGTGAGGATCAGCAGGACCAGGTAGCCGGTCTCCAGCGCGTCCACCCGGTCAGTCTAGGCGCCGGCCCGCCGGCGCCGCCGAGCCCGCGCGGCGCCGACTGCCCTCCGCACTGTCACCCTCCGCACTGTCAATAGACGAGCGCCTGGGCGTTGTCGGCGAGGGCCTCCTCCACGAAGACGGCGGCGCCGGCCAGCCGTACGCCGGGCAGCAACTGCTCGGCGGTGATCCCCCGCCGGGCCGCGCACTGGGTGCACAGCGTCAGCGTGCCACCGCGGAGCACCGCATCGCGTAGGTCGGCGAGCGGCGCTGATTCCGCGAGTTCGAAAGTTTCGGCGCACCCGGGCAGCGCGAACCACGACGCCTCACCGGTCAGCCACAGCGACAGCTCCACGCCGCTCGCGACGGCGACCGCGGCGACGGTGAAGGCCTGGGCACAGCGTTCGGGCGCGTCGGCCCCGGCGGTGACCTTGACAACGAGGGACCGCGCCACCCTGCCCACGCTAGTGCGCCTCCCTTCGCGCCCGGGCGGCCCCGCGGCCCGCGCGCGAGGTCAGCCATGCCCGCGAAGTTGCGGGAAGGCGGCCGTGACGGCACAGGCAGCCCAGAGCCCGCGGCGACCGCGGCGGGCGACATCCTCGGCCGTGGCCAGTGCGGAGGCATGCGCGGTGTTGGGCTCATAGGGCAGCACCCGGGCGGTCCCCGAGGCAACCAGCAGCCCGGCCACGAAGCGGCCGTCGGGCAGCCAGATGTCCCAGAGCTGCCGGCCGAAATCGTCGGCCTGCTCGTCCTGGTACGCCGCCCGGATCCGCCGCCCCTGCAGCAGGGCGGTCGAAAAGGCACTCGCCTGGTGGCCGAAGCACGCCACCGGTGTCCCCGGCTTCACCGTCTCCGGTGTGTCGACCCCGAGCAGCCGGACCCGCACCGAGGGTCCGCGACCAGCGACCCTCGCCACCACCGTGTCACCGTCCACCACCCGCGTCACCTGCGCGTCGAAGACGCCCACCGGCAGCGCCACGACGGGCGCGTCGGTGGCGACCGGCGGTGGGCCCGGCTCGTCGCCTCCGCAGCCGGTGCTGAGCACCAGCAGCAGCGTGGCGGCGGTCAGCGGCAGGAGGCGGGACAGGTGCACGGCCCGACCCTGCACCCGCCCGGCGGGCGCGCGGAGCGGCGTACCGGCATCTGTGCACGGCGTACCGGCAGCTGTGCACTCAGTGCCCGGCTGGGGATCAGTGCCCGGCTGGGGATCAGTGCCCGGCTGGGGACAGCGCCAGCCGTTCACTCCCGCGGGCGACCGGCCGGGCGCGGTGATCCTCGACAGACCGCGCGGCGTGTCGACGTCGAGAAGCTGTTTCTCGACGTGGAGGCGCGGGAGGGGTCAGGCCGGCAGCGCGATCTCCGCCTCCGTGACCTCGCCCTGGGTCGCCCCCACGGTGGTCTCACCCTTGGCGCCCGGCGCGAGCGCCCGAAGCGTCCATGACCCGGGCGCCGCGAAGAAGCGGAAGGCCCCCGTCGCGGAGGTCACCACCTCGGCCGTGAACTCCCCCGAGCCGTCGAGCAGGCGCACGAAGGCTCCGCCCACCGGCTGGCCGGCCCGCACCACGGTGCCCTGCACGACCGTCTCCTTGGCCACGTCGATCCCCTCCAGGCTCAGCGTCTGCACGGGGGCCCCGCACACGTCACACGCTCTTCTCGACCGGCACGCCGACCAGCGAGCCGTATTCGGTCCAGCTGCCGTCGTAGTTCTTCACATCGGCGTGCCCGAGCAGCTCGTGCAGCGCGAACCAGGTGTGCGAGGAGCGCTCCCCGATGCGGCAGTAGGCGATCGTCTGCTTGCCCTGGTCGAGACCGGCGTCGGCATAGAGCGCCGTGAGCTCGTCATCGCTTTTGAAGGTGCCGTCGTCGTTCGCGGCCTTGCTCCACGGCACCGACAGCGCGGTCGGGATGTGCCCGGCGCGCTGGCTCTGCTCCTGCGGCAGGTGCGCCGGCGCGAGCAGCTTCCCGCTGAACTCGTCGGGGCTGCGCACGTCGACGAGGTTCTTCACGCCGATCGCGGCGACGGTCTCGTCGCGGAAGGCGCGGATCGAGAGGTCCTGCTCCTGCGCCCGGTACGACGTCGCCGGCCGCTGGCTGACGTCGGCGGTCAGCGCCCGGCCGTCGAGCTCCCACTTCTTGCGGCCGCCGTCCAGGAGCTTGACCTCGCGGTGACCGTAGAGCTTGAAATACCAGTACGCGTAGGCCGCGAACCAGTTGTTGTTGCCGCCGTAGAGCACGACCGTGTCGTCGTTGCCGATGCCCTTGCGCGACAGCAGCTGCTCGAACTGCTCCTTGCTGACGAAGTCACGACGGACCTGGTCCTGCAGCTCGGTTTTCCAGTCCAGGCGCACGGCGCCGGCGATGTGCCCGGCGTCGTAGGCAGAGACGTCCTCGTCGCACTCGACAAGGACCACGGACGGGTCGGACAGGTGGGCCTCGACCCAGTCGGCGTCGAGGAGGACCTCTGCGCGGCTCATGCACTGACTCCTTCGGTTCGGGATGCGGCAGGAAATGCTGCGGGGTGGCGACGACTCGCGCGAGGGCTGGCGCGGCGACCCGGGCGCCGCTGCGGCGGCGGCGCGAGCCGGCCCGGCGGGCTGGCCTGGCGACCGGGTCGCCGGCTTGCCGGCTGCGGGGCTCAGGCCACGGGACACAGCGCGGAGCAGACGCGGGCGAAGTCGACCGCGCGGCGCACGACCAGGCAGGTCGAGGGCAGCTCCACGCCCCGCACGCTACCGGTCACGCCGGGGGCAACCCACCGGCGGGCGCAGCTCTTCCCCAGGGCGGCGCGCTCCGCGCTGTCAACCGCGCGCGCCGCCGACGGGGATGACGATCGAATCCCCCGCCGCGGTGGCCGTGACGCCGTCAGCGATGATCGCCGCGCTCGCGATGTGCAGCCCGAACGGCAGCGCGGGCAGGGGGAGCGAGAGCGTCAGCAGTTGCGCGGCACGGTCCCGCACCTGGCTGGGAAGCTGATCGAGGGCACCGGGCAGCGGCGTGATGCGCAGCCGCCCACCGCCGACGGTGACCGTGGCCGCGTCGGCAGTCACCGCCGTGCTCACCCCGAGCAGCGTCAGCGTCCCCTGCAACCGCAGCCGCGACCCGCCTCCCGATGACACGGTGACGGCGCCCTGGGTATAGGGCCGAGCGAGCGCGTTGAGGTCGTCGAAGGTGAGCAGCACCGTCGCCGTTCCCCGCTCCACCGGCACGCTCTGGACCTGCCCGCGCAGGGCCTGCCCCAGGTCGACGCGCACGCCCTGCGCCCGCAGCGCCACCGTGTCCACCCGCACCCCGGTGCGGACGATGCCGCGGGCGGTGAGGTCGACCTCGTCGTAGCGGCCGCTGAGCACCTGCGTGAGGAAGGGGAAACCACGGATCGCGGCCCCGGGCCGCTGCGACAGGCCTTCCGCCGACTGCACTTTCGAGGCGAGCTGCCGGGTGGCCACGAAGGCGGCGATGCGGTCGAGCCCGATGACGACCACCGCGAGCACGAGGAGGGACACGAGGAGGCGGCGCACGCGGCGCACCTACCCGAGCACGAGGCGGGCGACCAGCCCACCGGCAGTCAGGCCGGCGACGAGCGGCAGGGTGACGGCGACCACGCCGAGCTGCCCGACCCGCCCGAGCGCCGCGGGCACCCGGTCGGGGGCTCGGGCGTCGACGGCAAGGACCAGCCAGGCGAGTACGGCGCCGGCGGCGGCCGGCAGCCCGAGCACGACGCCGTCGGCGACCTCGACCTGGGGCAGCGCTGCGGCAACCAGCGCGGCGGTCACCGTGCCGACGACGACTCCGACCGCGGCGGGGACTGCGCCCGCCCGCCCGGGGAGCGCCGCGCAGGCCGCGGAGCCGGCCGCGAGGGCGACCAGCGTCGCGGCGTCGGAACCGCTCGGCAGTCCGCGGGCCACGACGAGCACGGTCGGGGCGACCGCCAGGACGGCGAGCGACGTCACCGCGAGGAGCGAGGCTGTGGTGCCGTCGCGGTTCTTGCGCAGCACGTGGGCTGTCAGCGCTCCGACTGCCGCGAGGCCGACCACCGCCACGAGGGGGCGCAGCGACGCGGCGATCCCGGTCGCCGCGAACGCATCTGCCGTCACCGCCGCGGCGAGACCGGCGAGCAGGCCGAGCGGCCTCGAGGTGCGGTGCAGCCGCCCCAGCAGCCCCAGGACGAGACCGGCCTGCACGAGCCCGACTGCACCAGCGAGGGGGCCCCGGCCGGGCACCGCCGCCGCGAGCGCGACGAGCGCCGCGACGCCGAGCGCCGCTCCGCCCAGCGCCGCGCCGCCCAGCCCGGCGCCGACCAACCCGGCGCCCACCGTGACGTCGGTCGCGGTTCCGGGGCTGGGTGAGCCGGCGGTCACGGGGTCCCCACCCGCGGCACGCTCTCACGGACCCCGACGCGGCGGTCCAGGAGCACCCGCAGGTGTTCCGCCATCCGGTCCAGTAGCGCCGGGTCCCGCTCGGCCGCGTTCTCGGCGTGGCCGAATCCC
>JAABUT010004239.1_pt1 | contig 11578 bp, 11 predicted proteins | sample 5559281 | NCBI WGS metagenome assembly JAABUT01 (sample SAMN10711880, study PRJNA513359) | rock metagenome | isolation source: Antarctica rocks | place: Antarctica: Victoria Land, Ricker Hills nord | collected 2016-01-04
TGGACCTCGGTCGGCGACTGGGTGGACCGATCGACGTGGTCAGCCGCAGCGACTCCACGCTGCGCGGTCACGTCCTGGCCGAGATCACGGCTCTGGGCCACGCCCGCCAACGTGTCCTGGGTACCGGGTACGACGGGGTGCTACTGGTGCCGGCGTTCCTGGAGGCGGGCCGGGTGACCGCGGGGAACGTCCACTGGGCACGGGTGCATGGGGACCTGGTGCCGGTGGGGCAGACGGAGTTCGCGCAGGATGCCACGTTCGGCTACACCGCCTCGGACCTGCGCGAGTTCGTCGCCGAGCGCAGCGGTGGGCGGCTGCGGCCTGCGGATGTCGCGGCACTGAGCCTGGCCGACATCCGCCGAGGCGGACCTGAGCGGGTCACCGAGGTGCTGTCCGGACTGCGCGACGGCCGCATCGTGGTCGTGAACGCGACCGAGTACGCCGATCTGGAGGTCGTCGTGCTGGGCCTGCTGGCCGCGGAGGCTGCGGGCCGGTCCTTCCTGCACCGGACGGGGCCGTCGTTCGTGCGGGCGCTGGCCGGCCTGGAACCGCAGGAACCGCTGTCCGCGGCGCAGGTGGGGGCGGGGCGCCGAGCCGCGCCGGGCCGACACGGGCTGCTCGTCGTCGGTTCCCACGTCGGCCTGAGCAGTCGGCAGCTCGCGGCCGCCCGTGCCCGCGGCGGATTCACCGAGGTGGAGCTCGACGTCCGGGCGGTCGCTGACGGCCGCCGCCGGGACGGCCACGTCGCCGATGCCGCCCAGCGGGTGACTGCGGGGCTCGGCGGGTCCGACGTGCTGCTGTCCACCAGCCGCGAGTTGCTGCTGGGCGCGGACCGCGACGCCAGCCTGGCGATCGCGCGGGCGACCTCGCGGGCCCTGGCCGAGGTGGTGCGCGGCGCGCGCGCGGCCCGGCCGTCCTGGGTGGTCGCCAAGGGCGGCATCACCTCCCACGACGTCGCGGTGGACGGTCTCGGCATCCGGCGGGCAACCGTGCTGGGACAACTGCTGCCCGGCCAGGTCTCGGTGCTGGAGCCGGTGCACGCCGCGCCGGAGGTGGTCGGGATGCCCTACGTGGTGTTCGCCGGCAACGTCGGTGACGACCAGACGCTGGCCCACGTCGTCGACGTGATGCGAGGGGGGCGTGACCTCGCCGCGGATGGCCGGACCGATCAGTCCAGGTAGTCGCGCACTAGGCACGACTAAACGCTGTGCTGACCTGCGAAAAACGCAGGTGGGGGCCGAGCGTAGCGCCCCTAATATCCTGGACTGAGGTGATGCCCCCCGGCCCGACGGCAGCAGTGCGCCGGGCCGGGGGAGCTATGGGCTACCCGATCTCGGGCAGCGGGATCTTGTAGCTGTTGAGGACGGCGTCGAAGTCCGGGATGCCGGTAGGGCGGCCCTTCGCGCTGTCCGGCTGGCTGAGCTGGACGACGCCCATGTCCGTCGTGATGGACGTAGCCCGGTCCGGGACCCTCGACCAGAGCTGCCCCGCGATGTAGACCGCCAAGCCGGCCACGACAAGGCGGATGCCTGCCGGCGTGGCCACGGGGACGACGACGGTGCCCGTAGTCGGGTCGACGCTGTCGCCGAAGCCCCTTCGGCAATACAGCTCGACGGTCTCGACGGCGACAGCCAGGCCGTCCCGTAGGGCCTCATCCGAGAGGCCGGCCGCGTCGGGCCGGCCCCTCAGATCAACGAGGCTGGGATAGGCCATTCCTAGCCGCCGGTGACGCCGGTCGCGATCACGACGCTGGCCGGGAACATAGGGGCGGCATCGTACCGGGCCTGCACCTTGATCCCGACCTGACCGGTGTCGCTGTACCGCTCGGTGAGGATCTGGACGAGCGGCGCGATGTCCCTGGCGACCGCGATGAGCGATGGCCGGTAGAGCACCATGGACGTCGTCTTCGTGGTGGTCCCGACGGTGGGGATACGCGGCGTGACGGTGACCCCCCGGCCGAACAAGGTAAAACCTCCGGCTGCCGTGATGTCCGGCTGCAGCAGGTACGACCCCGTCGAGCCCTTCAGCTTCCTTAGGGCGGCGAACACGAACGGCGAGATAAGCCAGACGGCGCCGGCCGGGTCGACGTTGGCGCTAATCAGCGCGGCCTCCATGTCGAGCAGGAGGTCGAAGGAAGCGGGACCACCGGCAGCAATCTTCTGGGTGCCGGCGTAGTTCAGGAGCCCTAGCGGCCGGACGCCGGTGGTGTCGGTGCCGGCGATCAGCTCCCGGTCCAGAGCGGTCGCGACATCCCCGACCAGCCGGGTACGGAGAACCTGGTCGAGAGCAATGGTGCTCTGACGGAGCAGCTCGTCACTAACGCGCGTGATCACCTTCACGGACTGCATCCCGGTGGGGAGCAGATTGAGTTCACCGAAGGTGACATCGTCATCCGGGATCAACGCACCCTCGGCCACGAAGCCGGCGCCGGTGCTACCGGTCAGCGTCGGGACGCGGAGTCGGTTACCGCGGTTTGTGTCGAAGATGCGCGGTCCGGCGGCCAGGAAGATCGAGGCGGCCTGCAAGGGCTGCAGGAGTAGCTGGGCTACGACCTGCTGGGTGAGTTCGCCACCGGCGGCGAGGGGAGTTGATTCGGGCATCGGGTGTCCTCTCGGGGACGTCGCATGGATGATCACGACGCCCGGGCACCTGTCCCAAGCGGTAAAGCGGGTCGACACCGGGCCGACCCGGCTAATCCTACGTCATAAGCACTCGATATTGACTTCTGTCGCACCGGCCTCTATGCACCGCAGCGCGAGATCCTCGGCGTGCGCTTCGTCCCGGCACAGAAAGAGCGAGAACCGGTCGGTGCCGAGTCCCGGAGCGGCCTGCAGGAACCACCTCCCTGCACCTTTCGGCCAGCGCTCTCCCTCCACGAGGTGGTCGTCGTGGTGCGGCATCCCGGCGGCCCTGTGCGGCTTCGTCGCGTCAGCTCTGATCATCTAGAGCTGCCAGATGGTGAAGCCGGGCTCCGGCGGCGGGGGCTCGGACTTCGGACCGTGCCACGGCGCCCACTCGGCCCGGTACGAGTCTCCGTTACCGTCCGGCTCCGGCACGACTGCGTTCAAATTACAACGCCGCCGGCAGGTCGGACACGGCGCATGGTGGACGGCCTTGAGGTTGGCCGTATCCCACGCCGCACCCCCTTGCGAGACCGGCACGAGGTGGTCGGCTGTCTTTGCCCCCTCGTGCCCACACTTCCAGCAGATACCGGAGTCCCGGTACACCACAGCTGTCGTGAGGGTCTTCCACCGGGTCCGGTTCACCTGGGACGGGTGCCGGATGCCCGGCGGTCCGTCCACCCGCCCGGTCACAGGTGGCCACGCATCGCGTCCAGCAGGCTGAACGGGGCCGGCTCAGCGCCTCTGCCCTGGCCGACATCGCCGGAGGGGCGCTGGGGCTTCGCCAGGTAGGGCCGGGCCTCCAGCAGCCCGTCGAGGGCCTTAGAGAGGGCGTCTTTGTCGGTCAGGTACGCCTCGTCGTAGGGCACCAGGTCCGCAGCACCGTCCACGAGGCGTCCTGTCTGCTGGACGAGCTGCGTCTGCAAGCGCTCAGCGAGCTTGTCCCGGTCGGCTGCGCGGGTGCGGTGCTCGGCCGCCTCCTTGCGCAAGCTCTCGACGTAGGCACGAGGGAACTGGTCCGGCTCAGCCGGCTTAGAGCCCTCGGTAGGGCTCTCGGGCTTAGTGCCCTCGGGCTCGGTAGGGCTCTCGGCGTCTTCGGTGGGGTTCTCGGGCGTTGTGCTGGACATGGTCAGGCTCCGTTCGGGGTGATGGCGGAAGGTGCGATGGGTGTAGGTGCGGCGGTGGTGACTCGGGCGATCTCCTCAGCGCCCCAACCGTGACGCTGCAGGGCAAGGGCAAGTGGGACCCCGGCGCCGACGAGCTTGCTTACCGAGTCTGCATCGGCGGCGGGGGAACGGGTGAAGGGATCGGCCCACTCGGCCTCGACGTCGACCGATCCGGGCGCGACGTTCTCGGTGATGGCGATAGCGAGCCGGGCCACCGCTTCCCAGCTCGGTCCGAACGCACGCTGCCGGGCGATTGCCCGCTCCACGAGGGCCTGCTCGCTGGCGCGAAGGGCATCCGCGCTCCGTGGCTGGTCGCCGAGAAGGCCCAAGAGGTGCCCGGGAAGGCCCGAAAGAGCCGCCAACTGGACCGTGAGGGCCTCGATCAGCTTCGGGTACGAGGACAAATCGGCTGAGGGCCACGAATCCACCCTTGCCTTCTCGTTGGTGATCACGAGGGCGTTATCTGCAGCCAATCCGCGCGCCGGGTTCACTCGCTGGCCCGAGACAGGGTCAATCGGGATCTGCACCCCGATGAGAACTCTGCGAGGCAGCGCCGTCAGCTCGGACGCGACCATGAGGTCCTGGGAGAGCTTCGAGATGGCGTCCGTGAGCCCGGCAAGGTCCTCGATCTCGCTTACGCCGAAAAGATCATTAGGCCTCGCGCGGTTCAGGAACTCAACCACGGGCACCACCCCGAGCGGATTCGGGATGGTATTGGTCTTCGTCCAGCCCCCTGCTGCGACGACCCCGGCCGGGCCCTGCCACATGGTGATGCGATCCGGCTCGAACATCGTCGCGTAGGCGGTCGCGGGCAGGACCCCGTTGACGGTGTTGAGGCTCGAATACAGCTTGAGCGCCCGGAGAATCTCCCCGGTCGCCGGGTCTTTCTCGACGGCGACAGCCCGGGCCGGCTCGGCCGTGAGCGTGAGATTGCCTCGACTGTCCACCCACGCAATGGCATAGGACCGGCCGTCCACGAGTGCCCCCAGGTGCACCTCGTCGGACACGAGGTCGCCACCTGCACGGCGCCACTCGGCGGCGAAGGCCGGGTCCAGCTGCCCGGAGCGCAAGAAGCCGGACAAAGCCAAGCGGTTGGCCAGGGTCGTTGTGGCCAATCTTGGAACGTTCATCACGAGGCTCGGGAGCCTGCCCCCGAGCGCTTCGGCAGACGCCGGACTCATGAACGAGGCCGGCTGCTTGCCCTCGTAGTAGCGACCGAGCCGGGCCAAACGGCCGCTGTCCAGGTCGATTCGGAAGAGCAGCGAGGAAAGATTGTCGAGGTCGGTCATGTTATTGCCCTTCGGATAGGAGAATGGGCCGTGTATTGTTTGCGAAGGTATGTGCTAAAACTTTCTGGCCGGATCCCTAGCCTATTGAATAGGCCATAGGGGAACACCCCCCTGGGTGCCAATGCATTCGGATAAGCAATGGCATAGGCATTCGTGCGCTATTCATTCCGACCACCACCGACGGAGCCGCGCCCACGCGCCGGGCCTCGGTCCGACGGCCGAGGCTCCTGCTGGCCGTCTAACGGACGTGGGTGCCGGACTGACAGGATCACCCACGGTCGTCGTGCTCGGGGCCGTAGGCGGGCACTGAGGGCCGGCATCGGGGTGCGTAGGTCCCGAGGTGGCGGACACCTGGTCAGCGAGGCCGATCGTCCTTGCTCGGGCCGCTGTCTCCTGCGCTTCGCCTGTCGCGGCCCACTCGGCGAGTGCCGCGCGGTCCCGGCACCGCTTCTCGTAGGCGAGGAACTCGTCCAGCACCGCCTCGTCCCGGGCGGCCATGCGTGCCCGGGCCTGACCGGCCGGGGTCTGCTCCTCGACCCACGAGGCGTAGCCCATGCCCGGGCCGCCGGCGTACTCCGCGGCGCTCACGACCCGGCCTCGGTGGCGGCTGCCCGGGCGAGGGCGGCTGTCTGGGCCCTGAGGACGGCTGCCTCGAAGGCGGCTGCCTCGGCGTCTGCGGCCAGACCGGCGAGGCGCTGGGCCTCGGCCCGGAGCAGGGCCACACCGTGCGGCGTGTGCAGCCCGGGCACGGCCACGGCGAAGGTGCCGGCCAGCGCGGTCAGGAGCGGGCCGATGGCGGCGGGTCCGCCGGCAGCGAGGTCGGCGACCAGGACGTCGGCGGCTGCCCAGTCCTCAGAGATCAGCGCCGCGAGTACGGCGTGGGCCTGGCCGTAGACGCGGAGGTGTTCGGCCTCGCTCGGCTCGTTGGTCTGGTCTGGGTTCATGATCTTGCCTCTCGGTTGGGTGGTGCAGTCGGTGCAGGTCGGCCCTGCCCCTCGCTCCGACTGCACCAACTGCGCTGAGTAGTCGGAGTAGTCGGAGTAGTTAGGTCTATGTGTGTCTCCCCTGGTCAGCCCCAGTTGGCGCAGTCGGCGCAGTTGGAGCAGTTGGAGCAGTGAGGGGGTGCTCCAACTGCGCTGACCGAAGGGACCAGCGCGTCCGACTCGGGACGCTTGAGGTCCGGGCGCTGGTGACCCGGGCGGGCTTGCGGGCTCGCTTCACCGCGTCGAACGAGAAGTCGGTCCGGTCCCGCTCTTGCGCCGCACGGATGTCCGCGGTGTCCGCCGACCCGCCCTGCGCGGTCAGGAACTCGACCAGCCAGGCGCCGGCCTCTGCGACCAGGGTCCGGGTCTCCGGGTCCTCGCCCGCGGCCGTGAAGGTGTCGGCGACGCTGGCCGCCCGTTCCCCCGTCCAAACCAGCCGGCCCGCTTCGACCGGCCCCTCGTCGGTGTCGGCGACGCGCACGGTCTCGATGCAAAAAGCGAGCTGGGGAACATCGAGTTTCGACGTCAGGTTGGCTTTGGCGACGCCGAGCAGGCCCGTCCGTTCGTCGTCGGGATCGGTCTGCACCGCGAGCACCGAGCGCGCCACCGCAGAGAACGCCCGCGACCCCATGACGGCCGTGAGGATGTCGTCGGGCTTGCTCTTGTTCAGGTGGATGAGACCGACGACAGCGCACCGGGTGCGGTCCGCGACCCTGACGAGCGGTTCTAGCGCCTGGCGGGTCTGCTGGTCGTTGTGGGTGTCGATCTTGGCGTCCACCCGGGACATCAGCGGGTCGAGCAGGACCAGCGCGGCGCCGGTCTCGGTGATCGCCTGCTCTAGCTCCGCATGGTCTTTCGGCAGGGTCAGCTCGACGGCGGTGTCGGTGGTCTCGACCTCGACGCGGAAAATGCGCGACAGGTCGGCCTCGGCCGCCAACAGCCGCGGGACGATCGTGTGCTCCCACGAGTCCTCCGTGGCACAGACGACGACGGCGCACGGTGTCCCGAGACGGTCGCCGGCCAACTTGCCACGGGTGACCTGCGCAGCCACGTCGTACATCGCGGTCGACTTGCCGATGCCTTCGCGGCCGGCGCAGAGGGTCAGCGAGCCGAGCGGCATCCGGCCCGTCCAGAGCCAGTGCACCGGGCGCGGCTTGATCGCAGACGCGGGGGTCAGTTTCAGTCGTCGACCGCGGATCTCGACCGGCTCGGGCTCGGCCCGTACAGTGCCCTCGGCTGCCCGCTCCCGCTCCTGCCGCTCCCGCATCGCGGCGACCATCCCGCAGGGGTCACCCGCGGCCTCGGGGCCGTCGAGGTAGCTGAGGGCGTCCCGCAGGGCGCGTCCGGCCTCGGCCGGCTCCTCCGGCTGGTCGGTGCGCGGGTGCGCGACTAGCTCGTCGTCGAACGTCCTGCCGAGCGCGAGGGCCGCGGTGCCCGCTCCTGCGTGCCCGGCGTGGCCGTCTTTCGCGATGGCCACCAACCCGTTGAGGAGGCTGTCGTGGCGGGCGCCGGGCATCCGGGCGGTCCAGAGGGCCAGGGTGCCGGCGACAGCGGGGCAGGGCTCCCCGCCATGGGCGTCGACCCACTCGCTGGCCCCGGCGTAGTCCACCTCGCGGGCCGGGCCGCGTTCGACGGCCATCCGCCCCCCGGTAAGCCCGGTCACCCACGCCTCGGGCAGCTCGGCGAGATCGCCGGGCTTGGGGATCTCGCCCTCGTCGGCGAGGGTCCCGTCCGGGCGCCACCATCGGTACTGGCGGCCCTCGACCGTGCTCGGCCAGGCGACGGCGTACCGGTGATGGGGCTGGAGGATGTCGACGGCCGGACCGAGGCCCCCGGGCCACAGCAGGCCGGGCGAGACGCGGTAGAACCGGTGACCCGACAGCCCCGGCCCTCGGTTCGTGCTCGACCACGTCTCCGGCAGCGCCCCGAGCCGGACCTCGTGCTCGGCGACGGTGCGGTCCCCGCGCTTCCCGTCGTAGACGTCGACGTCGATCCCGATCACGCTCGGTGGCATCCGCAGCCCGATGTTGCCGGCGCCGTGCGTCGCCATCCACGCCGTGCGTTCGGCGACGGTGGGCATCCGGCCCTCGCGCCCGGTGAAGCCGGGCGGCGGCAGGGCCTTCGCCCCGGCCGGCAGCGGCAGGGTCCCAGTCCAGCCGGCCCGGAAGTAAAAGTCGGCCGCCCGGGCGTACGGCCCGGCGACCACAGCCGGCGTCGCCGTCATCGGGTGACCGGTTCACTGCGTTCGGCCGCGGTGAGTTCGGCCTCGGCGGCGGCTGCCTCGCCGGACAGCTCCCGGGACCTACGCCGGGCGCGGGCCGACCTCAGCGCCAGGCCGGTGAAATAGGCCTTGCGGGCGTGCTCGGCGCGCCGGGCGCGTTCGGCCGGGGGCAGGGTGCCGGCCGGGTCGACCTGCCGCTCGAACCGGTCCAGCGCGGCTCGGCGGGCCGGCTCGGTGGCGGCGCTCGGGTCCTCGCAGCCAGCCCAGCGGGAATGGGCGGCGACGCGGGCGGACAGGGCGCGCTCGGACGCGGTGGCGGCCATGGGCAGCTCTCCTCGATCGGAGAGCCGCGCTGACGGCCCGCGCTGAGCGCAGTACGGACGTGGTATTGCCCAGTGCGTCCGATGGGCGACGTCCCCGCGGGGGCGCTGTGCGCGACGCTACCGCATCCACGCGGTGTGCGTCACTACTAGGGCAACCGCACCCGGGGACGCACGCCGGCCCTGGCGGCCTCCACCGCAAGCCGGTTGAGCGCCTCCGTCCAGATCGTGGACCGCGCACCGCAAACGGGGCAGGTCACGGCCAGCCGGGCGCTGCCCCGGTACGCCGACAGGACGGCGGCGCGTTCGCCCGGGTCGTGCGGGGGCGGTCCCCCGGGGTACTCGACCAGCCCGTGCAGCCCCGGGCTCAGGGTGACGCGCGGCTCGCCCTCGTCGCGAACGGTCACACCGCCGGGCAGGGCGTGCCCGCGCTGGCAGTGCAGGCGCACCGGGACGGGGGCGCTCACAGCTCCCCCAGTCCCAGCCCGCGCGCCTCGTCGGCGGCCCGGTCGGCGGCCGTTGCCCGGGAGTACCGGTCGATCATGTCCCGGGAGGTCCAGCCGGCAACGGCCATCAGTCCCCCCTCACTGCCACCGGCGGCCAGCCACCGCCCCGCGAAGGTGTGGCGCAGCACGTGCGGGTGGAAGCCGTCGATACCGGCCCGGGCGGCCCGGACGCTCAGGGTCCTGTGCAGCCCCGTCGTAGGTGAAGGTCTTGCCCCGGTCCCCCAGCCACAGCGCCGGGCTGTCAGCGAGCCGGTGCGCCTTGCGGGCTCGGGTGTAGCGGTCGATCGCCCGGACGGTCTGCGGGCCGATCGGGACGTAGCGGCCTTTGCCGCCCTTGCCCCGCACGACGAGGACCAGTCCGCGCCGTAGGTCGACGTCGGCCACCTTCAGGGCCACGGCCTCACCGGCGCGCATCCCGGTCTCGGTCATCAGCCGCACGAGGGCCTCGTCCCGGCGGTCCCACATCGCCGGGCCGGCGCAGGCGGCCAGCATCCGGCGCACCTCGTCCCCGGTCAGCTCCGGGATGACCTTCTGGTCCAGTTTCGGGGGGCGGCTGGACAGCAGCGGGTCGGTGGGCAGCTCGCCCTCGTCCACCAGCCAGGCGGCGAACCGCCTCAGCGCAAGGTGCCGGGACCGGGCGGTCGCCGGCTCGGCACCCGCGTCGAGCAGGGCGGCCATGAAGGCGGAGACGGTGGCACGGTCCAGCCGGGGCGGGGCGCCGGTGCTCGCGGACCAGGCCAGGAACCGGCGCACCCCGTCCCCGTAGACCTTCACCGTGGCGGGGGACTTGTGCTCGGCACGCAGGGCCAGCAACCAGGACCCGAGCAGGTCCGCGAGGGCGGGGTCGGGCGCAACAGCGGGGCGACGGGCCATGTCCACTATCTTGACTGAGAGCGCTGTGCGTGCCTGCCGGGCTGTGCACAACCGACGTTGTCGCAGGTCAGGGGCACGTTACCGGGATGACCTCAGTCCAGGTAGTCGCGCAGCACCTGGCTGCGGGAGGGGTGGCGCAGCTTGGACATCGTCTTGGACTCGATCTGGCGGATCCGTTCGCGAGTGACCCCGTAGACCTTGCCGATCTCGTCCAGCGTCTTCGGCTGGCCGTCGGTCAGGCCGAACCGCATGGAGACGACGCCGGCCTCGCGTTCGGACAGCGTGTCAAGCACCGAGTGCAGCTGCTCCTGCAACAGGGTGAAGCTGACCGCGTCGGCCGGCACGATCGCCTCGGAGTCCTCGATGAGGTCACCGAACTCGGAGTCGCCGTCCTCGCCGAGCGGGGTGTGCAGCGAGATCGGCTCGCGCCCGTACTTCTGGACCTCGACGACCTTTTCCGGCGTCATGTCCAACTCGACGGCAAGCTCCTCCGGCGTGGGCTCGCGACCGAGGTCCTGCAGCATCTGCCGCTGTACCCGGGCCAGTTTGTTGATGACCTCGACCATGTGCACCGGGATGCGGATCGTCCGTGCCTGGTCGGCCATCGCCCGGGTGATGGCCTGCCGGATCCACCAGGTGGCGTAGGTGGAGAACTTGTAGCCCTTCGTGTAGTCGAACTTCTCCACCGCCCGGATCAGCCCGAGGTTGCCCTCCTGGATCAGGTCCAGGAACAACATTCCCCGGCCGGTGTAACGCTTGGCCAGCGACACCACCAGGCGCAGGTTGGCCTCCAGGAGGTGGTTCTTCGCCTTGCGACCGTCCATCGCGATCCACTGGAACTCGACGGACAGCTCGATCGGGGTCGTCGCCTCCGCGGCCCGCTTCTCGTCGGCGAACAGGCCGGCCTCGATGCGCTTGGCGAGCTCGACCTCCTGTTCGGCGTTGAGCAGCGGTACCTTGCCGATCTGCTTGAGGTAGTCCTTCACCGGGTCCGCGGTTGCACCGGCCGACGCGATCTGCTGGACGGGCTCGTCCTCGTCGTCGTCGGAGATGACGAACGACTCGTTCTCGGTCACCTTCCCGGTCACGGCGCCGGCCGTCGCGGGAACGGCGGCGACAGCGGCTGCTGCCTCGCCGTCCACCTCGGCGTCGACCTCGATGACCGCGGCGTCGGCCTCGACCTCGGCCAGCTCGGGGTCCGCGGCGATGTCGGCGGGCGCGTCGATGTCCTCATCGCCTAGCTCCGGCGCTTCCTCGACCGCCTCGTCGGGGGCCGCCTCGGCGTCGTCTCCGCTCGCCCCGGTCTTACCGACCGGCGCCTCCTTCTTGGGCGCCGCCGTCGTCTTTGCCGATGTCGCAGCAGCCGACTTCCCCGCGGTCGACTTCCCCGCACTGGGCTTCGGAGCACTGGACTTCGCAGCAGCCGACTTCACCGTCGTGGACTTGGCCGTGGGCGCCTTGGCAGAATCCGTCTTCGGGGCGACGGTGCTCGCGGTGCCGTTCTCGGCCGTGCCGTTGTGGGCAGATCCGTTCTCGACCGGGGCGACCTTGGCCGCCGCCGACCGGGTGCGCCGCTTCGCGACGGGCTTGGCCGTGGGC
>JAABUT010004241.1_pt1 | contig 11577 bp, 8 predicted proteins | sample 5559281 | NCBI WGS metagenome assembly JAABUT01 (sample SAMN10711880, study PRJNA513359) | rock metagenome | isolation source: Antarctica rocks | place: Antarctica: Victoria Land, Ricker Hills nord | collected 2016-01-04
CCAGCGTGGTGCCCCAACCAGCAAATGGGTCCAGGACTATCTCGCCCGGTGATGAGTAGTGGTCGATGACGGCACGGGCGAGCGCTTGCGGGAAGTGCACATCTTCGTCGCTGGCGTCCAGCCGTTCGTTGATGACGTCGGCGGCCGCCAGGTGCAGGATCCGTTCCACCCGCTCAGCATCTCGCACCGCCACCCGGTGATGCTGGTAGCGAGCTAGGGCTTGATGCATCGCGCGACGAGGAAGACCGGATGGCGTGCTGCGTCGCGCCTGTCGGTCGACCACTCGGACGGTGGGTCGGGTTCGATCATGGCGTCGAGCCAGAGGTTGTGGCGGCGCAGGGTGTTGATGTAGCTGGACAGCATCCGGTGGTTCGCGCCGACCTGACGTCGCAGTGATGATGCGGTGCCGTCGGCTGTCCACCATTGCTCGTCGTAGTAGCTGCCGCTCGTCGGCCAGGAGCCCGAGACGTTGGCCCCGCCGGGAAAGCATGGGTGCAGGATCGAGAAGACGAAGCGGCCATCCGCGCGCATCGTGTTGCTGATCGCGTCGAGGGCGGGGTCGAGGTTGTCGATGTCGGACAGTCCGAAGCTGCAGACGACGGCGTCGAAGTTCCCCGTGCCGAGCGGTGATGCGGTCGAGATGTCACCGTGGTGGTAGCGGATGCCGAGCCGCTGCTCGTGTTCGGCGGCGACAGCCTTCTCGATCAGCGCTTCGGACAGATCGAGACCCTCGACTGTGGCGCCGCGGCGGGCGAGCTCGCGAGTGATCCGGCCATGGCCGCAGGCCACGTCGAGCAAATGTTGCCCGCTCACCGGCCCGAGCAGGTCGAACAGTGCGGTCGATACCGAGTCGGCGTAGGAGTCTGTCCAGCCGGCCTCGTAGAAGTCTGCGACGGCGTCATATCTGGCGTGGGCCATGGTGTGGACGGTACGACCTCGAGCGACCGGCCGTCGGCCCGCAGGCGTGGGCCGCTACCGGTTCGGCAGGGAACGGATCTTGGCGTGATCGGACGCTTGCAGCGCTGTTCTGAAAGCGGTGATCTCCTGGTGCTGGGCGGCGAGCCGGGATAGGGCCGTGCCGCGGAATTGCTCAGTTCGCTGAGCGCCGGGGCCGCGTCGGGTTGACCTTGGCCGAAAGCGCGGAGCGAACTCGAGCGACCGCCGAGCCGGGACGCGGAGCTACCTGTCGTGCTTCTCCAGCGAGCGGGTCAGGACGACCTCCTCGTCGGTGTATCCAAGCGCTGCGTGGAACGCTCGCGCGTCCTGGTTGGCCGCGCCGGTTTCCAAGGTGATTCGCAAGTGCCCTGCGTCTCGTGCCCAGCTCTGGATGGCTGTCACGAGTGCGCGACCGATGCCGCGCGTCGTGCGATCTGCGGCCACGACCAGTTCGCCGATGTAAGCATCGACCTCGCCCGTCCAGTGCCGGCGAGTGCCAGCGGCCGCGAACCCGACGACGTGACCGGCTTCCTCGGCAACGAACACCGGTCGCTGATCATTGCTGTGATCGGCGAGTGATTCCCTGACCCAGGACTGCACCGCATTAGCAACTGCGGACGTGTTCCGCCACGGTGCGACGCCAATGGCCAGTCGCGGCGCCAGGGCCATCACCGCGTCACTGTCGACCGGGCGGTAGAGACGGATATGCACGCTTCCTCCATCGCCTTGGCACTCCACGGTGACACGTGGGAGGCAGATGAATAAAGGGGTCCGCGCTGCTGCACGAGTCTGTCGCCGAGTTGCGCGTAGGTGTCAGATCGAGCCTGCTCTGGCTGGCCCAGATCGTGGCGGCGATGCCGTCCATCTCCCGGGACCATTCGCGGACGAGGACCGGGCGGATGTGGCGGTGGTGTAGCAGGATGCTGCCGCCCCGGAGGCCTTCGCCCCCGGCGTTGCCTTTTGAGTTCGCCACCTCACGTCAGCCCAGGCGCTGTCACGGCGGCGCCCATCTGGAGTACACCTCAGATTGCAGGCTCGCAGCCACCACCGTCGAACGAGACGTGTGCTCACTGGTGCTTTCGCCCCGAATTCGCGCTATCTTTCACTTGGAGTTGAGGTCTGATGCATCACGCTGGTTCGCCCTCGTGGGAAGTCCGGATTGACCGTTGGTCGCAACGATACGACGTTCCTTTGTGGATTCGAGCCGTTGAGCGGATCGACGTTCCCGCTGACGGGATCGTTCCCGGTCCGCTCGAGGACGATGTTCTACCACCACGAGGCTCCGCCGTCGAAGTGGACGCCGCGCACGAACTAGTCGAAGGCTGGGTGGCCTGGTGGAGTGCAGTAGTCGGGCAGGCTAGGGTCGTCGACTTCACGGCCCCGCCCACGGCTGACCCGTACGATCCACCCGGCTTCTCCGGTTTGGCGCGTTGGTCGGCGCTGCAGCAACTGGTTCAATCCCGGTGGCCAGAGATCCGGGAATGGAACCTTGCGCGCAAGAGCGGCGGCATTCGCGACGGGCTTCACATCGACGGTCAGATCAACAGCACGATTCGAGAGCTTGAACAGGGATTAGGCCGCTCATCGCGGCCGTTTGTCCTCGACCTCGTGCTGCTGCCGGTGCGAGATGATCGCATCCGACGCGTTGGCTCTGCGCGTTACCTGGTGCCTGAGTGTCTTTGGGATGGCGCCCGATCGTCAGCGGCTGTGAGGGAGCTGTTGTCGCCTCTGGTCTGATTTTCGACCAGCGCCAAGGAGTCGTCACCGCCCACCAAATCCACCTCTCCAACATCCAGGGCGGCTTCACGCTGCTCATCTACGCCAGGCGTCGTCCTGCTCGCAACACTGATCGTGTTCAAACGCCGAGACATCACCTGACCACGCTCCTTGGCGGCGGCCCGACTGCGCTTAGGCGCCGTTATCGCCGTCCTGTTCGTCGTCGGGTGTCGTTGTGCTGAACGGACCGGAGGGCGACCCCACCGACTGGCTGTCGACCGATTGGCAGACCGTTGAGCGGGACGTACGGCGTCTGCGGCAGAGGATCTTCACGGCAACGCAGGCAGGGGACCTCAAGAGGGTCCGGAACCTGCAGAAGTTGATGCTCCGCTCCCGCGCTAACACGCTCGTGAGCGTGCGGCGGGTCACCGAGCACAACGCTGGCCGCAAGACCGCGGGCATCGACGGGGAGGTGGTGCTGCTCCCGAGGGCCAAGGCTGAACTCGCCGTTTGGGTGCAGCACCAGTCCGAACCGTGGGTGGCCCGTCCGGTCAAGCGGGTGTATATCCCGAAAGCAGGAGAGAAGCTGCGTCCGCTCGGGATACCGGTCGTGGTCGACAGGGTGCTTCAGGCCCGGGTCGTCAACGCACTGGAACCTGAGTGGGAAGCACGGTTCGAGCCGAAGTCCTATGGCTTCCGGCCGGGCCGTGGCTGCCATGACGCGATCGAGGCCGTCTTCAACGTCGCCAAGGGTGCAAATCCCAAGCGGCGGTGGGTTCTGGACGCGGACTTGGCAGCGGCATTCGACCGCATTGACCATCAACACCTCCTCAGCCGGCTCGGCACGTTCCCAGCCAGGGGACTCATCGCCGGGTGGCTGAAGGCGGGTGTGGTCGAGAAGGGTCGGTTCGCCCCGACCGAGGAGGGAACTCCCCAGGGCGGGGTGGTCAGTCCGCTGCTGCTCAATGTTGCTCTGCACGGGATGGAACATGCCGCCGGGGTCCGCTACCAGACGTCCGGCCTTCGGGCCGGGGTGATGGCGCCGGGTTCCCCGACCGTGGTCAGATACGCCGACGATCTCCTCGCCTTGTGTCACTCCAGGGATGACGCGGAGCGGGTCAAGGCTCGGCTCCCAGCAGCACGTGAGGAGTGACACCGCAGGACTACACCACGGGTATACCCCGAGTGTCTAGGCTAGAGTGGCGAGGGACTGCGGGCGCCCGGACGGTGCGGTCGACTCCGGGCCCCCAAGGTTTTGCCTACGGCCGTTCACGCTCACGGGTCATCTGCGGCCCCGAGCCCGTTCAGTCGGTGGCCTCAGCGGGGGGCTCGTCCTGGCTGACCCGCTGCGCCGGCGTGCCGGGCCCCGCCTCGTCACTTCTGGATGTCTCGACAGCCGGGCTGCCCAGCAGCACGCGTGTCATCGCGTTGCGCGTGTCCTGCAGCTCGGTCAGGGCTGCGTCGAGCTGATCGGCGGTGACGCTCAGCCCGACGCTCACATCGCTGGTCGTCGCCGCGCTGAGCACCGCCGCCCGGCGGAGCAGCTCCTTGAGGAACGAGGCGGTGACACCGCCGGTTCGCTCGAGCAGATCGTCCAGGCGGGACTCGTCGACGGTGAGATCGCCGCGGTAGAGCTCGAACAGCTGCCGACGGGCCGCGGCGTCCGGCAGGGTGAGCTCGACGGCCTGGTCGACGCGACCCGGCCGGGCCGCAGGGGCGGGCTCGAGCAGGTCCGCCCGGTTGGTCGTCAGGACGAACACGACGTCGGCGTCCTCCGCCAGCCCGTCCATCTCGTTGAGGAGTTGGAACAGCAGCGGGTGCTGGCCGGGGTGCATCCCACGGTCCTCGGCGATGAGGTCGACGTCCTCGATGACGACCATCGACGGCTGCAGGGCCCGCGCGACCGAGCAGGCCTCCGCCACCAGGTGAAGCGCGTTGCCGGTCAGCTGGATCACGGTGGTGTCGGTAAGGCTGCTGGTCAGGTGCCGCACGGTATGGGTGTTGCCGACCCCCGGCGGCCCGTACAGGAGCAGCCCGCGCTTGAGGTGCTGCCCGGCGGCCAAGAGCTGCTGCTTGTGGCGGGCGACCTCGACGACCTGCCGGCGCACCGCCGCGAGCGTAGCGGCAGGCAGCACCAGCCCGGCGCTGGTGAGTTCTGCGCGCCGGTGGAACTGCAGCAGCGTCTGGCCGTGCCCGAACACCTGGTTGCCGAACGACAGCACCTGCCCCCGGAACACGTTGTGCGTGACGGCCAGCTCGCGCAGCCGCTTCGTCACCGTGCCGGCGTGGTCCGGGTCACTGCTGACCACCTGGACCGTCACCAAAAGCTGGCCCGAACTTGGGTCTGCTTCACGGACCAGCAGCGCGACGCGGTGCGGGCCGTCGGTCACCAGGTAGACGGCGCATTGCACGCACGCCAACACCCGCCCGTCCGGGCCGGTCGCCACATTGACGCGGGCGACATTGCCCGGCCGCGGGCCGTACGGGTCCTGCCCTCCGTCGGCGGCGAGCAGCTCGGCCAACCCGAACTGGCGGTGCTGGAAACCGATCACCCCGACGAGGTCGTGCTCCACACCGGGTGCTGCCAGCCACACGTCCAAAGCCGTCTGCACGTTGACGTGCTCATAGGACGGCCAGCTGTCCTCCACCACCGGCAGCCCGGCAGCGTCCGGCCCGAGGTGACCGCGGAGCAACCCCGGCAGTGTGACGACCAGATCCGCGCGGGCGACCCCCACCAGCCCGCGGCTCGCTCGCCGAACCAGCCGCACTGCGTCCGCCAACTCCAGCCGGCTACCCGCACCGCCGTCGACATCACGTGGACCAGAGCCAAGCTCAGGCCCAGTCAGATGCCCGACCACCCACCCACCGGAAGCCGACATGACCTGTCCTCTCCCAGCGCAGCCGAGGTAACTCTGACGGACACGCTGACCCTACGGGTGGGCGCCAGAGCCGACGCCGCTGCGGAGCGACTGTCGTCGCCCCGTCGTCTCCTGCCACGAGCGGCCGTCGTCCGCGACCTACCTGAGGAGTTGGGATACGACGGGTCTGCTATCAAAGGCGTAACGTCACCGGTGGCCACGCATCGAGACAGCGCGCGACGGCTCCAAGGACATGCGGATAAGCAGGCGGCAATGCCGATCCCCGGAAGCGGGGAGTTGGTCGTCGTGCCGAGCTGGATGTCCTCGGACCCGACCAACCTCGACACTCCGCCCAGGGCGTGCACTCGCTGCCGCTCGTACGTTGCCGGCCGCCTGGAGGTCGGCCGGCGAGTTGGTCTGCGCCCAGCGGGCGGCCGGCCTGTCCCTGAAGGGGGCGCAGGCCCTGATCGGCCAGTCGCCGCTGCTGCGACGGGTCCGGCCGGGCGTCCATGCGCTGCGCGGCAGCCGACACCGCTGACCACCGCCCCACCCGACCGAAACCCGCCGTGGTGGGCAGGTCAGCGGCGCCGGGAGGGTTGGCTGTGGGGTTGTTGCGCCGGGTGGGCGGCGCGTGCGGGTTGGGCGAGCTCGGCGGGGGTGCGGCCGGCGAGTGCGGCTCGGAGTTCGGCGGCGGCTTGGTCGGCGTCGCGGGCGGCGTTGCGGGCGGCGGCGTTGCGTTGGGCGGTGCTGGTGGGGCTGCCGCCGATCCGGGCGAGCGGTTCGGCGGCGGCATTCAGGTGGGTCGCGCCGCGTTCGGCGGCGGCGACGATCGGATGTGCCAGGCCGGTTCTGGTGGGCTGCCACAGGTAGGGCTGCTGGCGGCCGCGGTTGGTGCCCGGGTGGGGGGTGAGGAGCCGGCCGGCTGCGGCCGCGGCGTGCAGGGAGTTGCGGAGCTGGGTGGCGGGGCCGGCGGTTTCGGCGGCCCACCGGCTCAGCGGCTCGAGGATGCGCTGCAGGTCGGCCTGGGCGGCGCTTGCGTGGGGTCCGGGCTGGAGGTGGTCGGCCAGGGCGCTCAGGGCGGTGAGGCGTTCGCGGATCTGCCGGGTGAGGAACAGGACGGCCGGTGCGGGGGTGGTCAGCGTGGCGATTTCGCCGTGGGCGACGGTCAGCAGGTGGGGTAGGGCGGCGTCGAGGTGCGCGGCGGCGGCCGCGGCGGCCGGGTGGGCGGGTGTGTCGGTGGTGGCGGTGAGCAGCCGGCGGGTCAGCTCGACGCCTTCGGCCAGGGTGCGGGCGACGGCGGTGGCCTCGTCGGCGGTGAGGTCGGGCCCGCGGCTGGCGATGAGCCGGGCGAGGGTGGCGGTGGCTTGGGGCAGGTCGGCGGTGGTGCGGACGGGGGCGATCCGCGGCCGGCCTGGGATTTCGGCGTCGGGGGTGCCGGCGGCCAGGCCGATGGGGTTGGCGAGCAGCTCGTCGGCGGTGCGGCGGAGCGGGCCGTGGGTGCTGGGGTCGAGCAGGGTCTGGCGGGTCCGGTCGTGCTCGGAGCCGTCGGGGAGGGCGGCGGCGAGGTCGGCGTCGAGGTAGGGCAGGGCGGCGCTGATCCGGGCGATGTCACCGATGACCGACCAGGCTTGGTCTCCGGGGATCGGGCCGGCGAGCAGGTCGTGGTAGGCCTGCAGGGCGCCTGCGCTGCGGGCGGCGGTCTGCCAGCTGGTGGTGAGCGGCCCGCCGGGCACGGCGAGGGCGTCGGTGAGGGACATGTCGTGGCCGGTGGGCGGCAGGGCGGCCAGCGCGGTGTGCAGGGCGTGGGCGGGGCTGACTTCGGCCTGCGCCGGGTCCCGTCGGGTGTGGGCGGGTAGCTGCAGGACGGCCCGGGCCAGGTCGCGGAGTTCGCCGGTGACGGTGTCGCGGGCGGCGAGGGTGGCCTGGTGTGCCGGGCCGGTCAGGCTGCCCGCCGGCGGCGGGCCGGCGGCGGTGAGCGCGGTGACCGCGTGGGCGAGGCGGGTGATGTCGCTGTCGTATCTCACTGCTGTCCCACTTGTTCGGCCTGCGCGAGCTGGTCGAGGGCGGTACGGAGCTCGCGGGCGGCTTGCCCGCAGGCCATCGCCGCCTCGACGGTGGTCGCCTGCTGGGAGGCGGTGATCAGCCGGTCGCGGACGGCGGTCAGGACGGCGGCGGGATCGCGGGTGGCGGCTTCGTCGACGCCGAGGATCGTGGGCGGGTGGTGCGGGTCGGTGAGCTCGCTGACGGCGGCGGAGATGGCGGTGCTGGCCCGGACGGGCAGGGTGTGCAGGTGTCGGCGGGCGGTGGCGTTGAGCAGCTCCCGGTCGCGGTCGGTGGTGGTCATCGGCTTCCTCCGCTCTGCAGGTGAACTCGGATGTGTGGGGTAGTGGCGTACTGGTCCGATGCTGGCGGCTGCGGTCGGGGTGACGACCCGGTCCGGCAGGTTCTGTGGATGTCGGCTCCGTGGTGCGCCGCCGGCGACCGCAGGCCTCACCGGTAAGCGGCTGGCGCGATCGGCGACACGGGTGTGGGCTTGGGCAGCCCTGCGGCGGTCGTGCCGAATGTGGGGTGGGCTGCGGGCGGTCATGGGCGGCGGCTCGCGTGCAGGGCGGTGACGGGTCGGGTGTCGGCGCAGAAGGCGTTGTGCCGTTCGGCTTTCGCCTCGCTGCTGGTGTAGGCGGCGTGGCGGGCTTGGGCGGGCCAGTCGACGTGTTTGCCGGTGCGGCAGCCGCTTTCCCCGAGCCGGTTGGCCATCCGGTCGATGAACAGGGGAAGCGTGTACCGGTTCCATTCCTCCATCAGCGCTGGGCTGGTGGCTTCTTCGGCGGCGTGGCGCAGGAACGCCAGGACGGCGAGCTCGCGGGCGAGGTGGGGGTGGTGCGGCCAGCAGGGTGGGCCGCCAGGCGTAGTCGTGGTTGAGCCAGCCGGCGACCTGGTCGCACCAGTCCCAGACGGACTCGCGCAGGTCGGCCGGGCAGGTGGTGGGTTCCCACGGGCGGGGCAGGTCGGCGAGGTCGCCGGCGGCGGCGATCTCGTCGGGGTCGCCGCGGCGCAGGATAGCCAGCAGCTCCAGCGCCCGGCCGATCCCGGCCGGCGGGGTCGGGAACTCGGCGAGGATGCCGCTCATCGGGCCGGCCGCTCTGAGGGTTGTTGCCGCGGTGCGGGCGCCGGTTCGGTATGCGGGTTGGGGGTGAGCTGGTGGGCGCGGGCGTAGGCCAGCGCCGCCGTGGTCCGTTCGGCCGTCGACAGGCTCGCCTTACGGCCAGTATTGAGGCGGGTCCGGGCGGTGTCGAGCTCGGCTGTGAGCTGCCGGCCGGCGGCGCCGTCGAGGCAGCGGGACAGCCGGGCGATGACCGGTGGGCTGTTGCCGGCGACGAGCAGGGCGTGCCGCTCGGGGATGCGGCGGATGTCGCCGGGCCGCAGGACGGGCACGTCTTCGCCGGACTGGGAGGTGCCGATGCCGCCGGGCCCGTCGTTGATGGTCTGCCGGCTGATCCGGACGTCGTCGATGAGCTGAGAGATCTCGGTGTAGAAGTGGACGTCTTTGCCGCCGCCGAAGATGACCAGGTTGTTGGTCAGCCCGAACACCGACCGGGCTTCGTCTTCGCCGTAGGCGACGACCATCTGCTTCCAGGTTTGGGCGGCGTAGATGAACGACAGGCCAAGGGCGCGTTCGTTGGCCATCCGCACCCGCAGGGTCGGCAGCGGGGTGGTGGAGGGTAGCTCGTCGAGGCAGGCCAAAAACGGTGGGGTCAGCCGCCCGTACGCGGAAATATTGGCCATTTGTAGGGCGGTGTCGAGGACGTGTTCGGCGACGGCGGTCATCAGCGGAGCAGCGGAGGCGTAGGGGTCTTCCCGGCCGAGCAGGTACACGGTCCCGGCGGCGCCGATCAGCTGGGGCAGGTCGGTGGCCGGGCAGCCAGCGGCGGGCAGGCAGCGGGCGCGGATGTCGGGTTGGAAGAACAGGCCCATCGCCTGCTGGACGGTGGTGACCGTGTTCCCGACCGTGTCCGGTGAGCCGTGCAGGGCGCCGGCGAGCAGCCCGTCCCAGAACCGGGCGGCGTGCGGGTGCTGGCCCAGGATTTCGGCGGGCTGTTCGGCGGCGACCGGGTTGGCCACCCATTCCAGGACGTGGTCCAGGGTTCGGCCGGTCAGCGCGGCGGCGTGCAGGAACCCTTGCAGGACTTTGGCGGTCTCGGCGGCGTAGAAGCGGGCGGCGTTGTCGGCCCGGCCGCCGGTGACCGCGCCGGTGACGGTTCCGGCGGCGAACGCTTTCGCCCGCCGTTCGGCGACCTGCGGGTCGACGCAGCCGGCGACCGGGTCCCACACCAGCGGCGGCAGGCCGGGGGCGGCGCCGAACGGGTCGAGCACGGCCACCGGCCGGGCCGGCCCGCCCGGCTGCTGCGGGCGGCTGCGGCGGCCGGCGGTCAGCAGCAGGTCCTCGACCTTGGTCAGGGTGGCCAGGGCGGCGCCGCGGTGGGCGAGCAGGGCGGGGGCGAGCAGGTCGAGGGTCTTGCCGGAGCCCTGTTCCCCGTACACGCCGGTGGTGGCGTCGTAGCGGCACCACAGGTCTACCCCCCGCGGGCTGTGGGAGCGGCCGACGTGCCAGCCGACGTCGGCCGGGTCGAACCGGCCGCCGGCTGGCCGGCCGGTCGGTCGGGTGCGGGTGGGGCCGTGCAGGTCGGGGCGGATGACCTTCCGGGCGGCCTTCAGCCGGCGGCGGCCCAGCGCCTGGCGGGTGTCGGCGCGGCTGGCCATCCCCCGCCGGGCGTCGCCGGGCCGGCGGTAGGCGGCCACCATCACCGCCGCCCAGCCGGAGACGGCGATCAGGGTCAGCTCGGCGGCGGCGACGCCGGCGTACACGGCCGCCGGCGCCGGCAGGCGCGACGCCTGGCCGGGCGGCAGACCCCGGCCGGGGTGGCCGGCGAGCAGCCCGCCCAGGACCCCGATGGTGGTGTCGGTGCCGTGCGGCCACACCCAGCCGCCACCAAACAGCGCCGACGCGGCGCCCTGCCCGGTCAGGGCGGCCAGGGCGAGCAGCAGCAGGACGCCGCCCAGGGCGGCGGCTGCGGTCTCGGCGCCGCGGCCGACCGGCTGCGGGTCCCGTCGGTGCTGCTGCGGGCCGGTCACCGGCCCGCCCGCCATCCGCCGCGGTGGGGGTGGGTCGGCTGCGCGCCGGTCATCGCCTGCTCCTGACGGTCATGTGCTGGGTCGGTGGTGGGAGGAGGGGAGGATCAGCCGATGTGGCGGACGTCGACGACCTGCCCGGCCCATTCGCTGGCCTGGGTGAGCTCGACCGGGATCCCGCTCATCGGCGCCTGGATGAGGTACAGGTGCTGGCCGGCGGCGGTGTCGACGTAGCCGGCGACCATCCCGACATGGCCGGGGGTCTGGGCGGTGCCGCCGGCGCCGGGAATCATCACCAGGTCCCCGCCGACGGCGTGGGTGAGGTCGGTCGGCTCGGGGGCGCCGGATGCGGTCTGGGCGGCGGCGGAGTGCGGCAGGGCGACCCCGGCGCGGGCCCAGGCGGCCATGGTCAGCCCGGAGCAGTCGTAGGCGTCGGGCCCGGCCGCCGCCCACACGTACGGTTTTCCCAGCTGGGCCAGGGCGTAGGCCACCGCCTGACGGCCCGCCGGGGTGCCGGTAACGACCAGGCCGGTGGGGATGGTGGTGGTGCCGGCGACGTTGTTGCCGGTCGGCCCGACCAGGTCCCCGGCCGCTCCCCCGCCGGCGCACACCGCCGGCGCCGGTGACGGCGGCGGGTCGGCGGCGGTGGCCGCGGCGGCCGGCCAGAACAGGCCGACCAGCGCCTGCGCGAGGGCGGCGTTGGGCTGATACCGGTTGGGGAACGCGGAGCGTTGCACGGCCTGCGCGTCGACGCCGACCGGCTGGTGCGCCCAGTCGGGGAGGGCGACGAGCCGGTCGAGGAATGCGTCGGTGGCGCGGACCGGGTCGAGCGCGACGGCGGCGGTGTAGATGGAGACCCGCTGCTGGAACAGGCCTTCGGAGTCGTGGTCGGTCTGCACCGGGCTGTTGCGCAGCGCGGACTCGGTGTAGGCGGTGGTGA
>JAABUT010004243.1_pt1 | contig 11572 bp, 12 predicted proteins | sample 5559281 | NCBI WGS metagenome assembly JAABUT01 (sample SAMN10711880, study PRJNA513359) | rock metagenome | isolation source: Antarctica rocks | place: Antarctica: Victoria Land, Ricker Hills nord | collected 2016-01-04
CCGAGCAACCCGGCTGGGTCTGTGGATGTGTAGTAACACGACCCATCACGCGCCCTTCCGGCAAACCCGCAGGTCACAAGGCAGATTCAGCCCCGCGTGTGCTCATGATCTTCGGAAGTCCGGCCTGATGACGTGCCGGCCCGTGTCTCGTCCGAGTCTGCTGCTGCCGTGCCCTGCGACTTCATCAGGAGGTCCCGCGACCGGAGGGGGATCACTGGCTATCGGACAAGATCGCGCTGCTGGTGTCGGCCACAAAGCGCTGCGAGAACCGCGCCACTTACCGGTACAAGTCACAGGCGTAGCCGACCTTGATCCCGGTCACGGCATCAGTATTGCCAGTTAACCCACCTCAACCGGGCATTGTGCGGGCGGGTCGCACGGGAACTATGCCGAGGCTCAAAGCGAGCCGTCGGGTGGGGGAGCGCGGCGTTCCCGTAGAGGGTTCATCAAACGGGCAGGGGCTGGGCGGCTCGGCGTCCAGCGCAGACGGCAAGGACGAGAGTGCTGCGTTTTCGTGGAGGCAGGCGTCTCCGCCGGATGGGCATTGCAGCTTGGTCGGCCACCCTCGCACGCGCAATTCCAGATGGAGCCCAGTCAAGCGAGGTGGTGTTCGGTGCCGGCTGCTACGAGCGGCGACCGTCGCGGCCGCTCTGTCTCGAGCCGCTGCGCCCGCCGGTGTGGGTGCCGCGGCTTAGCGATGCCAGGCCGGTCTCCAGCAGTTGCGCGGCTTGCCGTACGTCGCCGGCGACCGCGTCGCGCAGCTTGGCGCCGCGCCGGCCGGCGCGGATGTGACGCACCCGTGAGTCCATGTCGACCTGGACCAGGCCGACAAGCGCCCGGGCGGCGACCGTCGGCTTGGGATCGGTGGGCTCGAGCCCTGCGTGCAGGGCGAGCTGTTCGGCGGCCACGCGGGCGAGGCGGTCGAGGATCTCCAGCCAGTGCGCGTGCAGCGCCGGTGTCTGCTTGACCATCGCCTCGAACGTCGTGGCGACGTAGGCGGCGAGCTCGTCGTCGAGCAGGTCGAACCCGTCCATGTTGGCCTCGAGCGCCCCGACGACGGCATCGGTGATCGACATCCCGGCCGGCCGGTCGCGCAACGCGGTCGCCAGGTCCTCGATGAGCTCGTCGGCGTCGTCGAGCACCATCGATTCCTTGGTCGGGAAGTAGTTGTAGAGCGTCTTCATCGAGACGTTGGCGCGGTCGGCGATCTGCGTCACCTTGACCGCGTCGAAGCCGCGACTGGCGAACATCGCGGTGGCGGCGTCGGCGATGAGATGGCGGGTGAGCCGACGCTTGCGCTCGCGCAGCCCTTCGTCGGGATGCTCGGCGCGGTAGCGCGTCTCTTCGGCGTGTCGCACGCGGCGCAGACTCTCGATGATCTCCTCGCCCATCTCCTCGGCGATGACGCCGCCAAGGACGCGCTCGTCGCGTTGCTCGGGATCGATGACGCCGGAGCCGGACTCGCTCATGGGTCGAACGATACCCAAAGCTCTACCTTGACGTGTTCCTACAGTGTGTGTACTTTTACAGGCGTTATAGAAACTGCTATTCGGATTGAGAGCCCACGATGACTGAGACCTCCACCGTCCGTCCCCCCGACCTCGCTACGCCGCCGGCCGCCCGCAACCCGCTGCGCTGGTTCGTGCTCGCGGTCGTGCTCGCCGGCAACATCTTGGATCTCATGGACGCGACGATCGTCAACGTCGCCGGCCCGTCGATCCGCCACGACTTGGGCGGCGGCGCCTCCTCCCTGCTGTGGCTCAGCGCCGGCTACACGCTCGCGTTCGCCGTGTTGCTGATCACCGGCGCCCGCCTAGGGGACATGTTCGGACGACGCCGGCTGTTCCTCGTCGGCTCGGCCGGCTTCACGGTGCTGTCCGCGGCCTGCGCGGCCGCGCCGTCACCGGCAGTGCTGATCGCCTTCCGGGTGCTGCAGGGCTCCTTCGGGGCGCTGATGATCCCCCAAGGCTTCGGGATGCTCAAAGAGGTCTTCTCCCAGGACGAGATGAGCAAGGTGTACGGCGTTTTCGGACCGATGCTGGGCCTCTCAGCGCTGGCCGCGCCGATCTTGTCGGGCGCGTTGACGGAGGCGAACCTGTGGGGGATCGGGTGGCGGCTGGTGTTCCTGATCAACGTCCCGATCGGCATCGCCGCGTTCGCCGGCGCGGTCCGGGTGCTGCCGCGGACCGTCGCGCATCCCGGGATCCGCCTCGACACGGTCGGGATGGTGCTCATCGGCACTGCGCTGACCGCGATCATCTACCCGCTGATCCAGGGCCGCACGGCGGGGTGGCCCGCGTGGACGTTCACCACGCTCGCCGCCGGAGCGGTCCTACTCGCCGCGTTCGTGCTGTGGGAGCGCCGCCGACGCAGCGACCCCTTGATCGAGCCCGGACTCCTGGCCAACCGCACCTACACGAGCGGCATCCTGGTTGCCCTCGCCTTCTTCGGCGCGTTCGGCGGCCTGCTGCTCTGCGTCTCACTGTTCGCCCAGCTCGGCGAGCACTTCTCACCCATCCACGCCGGGCTGACGCTGGCGCCGATGGTCCTCGGCATGATCGTCGGCATGGGCGCCGGGTTCGCACTCGTCGAGCGCCTCGGCCGTCACCTGCTGCACCTCGGCGTCGTGTTCCTCGCCGCCGGCATGGTCGCCCTGGCGCTCACCGTGACCGGCGCCCGGACCGCCTCCAGCCTGGATTTGGCGCCCTCGCTGTTTCTGGCCGGCGTCGGCGCCGGCGCGAGCTTCGGCCAGCTGTTCGACTTCATCCTGGCCGGGGTCTCGATGGACGAGGTCGGCTCGGCCACCGGCGTGCTTGAAGCCATCCAGCAGCTCTCCAACGCGATCGGCGTAGCGGCACTGGGGACGATCTTCTTCTCAGCGTTCGGCGGGCATCTCCCGACCCACGGGCTGGAGATCACCGCGTGGGCGTGCCTGGTGCCGCTGGCCATCACCTTCCTGCTCGTGTTCAACCTGCCGATGCGCGTCCGCGAGAAGCAGGCCTGACGGGCCGTAACAGGCGCGGGGAATCACCCAACTCTTCAATCTCGGGCCGACGGCCCGGCGCCCATCCCCGACATCCCTTGCGTGAGCACGGGCGGTACTGGTGCCGCAGGCCTTGGTTCGGCGGGTGGAGAGAGGCGGCACCGCAGGTCGTCGTCGGTCAGGGCACGAGGTCCGCGGCAGCGTTCGAGCGGTAGGCGGACGCGGCTATCTGGGTGAACGAGCGGACGAGTGGGTTGGTGTTGGTGGTGTTCCAGGCGATGACGAGCTGGCTGGGCGGCATGTCCGCCAGCGGAACGTAAGCGAGCCCCGCAGGGACCGCGTGGGTCAGGGGTGTGAGCCCGATCGTGCCGTTCCACAGGACGGCCTGTAGGCACTCGCGGACGGTGCGGACGATCGGACCGTGCCGGACCCGGCCGGTGGGGGTGGCGCCGTTCCAGTAGGCGCGCCAGAGTGGGTCGGTTCCGTCGGGTAACTGGCACCACTGGCGTTCGTCGAGGTCGGCCAGGCTCAGGGCTGCCTGCCGGGCAAGCGGGTCGTCGGCGCGCAGGACCACCCCGACGGGGTCGCAGCGCAGCGCCCGGGTGCTGATCCCGGTGTCGTCGAAGGGTGTCCGGGTGAGCGCGACATCAACCAGCCCGGCCCGCAGGCCGGTGGTCGGTTCGGTGAAGTCCGCTTCCCGGATCAGGACGTCCACTCCGGGGTGACGCCGGCGAAAGGCCACGGCGAGGCGGGTGCCGGCCTCCTCGACGCTGTCGACAAGGCTCCCGACGGTGATGGTGGCGGTGCCGGCGGCGGCGGTGACCCGGGTGCGTAGCTGCTCAGCATGTTCCAGCAGCGTGCGTGCCTGGTCGTAGAGCTCGGTTCCGGAGGCGGTGAGCGTGACTCCCGTGGCTGACCGGTTCAGCAGGACCGTGCCCAGGTCAACTTCCAGGTGTTTGACGGCGCGGCTCAGCGGTGGCTGGGTCATGTGCAGCCGGTCGGCGGCCCGCCGGAAGTGGCGTTCCTCGGCGACGGCCACGAAGTAGCGCAGTGCACGTAGGTCCATATGCCTGCGACGATACTCGCGCGGTATCAGCGCTTCGACATTGGTGTTGGACGCGGTGAGCGGCCCGGGATGCACTGCGAGTGTCCGCAAGCCGCAAGCAGATCGGGGTGGCGATCGCCGCTCCGGAGGAGTACACCGCTATGGCCGAAACTACCTACCCGTACCCCGATCCCGTCGTGGAGGTCGCAGGGGTGCAGGAACTCGCTCGCGACCTCGTGGTCATCCCCGACCGGCGCGTGCCACTGGTGCCCAACATCGGTCTCGTCGGCGGCACCCACTCGGTGCTGGTCGTCGAGACCGGCATGGGCCCGGGCAACGCCGACAAGGTGCTCAAGCTCGCGGCCGACTACGCCCACGGCCGGCGGCTGTACCTGACCACGACGCACTTCCATCCTGAGCATGCGTTCGGCGCGCAGGTGTTCGCCGGGGAGGCGACGTTCCTGATCAACCGGGTGCAGGCCGACGACCTGGCCGCACGGGGCCCCGGTTACCTCGAGCAGTTCACGACGTTCGGCGGAGCCGTCGCCCGGGAGCTCGATGGTGTCGAGCTGGCCACCCCTGATGTCGTCTACGACGACTCCTACGACCTGGACCTGGGCGGCCGGACCGTGCATCTTCGGCCCACCGGGCGAGCGCACACCAAGGGCGACCAGGTGGTGACGGTCCCTGACGCCGGGGTCATGTTCACCGGCGACCTGGTCGAGACCGGGCAGTTCTCGATCTTCCCGTGGTTCCCGCCGTACGACACCGACGTGTCCGGCATCCGCTGGATCGAGGTAATCAAGCGCCTGGTCGCCGCCAGCCCCAAGGTCGTGGTCCCCGGGCACGGCGATGTCGGCGGGGCGCAACGGCTGGCCGACGTCCGTGACTACCTCGAGTTGCTGCGCGACGAGACGTGGCTGCGCCGGGACTCGGCCATGAGCGAGGCGACGATCGTCGATGAGGTCACGGCGCTGATGATCGAGCGGCACCCGGAATGGGAAGGCCGGGAATGGATCCGGCCCGGGGTCAGCTGCCTGTGCACCGAGCACGCGTCGTGACCGTCGCAGCGGCCGCCGTGCGCGGCGGACGGCGTACACGGCGCACACGGCTGGCACCGGGATGAGTGACCCGCCCGGCACCCGGGCCACGAGCAGGCGAGAGAACGGCGTCTCGGCCTACGCCAAGATCTTCGCCGTGCCCGAGCAGGAGGTGCAAGAGGCCCTCGCCGCGCGCGTCGGTCCGGTGTTCGCCGAGGAGGCCCTGCAGGCCGCCGGCGGAGCCGCCTGGTCGAGCCCCGCGCTCACCCGACGCGAACGCAGCATCACCGTCATCACCGCCATAGCAGCCCAAGGGGTAGCCGGAGATCGCCTCGCCACCCACCTGCGGCTGGGCCTGCAGAACGGCCTCGATCAGGAGGCGCTCGAGGCACTCATGGCGCTGCTGGCCATCTACCTCGGATACGCCAAGGCATCCCTCGCCATGGAAACTATCCATGGGTACATGAGCGAGGGCTCGCGGAGCGCCGCAAGCGATCCTTCATGAAGGTCGACGGTTCTGTTCCAGCCAGAGAACTGCGGGACCGCAAGACGTGGGCGCCCATCGAGTCGAACGCGCGTCGACAACCAACACAGCTGAGGAGACTGTCATGGTGAAGGTGTCCATCATTCGTCCGGGCGAGGGTGAAGCCATTACCTTGGGACCGGCGGTGCAGATGCGCATTCTCGAAGACGGCAGCACCACCGAGCACCGGGTAGGCATGGCAGAAAGCACGCTCGCCCCGCACACCGCCGGGCCGCCTCAGCACCGTCACGCCCGGCATGACGAAGGGTTCTACGTCGTGTCGGGAACGTTGCGCTTCACCATCGGCGACCAGGACCACGACGCCGGCCCCGGAACGCTGGTCATGGTGCCCACGGGCGCCCCGCACACCTTCGCCAACCCCTGCCACGAGCCCGCGGTCCTGCTCACCGTCTTCACCCCGGACCTCTACGTGCAGTACTTCCGCGACCTGCGCGACGTCGCCGCCGCCGGCCCCCCGACAAGCAGCGCCATCGGCGAGCTGATGGCCCGCTACGCCACCGAGCCGTCGACCGAGTACGCACCCTGACCCTCGGCCACGCGTCCCCGGCAGGTCCATTTCGATGCGGTGTGACTGGACGTAGCGCTGGACGTGCCGGCAGCGGGCAGCGACATGAATAGCGTGGCGCGGCTGGTCTTGTGGTGCTGGACGGACTGCTCGCGGGTCAGCGCCGGGTTGCTGACTAGCCTCGCCCTGAGACCATCTCGGGTGTCCTCGCCCTGGGGAGGTGGGTCGGCAGGTCGCGGGGCTCGCGCCGAGGCGCTCATGTCGGGATCAGCGCACCGACGATCGGCTGCAGCGCCTGGCCGGCGGGTGAGGCCCAGTTGACGGCGAGCTCGGTGAGGATCATGTTGGTGGAGGTGAGCGTGGCGCCGGCCGACTCCATGCGGCGTAGCGCAACGTCGTCGGCGAGCCGGCTCATCGAGCCGCCGGCGTCGGCCACGACCTGGACGCGGTAGCCCTGCTGCAGGGCGGTCAGGGTCGGGTAGACCGTGCAGACGTCGTTCGTGACGCCGGCGATGATCAGGTTGCGCCGGGCGGTGGCCTGGACTGCTGCGGCGAAGTTGGGGTCGTCGAGGGCGTTGACCATGCCGCTGCGCTGGATCCGGCCCTCGTACTCGGTCGGCGCGATCTCGGCCAGCTCTTCCGTGAGCGGCCCCTGCATCTGGTCCTCCAGCGAGCTGGTGAGCACCAGCGGCATGTCGAGCGCTTTCGCCGCGCGGGCGAGCGCGAGGGCGTTGGCCCTCATCTGTTCCAACGGGACCGACCGCACCCAGCTCATCGTGCCGAGCTGGTGGTCGATGAGCAGGACGGCGGAGTCCTGGGGGGTGAACAGGTCCTGGGTCACGTGGTGCTCCTCAGCTCGAAGAAGAAGTCCTGCAGGTTGCGGGGCTCGCGCTGCAGGAGGGTGTGGAGCACCATGGCGTTGCCGCCGTGAAGTCCGTGGCGGTCGTAGTCCCGGAACATCGCGGTGAGCCCGTCCGGCTGGCCGGGCGGCAGAGCGGATGGGTCCTCGGCGGTCAGGGTGCGGCCGGCGGCCGCGCTCATGAGGGCGGCGACCTGCACGCGGTCGTGGGTGCCAGCGGCGGCCAGCTCGAACGTGCCGTGGTTCAGCGTGTCCTCGGCGAAGGCTCTCGCCGCGACGTCGGCGATGTCCCGGTAGTCGACGTAGGTCATCCGCGCTCGTTTGGACCAGGGCATCACCACGGTCCCGGTCTGCAGGGCCTGCTGGTAGGCCCCGGCGAGCCCTTGCATGAACATCGCGGGCTGCAGCACAACGAACTCGAGGTCGGACCGGTAGAGCGCTTCCTCAACGGGCCGGGTGCCGGCGTGGTTCACCAGGGAGAGCGACGGGTGGTACACGCCGGAGTAGACGACTTTGCGGACCCCGGCGCGGACGGCCGCCGCCACGGCGTCCAGCGCCATCTGGGTGGCCTCGGGCGCGAACGCCGGGGTGATGAGGAACAGGCCGTCGACCCCGCGCATAGCCTCGGCCAGGCCGGCGGGGTCCGCGAGGTCTCCCTGCACGAGTTCCTGCGCGCCCTGGGCCCGGGGCAGATCGGCCTTCGCCGGGTCGTGGACGAGGGCCCGCACCGTGATGCCGCGCCGGACCAGGGCCGGGACGACGAGACCGGCGTACACCCCGGTCGCCCCGGTCGCGAGCACCCTCACCGCGCGTCCTGCGGCGGCGCGGCCGGCTCGATCCCGTACCGGGCGGACACGCTCGCGACCCGCTCCTGGTCGGGCACCGGGACGTCCTCGCCGGGCAGCGCGCGCCCGCCCGTGGCGTTGCCGAGCTCCACGACCAACTCGCCAAAGCCGGCCGGCGCGTTGAGCAGCAGGGTGCGCGCGGGCCGGTCGGACCCGGCGACGAAGCTGTGCGGCACACCTCTGGGGAGGAAGACCACCGAGCCCGGCCCGACGCGCCACGAGTCCTCGTCGCAGGTGACCTCCAGCGTGCCGTCGAGCAGGTAGAACACCTCGTCGGACTCGCGGTGCACGTGCCTGGGCGGGGCGTAGCCGGCGGGCACCCGGTGGTCGACGAGGTCCAGCCCGCCGCCCGTGTCGGCCGCCCGGACCTTGGTCAAAGTGAGGCTGCCGAGCCAGTGGTAGGCCTCGCCCTCGTCGGGCCCGAGGACGAAGCCGCGCCCAGCAGCAGCCGGCGGGGGCCGCCCCGGCGGGGTCGCGGGGAAGCTCATCGGGCTCCTCAGTATGTGGACGACTTCGTCCGCAAACTCTAGGCCGGAGCGGGACCGGCCACAAGGGGCAGTGAGAGGCCGCGCAGGAACAGCGCTGTCTGGCGCCGCGCTGCCGGCTCCCAGCCCGGCGCCAGGGGCTGCGCGATCATCGCGCCGAAGACCACGATGTCGGCGGCCGTGACATCCGCCCGGAGGCTCCCGTCCTCGCGGCCCCGCACCAGCAGGCGCTCGAGGGCGCGGTGGACGGCCGTACGGACCGCGACCGTGCCCGCGGGCAGGTCCGTGGGACCGCCGTGCAGGGGCAGGACGAGCTCGGCGCGGTGCTCGAGGGTGCGGTCGAGGAACCAGCCCACGGCGTCCAGCCCGGTCCCGTCGTGCGAGGCGGCCTCCAGGGCGACCTCCAGGACCATGCGGAACGACCGCTCGGTGAGCGCCTCGAGCAGCGCTTCCCGGGTCGCGTACCGGCGGTAGAGCGTGGCCACCCCGACCCCGGCCTCGGCGGCGATCGTCGCCATCGGCACGTTCTGGCCGTGCCGCAGCATCGTCGTCACCGCCGCAGCGAGCACCCGCTCCTGGTTGGCCAGGGCGTCCCGGCGCAGGCGCCGCGCCGACGACGCAGGCTCACCCTTCACCCGTCACCCGTCACCCGTCACCTCCGCATGAGGCTGTTGCTCGCATTGTGGTCGCTGCTCTGGTCGTTGACGACAGGGGCCGGGGAGCGGGTGGCTCGAACAGCTGGGTCCAGGCGTGCTGCCAGAGCCATCCCTTAGATAGATCCAGGCGTCGGGTGAGCGGGCGAGCCGGGCCGGGACGTCCATGACGCTGCCGGGCGGGTGGGTTGGCGTGCCCCCGGCCGGGGGGCAGTGGGTTCACCCCACCGCCGCAAGGCCCTGCTTGAGCGCTTCGCCTGCGAGGTGGTCAGGCCTGGCTGTGCGGCGGTGGCCCGGTCGGGGATCGTCCTACGGGACAAGTAGGCGCAGTCAGGACCGAGCGGCGGGCTGGCCGTACCGTTTAACCGATCGTCAAGCGGCACAGCAACCGCACGATCTTCCTTGCGGAGTCAACTGTGGGCCGCGCGGTCCAGCCACTCGGTTAGCAGGGCGCGTTCGGTGGGGCTGAGTGCGGACAGCTGCGGGACGACGGTTCGGAAGGTGACTGCGGCCGCGGTCGTGCCGGCCCCGGCCCACGGAGGCGGGTCGGTCAGGATCGAGCTCGTCACCGTCTCGTACATCGCGTCTGTCAGGTCGAGACCCCGGTCCTCCGGTGGCATCGACAGCACGGTGAGTACGGCGCCGGTGCCCGCGGCCTGCAGGAGCCGGACGGCGCGCCGTTCCGGGACGCGGAGCCGGCCCGCAGCGGCCACCCGATGCACCCGCGCGGTGAGGATGTCCAGGCCAGCGGCCGCGGCCCGCGACCCGTTGACGCGGCTGGGATCGATGAGCAGGCCGAACAGCGCCGGATTGGTCAGGCCGAAGCCAATGTGGGTGTCCCAACCGGACCTGAGGTCCGCGAGCGGGTCGCCGCTGTCCTCGGCGAACTCCTTGCCGGCGACGTAGGCGGCGAGAGCGTGCTGCGCCACCGCCTCGAGCAGCCCGTCCTTGTCCTCGAACAACCGGTAGATCGTCGGCGCCTGCACGCCGGCGGCCTGGGCGACCGCGCGGGTAGTGACCGCAGCGACGCCCTGCTCGTGCAGGAGCCTGGCTGCCACCTCGACCAGAGCCGTCCGGGTCTGGGACCTGCTCGGGACGGCCGAGCCAGTGGTCGTCATGTTCCGACGATAGCGCCGGATTGACACCACCAGCAGTAGCCGCGATAACAGTGGCACTGTTGCCAACGGTTGCAGAAGGGTCTCATGATCATCGTCACTGGCGCTACCGGCCAGCTCGGCTCCCAGATCGTCCGGCGGCTGCTCGACCGGGTCCCGGCGGACCAGGTGGGTGTCAGCGTCCGGGATACCGACCGGGCCGCCGACCTGGCTGCCCGCGGGGTCCGGGTGCGGCACGGCGACTTCACCGAACCGGCCTCGCTCGCCGAGGCCTTCGAGGGCGCGACGCAGGTGCTGGTGGTGTCCGCGGCCACCACCGGCACGTCGGCGGTCGACCAGCACGCCGCGGTGTTCCAGGCTGCCCTCGCCGCCGGCGCCAGGCGCCTGGTGTACACCAGCCACCAGGCCGCCCGCGCCGACTCGCTGTTCGCGCCGATGCCCGACCACGCCGCGACCGAGCGGTACCTGGCCGGCACCGGCGCACCCTTCACCGCCCTGCGCAACGGCTTCTACGCCAGCTTCGTGCCACGCCTGCTCGGCCAGGCGCTCCAGACCGGGCAGCTCGTCGCACCGGCCGACGGGCCGGTGTCGTGGACCACCCACGCCGACCTGGCCGAAGCCGCAGCGATCATCCTTGCGGATGAGGGCAGGTTCGACGGCACGACTCTGCCCCTGACCGCACCGGAGGCGTTCGACCTCCAGGCCGTTGCCGGCATCCTGTCCGAGCTGACCGGACGCCCCGTGCGCCGTGTCGTCACCGACGACGACGAGTTCGTCGCCGGGATGGTCGGCCACGGCGTCCCCCAGGGGCAGGCCGACATGCTCCTGGGCATGTTCCGGGCCTCTCGCCGCGGCGAGTTCGCCACCACCGACCCCACCCTGGAGAACCTGATCGGTCGGCCAGCCACATCCCTCCGCTCGGTCCTGGAGCAGGTCACCGAACCCAGTTGACCGCCGCCCTGCTCCCCCGGGACTGCTGTCCAAGCCCGAACCCTGGTGCTGTGGTCGTCAACCGGCCTCGACGACGGACGCCATGCGGCACATGATCGTCGTCCCACTTCCTTGGTAGTGAGACGGTCCGTTCCTGGCGATGCCGGGGAGTGTGACCTGCAGCGGTAACTGGCCTCGTTCTGACCGGGCGCTATTTGGCCGGGCCGGTCCTGGCGGCTGCAGCAGTCTCTGTAGCGGCGCGCTCGAGCGCGCGGTAGACGGTGGACCGGCCGACGCCGAACAGCTCTGCCAGGTCGGAGGGGTTCTTCTGGCCGGTCCTGTGCAGGTCGACCAGCAGCGCCTCCCGCGTAGGGGTGAGCTTGGGCTTGCGGCCGCGGAGCTTGCCCGCGGCGCGGGCGACAGCGAGGCCCTCCCGGGTGCGGCCTTGATCAAGTCGGCCTCGAACTCGGCGACCATCGCCAAGTCGTTGAACAGCAGCCGCCCGACCGGATCGCTCGGGTCGTGCACCGACCTGCCGAGCTGCAGCCGCACTCCGCGGCCGGTGAGT
>JAABUT010004245.1_pt1 | contig 11570 bp, 11 predicted proteins | sample 5559281 | NCBI WGS metagenome assembly JAABUT01 (sample SAMN10711880, study PRJNA513359) | rock metagenome | isolation source: Antarctica rocks | place: Antarctica: Victoria Land, Ricker Hills nord | collected 2016-01-04
CACCTGCAACCCGGCCCCGACCGCCAGGGCCAGCAGGCCCTCGCGCATGTCCCCGACGATCTCAGCCATCGCCACAGTGACGTGCTCCGGCACGGCCAGCCCGTGCGCGTCCGGTGCAACGGGCATCGACTTCTGGTAGTCCTTGTTCACGGCGGTCCCCTTCTCTCGTTGAGTGTCTTGGCGGACGCCCAACACCTACCGCGAGGCAGGAGCTGAGCGGGGGACCGCCACCTCAAGTTCTACGAGACCCGGGACATCCTCGGCCTGACGTATCCAGGCGACTACGCCGAGCTTCGGAGCTGGTTTCGGACTGACGCGGCGTGCTTGGACTACCTGGACTTGCTGCGCTGGCCTGATGGGTTCGTGTGCCCCCACTGCGAGGACACCGCGAGTTGGAGGCTCCCCGACGGTCGACACAAGTGCCACGGCTGCCGGCGGCGGGTCTCGGCAACAGCCGACACAATCTTCCACGGCACCCGAACCCCCTTGACGCTGTGGTTCGCCGCTGCCTGGGAAATGAGCACCCGCAAGAACGGCGTCTCCGCGCTCTACATCCAGCAGACCCTCGGGATCGGCAGCTACCAGACGGCCTGGGCGATGCTGCATCGCTTGCGCACCGTGATGGTGTTGCCCGGCCGTGAACTGCTCCGTGGCGAGGTCGAGGTGGACGAGACGTTCGTGGGCGGCCCGCGTGCTGGCAAGCGCGGCCGCGGGGCGACGAACAAGACGATGGTCATCGTGGCAGTCGAACGTCGCCACCCGAGAGGCTTCGGGCGCTGCCGGCTGGGCGTCATCCCCAACGCCCAGAGCGCCACCCTGAAGACGTGGCTCGAGGCCAACGTCCAGGCGGACTCGGTGCTGGTGACCGACGGCCTACTCAGCTACTCCAGCGCGGCCGCCGACTCCTTCACGCACGAGCCCTTCAACGTCAAAGGCTCAGGGCAACCAGCGCACATCCCCTTGCCTGGTGTCCACCTGTCACCTCGCTGTTCAAGCGATGGTTGCTGGGCACGACCCAGGGCGCCGTGGACTCCGACCATCTGCACAGCTACCTAAACGAGTTCGTCTTCCGCTTCAACCGGCGCAACTCCCGACACCGCGGACTGCTGTTCCAACGACTGCTCCTCCCAAGCCGTGCAAGGCGAACCACGCACCTTCAAGAGCCTCGTCGCGAACCCGGCGCCCCGGCCCGTCAAGAGCACTCACAGCGCCGTGAAGCGCGTCCGACCAGACAGCCTGGACCTGCACGTAGGAGACACTTACCCCTGGCGAGGAAGAGCCGGTTGACTGACGCTCAGAACGACTACACCGGGTGCACCAAGATGGATAGCCATTTTTGGTTAAAGACCCAGGGCCGCCCGGGTCAGCGGTCCCACGACCCCGTCCGGGTCCAGCCCGTGGACGCGTTGCGCGGTGACGACTGCCTCGCGGGTGAGCGGACCGAAGTCCCCGTCCGGCGCCGCCCCGATCCGGCGTTGCAGCAGCACTACCGCTGGCCCGGTGGAGCCCAGCTGCAACACCTGCTGAGCGCTGCCAGGGGCGCCGCCCCCGGTAGTAGCTCGGCCGATCAGGTAGTTGCTGGTCCAGATGGTCTGTAGCGACACCACGGTGCCGGTGTGGGAGGACACCCACCAGGAGTTCCGGCCGGCGTAGATCCCTTCGTGGTAGATGCTGCCGCTGCTATCGGGCAGAACATGATGTCCCCGGGCTGTTTCTGGTCGGCGCCCAGGTGCGGCACCGCGGCGTACTGCTCGTTGGTCGTCCGGGGCAGCTGCACCCCAACCTGGTGGAAGACGTATTGCACGTAGCCGGAGCAGTCAAAACCGGCCGGGCTGCTCCCGCCCCACAGATAAGGGTCACCGACGTAGCGGCTGGCGACCGACACCACCTGATCGCCCTGGGTGGAGGCGTGCGCCGGCGGCGCGGACAGCACACCTCCGACCGCAGCGGCCGCGCCGCCGGTGGTCAGCACCATCAGGCGGCCAGCTGTGCGGCCGGGTCGGGCGTGCTTCGGGGTGTGCTTGGCTCGGGCGTGGGTGGGCACGGCGGGCTCCTCTGCACGCCTGCGAGGTGAGCTGTCGGGTTCGGGCGCAGAGACTGCCCGGCCAACCGCAACACACGGTCGACTTCACCCCAAGAAGACCCGGCCAGCGGCCGGTTCTCCACAAACGATGGTTCCCCCGGACCTGCCCGGTCGTGTTCGTTGGCACTGGGCGTCCTGGGCAGGATTCGGCGTATCGGCCCCAGCAGCGGCCGGCAGCGGCAGCGCTGCGGAAAGTAGCAGTCCCGCTCGCAGGTGACCAGCACCGGTAACAGCCAGCTACCGGCGCGTCCACCACCCCACCACCACCCGGGCAGTGGACGCACCACCCAGGCCGCAGAGCAGGGCCTACATGATCTCCGGGCGGGCATAGGTCCAGGTGCCGGTGAACTTCGGCAGTCCCTCGCGTCCCTGGTAGGTACCGTTGAGTTCAGTCAAGCCGCCGCGCTCCTTCCGGCCTCCTACGCGGGTGGGCCCGGGTGCGGCTAGACCGGGGGCCCTGGCGGGCGCTGTGCGCGTGCGCCGGGTCCGGGGCCGGCCCGGACGCCGGTTGTGCTGGGGGTTGTTGACGGCGCTGCTGCTGGTCCCGACACTGGCTGGGGCGATCATCGCTGTTGGGGCGTCGCTGGTCGTGCAGACTTTGAGCGAGACCGGGTTTCGGGTGTGCCTGGCCCTGGCCCTGTACGGGGTGGCGCCGACGATCACGCTGCTGCCGTGCTCGTGCTGGCCCGTGCCCAGCGCGGACGGCCGTTTCTGGCCGGGGTAGCGCTGGGAGCCGCGTTGCTCGTCCCGGCCGGCATCGCCCTTGCGTCGCTGGTGGGCTGACCCGCCCAACGCCCTGCCGACTTGGCACCGGTCCACGACGTGTGACCGCTCGACCTGACGGCCACCGAGCAACTGGACGCACCGGTTACCAGCGGAATCTGATGAGCCAACCCAAGGCACACGGTCTGCCGCCTGTCTGTGCGTCCGACTGCCGGTGCCAGTTTACCCTCGTTGTCCTGGTCGGGACTGAGCGAGAGCGAGACGCCGATGCTGCACCACCACCTGCTGGCGGCACATACAGATGCAGGTCCGACCCGCAGATGTTCGTCGTCATCACCTTGATGACCGCATCGGTGGGCTGCTCGATCCGGGGATCGGGCACCTCCTGCACCCGAACATCACGCTTGCCGTGCCAGGTCACTGCCTTCATGCGCTGCGCTCCTCCTCCAGCTGCTCACCGGCCACCCGACTGCCACCGCGGCAGATCCCGAGGCCGCCCGGCGCCGCGCTGCATGGTCGTCCTGCCCGCAGACCCACGGCCGGGAACCACCTCATCCCCACCACCAGCCGCCTACAAGCGGACGCTGCCCAGCCAAGCGCCCCCAGTGGTAGGCGAAGGCGTACCCGGTGGCCCTTGAGGCAGGTGTGAAGTCCGACGTCGAACGGAACAGGGCTGTTGTGAACCCCCTTGGTGCCAGCGCACCGCCTGTGTCCAGCCCTGCTGCGGGGGCCCGCCCTGGACCGGCTGCTGAGCCGGTCGTTGCGCTGTAACAGCAGCTGGCCAAGGCCCTGACCGGTGACCGCGGCGCGCTGACGGCGCTGCCTGGGGCGCCGGCGCTGGACCGGCGGGATCAGTTCCTGACTCTGCTCGCGGTGTACGACCTGCACACCGCGCCGTTGGAGCAGGTCGGTGACACCGCCCGCTTCCAACACCACCCGGCCGTCGCAGCAGTGAAGAGCCGACTGGAAGCGGGGTGGTTGGAGCAGCTTGAGGCTGCCTGGCAGGGGGCCGGTGGCCTGGCTGAAGCCAGCACCGCGGAGCGGGCGGTGACGGCAATGCGCAGCGTGGCGGCCCGGGACCGGTTGCCCGCAGCGTACAAGTGGCTGGCCAAGGACGCGAGCTGGCCCGAGCTGGTCGAGTTCTTGGCCTTAGAGGGCGACCCGGACAGCGGTTTCGATGATCTGGTCAGCGCCTGCCAGGTCGGGTTGTCCGGCAGCGCCAAAGTTGAGCTGGCCCAGAACTACTGGGATGAGATGGGCAACGGCAACCCCACCGCGGTGCACACCGTGCTGCACAACGAGCTCGTCGCCGCCATCGCCATGCCACACATTCCCCGCGAGCAACTGCCCGTCGCGGCGCTAGAGCGCGCGGCGCTGGGGGGTCTACTGGCCACCAACCGGTGGCTGCAACCGGAGATGCTCGGGGCGCTGGGTCTACTCGAACTCCAAGCCGGCCCGCGTTGCTGATGTGCTGCTCGGCCTGCCGGTGGTGGTTCTGTCGCACCGCGGTCCGGTGTCGTTCACCGCCGATGAGGGCGGCGAGCGGGAGGTGCACCGCGGTGCGGGTGGGTTGGTCTCCGCGCTCACCGGCCTGGCCGCGTATTTGCCGGAGGCGGTGTGGGTCTGCGTCGCGCCGCCTGGCCCCGACGCCGCGGTCGCCCGGGAAGCCGCCGGGCAGCTCGTACGGCTGGACTTGGGGCCGCCGACCCGGGTGCTGGGCAGCGCCGAGCCGGCCGGGCCGGGCACGGTGTCGCTGCGTCTGGTGGAGGTCCCGGCCCAGGTGCACGAACCGTTCTACGGGGTGATCGCCAACCCGCTGCTGTGGTTCGTGCAGCACCGGCTGTACGGGCTGGCCCTGGAGCCGTCCCTGGGACGCGCCGAGCACGCCGCGTGGGAGCAGGGCTACGTCGCAGCCAACCATCTGGTCGCGGACGCCGTCGCGGAGCAGATCGACCGGGCCGGTGGGCAGGCGACCGTGCTGCTGCACGACTACCACTTCTACCTCGTGGGGGACCTGCTGCGCCAGCGCTACCCCCGGCTGCTGCTGTCGCACTTCGTGCACATCCCCTGGCCCGGCCCGGACGCCTGGAAGGTCCTGCCCCCGGCTTTTCGGGACGCGGTGCTGCACGGGTTGCTGGGTTGCGACGTGGTGGGGTTCCACACCGCAGCCGACGCCCGGGCGTTCCTGCTGTGCGTCCAGGAACTGCTGGGCCTGCCGGTGGACCTGGACGACGGGTCGGTGCGGGTCGGCGACCGCCTGGTCCGGGCCCGCAGCTACCCGATCAGCATCGACATCACGGCGTTGGAAGACGTCGCCGCCAGCCCGGAAACCGCCGCCTACCTGACGCAGCTACCCACCGCCGGTCAGCTACTGCTTCGGGTGGACCGGACCGACCCCAGCAAGAACATCGTCCGGGGGTTCACCGCCTTTGAGTTGATGCTCAGCGAACACCCGGAGCTGCACGGACAGGTGGTCTTTCTGGCGTTGCTGCAACCCAGCCGGCAAGACGTACCGCAGTACGCCAGCTACCTGACCCAGATCGGTGCGGCCGCCGCCCGGGTCAACGCCCGGTTCGGCACCGGCAGCTGGCAGCCGGTGGACCTGTGCCTGGCCTTGGACCTGCCGCTGGCCGTCGCGGCCTACCGCCGGTGCGACGTGCTGGTCGTCAACGCGATCGCCGACGGCATGAACCTGGTCGCGAAAGAGGCCGTCGTGGTCAACGAGCACGACATGGTCCTGGCTCTGTCAGAGTCCACCGGGGCGCATGGCGAACTCGGAAGCTTCGCCGTCACGCTGCACCCGTTCGACGTCGCGCAGCAGGCCGACGCCCTGTACCAGGCACTGACCATGCCCCGACAACAGCGGACGGAACTGCTCCGGGGCGCCGCCGAGGTGGTGCGGCACAACGACGTCCAACGCTGGCTCACCATGCAACTCACCGACCTGGCTAGCATCGCGACCGACGCCGAACACGCCGCCACAGCCACGTCGGTACCCGTCCCGCCCCGACGGTGACGGCCCTGCCAACCAACCCGCTCTGGCACCGCCCCGTAGGGCACCGCACCCGGGCGCAGCACTCCCGGCCCGCCAGCTGCTGCGCACCAGTCACCAGGGCCCGCGCATCACCGAGCAGTGCGCCGCCCGCGCTCTGGACAGGTTGCTGGTTCGTGATTCAGTCGGCCTGCCGGACGGGGTAGTCGCGGCGAGGCACGGCCAGGCTGGACCCGCACCAGCTCTGCCCATGCTTGGCACAGCGCGCCGAGCTCCGTCGTACTCCGACGTGAATGCACTGTCATTTGGTCCATGAGGCGAACCTGGCCGACCGCGGGCATGCTGGGCAGTCCCTGTTTCGTTCAGTGTCAGGACGTTGCTGTGTCTCCACCGTTGACCCCTGCACCACAGGATCAGGCGACCCGGCGACCTGCGGGTCGGGCGCGCGCCGCTCGGGGCCAGTGCCAGGCCGGCTCGCCGGCATCGCCGTCGTCGTGCTCGCCGCCATAGCCGTCACCCTGCTGCTCTTCGCCCGCCAAGCAGTCCGCCGCACCGCCAGGGGCATCCGCCGCTACTGAACCCCTACGCAGTCCCATCCTCGCCCTCGACAAACGAACCACCAGGTCCGGTCACGGCCGGCCTACGGCAGTGGTCCAGCACCATAGGCATCTCGGCCTGGCGGAAGAGGCCCACCCGACTCCCTGTTCCGGCTTGGGCTAAGCCGCGATCCACCGGCACACACCCTCACATCCCCGCGCGGCGCGATCCCCGACCGGTCCATCAAATCGGCCACGACTTGCGCCCACTCCGCGTCGGACAGCACCCGGTCCCCGCGGGAGCCACCCCACGACCTCACCCGGCACGGACACGGGCGGGGACTTCTCGTGGCCACCAGCGGGGACTTCCCCACGGCCATCGGCAGGCACTGCCGCCGCGCTTGGTACCCTGTTCTTCACCCTGTCGGGGTGGCAGGCTCAGCTCGACCGGGCTCGTTGACCCCGGGTGTCGACGCTGGGGAGACGCGCATGTTCCTGCACAACCCGAAGATGATGTACACGGTGCGGGTGGACCAGCCCAACCCCGCGTTCGCCAAGATGCTGTTGGAGCAGTTCGGTGGTCCCAACGGGGAGTTGGCGGCCGCGATGCGCTACTTCATGCAGGGCTGGAACGAACCGGACGGTCCGCGGCGCAGCATGCTCCTGGACATCGCGACCGAGGAGCTGTCGCACCTGGAGATGGTCGCGCAGACCCTGGCGATGCTGCTCAAGGGGTCCCCGTCGGAGTTGGTCGACCAGGTGGAGGGCGACTACCTCGGGGAGCTGTTGAACGGCACCATGCCGGACTACCTGAACCTGGCGTTGAACAGCGGCCCGAACATCTTGGGTGGTGGCGGCCCGCGGCTGACCGACTCGATGGGTGCGCCGTGGACCGCGGCCTACATCGACACCATCGGCCAGCCAGCGGCGGACCTGCGTTCCGATATCGCTGCGGAAGCCCGCGCGAAGATCACCTACGAGCGGCTGATCAAGCTGTGTGACGACCCGGGGTGCAAGGACACCCTGACCTTCCTGATGACCCGGGAGGTCGCGCACCAGAAGATGTTCGAAGCGGCGCTGGACGCCATCGAGGGCAACTTCCCGCCCGGGACGCTGCCCGGCGACGACAAGCTCGGGCATGCCTACGTCGCGGACTCCGGCGGGTTCGGGACCGCTGGCGAGGCGAGCACCGACGGCTTCGAACTGGCCCAGGCCAACAGCTCCTGGGGATTTGAGTTGGACACCGACCCGGTCGCCCACGCCTCCGACCAGCTGGTCCAGCCCCCCGCCACACCCCCCGGGACCGGCGGCGTCACCGCGAAGATCAAAGACGCGCTCAACTAGCAGACGAGGTCGGTGAGCTCCACCAACACTGATTCGCTCAAGGGAGGCGACGGGTCCAGAGCTTGCCGGGCTCGAGCACGCCGTCGTTGCTCGAGGGTGAGCGCCGAAGCCGAGATGCCAGTGCCGCCGACAGTGTCGTCGGGGATGTGCCTGGGCAGGTGCGGCAGCAACGTCGGGGTAATGGTCCCGTAGTGCCGCTCGATCTTGCCGCGGCCTTGGTCCCAGGACCGGCCAAGCCGGGCTGCGCTTGCAGCCAGCGGCCTGGTGCAGCGCCGACGCGTATGCGCGGCGGTGGCCGTCGCCGGGACTGGGGCCTCGCGGCTCCATCATCCTGACCAACAACAAGGCGTTCAGCGAATGGGGCGCGGTGTTCGCCGACGACGTGCTCGCCACCGCCATCCTGGACCGGCTCCTGCACCACTGCGACGTGCTGTCCATCACCGGCCCCAGCTGGCGGCTCAAAGACCGCTTCTTGACCCCACCCGCCGCCGGCACCCCGCGGCCGCCGCTCCCACAGCACCCTCCGGAGCCAGCCGTGACCACTGACTACCCCGGCCAGGTCGCCCCGTCCCGAGACAACGAGACGACAACACCGCACCGGGCCACGCACTGCCCCACCTGCCAGCAACCGTTCACCGCCACGGGACGGCAGGCCTACTTCACCAACGCCTGCCGCCAAATCGCCTACCGGCGCCGCCACCGGAAAGACCGACCCGACCAGCCGGCCGCCCCAGCCGGGCGCTCCCTCCGGGAACACACGATCTACCTATGCCAGCAGTGCGACACCCGCTACCTCGCCACCCAGTGGTGCCCCGACTGCAACCGGCCCTGCCACCGACTCGGACCCGGTGGCGAATGCGGCTCCTGCGGCGAACTGCTCACCGTCGACGAGCTCCTCGCAGGCAATCTCATGCCATGATCCCCACGTCGACCACCGACACGTCAGGTCGTACGCCGACCGACACGCCAGGTTGTACGCCGACACCCGGCCGGTCGGCGCTCGGCGCGGCGGCGTAAGTGACTGGTTTCTCCGGCCCGGCTCTGCAGGCCAGCGAGACGAGCCGGTCGGTGCTCTCGGCGGATTCAAGCGGTCGCCCGGCTGGCACGTTTAGACAGCCAGCCCGGGCAGTGCCCGGCGTCATCGGCGTGCCGGTGCGGGAAGGACTGCGCGGGACCCGGCGGCGGACAGCGACGCGCCACCTTCTGCCCCGAGCAGGGTCAGCTCGCCAGGCTGCTCACCCGTAGCTGCTCCTCACGCTCGGTCTCAGAAAGCCCACCCCACACGCCGTAGCGCTGGCGGGAGACCTGCGCATACTCGCCACAGGCGGCAACAACCGGACACTGCGAGCAGATGGCCTTCGCCGCGGCTTCACGAGCTCCTCGTGCCGCGCCGCGTTCATTCTCCGGATGAAAGAACATCTCCGGGTCGTAGGAGCGGCAGGCTGCACGCAGTTGCCACTCCCAGTCGTCGCTGTGCGCACCCGGAAGGTGCTCGAAGTCCGGCATCCGACATGCTCCGTTCTGGCTGCAGACGCCGCACCGGCGCAGGAGTGCACCCTCACGCACCGGGATGCGGCTCTGCCAACCCCCGGCCGAACGGTGCAACACGGGAAGGCCATCGGGCATGCCTCGTCCCCGCCCCCGATGGACTTCGGCGGGCGGATCGAGCTGTCCGGCTGCCGGGTTCCGGCTCGCGGTGGGGTCCGGGCAGGACCCCGCGCAGCGCCGCAGCGCCGCACAAGTGCGTGGCCGCGCCGCCGCGGAGCCCCGCACCGGCGTGGTCATCGATCTGGTCAAGGCCGCCGCGCCGCCTACCTGGCTCGTCTCCGGGCGCCGTCGGCGCTGCTGCAGTCATAAGCCGATCCATGCCCACCTACGCGCCCGGTCATCCGAATGGCTGGGCGTGCGCTCTGCCCGCACCCGGCCGTCGCCCAAGGGTGACCGCAAGGTCGGCGAGCACCCGGCCCGGCAGGTGCACCGGCAGGCCCTTGTAGGTGTCGATCAGCGCCGCCGTCCAGCCCTAGGTCAGGCCCGTCTGATCGGCCAGCTCCCGCAGCAGGGCGGCGCCGGCGTGCGACACGATCCCGGTTCCATCCGCGGTCACAACCGGACGGGTGGTTCTCGTCATACTCTTCACTCGCGAAGTGCCTCTCAGTGCAGGTGATCATGCGCCCTCAGCCAGCCCATTTGCCCTACAGAGCAGGCACTTTCGCGCTCTCAGCCCCCGTGTCGCCCCGACCCGCGTGAAAACCCCGGGTTAGGTCTGTTCCTCCGGCTCCGGCGCTACAGCGCCAAGCGCCAAGCGAAGCGGGCTTACCCGCCGTCCTCTGGGGCAGCAAGCCGCAGGCACTCAGCGGCGGCCACCCGTGCCAGCCCCGTCAACCCAGCTGAACCCGACTGGACCACCTGCGGGCCGGCAGCCAGGCCGAGAACCTGGCCACCGCCGCCGGCCGGGACCGGACCGCGGCGGTGGCGGCACACCGGCCGCGCGGACCGGCGTGGGATGGCCGGCCGGTCCCGGGCCATCGGGTCCGCCCTGACCGCCGGCTACGACCCGCAACGGCTGCAGGCAGCGCTGGACGCCGGTGACCCTCGGGCGCACTGGGCAGTGCTGTTCTGATCGAGTCGGTCGTGGCCCGCAGCTGGTTGTGCCGGTGCCGCCCGCCTGGGGTGAATGGGTCAGCCGCCGGTGAGCACGCTGTCCTGCACCCCGGCGGGTGGGCAGGCCGCCTGGACCGCGGCGCCGAGCTCGGCGGCCGCGAGCCGGCCCAGCGACGCCGGCACCGCCTGGACAAAGGCCCGGACCGTGCCGCTGCCCCGGATCCGCACCCCGTCCTGGGCGCGCGGGTACCGCAGCATCCCGGGCGGCACCTGGCCGGCCGGCGGCACAGCGTCGTCGGGCATCAGCGCCAACGGGTAGGCCAGGCCTTGCCACGGCCAGTGCGCCAGCCGGACGGTCACCGCAGCCTGCAACGTCCAGGCCTCCCACCACCTGGTGGTGAACCACTGCTGCAGCGGGACCTCACCGGTGTAGAGCTGCTGGCCGTAGCGGCGCAGCGGCTCGGCCACCGGCAACACGGTGGCGACCACCAACCCGCCCGGGCCGGCCAGCACATGCGCCATCCGGTGCTCAGCGCCCGGCGCCAGCCGGTCGTGCAGCACCGTCCAACCCAACGGGCGCAGCAGGTCCAGCTCCCAGGCCGAGTGCTGCTCCCGCCGGATCTGAGTGCTCAGTTCAGCCTCCACCGGCCCCTGGCGGTAGCGGGCCTGCACCGCCAGCACCGCCGCGATCGCGCCCAACCCACCGGCCAGCACGACCAGCAACCCCAGCAACCCACCGACCAGCTGGCCGGTGGCGACCGCGGCCGACAGCATCCCGACCCGCAGGGCCAGCAGCGCCACCGCGGCTACGGTCAACGCGGCGGCGGCGTGCAGCCGCCAGTCCCGCTGCGCGGCCGGCCGGTGGGAGATCCGCGCGGTCCGCAGCCACCCCCGGGCCTGGATCAGCGACCCGGCCGGCCCCAAGTCCACCCGCGCCCGGCGTCAGGTACGGCACCCACGGGCCGTACCCGGCGGCCGCGCCGATCCGCAGGCCATCGTCTGGACCCTTGCTCATGACGTCTCCGTCCCGTCCCGGGCTTGCTGCTCGGCCTGACCTACCGCCGGGCTCGAACGCAGCCGCGACTGGCGGTCGCACGGTGGACGGGGGCTCGCCGAGGTGGCAGGGCTAGAGATGCTGGCGCGGCCAGGATGACCTGTCGGCGCTCTGGCCGGACTTCCGAAGATCACGAGCACACGCGGGCTTGATCGGTAGCATCGTCGCAGGTCAGGGGCCCGAAAGGGGGCCTGCAACGTGATTTGGTGTAGGCACACGAGTTTGGGCGTGTCGCTC
>JAABUT010004246.1_pt1 | contig 11564 bp, 8 predicted proteins | sample 5559281 | NCBI WGS metagenome assembly JAABUT01 (sample SAMN10711880, study PRJNA513359) | rock metagenome | isolation source: Antarctica rocks | place: Antarctica: Victoria Land, Ricker Hills nord | collected 2016-01-04
GCCTCGTCGTCGCCTGCGATATGCCCTTCCTCGCCCCGTCGCTCCTACACGCCCTGGCCGACACCCCGCGCGACTACGACGTACTGGCCCCGTACCTGGAGGTGGGCACGAACCGCCAGGGGGGGACAAAGGGGGTCTACGAGACGCTGCACGCCATCTACGGGCGCGGCGCGCTCCCGGCGATGCGGGCCAGGCTCGTCGCCGAGCAATACCGCATCGTCGGCTTCTTCCCGGAGGTGCGCGTGCGCGCATTTTCGGAAGATGCGGTGCGCGCCCTGGACCCGCAACTCCGCTCGTTCTTCAACGTCAACACGACCGAACGCCTGGCGGAGGCGCGCGCCCTGGCAAGGGTGGCACCATCGGTGCGTAAGTGACGGAGGGCGATGGCCTCTCGCCCTTGTCAGAAGGGGAGAGGCAGGCTATATTCACCATACTCGGTTGACGTTCCCACGCTACTTTGCATCCTGCTCAGGCCTTGCCAGGATAGACCGTGTCGCCCGAGGATTGAGCGTTACGGGGGCGCAAACGAAGGGAAGCGTCGCGGTGCGGACCCCGCGCCGGATATGCTCAGATATTCAAGGAAAGGCATACATGACCATCGCAACTGACGGGACGCCGGACGGCGTTGGGATGCCCACGCTGATCGGCGGGCCGTGGACGCGCGAGGCGCGCGAACTGCAAGCTTCGGCGGAGATCCACGAGGCCTTTATCCGCTACTTTCGCAAGGCGATGAAGGTCCGGAACTGGACCCCCTGGGATGATCTGCCGCTGAAGGAAATCGCCGAGCGCGGCGACCAGCTGAGCGACGACACGATCACGATCCTCCAGGCGTATCTGGGCGTAGAAGACTACGTCGGCGATTACGTCGAGGATGGACTCAACCTCGTCTACAACAATCGCGAGCGCCGTAACCTCCAGATCGCCTGGGGGATGGAAGAGTTGAAGCATGCCGAATCGTGGGAACTGACCCTCCTCTACTCCGGGCGGCGCACCGCGAAAGAGTTGCGCGAATACCGCGACCTCGTGGCCGACCATAAATGGACGATGCGCGAGAACCATCCTGGGCTGGACACGGCGCTCGGCGTGGCCTGCTACGCGATGGTGCAGGAGCGCGCCACCTACTTCAACTACGATGAGATGCGGAAGCGCATCCGCGACGAATACGGCCTGGGCGAGAAGATGACCCTCGAGGAGCGCCAGCGCGGGCAGCAGATCGGCGCGGCAGGCGCGTTCAAGACGGTCGCGAACGACGAGATCGCCCACCACGGGATTTTCCTGGAGATGGTGCGAATCTACACCAGGTACCTGCCGCACGACACACTCGACACGCTGTTGAAGGTCTTCAACGGCTTCACGATGCCCGCGCTGCACCTGATCCCCGACGCCTCTGCGTTGGCCGGGGCGATGGAGCGGACCCTGATCCACACGCCGTTGAAGCAAGGGCGGATGGTCAACAACCCCATCCTCAACGCGATGGGGTTGAAGAACAAGCGCGCCCTCGAACGGGCGGTGCAGGAAGCAAAGATGCTCCCGTCGCATCTCGGCCCCGAGCATATTGCCCTCAGCTACACCGGCGACTTCGTCCTCTCGATGGTGCCGGATTCGGCGCTCGCCGATGGCGACCCGCTGGCAACCGACGAGTTGCAGGCCGACTGACGCCGCCGCCCACAACCGAAACAACGCTGACCGCCGGGTTTCTGCCCGGCGGTCAGCGCGTGTGTTCGGGCGCCAGGTCGAGCTTCATGCCAATGTGCGAGGGCGCGAAGCCGAGTCGAGTATAAAAGCGCTGGGCGTCGGCGCGGCTGGCGTTCGTCGTCAACTGTACGACGTGGCAACCCGATTCCCGCGCCCGCGCGATCGCCCACGCGAAGAGCTGCCCGCCGATCCCGCGACTCCGATGGCCCGCCGCCACGCGCACCGACTCGATCTGCGCGCGGGGTCGCCCCCCGAACGAGAGCGACGGCAGGACGGTCAGGTGCAGCGTGCCGATGACCGCGCCCTCGTGCTCGACGACGATCAATTCGTGACGCGGATCGGCGTCGAGCGCCGCGAACGCCGCATAGTACGCCGGCAGCAACGGCTCCTCCGGGCGCTCGCGCTGCCGACCCAGCATGTCGTTGGCCAGCAGGCGCACGATCGCCGGGACATCGGCACGGGTCGCGCGGCGGATCAGGATCGCGGCGGCGACGCGCTCAACGGGCATATCTCACCTTCCACCTCTTCCTCAGCCACGGCGGCAGTGTAGCGTACGGCGTCGCTCGCGGAGCAGGCTCGTTGCGACAACAGGATCGTTGCGCGTCTAGTACGTACAGATTACAATAACGGTGCGGAGTGTAACTTGCTGGCGAAGCCTGCGGGCGGTGAGCGGAGAACAATCGTGCCATTCGATTTTGCGACGATCGCCACCCAGATCGAGGAGTTGACGCGCGACGTGCCGCGCAATCGCGGGGCGGAACTCACGACGCTCCGCAGAATTTTTGCGACCGTCGATGTCGGCGATCTCGTCGCGCGCCTGACCGACAAGAGCACCCACCATTCCTTCCTTCCCGCACTGCCACGTTGGAGCATCAGCGGGCGCTACCCGGCCCCCGCGCCGCCCGACGATTTCAGCGTTCTCGCCACCGACGGCTCGTTCATGCTGCCGGACCGCCACAGCCCGGCCCGCTTCTACCTGATCAACGTCGGGCGGGTCCACCTTCACTACGGCGCGCACCCCGACGCCAACCTCTCCACAAAGGCCGAGTTGCGCTATCGCGAGGAAGAGTTGCGGGTTAACGAGCGGATCCCGGTCAACCCGGTAATCCTGGGGATGCGCCGCGCCGTGGACGAGTTGGCCGCGCTCGCCGCGCTGGCGCACGAGGTCGAGCGCCCCGCCGTGGCCCTCCAGGATGGCACGCTGGTCCTCTGGGGGCTGAGCGGCCAGGACGTGGCGGTGCGCGAGTGGGTGCTGGCCGATTATCTGGCCGCCTTCGACGATCTCCGCGAGCGCGGCATCCCGGTCGCCTCCTACATCAGCTATCCGGGGGGCGACGAGGTCGCCGACGCCCTCCGCGTCGCCTGTTGCGACTACCCGGCGCGCGGCCTGGCGATCAACTGCGACGCCTGCCAGGCCGAGCGCGCGACGCCCGCCTGCGCCGTCATCCCCGCGATCGCCGACCGCCACCTCTTCGAGCATGTCGCCGACCTGGGGCCGGGGGAACGCTCCGACGTCTTCCGCAGCCTGTCCAAGATCTTGCCCCATTACCGCGAGCACACGATCGCCTTCTTCTACCTCAACGCCGGGACCGAGATCGCGCGCGTGGAGATCCCGGCCTGGGTCGCCGACGATCCGGCGCAACTCGATCTCGTCCACGCCGTCATCTACGACCAGTGCCAGCGCGGACGCGGCTACCCCTCCGTCCTCCAGGAGGCTCACGAGCAGGCCGTGATCGGCGCGGACGAGCGCCGCGTCGTGGAGCAACTCGTCGAAGAAGCCCTCGCCCGCCTCGGCATCGTCATGCTCCGCAGCGCGAAGGATGCGAGCAAAAGGGGGAGGTTTGTTTAGGGAGTGGGCGTAGTGGGCTAGTGGTGCGAGTGGGCGAGAAGAGGGAGTGACGGGGAAGTACGGTGTATCTGCCTCATAAGTAGTGGGAGGGGATGAGAGCGTGGTACAGAGCTATCGCGATCTCATCTTGTGGCGGAAGGCATTAGACTTGGTCGAAGCGGTGTACACAGCGACGCGCGGCTGGCCGAAAGATGAGGCGTACGGCCTGACAAGTCAGGTGCGAAGGGCGGTCGTCTCGATCCCGGCGAACATAGCTGAAGGGCAGGGACGCGACAGTAAGCGAGACTTCCTCCGCTTCCTGGCGATCGCCAACGGCTCGCTTCTTGAGCTCGAAACCCACCTCTTCATCGCTCACCGGCTCGGCTACCTCGCCCAGGAGACACGCGATCAGTTGCTCGAACAGACCGCCGAGATCAGCAGCGTACACCAGGGTCTTGTCCGAAGACTTCGCGCCTCGATCGAGCCGTAACCTACTCGACCGCTGGCCTACTCGACCACTGGCCTACTCGACCACTTCGCCCACTCGGAGGCGCTATGCGTATCGGCGAGATCATCGAGACGAGCACCGTCGGCTTCTGGGCGGAGAGCGAGGCGCTGCACGCGCTGCCGCCGCTCGGCTCGCTCGTGGAAGTCACCGTACCGGAGGGGGGCACGACCGTCGGGGTGGTCGCGTTCGGGCAGACGACCGGCATCGACGAGGGGCGGCGTGCGGTACGGCGCGGCGACGCCGACACCTTCGACGGCGCGATCTACGATCGTCATCCCGAGCTGCTGCGGATACTGCGGACGACATTTCGGGTGGTGACGATCGGCTACCGCGACGCGCGCGGCACGATCCGCCACCATCTGCCGCCCCTGCCGCCCCCCCTGCACTACTCCGTCTCGCGCTGCGACGAGGCGACGACGCGCGCGTTCACCACCGACCCGCGCTACTTCCCGCTCCTCCTGGCGGGCGAGGGGGAGGTCGCGCCCGAGCAGTTGCTGGCGGCGCACATCCGCACCGTCACCGCCGATCGCGGGGGCGACGAGGGGTGGCGCGCGGCGGCGGGTCGCCAGATCGCCCGCCTCCTGAAGCGCGACTACGACCGCCTGCTGACGGTGTTGGAGGCGATCGACCCCGGACACGATCTCCCGCCGACAAAGCCGCTGAATCGTGTTGGTGTGGCAAACCACACGAACGGTACGGATGGCGCGAATGGAGCCGTTGAGACCAACGGCGCACAGCGGACGAACGGCGCGCAGATTCAGCCGATCCGGCCCGGCAACGGCTATCGCGGGACGGACGCACTCGACGATGTGCCGTTCGATGACGATGAGCCGCCCTTCTAGCGCCTGTATGCCGGGAGCGGGCTGCCCCACGCTCTGCTACGCTGTGGGTGGCGGGGGCGCTTTTACCGTCGCCGGATCATGGGACAGGAGGGGGATCGGGATGATCTACGAACTACGGGTCTACACGCCGCAACCGGGGAAGCTGGACGCGCTCCAGGCGCGCTTCCGCGACTACACGCGGCGCATCTTCGCGCGGCACGGCATGGAATCGGTCGGCTACTGGGTACAGGTGTCGCCCGAGGAGGGCGCGGGCGACCTCGTCTACATCATCTCCCATGCCGATCGGTCGGCGGCGGACGCGAACTGGGACGGGTTCCGCGCCGACGAAGAGTGGATCGCGCGGAAGGCCGAGAGCGAGCAGGACGGCCCGCTGGTGGCGAAGATCACGAGCCAGTATCTGGAGCCGACCGATTTCTCGGCATTGCGCTAGGCGGGGACGAAAGGGCGGGGGACGATGGCGCAGCAACTCGGCGTGGTGACCGGCGGCAGCTTCAACGATGGGCTCACGGTGCGCCTCGACGCCGCACAGTCGACCGAGGCGATCCAGGTCGGTAACTTCGTGGTGATCGAGGGTGAGGACAATCGCTACTTCAGCACGATCGCCGATCTCGAACTCCGCCTCACCGATCAGGCGCTTGCCGCCGATCCCCCGCCCGCCACCTCCCCATTCCTGCGCGCGGCGCTGGCCGGGGTACACACCTACGCCGTGGCCCAGGTCAAGCCGAGCCTGATGCTGGCCGACAAGGATGACCTGATCGGCGGCGGCCCGAAGCCGGTGCGGACGATCCCGATGCACTTCGCCACCCTGCGCGAAGCAGGCGGCGAGGACTTCGCGATCGTCTTCGGCGAGGAGGACGCCGAGGGGACGAAGTTCGCCCTCGGCACGCCCCTCACGATGGATCAGCCGATCCCGCTTGATCTGAAGCGACTGGTAGAGCGGAGCAACGGGGTCTTCGGGCAATCCGGCACCGGCAAGAGCGTCCTGACGCGCCTCCTCCTCTGCGGCGTGATCAAGGCGGGACTCGCCTCGGCGCTGATCTTCGACATGCACTCGGAGTACGCCTGGCAGAAGGAGGGGGAGGGCGGCGCGCAACTGCGCGGCCTGCGCGATCTCTTCGGCTCGAAGATCGGCGTCTACTCGCTCGATGAGCGCGACGCGGCGCGGCAGCCGCTCGACGCCACCTTTAAGATCGGGATGAACCAGATCGAGCCGGGGGATATCGAACTCCTGGCCGACGAACTGAATCTGACCGCTACCTTCGCTGCGACGGCGCACAGCCTCCACTCGCGCTACGGGGAGCGCTGGCTGGCGGCGCTGCTGGAGATGGACGCCGACGAGTTGAAGGAATTTTGCGCCAGCAGCGGCGCGAACGAGATGGCGGTCGGCTCGCTGAAGCAGAAGCTCGGCCTGCTGCAAAAGCTCCCCTACATCGTGCCGCACCTCACGGACAGCGCCATCGGCGATCTGCTCGGTCGGCTGCGGCGCAAGGAGCACGTCGTCCTCCAGTTCGGCCAGCATAGCCGCCTGCTCGACTACATGCTCGTCGCCAACATCATCACCCGCCGCATCCACGGGGCGTACACGGAACAGGTGCTACGCTACGACGGCTCGCGCGACGCGGCGGACAAGCCGCACCCGCTGATGATCGTCCTCGAAGAAGCGCACAAGTTCCTGGCCCCCTCGGTGGCGCGGCAGACGATCTTCGGCACGATCGCGCGCGAGATGCGGAAGTACAGCGTCACGCTGCTGGTCGTCGATCAGCGACCGAGCGGCATCGACAGCGAGGTGCTGTCGCAGTTGGGGACGAAGATCACCGGCCTGCTGACCGAAGAGCACGACATCGACGCCGTCCTCACCGGGATCGCCGGGCGCTCGCACTGGCGCGGGGTGCTGGCAAGCCTGGAGACGAAGCAGCAGTGCCTCGTCCTCGGCCACGCGATCCCGATGCCGATGATGCTCCGCACCCGCGCCTACGACGCCGAATTCTTCGCCAAGATGGGAGGCAGGGCCGCGTCGCGCACCCTCCATGAGGTCAAGGCGCGCGGGCGGGCGGCGGTCGCCGATCTCTTCGATGAAGGCTGAGCGCCCTGTCGGCGGGCAACCATACGGCCAGGACTAAAGCGCTACGCAGAAAGCTTGACCCGCTGCCGTCGTCCCAGCCCGCGCAGGTGGGCTTCGCCGGTGCCATCAAGGCACCCCTGGCCGGGGGCAGTGTCCCCCGGAGGGGAGCTCCTGCCCTTCATGGGTATTTCAACCCCCGGAATATCAGGCCAAGTACCCTGCGCCCTGCGCTAGCCTAACCCCTGCGGCGTGAATAGCAACCATGTAACATCAATCCTGCGGCCACCCTGGGCTGGGGCGCGCGTAATCTTCGGGGATGATCGCGAAGACGAGCGTGTCGCGCGGCTGCCCGGTCGGGTCGAGGCTGTCGTTGCGGAGGCGCGCTTCGAGCGGGAAACCGAGCCGTTCCGGGACGTGCCTGCTCCGCCCGTTGCGCGCGTCGCAGCGGATCTCCAGGCGATTCGCGCCCAATTCCTCGAAGGCGAGACGCGCGAGCGAGCGCACCGCCTCGCTGACGTAGCCCTGGCCGGTCGCCGCGCCGCGCAGCCAGTAGCCGATCTCGAAGACCCGCGCCCGCCAGTCGAGGCGCGGGATGCCCGTGCCGCCGAGATACGCCCCGTCGCGCGCGGCGAAGATGCCGAGATCAAGGCTGCTCCGCAGGAGCCAGCCCGCCGCCGCGCGCGTGCAGAAGTCGCGCGTGTCGCCGACATCCCGGTGATAGTGGACGCAGGGCAGCCACGGGCTGAGCAGCGCGCGCGACTCATCGATCGCGGCGAAGACCGCCGGGGCGTCGTCCGCGCGATAGGGGCGGATCACGAGTCGCGCCGAGCGCAACTCGTCGGGGAGCGGGATCAGTGTCGGGTGGCGTTCCGCCGACATAGGGCTGCTCCTGCGTGCTACGGCGTCGGACTCGGACAGCGGTCGCCGAGCTGCCAACGCCTGGCACGGGATTGTACCAGCCGCTGCGCGCACAATGGGGCGGGGGCGACCGAATTGTTCGGTCGCCCCCGCCCTATCGTACTCGTCACGCCTCGTTCGTTACGGCGTGGTCACGAAGCGGCTGCGGAGCGCCTGATCGAGCACGGCGGCGAACCAGCCGCGCGAGGCGGTGCCGGTCCAGTCGGCCCAACCCTGATTCGCCGGGCGATCGGGGATCGCCCCGGCGTTGCGGACGAAGGTGACCAGATCGAGCCGGTGGCCGGAGTCGGCGGAGACGTTCGGGTAGATGCTCGGATCGTCGGCGCGCGCCTGGATCCAGTAGCCCTTGGCGACCATCGCGCGGGTGATGAAGGAAATCACCTGCACATGCGCCACCTCGTCGCGCGGGCGATACTCGCGACCGGGGAAGCCGCGCGCCACGTCGTAGAAGGCGAGGGTGCCGACGTTGCGCCAGAGGTCGGCGTCGATGCAGTTGGCCGGATCGGTGGGGTCACAGCGATCGGTGAAGCCGTTGCCGTGATCCTCGGCGTCCCAGCCCATCGCCCGCGCGATCAGGGCCGCCGACTCCGCACGCTTGATCGGCAGCGCCGGGCCGAAGGTGCCATCGGCGAAGCCCTTGATGACCCCGCGCGCCGCCAGCTGCACGATCGCGTCGCGGTACGGCGTACCGGTGGAGACATCCGGGAAGCGCGGCTGCGGGGCGAACGCGGCGACGGCGGTGTGGCTCGCGTTCATCGTGATCGTCAGTGGGTTGGCGAGCCCGGCGAACGCGCCATCGACGGTCCAGCCGATGAAGACCGCGCCCGCGCCCGGAGTGGCCGTCAGCGTGACCGCCGTACCGGCGGCGATCGTCCCGGAGCCGGGGGTGACGCTACCGCTGCCGCTGGACGATACAGCGAGCGCGAAGGTCTGCACGACCGGTGGGGTCGAGGGGATCGGCGAGGGCGAAGGGGTCGGCGGGGTCGAGGGGGTCGGCGTGGCCGGAGCCGCTGCAACGGTGATAGTGACCGTGGCGACGTTCGAGTTAGAAGTCCCGTCGTTCGCGCGGAAGGTGAACGCATCGGGGCCGCTGTAATCGCGCGCCGGGATGTACGTCACCCGATCGCCGCTGACCGCGCCGAGCGTGCCGTGCGCGGGCGGGGTGACGATGCTATAGGTGAGGGTGGGGCTGTCGCTATCGGTCGCGCCGAGGATCAGCGTCAGGCCCACGTTCGCCCCGGTGGCGACATTGCTGTTCGTGGCGACCGGTGCGTTATTCACCGTGGCGACGGCGATCGTCGCGGTGGCCGGGTTGGAGAGCTGCGTCCCGTCGCTCGCGCGGTAGGTGAACGAGTCGGGACCGGAGTAGTTGGCGGCGGGGGTGTACGTGACCTGATTGCCATTGATCGCGCCGAGGGTGCCGTGCGTCGGCGGGGTGATGATTGTGAAGGCGGGAGTACCGGCACCACCGGTCGCGGTGAGGGTGAGCGTGACCGGGGTATTCTCCGGGGTGTTCGACGTCACCGCCCCGGCGACGAGGCGCGGATTGACGACGAAGCGCGCCACCTGCGGATCGTGGTCGCTCGCCTGATCGAAGAACTCGGCGTTGACGTGGACGATGTCATACCCGCCCACGCCGTTGGCGGTGAACTGACCGGCGAGGCCAGGGGTGACCAGCATGTGGTCGAGCACCTGCGAATTGCCGGTGAAGACGTACGTGTAGCGCTCGTTCTCCGGCAGCGTTTCGACCAGATCGGTGAGGACCGTCCCCTTCAGGATGCCGAGCGGCTCCGAGAACTCGAAATCGTTGAAATCGCCGAGGACGATCGCCGCCGCCTGCGGGTCGGCGGCGACGAGTTGGCCGACGAAGGCGTTGACGATCTGCGCCTGCTGGTCACGCTGATTCTGGGAGACGAGCAGCGGCGGCTGGTACGGCCCGAAGAGCGGCTCGTCGCCCCCCTTCGAGTTGAAGTGATTGGCGATGACGAAGAAGGTGCGGCCATTGAAGGTGAACTCGCCCGCCAGGGGCTTGCGGCTCGAACTGAACGCCGGATCGAGCGGCTCGATCCGCCCGGGGCTGGTCGTCAGATGGGTGTCCGCCCCGCTGCCGGTGATGCCCACCCCACAGGTGGGGCAGCCGCCCGCGCGGTCCACGAAGGCGACGCCGCGATCGGTGCGGAAGAGGAAGCCGACGCGGATGTTCCCGCCCGGTGCCCCGCCATCCCGATCGTCGACTGGGTCGATCTGCCGATACTGATACGTCGGCCCAGCCGCGCCGGTGATCGCCGCGATCAGCCTGGCATAGGTCTGGTCGGCGGCGACGGTCCCGTCGTCGGCGACGCCGTTGTTGTCCTGGATCTCTTCCAGGGCCACGATGTCGGGCGCGCCGAGCCGACCGATGATGATCTGCGCCAGCGCGTCGTACTTGCTCTGGGGATCGCCCACGGTCAGGTTCTCGACATTGAAGGTAGCGACGGTGAGTTGGTTGGCCGCGTCGTGCGTGAGCCCGGTCGTCTCGCGCGCGATCGTGCTGGCCGTCGGCGGCGGCGGCGCGGCGGTGATTTGCAGCTTGTAGTTGCCGAAGCCGTAATCGATGTACCCGGCGATCGTGCCGGTGAAGGTCGCGCCGACATTGACGTTTGTCGAGAGCGTGATGGGGGTCGGCAACAGCGAGGTCGCGGCATCGTTGAGGATGATCCGCTCAGGGTTGAAGTCGCCCGGCTGGACCCTGATCCCGCCACGCGCGGTGCGCGGGCCATCCCCCGCGCCGTTATCGGCCAGGACGGGGATTTCGCGGTTCCCCGGATTGCTGCCGAAGCTCCGCGTCGGCCCGGTCGCGACGGCGTTGTTGATCTGGACGCGCATCCCTTCCAGACTCTCGTAGAAATCGAGCCCGTTGTTGGCCGCGTCGAACGTCGCTGTCGCCTCGACATTGCCGGGCGTGTCGGCGCGGATCGCGACCGTCGGCGGGACGCGACCACCGCTGCCGATCGTGGTCGCCGTGGGGAGCGCGACGTTCTGCGCGTTCACGGTGATCGTCGGCGTGACGATCTGGGTGATCGTCAGGTTCGTCGCATTATTGCCGGGGCGATATTCCCCGACCGTGCCGCTGACCGTCACCCGATTGCCGACAGCGACCGGCGGAGGAAATGCGCCGGAGCCGGTATTGACAAAGATCGCCTCGGAGGTCGCGGGGTCGCTATCGGCGTCCGCGTCGGCCTCCTGTATATAGAACCCTCGAGCCACGGGATTCGCGGTTGAGGTTGTGTAGGAACGGATGGTGGTGACGATCCCCTGCACATTCATCGCCGACTGCCCATTGAACGGCGAGATGTGCGCCGCCCCCTGGATCGTATGGATGTAGGTGCGCGGCGGGATCACGGTGAAGGCGATGGTCGTGTTGCTCGTGCGGTTCTGGGCGTCGGCGATCGTCACGGGCAGCGATTTCTGGCCCGGCGTCGCCCCCCCGCCGACGGTGGCGGCGAAGGAGAAGGTGTTATCCCCGGCGGTCGCGTCGCCGTTGGTGCCATCATCGAAGAACGCCTGCGTGGCCGAGCCACCGATCCCGGACAGGTTGCCGGTGACGGTCAGGCCGGTGCTGGTCGGCGTCGAGCCGGGGGTCACCGCCACGGTGAGCAACGTCGTCGCGCCCGCCAGCGCGGCGTTCGGCGTGGCGCTGCCGACACCGGTCGGGTTGCTGGTGACCGTCAG
>JAABUT010004248.1_pt1 | contig 11559 bp, 9 predicted proteins | sample 5559281 | NCBI WGS metagenome assembly JAABUT01 (sample SAMN10711880, study PRJNA513359) | rock metagenome | isolation source: Antarctica rocks | place: Antarctica: Victoria Land, Ricker Hills nord | collected 2016-01-04
GCGGGTCGCGGCGCACCTCCTCCGCCGGGGCGATGGCGGCGGGCGGGACGTAGAGCATGTTCAGGATGTGGTGATCCTTGATCGGGATCTTGCTCTTGATCTCCAGCATCCCGCCGTAGCGACGGCGCAGATCGAGCGCGCGCTCCTTGATCGACGCCTCCGGACCGACCCGTGGCGCGTTGTTGTCGGCGGTGACGTTGGTCATCTGTCCTTCGTAGACGATCCGGCGCGTGCGCTCGGCCTCCACCTCGGGATCGACGTCGCGCCGGGCCTCGCCGGTGGCGCTGGCCGCGCGTACCACGGCGGCGGCGATCGCCGGGGCGGTACGGAAGTCGAAGATCGAGGGCAGGATGTTCTCGGCATGCAGCCGCTCGGGGGGGACGCTGTCCGCGAGGGCGCGCGCCGCCGCGTCGAGGATCGCCATGTTGATGTTGCGGGCGCGGGCGTCGAGCAGCCCCCGGAAGACACCGGGGAAGACGAGCGCCGGGTCCATCTGGTTCGGGTAATCGGAGCGGCTCGTGGCGATGACCCGCGCCCCGGCCCGCCGCGCCTCGTCGGGGTCGATCTCCGGGTCGGGCGTGGCGCAGGCGAAGACGATCGGGTCCGGGGCCATCGAGCGGATCATGTCGGCGGTCAACGTATTCGGCGCGGAGAGCCCCACGAAGACATCGACCCCCGCGATCATCTCGGCGAGGCTGCCGGTGCGGCGGTGCGGGTTCGTCTCCTTGGCGACGTAGGCCTTGGCCCAGTGCATATCGGCGGCGCGGTAGGGGACGAGCGCCCCTGCCCGGTCGCAGATGATCACTTCCTTGGCCTTGGCGCGCACCAGCAGGCGCGCGGTGCCGATCCCGGTGACCCCGGCCCCGTTGATCACGATCCGCGCGTCCTCGATCCGCTTCCCGACGACCTTCAGGGCGTTGTAGAGCGCGGCCAGCACGACGATCGCCGAGGCGTGATGCTGATTGGAGAAGACCGGCACGTTGGCCGCCTTTTCCAGGTGATCGGCGATCGTGAACGACTGCGGCGCGGTCAGGTTGTCGAGGGCGATCGCGCCGAACGTCGGGGTGATACTGTAAAGGATCTGCACCATCTTCTGCGTGTCGCGCGTGTCGAGGCAGAGCGGGAAGGCGTCGATCCCCGCGAACGTCTTGAAGATGACCGACTTTCCTTCGAGCACCGGCAGCGCGGCTTCGGGCGGCGCATCGCCGCGCCCGAAGAGGGCCGAACCATCGGTGACGATCGCGACGGTGTTGCCGCGCGAGGTGAGATCGAAAGAGGCGTCGGGGTCTTTGGCGATTACCAGGCACGGCTCGGCGACGCCCGGCGTGTAGACCAGGCTCAGCACCGAGCGATCCTTGATCGGCACCTTGCTCGCCACGCCGATGACGCCCCGATAGCGTTGCCGATAACTCAGCGCCTCGGCCCATTCCTCGCCGTTAACCATCCTGCCCCCCACATTATGCGCGGCGCGGCATGGTTGCCACGCGCTCCCCACTGGTCTTGCCCCGCACAGAGTAGGCGACAGCGGCGCAGGTTGCAAGCGCGCGGGCGGCATACCACACGCCATTATCCGACCATTACAACCACCACGCTTGACAGATGACCAGCGGTCATTTATTGTATGACCCATGGTCAGTAAGCAGCGGGCGAGACGGGACGAAGACAAGCAGGCGCGGCGGCGGCAGATCCTTGACGAGACTTTGCGCCTATGGGACGAGGAGACCTTCGCGACCCTCACGATGGCAAAGGTGGCCGAGCGCTGTGCCCTGGCGAAAGGGACGCTCTACCTGTACTTCGCTACTAAGGAGGAGTTGCTGCTCGCGCTGCTCGAAGAGTTGCTGGCGGAGTGGTTCGATGCGCTCGACGCGGCGCTCGATGCTGCTGGCCCGTGGAATGCCGAGCACGTCGCGCACACGATCGGCGCGATAATCGCCGAGCGCATGGCACTAACGCGCCTGCTGGCGATCGGGGAGGGGATCCTGGAGCACAACATCGCGGAGGCGCGGGCGCGGGCCTACAAGGGGATGATGCTGGCGCGGGCGGGCGCGACCGGTGCCCGCCTGGAGCGGCGGCTGCCCTTCCTGGCGGCGGGCGAGGGGCTGCTGGTCCTGCTCCGGGTCCACGCGCTAGCGACCGGCCTGCGCCAGATGGCCGACCCCGCGCCGATCGTCCGCGAGGTGTTGGCGAGCCCGGAGATGCGGCCCTTGCGTGTCGAGTTCGGCCCGGCGCTGACGGGGACCCTGATCGCCTTGGTGCTCGGTATGGAGCGAGAGAGGAGCCAGTAATGATCATCATCGTGGGACAGGTGGCCCTGCGCCCGGAGTCGCGCGAGGCGGCGATCGAGCGGGCATTGTGGATGTCGCGGCTGACCGAAGCGGAGCCGGGGTGTGTCCGCTATCGCTTCGCCGCCGATCTCGCCGCCCCCAACACCCTCGTCCTGATCGAAGAGTGGGAGAGCGAGGAGGCGCTGCGCGACCATTTTACGATCGCGCACATGGCGGAATTCAACCGAGCGTTAGCGGGACTCGTAGCAAGCGCGCCGATCGTGACGCGCTACGACGTGGCGGCGGCGCGCGCGATCTGAAGCGAGCGGCGACCGATGATCGCGGGACGCGGAGGGCATCATGGCAGGCGCTGGGGACGGTCGGGGGCGCACGGCGCTGATCACCGGGGCATCTGGGGGGATCGGCGAGGCGTTGGCAGGGGTCTTCGCGGCCAACGGGTTCGATCTGATCCTCGTGGCGCGGGGCGAGGAGCGGTTGCGCGCGGTGGGCGAGGCGCTGGCGCAACGCCACGGCGTCCGCGCCACCGCCATCGCGGCGGATCTCGCCGTCCCGGACGCGGCGGCACGGCTGACGGGGGAGTTACAGGGGCGGGGTATCGCGGTCGATGTGCTGGTCAACAACGCCGGCTTCGCCACCTACGGGCACTTCACGGAACTCGACCGCGACCGCGAACTGCGGATGATCCAGGTGAACATCGCCGCGCTGACCGAACTGACCCATCGGCTGCTGCCCGGCATGGTCGAGCGACGCTGGGGCCGGGTATTGAACATCGCCTCGACCGCCGCGTTCATGCCCGGCCCGCTCATGGCGGTCTACTACGCCTCCAAGGCGTTCGTCCTGTCCTTCTCGGAGGCGATCGGCGAGGAGTTGCGGGGGACCGGCGTGACGGTCACAGCGCTCTGCCCCGGCCCGACCAGTACCGGCTTCCAGGCCCGCGCGGGGATGGAGGAGTCGAAGCTGGTGCGCGGGCGGACCATTATGGACGCCGAGACGGTCGCCCGCGCGGGGTATGCCGCGCTGATGCGCGGTCGCCCGATCGTCGTTCCCGGCCTGAGGAACCGCTTGCAAGCCCTCAGCCCCAAGCTTCTGCCCCGCCGATTCATCCCCGGTATCGTCCGCAACGCGCAGGAACGGGCGCACTGAGCCGGGCGACCGCCGCGCGGCACTATCGCCCGGCTCAGCCGACGTGGGCCAATCATCCCACCGTAACAGCGCCCCCGACGGTAGTCCCGAAGCGGGGGCGTCCGCCACCCCTCGCGCACTATTTGCCGGTAACCGCCGCCTCCTCGATTTCCACCGTGGTCAGCGCGGTCGGCTTCCTGGCGACCGCGACCTCGATCGGGGTCGCGGTATTGTCGACATCGCCGAGGCGGCGGGTGACCAGGAAGATGAGGCAGGCGAAGACGCAGGCGATCAGGAAGGGCACCTGATAGCCGACGCGTGTCAGGATGAACCCGGTCGCGACCGGTACCACGATCGCCGCCGCGTGTTGCATGGTCACCCCCATCGCCAGCGACGGGGCGATGTCTTTCGGTGCCGCGATCGTCCGCAGGTAGGTGCTGGCCCCGATGTACGAGAGGGGCATGATGAATGAGTAGATCATGTAGCAGATGATCGCGACCACCACGTTGTCGATCAGCGCGTACCCGGCGAGCGCGATCACGTAGCCGACATTCGCCACTTCGAGCATCTGCCGCACGCCCCGGCGGTCGATTTGCCGCCCGATCCACGGCCCCAGCGTCATGCTGATCGTGGTGACGCCGATCAGCACGGCGGAGATGACCGGCACGCCGAGCCGGAAGTGGTCGACGAGCACCCACAAACCGAACGAGAAGAAGATCTGCTGTCGCCCGCCATCGAGCAAGTTCAGCAGATAGTAGAAGCGGTACCGTCGCCGCATCACGAGCGGCTCGCGCCGCGACTCGATCGCCCGCACGCGCCCCTCGTCCAGGCTGGGGAAGCGGACGATGGCGATCGCCGCGACCAGGGCCAGGATGCCGCAGAGGACGAAGGTGGAGCGGAACGAGAGGAGGTTGAACTGGAAGGTGAGCAGCACGACGACCATCGCCACCAGCCCGCCGCCGCTGTTGATCGCGGCCAACCGCCCGAGCACACTGCCGGTCTTCCCGGCGGTGGTCAGGGTCATGCCGAGCGCGAACTGCGTCTGGAGCCAGGTGTGGTAGCCCATCGAGCTGATGATCACCCACGGCGCGACCGTCCAGAACGACGACGAGACGCCGAAGAAGCCGTAGCCGACCGCCAGCAGGACGAGCGCCCCGGCGGTCAGCTTCGGCAGGGAGAGGCGGTAGAAGAGGGCGGTCAGGAAGATCAGCAGGAAGCCGGGAATCTCGCGGATCGCGGTGATGTAGCCGAATTGCGGCCCTGCGAGCCCGAGATCGTGCTCGAAGTAGTTGGAGACGATGTTCTGCTGCGCCGACATCGCGAAGCCGGTCGCCGCCGTCGCCACGCTGATCAGCGCGAAGCCCCGCCCCACCGGCGTACGCAGCCACGCCAGGAACCCACCATCCATGCCTGCCCCCCCACCTTGGCCTATACGGTTTCAACCGGCACAGTATACCCGAGGGGGTCGAGAGTCGGGAGTCGTGGGCCTGTCGCCCCTGGCGGGCGGGGGTGGAATAATAGAAGGTGAGAGTCGGGGCGAGCCGCCGTCTGTCGCATGCCGTGGGGCGAGGTGAGCGGATCGCCGAAGTGAGGTGCGAGGATGATGGCGACGATGGCCCGCGCGACCGCGCCGCCCGATGCGGAGTCGGCGGTGGTCGCGGTGGCCGAACTGGTCAAGACCTATGGCGGGACGCGCGCGGTCGATGGGCTGAGCTTCACCGTCGCGCCGGGGGAAATCTTCGCGCTCCTCGGCCCGAACGGCGCGGGGAAGACGACGACGATCGAGATCCTGGAGGGCTATCGTGCGCCCGATACGGGATCGGTGCGCGTCCTCGGCCTCGACCCGATCCGCGAGGCCCGCGCACTGAAATTGCGCCTGGGGATCATGTTGCAGGCCGACGGCCTCCAGCCGATGCTGACCCCGCGCGAACTTGTGCGTCTCTACGCCGCCTTCTTCCCCGATCCCCTCGATCCCGAGGAGTTGCTCGCGCGGGTGGGGCTGCGCGAGGCGGCGACGACTCGCAGCCGCCGCCTCTCGGGGGGGCAGAAGCGGCGGCTGGCGCTGGCGCTGGCACTCGTCGGGCGACCGGCGCTCGCCTTCCTCGACGAGCCGACGACCGGCATGGACCCGCAGGCGCGGCTGGCGACCTGGGAGATCGTGCGCGAACTGCGCGCCGGTGGCACCACGATCATCCTCACCACACACCTGCTCGACGAAGCCGAGCGCCTCGCCGACCGGGTCGCGATCGTCGATCGCGGGCGCTTGATCGCCCTCGGCTCCCCCGCCGAACTGACCGGCGCGGAGGCGACCGGGCGCGCGCGTTTGATCGCCGCGCCGGGGCTGCCGGTCGCCGCCCTCGCCGCCCTCCCCGGCGTCGCGACCGCGCGCGAGAGCGAGCCGGGCGTTTACGCGATCGAGGCCGCGCCGGATGCCCTGCCGGGCGCGTTGGCGGCGGTGACCGGGTGGCTGCGCGACGAAGGGGTCACCCTGCGCGAGTTGCGCGTGGGGCACGGCTCGCTGGAAGAACTTTTCCTGCGACTGACCGGGGGGGAGGGGGGGCGATGAGCGACCGCGCCCTGCTGCTGCGCTCGATCGGGGCGCAGACCCGCGCCGAACTGTTGCTGACCCTGCGACGCGGCGAGAACGTGCTGATCACCGTGATCGTGCCGCCCTTGCTCCTCGTCTTCTTCGCCGCGTTCGGCGTGCCGGGCCTGCCCGAGGGGCGACCGGTCGACTTCCTGCTGCCGGGGATGCTGGCACTGGCGATCATCGCCAACGGCATGGTCAGCCTGGGGATCGCCACCGCCTACGAGCGCTATTACGGCGTATTGAAGCGCTTGGGTGCCTCGCCGCTGCCGCGCGGCGGCTTGCTCCTCGCCAAGGCGCTGGCGATCCTGGCGCTGGAGATCGTCCAGGTGGTCGTGCTGGTCGCGCTCGCCACGCTCGCCTACGGCTGGCGACCGGGCGGGCTGTCCCTCGTCGCCGTGCTCGTCGTCATCATCGGCACCCTCACGTTCGCCGGGATCGGGCTGGCGATGGCCGGGGCATTGCGCGCCGAGGCGACCCTGGCCGGGGCCAACGGCCTCTACCTCCTCTTCCTGATCGTCAGCGGCGCGGTGTTGCCGGTCGAGCGCCTGCCGGGCCTCGTGCAGAACCTCGCCCAACTCTTGCCCTCCACCGCGCTCGTCACCGCCCTCCGCGCCACCCTGACTGCGGGCACACCCTTCCCCGGCTCCGCGCTCATCGTCCTCGTGATCTGGCTCGTGCTGGCGCTCGGTGTGGCGGCGCGGACGTTCAAGTGGGAGTAGGCAGCACTGCCTTAAACGCCCGATAGAGTAGCGGCGGCACGACATGGGTGTGCGCCAGAACTTCATTGTGATGCGCTGTCATCGTCGATAAACCGCGTGGTGTTTTGTTCGGCGGTGATCGTATCTCGACTATGAGGAAGTTGAGGGATATACTGGTGTAGTCGGAGATAGCGATATCGCAGGAGGGGTTACAATGTTCATGCGTCAGGTATGGCGGCGAATGTGGCTTCTCGCTGCGGTATTCCTCTTGGCGGGCTGCGAGCTATCAAGCGTACCCCCCACCGTATCCGGTCCCGCGCAAAACACGCCGACGCAAGGCCCGCGCACGCTCACCCCTTCGCGGGCTGTTCCATCCACCCCCTCTTTGCCTTCGCGCGTCGCACAGGCCACCGCAACAGCACAGCGCACACCGCGCGGCGCTACCTCCTCCGCGTCGGCGATCAGCGGAGTCGCCACGATACAGCCTGCCGCGCGCCTCGATACTGCGGCGAGCGCCCTGACTGTCCTGGCGTGGTCGCCGGACGGGCAAACCCTGGCCGGGAGCGCCGGTTCGGTGGACGCGCGCGATCACGTCGTTTACCTATGGCGTGCGGACGGGACGGTGATCGCCACCCTCGCCGGCCACAGCGGGCGGATTCCGGCGTTGGCGTGGTCCCCGGATGGGCGCGTCCTGGCTTCCGGTTCCGCCGATGGGACCGTGCGTTTGTGGAGCGCGGTGGGCGCGTCGCTGGATACCTTCTCCTTGCCCGCGCAGATGGTCTATGGCCTGGCCTGGTCTCCCGATGGGCAAACGCTGGCCGTCGGTGCGATCCAGATACCGACCGCGAACACGGGAACGCCGACGCCCCGTGTGCCCGCATTCCTCGGTACGGTGACGTTATGGAGCGCCAGCGGCGAACTTCGGGCGACCCTCGGCCCGCCACGCCGCACGGGCGGCAAATTCTTCCACGTCGCCTGGTCGCGTGACGGCAGCACACTCGCCGCTGGCGCGGTGACCTTCGCAATCTGGCGGGCCGATGGCACCCTGGTCGCCGCGCTCGATGAGGTCGCTACGCCCGCCTTGGGCATGGCCTTTTCCCCCGATGGCACGGTACTCGCCACGGGCGATGAGAATAGCTTCCTGCGCCTGTATACCGGGGAGGGTGTCTTATTCTCTATGCTCAATGAGACCGGCGTGAACAGCCTCGCCTTCGCACCCGATGGGAAGACGCTTGCCGTTCATGGGGGAACACTCCTTGACCTGATGGGCGCGCAAATAACCAGACGCGAGCTACCATTGCGCGGTGTCCCGCAGAGTGATCTTGTCTGGTCGCCGGATGGGGCACGTTTAGTCGCCGGATTTAGCGATCAGACCGCGCAGATCTGGCGTGCCGATGGGCGACTCGATACGATCCTCGCTGGCTGCGGCGTCCCGAGCAGCGTCGCGTGGTCGCCCGATGGGCGCACGATCACCGCGGCGACCCAGGATGGGGGACTCTGCCTCTGGCACCCCTAGCGCGGATCGGTCCTACTATACGTTCCGATATGGCACCCACCGCGCCGCGTGCGGGCCTTTAAGGACCAGATCGATCCAGTATTGCACCGCCTGTCGCCGCTTAGCGGGGTCGCCTGTGCGCCATTGCGCGAGGCCGATGCCGAAGTATTTGAAGCCGGGATAGGGCCGGGCCGCGTCGTAGTGCGCCAGGAACTGGTCGCGCGGGAGCGTCCAGCCAAGCTCAGCTCGCGCGTCGTGATAATGTAGTGCCTCGTCGCGCGAGAAGTAGTTCGGCAGATCGATGGCGTAGGGGCCGTAGCGCGCCTGCTCCCAATCGATCAGCCGCGCCTCTTCGCCGTGCCAACGGGCATGCTCGGCGTGGAAGTCGCTGTGGGCCAGGGTACAAAGCGCCTTGTCGTGCCATAGCGCCGTCATGCCGCGTACGAAGCGCGCGGCAACCGCTTCGAGCGCCGGGGTAAGCGTAGTGAAGGTCGCCGCGAACGCGACGTCCGGTTCGGCTGGTGGATGCGGACGATCATACCAATCGGTGTAGCCCGCGCCGATGAGGAGCTGTTGCCAGGGCTTGCGCCAGCAGCGATCGACCAACCGATCCGCGAAGAAGGCCGGATCGGCGCGCGGGAGCCAGTCAAGTTCCGCCGCGTGCTCGTGCGCGGCGTGGTGGATCGCGGCCAGGGCGTGCGCCGTCGACCGCCCGCGCGTGGCTGGCACGGGATCGCCGCAATACTCCTGGCAGATGAGCGCCCGACCGGCGGTGCTGAGGTCCGGGGCATAGCTGGCCGGAACCGGCAATTTGTGCGCCCCGAGCCAGGCGAGCAAGCGGCGCTCGATGAGTGTGGCGTCCTTGGTGACGAGTGCGCGCTCCCCCAGACCCTGTGGCCCGGCGTAGCCGACATCGTAATAGCGCAGGGTCGCGCCGGAGTAGCCTTGCGCGCCGCCCATGCGCTCGTGGAGTGCGGTGATCGCCGTACCGTCACCATGCCACGCGACGAGCGCCGCCGTGATCGCCCCCTCCGCCGTCACCAGCACTCTCCTGCCACGAAAGAAGGTGGCGAGGGGGACAAACACCCCACGCCATGACGGCTCACGATTCTCCGATAATGCGGCCTCCGTCAGAGGGTGCTCGCGGCCTGCCGGAGCAACCCTTCCACCTGCGCCTCGTCGATCGCCTGCCCTTCGCGAATCTTGATCGTCTTGCGCTCGGGCGGGCCATCCTCGAAGAGGCCGGGCGGCGCATCGATCGCGGTGCCGATCACGGCGGCGTACTGATTGTTCTTGCGGTAATGGGGCTTGCCGTACTGAAGTTTGTCGGTCGCGTCGGGGATGGCGCGATGGACGATCGCGTCCAATTGTCGGCAAAGCTCGGCCTGCCAGGGCTGACTCTGCTTCCCGATATAGGCTTCGATCTCCGCGTTCATGTCGCCCCTTCCCCTCGCGTGTATCCAACCCACCATCGCGGCATGAATCGCTATGGATTCATCGCCGCATACACATCGTAAACGTGCCGCGCGACCGGGGCGGCGACCTGCGAGCCCGCGCCGCCGTTCTCGACCATCGTGATCACCGTCAGCTTCGTCGCATCAGCCGGGGCGAACGAGGCGAACCAGGCGTGGTCCGGGTTCGGCGGCACCTGGGCGGTGCCGGTCTTCCCGGCGATCTTGATCGCCACCCCCTTGAAGGCGTCGGTCGCGGTGCCATTCGAGGCGGAGACGACGTTGACCATCGCCGTATGGATCATCGCCATCGCGTCGGGCGGGATCGGCAGCCTGGCGATCTCCTTGCGCGTGCCGGCTCGCAACACCCGACCATCCGGGGTGGCGACCTTCGCCGCGAGGAAGGGACGCAGCAGCGCGCCGCCGTTGGCGATGCCGTTGTACATGTTCGCCATCTGGAGCGGCGACGAGAGGAAGAAGCCCTGCCCGATCGATAGATTGATCGCGTCGCCGGTCGCCCAGCCGTCGTTCAGGTTCTGGCGCTTCCAGGCCGGATCGGGGACCACACCCGCCGCCTCCGGCAGTTCTTCCAACCCGGTCGGCGAGCCGAGGCCGAACGCGCGCGCCTCTTGCGGCAGGAGGTTCGGGTCCAGATCGTCCAGTTGCTTGCCGATCTCGTAGAAGACGGGGTTGCAGGAGCGGGTGATCCCGGTTTGGAGGGTCATGTTCCCCTGCGCGTTCGGGTAGGTCCAGTCGCGCCAGATGTTCGGCGCGCCGGGGAGGGAGTATTCCGCCGGGCAGGGGATGATCGTATTGGCGTTCATCCCGAGCTTCGTCACCCCCGCCGTGGCGGTGATGACCTTGAAGATCGAGCCGGACGGATAGGTGAACTGCGCGGCACGATTCCAGAGCGGGCGCAGCTTCTCGTCGTTGAGTCGGGCGCGGGCGGCTTCATCGAAGCCGAGGGTGAAGCCGTTGGGGTCGTAGGTCGGGTGCGAGCCGATGGCGAGGATGCCGCCGCTTGTCGGATCGAGGATCACCCCGGAGGCGGCGCGGTCGCCGAGCCCTTCTTCCAGGGCGCGCTGGAGATCGATGTCGAGGGTCAGGGTGATATCTGCGGCGGGCTCGCTCTTGCGTTCGGCGAGCACCTTGCGGACGGTCTCACCCTGCGAAATCACCGTCAATTGGCCGCCCTTCTTGCCGGCGAGCCACTGTTCCCCCCACGCCTCGATCCCCGCGCGCCCGATCTTGTCGCCGCTGATGTATCCGCGAGGGGCCAGTTCCTTCAGTTCGTCCGCGTTGACCTCGCTCATGTAGCCGACCGCGTGCGCGGCGAGCGAGCCTTGCGGGTAGACGCGATCGTTGACCTTGCGGATCACCGCGCCGGGCAACGTCTGGAGGATCGCGTTGGCTTCCGCCGGGATCTGATCCGGCAGGGTCTTGATCGGCACGAACCAGGTCGGGTCGGCGGTGGCGTATTGCGCCTTGATCTTCTCCGGCGGCACGCCGGTCGCCTTGCTCAGCGCGGGCAGGAACGCGGCCTCGTCCTTGATATCCTTCGGTACCACGCCGACGATCGTGATCAACCCCTGCTGCGCCAGCACGCGGCCCTTGGCGTCGATGATACGCCCGCGCGCCGGGATGTCGGGCTTGAAACGGATCAGCCCATCGCCGAGGTCCTTGAAGATCAGCGACGGCGTCCAGGCGATCCGCCACCCGTCGCCCTCCTGGCGCAGGGTGATCGTGTTGTCCTCGACTATCGAGCCGACGAGCGCGGACAGCATCTCGACGTGTAATGGTATCTGCGACGTGCCGCCCGGCATGCTCCCGACCGTCGCCTTGAGATCGGAGAGGCCCGCCTCGGCGGCGATCGCCCCGTAGCGCGCGATAAACTTGTCGCGGGTGATACCGCCCTGCT